>Ga0157372_10002640_pt1 | contig 19411 bp, 18 predicted proteins | sample C55metaG_FD_115307 | JGI IMG/M metagenome (GOLD analysis project Ga0157372, IMG submission 115307) | Corn rhizosphere microbial communities from Kellogg Biological Station, Michigan, USA - C5-5 metaG | ecosystem: Host-associated > Plants > Roots > Rhizosphere > Soil | place: USA: Michigan... | reverse complement strand
TTTATGCTGGCAATTGCCTTTGCAACGCCGGCAGCAGCGCAAACATCCAACTCGGGCGCAGAGCAGGCACAATCGGAAATGAAAGCCGACCAAAAGCGCGAAAAAGAAAGAAGGAAAAGAGCTAAAAAATCAGAACGCCGCTCCGAACAGGTAAGTACTACTCCGCGGCATGGCTGGCTGTTTTCGAAAAAGAGAAGAAAGAATGCTCCGAAATCGGAGAGTACACACTAAAAAAATATTGTTATATTTGCGTCCTGTTTACAGCAATGTAAAAGGGCCTATAGCTCATTCGGTTAGAGCAACAGACTCATAATCTGTGGGTGCTTGGTTCGATTCCACTAAAGACAATACTTCCAATCAGTCATTACTTCAACCGTGCATGTAATTTGCAAGTATTTAGCCTCATTTGATTTCTAATTGAGAGGGGTTGAAATGATTACTTATGCTGATTCTTGTTCTTAAACGGACCACCTGACCATACCCAATAGATTACTCCACCAATGATCAGAATAGAAATCCAACCTTGATTCCATTATCCTGATTGGTAGGTATTGTTTGAACAGTTCAGTCCATAGATGCAATTCTTCCGTGACCGTGTATTCCCTGGAAACAAAGTGGATTCAACAATCTGCAAATCCAAGCGGCAGTTTACCGAATCACTGTGTGGTGTGGTAAGGATAAGATCTAAGTAAGCTCAGTCCCATAAGTAGTAGTTTGCTATTTAGGCTGAAAACATGGACGGGCACACCAATGAAGTCTTTAGTAATGAAACTATTATTTTGAGTTTATCTAGCCTTTAGAAAATCAGTCAGTATTGGTAGTTGCTCTATATCTGCTGTTAGAAAGGGGTTTCAGCAATTAAAGAAGAATATGATATTGATCAGTACTCCTAAAATAGGTGTTTATATTGTTAATCCCGTCTATCTTTTTAAAGAGGCGGAGCAGTACAGGCAGATGTGGTTAAACAGATTACTGACCATACTAAAGATGTTGAGTAGGGTTCTACTAACCTGTTTTGAAGCACTTGGAATATACTAGTCAGTTGACCCGTGCTGTTTTATATTCAACGGTTCATAATGGAAACTTGTATAAGAGTGTATGTTTATACAAGGGTTAGCATGCGAATGGTCTTCACATTTGAATGTAGCGTCATCAGATACATATACCCATGTTTGTTCAAATGATCTTAACAATACCATTGAATCCATAAAAGATTTTGGGATCGTGATAAAAGGAGATTGCTCATCTGTTAATACATAAGTTTCTACATATTCTTTTAGATTGATTGATTTTCCCTTATGTGTTAGTTCCAGTTTTTCAAACTCATCATATATGTAAATTCTGCCACAACTTGGACAGCCAACAAAATTGATCCGGTAAGCACAATGGCTCTTGTCTATTGTTTGATTATACCAAGCGATGTTTTTTCTATCTTTAGATACTCCTACTTTTTCACAGGAGATTGTGAGATCCCGGTATGACTGCCCAGTAACTTTTACATGAAAAAAGGTAGTAGGATACATGTACCCTTTAACAAATCCCGGATGAATAGCAAAATTACAACTGTCCAATTTATTCTCAACACTAGGATATATTATTATAGGGAAAGACACTTCATTATCCTCCGGCGCATTGGAATAGATATATTGATGGGCAATAAAAGCTGTTATTGGATAATGCTTTTCATTGGGTGAAGTGAAGAGTTTGGAAACTTGACAGTTTAGGTGACTTAAACTATCTGATTTTTCCTTCCCAATCTCATTAATAACTTCTTGGTACGGATTCTCTTTGTTTTCCACAAGCACGTGCCATGGATTACCGGATGACATATTATCAAATAACAAAGGACCAATATTGATATATTGATTTTCTGTTTGGGAGAGATCAAAATTCCATTTTGATAAGTAGAATTCATTCCCTAGTTCAGTTCTTTTCAATTCAGCAAGAGCACCATAGGGCCTATCTGCACCATAAAAGACAGGCTTCCCCGGCCAGTTGGCCCTTCCACCATTTGCTAGTTCAGGAGGTGGGGCTCCAAAAGTAGAAACCTTAGTTATATCTTCTACCTCTTCATTAATAACACGTGCTCTAAAGATATCAAATTTGTCATAAGCGGATCTCCCAAGAGGAATGCCAGTTATAGGAAAGTGTGTTAGTTTCTTATAGTAGGCCTTTCTCACGTCCTCCAAAGTGGGATCGATGAATTCAGTATTGATGAACTCATCTAGTGCTTGATTAACTTCTGCTTCAGTTATAACATTCAAAGCAAAGTCTTTATCAAAAGGTATTACATCTCTGGCCATATTAACTATTCTAAGATTCTAGCTCCGCATATAACTTTGTGTAAAAATCTTTAATTGAATTATACGCATATTCCAATGCTGAGATTACTTCTTCACCAGTCTCGGCAAAAGTAAATTTGGCAAAGTTTAACTTCACAGCTTTAGGAAGATATTTTTCGATCTCTTCATCAGTTGAACCCGGGCCTATTGTTAAGTCTTTATCTACCTTTTTGCCATTAATTGTTCCGCCTGCCAAAAGAGTTATATTACCACCAACTAATCTAGGACCATTATCAAACTTCAGGGAGTCAGCATCCTCTCTTTTTTGAGGAGAGGTATCATGTTTCTCAGTATTGCTTGTGATACAAAGGTTGTACAACCATTTGTTTTGTAATTTATGTGGCTGAATAGATTCAACTAAATCATAGACCTGCAGACTCTTTAATTTCAAATTAGGTAAATAGTTACCCACCATGGATTTAAAACCGAGCTCATCTTTACCATAGGGAAAATATTTATTTTTCTTATTTCTTGCTTCATCAGTAAGACCATCTGTCGGTTTTAGTACAATTTCATAAATGTCTTGGGAGCAATACTCCATGCATGATCTCAATGCCGTGAGACATGAACCGACTTTAGCTGACAGTAGATGTTTGCCATTCTTCATTTTCTCTACTTCTGCCTTTTGACTTGCTATCACTGTTATTTGACTTGCAACTTCTTCTAGCTTTTCAGTTATTAGATCCTTTCTCATTTTGCTTAATTTAATTACAAATATACAGTTCTTTGGCTGAGGACAAGTAGATGAGTATCAGGACGCTTACACCCGATATCACTCATCTATTGGGTGCTTGTCATTACAGAGTTGCACACATCATCATTAATTTTATCAATGATTACCAATTTTCTTCAACAGAGTGTTGCAGATTTTGATTCTTAATCCGGATTCATGTCTTACGTGGATTTTTTGTAACCCTGTCATGTTAGCTTTAGGTTCAGGGTATTGTGATTAGGATGGGTTTTGAAAATCTTTGATCTTGAGGAATCCCATTCATGGAGAAACAATTTTACTCCTGATAGGGTGTAGTACTCTTTGCGCCTGATCTAAGCCTGTATACAATGGAAAGTCTGCCATCATTCTAAGCTCTTCTGAGCAGTGGCAAGTTTGATAGTAGCCATTTTCCGGTGGAATTATGGCTAAATAATTTGTAGGTTGTTGCAGGTAGAAGGGTAATTTACGGGCTGAATTATCTCAAAACGGGCTCAGATTCCTATTGCACAGAAAAGCAATAAGTGTTATATTTGCCCTCTTAATAGCCACGTTTGGTGGCTTTAGGGCCTATAGCTCATTCGGTTAGAGCAACAGACTCATAATCTGTGGGTGCTTGGTTCGATTCCAAGTGGGCCCACCCATTGAATGACGACAGTCGTTTGTACAAGCAATGAAAGCCCCGATAATCCGGGGCTTTTGTTTTTCCCACTTCTGATCATCGCAGATGTTTTCCAAAATGGGTGTTTCTACCCATTTACTCCCCTCGTAATTAGGAGTTTATCTTAATTATAATATATTTGTTATACAGATAAACCCCTAAAAAATTACACTATGAGCAAAGATCACAACGATGATGAATGCGGATGTGGCTGTGGAAGCGAAGGCAGCGCCTGGTTCCCATTGAACTCCAAAGTACAGGTAACGAACGAGTACAGCCTTTCAATTACGCCGCCAACCGGATGGGTTTACGTAGGTTACGAGAAAAAAACCGGCAAACTGAAAGCAGCCACCGGTGGTACAACCGTATCATGCGACTGTACCGGAACCGGTAATTGTCTGCCTTTTGTGGCAACGGGGTCAGCCGGTACCACGGCGGGATGTGCCGGCAGCTGCACAGCTTGCACACAAAAACAAAGCGCTAAAAGCGTCAAATTTGAGAGCGGTGGTTATGTAAATTTGGCTGGAGGTGTAAACATTGCTGAAAGAGCTGACTTGCCTGCAGCATTTGCGGCAATGTTTGAGGTGCCTGAAATAAAGCATGGCTTCAATGCGTTCTTACAAAAAATGTACATGGATCTTCCCTGGCCCAAAATGGTTATCGGTGAAGATTTTATGAGTGTACCGAATGGATACTCAATAATACCAGTAGACGTTTATGGCAGGGTTACGATGGTGCCTGTACCTACCGCCTCACTGAGAACGGCCACAGCCAGCGGAACTAAAACATCCTGTTCATGCACAAGCGGTACCTGCACTTTAAAAACACAATCTATTCCGTTTGTCGGGAGCGCTTCATGGTGTGAAGGATCATGCAGTGGAACATGCACTCTTTCAAATGCGATATCGGTAGGCAACGGAGCAACCGAAGACAGATATGTTGCACGCTCATATAAGTTTTAACCTTTAATCCATAACACATGAAAAACACAGTAAAAACAATTCTTTTCGGAGCCATCGTATTATTGATCGCTTGTCAAGGCAAGCCGTCCATTACCGGCAAATGGAATATGGCCGGCGTGGGAACAGTCGACACCACCGACGGCCAGGGGAAACTCATAGGCTACGGAATGTTAACGATGATGTCAAACGGTGCTGAGTTTGAATTTACCGATGGAGGCGAATTCACAATATCAAGCCAAGGGCAACATTACGCCACCGGAAACTATACCCTTTCCCCCGACGGCAAGCAGCTGAGCATGAAATCCACTACTGCAGAGGAGAATTACGAAGTACTGAAGAGCTCGGAAAAGGAACTGCAGCTGAAGTCTATGAAGGATTCATCTATTCTAAATCTGACGAAATAATTGCAATAAAAAAGGCTGCACCAAATGCAGCCTTTTTTACTCAGAAAAAATCCGAGCTTAATTCACGATCAGGCAATCAACAGCGGTTACGGTTGTTCCGCAGATCGTCACCTTTGCAAATGGCGCGTACCTTACGTACGGAGCTTCCTGCGGATTCACTTTGCGCGTTACCAGCACTTCATACAGGTCGCAGGTTGTTCCGTCTTCACAGGTGCATGTTCCGATCACGTTGGAAGATGTTTCAAGTCCGCCGTGGTAATCGCCCAGGCAGCCCGCATCTTTTGCCGCTTTTTTAGCAAGCGTTTCTACATTGGATTGTGCGAATGATACATTTGAGATCAGCGCGAGCGCGAAGAACAGGATGGAAGCTAATGTTAGTTTTTTCATGTTATAGGGTTTTTAGTTGTTTATATGCAGAAAATTAGTGAAACTTTCAATCCGGCTAACGCGGCGCTTATTTTTGGGTAAAAACACCCATTCGGTAAATGAGGTGCCGAAACCCCTCGGACAGGAAGTTAAAGTATTTATGCGCCTCCCGGTGTAATTTGCTAATTTTGCGCTCCCTTAACATACCGTATGCCCCTTAACCTGAATAACTATAAAAACATCATCTTCGATTTCGGCGGAGTGATCATCAACATCGATTACAACCTCACGGCAGCTGCCTTCCGGGAGCTCGGACTGAACAACTTCGACAAGCTCTTCTCCCAGGCGAAGCAGAACCAGCTGTTCGACCTGTATGAGAAAGGACTGATCACATCGCATGAGTTCCGGACAGAACTAAGATCGGCATTCAACATGAAGCCCTCTGCTGAGCTCGTGACCAACGCATGGAACGCCATGCTGCTCGACCTGCCCCGCGAACGCCTGGAGCTCCTGGAGAAGCTGAAAAGCACACACAGGACCTTCCTGCTGAGCAATACCAACGAGTTGCACATCGACGCGATCTTCAGCGCCCTCGAAAAGAACATGGGAATCGCAGACCTTTCGGTGTATTTCGAGAAGATGTACCTGTCGTATAAAGTGAAGATGAGAAAGCCCGATGCGGAGATCTTCCGGCTGGTATTAAGGGAAAACGGGCTGCAGCCGCAGGAAACGCTTTTTATTGACGATTCCCCGCAGCATATAGAAGCCGCGAAACGACTGGGAATTCAGACCTATCTGCTGGATGTAACGAAAGAAAGCATTTTGGACCTGTTCGGATAAGGCGCCTCGCACGTTCTCTACAAAGCCTCCGCTCTCAATCTCCTCCCTACCTGATCTCCTGGCACAGCTCGATAAGCACGCCATTGGTGCCTTTGGGATGCAGGAAGCAGATCAGCTTATTATCGGCGCCCTTCTTAGGCTGCTCCGAAAGCAGCGTAAACCCTTCGCCCTGCAGCCTTTTCATCTCCGAGTGGATATCATCCACCTCAAATGCGATGTGATGGATGCCTTCGCCTTTTTTCTCAATGAATTTAGCGATCGGGCTTTCCGGGTTGGTAGCCTCCAGCAGTTCGATCTTGCTCTCGCCCATCATGAAGAAAGAAGTGGAAACACCTTCGCTCTCCACCTTTTCCAGCTTGTAGGCTGCTTTTCCAAACAGCTTTTCAAATAAGAGATTGGACTGTTCCAGGCTTTTCACTGCAATTCCTAAATGCTCGATCTTTAACATGGGAAATAGTTTAGAGTTCTGACAAAAAAATAATCCCGATCAGGAACCGGGATTATCTATGTATGTGATGCTTAGCCGAAGCTGAAGGGTTGTTTTATTTCTTAATGAACTCGCCCATTTTATTGTCGTAGTTCAGGTAATAGGCGCCTTTCGGAAGGTTTGACGCGTCAACTACCGATGCAAACCCGCGCTTAACAATGTTTCCGAACTGGTCATAGATCTCGAACATGGTCTCTGTGGGTGTGCTTCCTGCCGTAAAGGTAATTTCCTTCGATACTTTCGCCGGGCTGAAAGAGATCTCCGGGCTTGTTGAAGTGAAATCAACCGTTTTGGATACTTTCGGCTGGCCGGTGTAATCTACCTGCTTAACGCGGTATTGGTTCTTGCCCGAGTGAGGCGATACTTTAAAAGAATAATTGTTTTCGTCCGGTGTTCCGTTCCCTTCCACTTCTCCTACCTTCACCCATTTGTTCCAGCGGAACTGCTCGATGGTGTATGTTAATTTTCCTGTTTCTCCTTTTGTTGCCCATTTGAAAGTAAGGTCTTTGTCAACGATCATCGAGGTAACTTCAAATGTGCTTTTCGGCTTCAAAACCTCCGGGTTCAGTACCTTTGGCTTGCAATCGTCCTTATGCGTGATCTTCACCTCCACTTTATCCCCGAGCTTCAATTGTAAATTCCTGAAATCAATTTCGAATGCGCTTGATGCGATCTCATCTGTGGTAACATTCCCGTTTACGCGTACTTCCTGAACACAAAAACCAACGCCGGAGCCGGCAAACGGATTCTGAACATACAGATTTTTTCCCTGATAGTTTCCTTCCAACACAATCACTCCTGTTGAAAAACCGGCAGTTGAAACTAAACTTACTATCGCAAAAAGTAATTTTTTCATTTTATCTCTTAATGTTAAAAACAAGGACTTGTTTTGATGGTTCCGTATTTTCGAACGCAATATTATAATCTTATTTACTGAATTCAAAATAAAATTACATTATTTTTATAATTAGTCGCAAATTTATACAAATTTATCTCCCTTATTACATTATCCGTGATTTTTTGAGCCTCCCGTGAATTTTGTATATTTATTTGTATATTCGTGAAAGTTGCCGTAATCTTGCAATTAATTTTAGACTTAAATTAAGAAGTTTTTTATCAAACCAGATATCTATTTTCAGTTATGAAAAAATCGTTGTTTTTTATTCTTTCATTGGCGGTGTTTTACACTTCATGCTCCAATTCCGGCAGTGGCAGCGGGTCCGACAGGGTTGCCAAAGGAGATAAGGTGTATGGAGGCTCGTTGCGCATCAATGAAACCGAGCAATATCAAACCCTGTATCCTTTTTCCATCACCGACATCGGCTCTGCGCATATCGCCAACCAGATCTACGAAGGGCTTGTAAAATTCAACACGAAAGACCTCTCCATTATCCCCAGTCTCGCTGAAAAATGGGAGATCGACCCTGCCGGAACAACGTACACCTTTCACCTGAAAAAAGGAGTGATGTTCCAGGATAACGATTGCTTCCCGGAAGGAAAAGGAAGAGAAGTGAAAGCATCCGATTTCAAATACTCTTTCGAGCTTTTATGTACCGACACCAAAGACAATTCAAACTTCTCAGCTACCTTCAAAGACCGCGTACTTGGCGCAAATAAATTTTTCGAAGCCAGCAAAGGCAAGCCAAACGGCGAGATCGAAGGAATCAAAGTGGTTGACGACTACACGCTGAAGATCATCCTTACGGAGCCCAGCAGCTCCTTCCTGTACATCCTTGCATCACCTGCCGTTACTGTTATTCCGAAGGAAGCAGTTGAGAAATACGGCGTTGACGCGAAAGTTGGAACCGGCCCCTTCGTGTATGTAGAGAATTCCGGCAACGACAAAGCCATCCTGAAACGCAACAACAATTACCACGGAACGGATTCACTGGGCAACCAGCTGCCTTTCCTGGATTCTATCATCATCACGTTCTTACCTACCAAAAAACAGGAACTGGATAACTTCCAGAACGGCGACCTCGCAATGGTGATCGGATTGCCATCCGAATCCATCAAGGACATGGTGGAGAGCCAGATCGCCGACTTCCAGAACAAGCCGCCGAAATATGTGCTCGAGCGCTCCCCTGAAATGGCAAGCCAGTACTACGAATTCAACCTTACAAAAGAGCCTTTCAACAATGTGAAGGTACGCCAGGCATTTTCCTACGCTATCGACAGGAACAAGATCATTGAAGAAGTGCTGAAAGGCGAAGCATACGGCCCGGGAACAAACGGACTCTGCCCTCCTTCCTTCAAAGGCTACGACATCACCAAGATCACCGGCTACGATTTCGATCCTGCAAAAGCAAAAAAATTACTGGCTGAAGCCGGTTACCCTAACGGCAAAGGATTCCCGAAAGTGAAGATCGAGCTGAACAGCGGCGGATCAAAAAATGCAAACGTGGTGCTCGAGATCCAGAAGCAGCTGATGGAAGTGCTGAACGTGAATGTTGACTTTGAAGTTGTTCCGCAGAAACAAAAGCTGGAGGACGCGAAATATGCACGCGCCGAACTGTTCCGCGCAGCATGGATCGCCGATTTCCCAAGCCCCGAGAACTTCCTGTGGACCATGTACGGCGGCTCTGTTCCAACCGACCTTACACAGCCTTCCTACCCGAACACTCCGCGTTATAAAAACGCTGAGTTCGACAAGCTGTTCGATGCAGGAAAATCTGCAAAAACACAGGAAGAAGCATACGAAAATTTCCTCAAGGCAGAGCAGGTGCTCATGAACGATGCACCGGTAATGATGCTCTGGTACGATGAGAACTACCGCCTGATCAAATCGAACGTGCGCAATTTCTTCTCCAACCCGATGCGCTACAGGGATTACTCTGAAGTATACCTGAAAGAAGTGACCCAGCCAATGGCCGGAGCTGAAGCGAAAAAGGAAGAAGGAAAATAAAAGAACTGTTTTTTAAAGGACCCCCGCTTCTTAGCGGGGGTTTTTTGTTTCATTGAATGGCATTCACGAACTATTATATTGTACTTGGCGTACCCAACACCGCAAGCTTTGAGGAGATAAAAGCGGCATACCGCGAGCTTGCAAAAAAGTACCATCCCGATAAAAACCCCGGCAACAAGGCGGCCGAAGACTTTTTCAAAGAGGTGCAGCAGGCATACGCCGTGCTCTCGAATCCCGAAAAAAGAAAAAAGTTCGACCTGAAGTTCAGCTACGGCACCGCACGCCCCGAGGCATCCGCTAAAAAAGCAAGCTATACTCCGCCCTACACCGGCAACGCCTACCAGTATGCACAGCAGCAGGCGCAGTACAGGCAGCATGCACGCCCAAACCCGCAGCCGAGGCCAAAAGCAAAGCCCGACAAATCGGAGAACCATTACATCCTCATCAGCGTGGGAGTTGCGCTCGTACTGCTTTATTTCATCATTTCCTACTCAAGCAGCAAGCAGCAGCACAGCGGCAAAATGTCACCCGCAGATTCGGTAAAGCTCTACGAGCTCTTCCTGGAAGCGGTCCGGAAAAAAGAACCTGCAAAAGAGGAAGAAATGGAAGAGGAGCCGATCAGCGCCTTCGAATCGCCCTACAGCACTTACTTTGGCGAGGAACGGTATGATACCGACAGCAAGAACAGCATCAGCATCAGCAACAGCGGCAACTCGGAAGCGGTGGTATGCCTGGTCGACAGCAAAGCGCCGCACCGCACGCTGCGCAACCAGTACATTCCGCTCGGCGGCACATTTAAGATGAACAACATTCCCGATGGAAGCTATTTTTTGCGGATCTATTTCGGCAACGGATGGGACGCCCGAAAAACCTTTCACGAGCTCAGCATCAAGGGAGGCTTTAAAAAAGAGCTTGGCTTTTTTACAATGAATAACGGGAAGGAAAGTCTTGTGATGCAACAGCAGCATGTGGGCACGAGCACCTCGTATTCATCCTTCGAGATCAGCATCAATCCCTACGAGGAAGAGGATTTGAAACCGATCACGGAAGAGGAATTCTTTAAATAAGAGCTTACCACCCGACCCTTACTTCTTCAACTCCATTTTCGCCTTCGAAACAATACTGCAGGTAAAGCGGCTGATGCAGGTAAGGTCGCCGGCATCGTTATAGATCCTGATCTCCCAGATATGGTTCATTCCTTTGATGTGCACCGGCTTGCAGATACCTGTCACTTCCCCGCCTTTCACCGCTTTGATGTGATTTGCATTGATCTCGATCCCCACCCCGATAAACAATTCGGGATTCATCACCAGCCAGGAAGCAATGCTGCCGAGGGTTTCCGCCAGCGCCACGGAAGCGCCGCCATGCAGAAGCCCGAAAGGCTGCTTCGTGCGCCCGTCAACAGGCATCGTACCTTTGATGTAGTCGTCGCCAATTTCGGTTACCCGGATGTGCAGCGAATCGGCAAGCGTATTGGCGTTCATCCATTCGAGGTCTTCCGCTTTCGGCTCCCCGAACCATATTTTTCCCGTATTCATGTTATATGTGTTGATTTTATTGAGGTTTAGCGCATATTAAGACAGCTTCCCGGTCCGTTTCCCGATAATATACGGACTTTGAAGGCTGAACTTACAGAAAAAATGACTACTTTTGCACCCTTCTTTGAAAAAGAAGATTAAAATAAACAGTTATAATTTTTGAAATGAAAAACATCAGAAACATTGCCATCATTGCCCACGTCGATCACGGGAAAACAACCCTGGTAGATAAAATTTTACATACCGGGAAACTTTTCCGTGAGAACCAGGAATCAGGTGAATTGATCCTTGATAACAATGACCTTGAGCGTGAGCGCGGAATTACCATTTTGGCAAAGAACGTATCCGTTAGATATAAAGGAACTAAGATCAACATTATCGATACACCGGGCCACGCGGATTTCGGCGGCGAAGTAGAGCGCGTGCTGAACATGGCGGATGGCGTTGTATTGCTGGTGGATGCATTTGAAGGGCCGATGCCGCAAACACGTTTCGTAACGCAGAAAGCGCTTGCACAGGGAAAACGCGTTGTGCTTGTGATCAATAAAGTTGACAAGCCGAACTGCCGTCCGGAAGAAGTACATGACCAGGTATTCGACCTGTTCTTCAACCTCGATGCAACAGAAGAGCAGCTGGATTTCAAAACCGTATATGGTTCTTCGAAACACGGCTGGATGGGTCCTGACTGGAAAACACCGACAAACGATATCACTTACCTCTTAGATACGATCATTGATTTCTTCCCGGAAGCTCCGAGGCAGGAAGGCTCTTTACAGATGCAGATCACTTCCCTCGATTACTCTTCCTTCGTTGGACGTATCGCCGTAGGCCGCGTTCACCGCGGTGAAGTGAAAGAGAACATGCCTATTTCGCTTGTGAAGCGCGATGGCACCGTGATCAAATCACGCGTAAAGGAATTGTTCACGTTCGAAGGACTTGGAAAAGTGAAGGCTACCGAGCCGATCAAATCGGGAGAGATCGTTGCGATCACCGGGATCGACGGTTTTGAGATCGGTGACACCGTTGCTGATTTTGAAAACCCGGAAGGCTTAACACCGATCGCGATCGATGAGCCTACCATGAACATGCTCTTCTGCATCAACAACTCTCCTTTCTTCGGAAAAGAGGGGAAGTTCGTAACATCACGCCACCTGCGCGACCGCCTTTACAAAGAGCTTGAAAAGAACCTTGCACTGCGCGTTGAAGAAACAAACTCTGCAGATTCGTATCTTGTATTCGGACGCGGGATCCTTCACTTGTCGGTACTCATCGAGACCATGCGCCGCGAAGGCTATGAGCTCCAGGTTGGACAGCCACAGGTGATCATTAAAGAAATTGACGGCGTTAAATGCGAGCCGATCGAATATTTAACCGTTGACGTTCCTGAGCCTGTTTCAGGAAAAGTGATCGAGTACGTGAGCCAGCGTAAAGGCGACATGCTGCTGATGGAGCCGAAAGGCGACCTGCTGCACCTGGAGTTTGAAATTCCTTCACGCGGGATCATCGGGTTACGTAACAACATCTTAACTGCAACTGCAGGCGAGGCGATCATGGCGCACCGCTTCAAGGCGTTCGAGCCATGGAAAGGCCCTATCCCAAGCCGTAACAACGGCGTGCTTATTTCCGGCGAGCAGGGAACTGCCATTGCTTACTCTATCGATAAGCTGCAGGACCGCGGTAAGTTCTTCGTGGAAGCAGGCGAGCCGATCTACACCGGACAGGTGATCGGTGAGAACAACCGCCAGGATGATATCGTGGTGAACATCACGAAAGAGAAAAAGTTAACCAACATGCGTGCTTCCGGTACGGATGATAAAATGCGCATTGCACCGAAGATCAACTTCTCGCTTGAAGAAGCGATGGAGTACATTCAGGCCGATGAGTATGTAGAGATCACCCCTGGATCGATCAGGATGCGTAAAGTGATCCTCGACGAAACCGAGCGCAAGCGCCAGGAGAAAAAAATGGTTTCTTAATTTCCATTTATATAAAACAGAAATGCCTCTTCACAACGAAGGGGCATTTTTGTTTTACGGATGTTTTACTCTATATTTAATCCGGTAACAACTCTCTCATAATGGCATCAGCATTCGGGCACGCCTACATGGCTTACGCGATCGGATCGGGTTTCAACGACAAGCTCCGCAACGGGAAATTTCTTTTCCTTGGCATTCTCTGCTCCATCCTCCCGGATGCCGATGTGATCAGCTTTCAATTCGGAATTGCCTATGAGTCATTCTGGGGACACCGGGGCTTCACACACTCTATTCTATTTGCTCTGCTGCTCGGGATCTTCATCAGCTTGATGTTTTACAGGAACAACTTAACAAGCAAGGACGGACTGCGCTGTATTCTCTTCTTCTTTTTCTGCACGCTCTCTCACAGCCTGCTCGATGCCATGACCAGCGGCGGACTCGGTGTCGCATTTTTTTCGCCCTTCAACAACGAACGGTATTTCTTTCCGTGGCGGCCCATCAGGGTTTCGCCCATCGGGGCCGGTAAATTTTTCGGGGAGCGCGGGCTACGGGTGCTCATGAGTGAAGCGGTCTGGATCGGCATTCCCTGCAGTATTTACATTGTTGCGGCAAAAATTATCCGCCGAAGAAAACATGCTGGCAGGAATTTTTAATCGGATACCGGGTAAAACAAAAAAGACAATGACAGAAACCATTGAAAATGATCAGCTACGGGTAGAGATCGCGCATGCCGGCGCAGAGCTCAGCTCCCTCTTTCATAAACAGCAACAGAAAGAATATCTCTGGCAGGGCAGCAGCGACTGGTGGCCGCGCAGGGCGCCCGTGCTGTTTCCGGTCGTTGGAAAGCTGAATGACAACAATTACCGCAGCGGCGGAAAAACATATTCGCTTCCCCAGCATGGTTTCGCACGGGACTTGGCGTTTTCTGTTCAGCAGCAGGAGAAGGAAAGGATCGTATTTGCGCTGCAATCGGGCGAAAGCACCCGCGTTATTTATCCGTTTGAGTTCGAACTGCGGATCACCTATGAATTGAAGGGGCCTGCGCTTTTCGTAAGCTATGATGTAATGAACCCTTCAAACGGGATCATCTATTTTTCCATCGGGGCGCATCCGGGGTTTAATTGTCCGCTGAATGCGGATGAACAGTTCAGCGATTACTATCTTGAATTTGAAAAGACCGAAACGCTCGACCGTCAGCTGCTCGACGGCGGTGTGTTCAATGGAGCAACAGAGCGCGTAATGACCGGCACAAACATTCTGCCGCTCGAAGAAGCGCTCTTTAAAAAAGATGCGATCGTGTTTAAAAATATGACTTCTGAATCAATGACCTTGAAAAGCAAGCGATCCGATTATTCCCTGAAATTCTCCTTCCGTGATTTTCCGTATTTCGGGATCTGGACAAAACCGGGTGCGCCTTTTATCTGCCTCGAGCCCTGGTGCGGAATAGCGGATAATAAAAGCTTTGACGGCGATCTTCAAAACAAGGAAGGCATTGTAGCGCTGCAGCCGGGAGAACAGTTTGTCCGTTCCTGGTCGGTAACGATCTGATCATTCTTTCCGTTCTCTTTCAGCAGCGTGCTTTTTGCCAAGAAATGCAAACCCGGTAGCAGCGAGCAGGCTGAGCGCGATGAAGAACCCGAACATGGAATCGAAACCGTAGCGGCTTGCAATGCCAAGTCCGAGCAAAGGCGCTGCAATGTTCGCCAGTCCGTACGAAATGGAATACAAGGCGGAATACTGTCCCTGCCGTTCCTTTCCGGGCCTCGACAATGCATAGTTCATCATAAAAGGCATTGCAAAGATCTCCGACATGGTAATGATGAACGTATACACGATCGCCCAGATCATCATTCCTTTTCCCAAATACAGGATCAGCAGCGCGACCGGGATGCACAGCGTGCCCGCAAGAATGAAGCGGAAGATCCGCTGTTCTTTTTCAAGCGCAGCCACCAGCGGCATCTCAATGAGCACCACAAGCAATCCGTTCAGCGCAAGCAGCAGCCCGATCGTATCTTCATGGAAATGACATTCCCTGCTGAAGTATTGCGGAATGCTGGCGAAGAGCTGGAAAAAGCAAACGCCGTACAGCGCCACCATCAGGATAAAAAGAAGATAGGGACGGTCGCGGTAAGCAGAAGTGCTGTGATCGTTCAACACCGCGGCGGTTTCAGCGCTCTTCGCTTCGTCCTTTTGCCGCGGCAGATAAATGAACAGCATGAGCGCCGCAGCAAAGCCGGTGCAGGAATCGATCACGAACAGCCATTTGTAGCCGAGGTACAAGGCGATGAAACCACCTATCGCGGGGCCAACGGAGAAGCCAAGATTGATGGCGAGCCTCACCAGCGAAAGGGAGCGTGTCCTGTTCTCCGGGATGCTGTATGCCGCGATCGCCTTTGAGTTGGCCGGACGGAACATATCTGCAGTGAAAGCATACGCGAAGATGATGCAGGAGATGAATACAGGATCGGTGGTGACGAGCATCAGCAGCAGAATGGATCCGCAGATGAGCAGTGAAAGCACCATGATATCGAAAAAATTGCGGCGGTCGGTAAGCCATCCCCCGGCATAGGAGCCGAGCACGCTTCCGATCCCGTAAAAGCTGAGCGCAAGCCCCGCCTGCGCAATTGTGAAATGCAGGTCGCGCGTAAGGTACAGCGAAGTGAACAGCAGCACCATGGATCCGCTCCTGTTGATGAACATGGCAAGCGCAAGCACCCAGATGTTGCGCTGGATGTTGCTGAAAGCTCCGCGGTATAGGTTGAGGATACGGTACATGCTCTTGCTGTTGTATATTAAAAAAAAATGCCCCGCTGTTGGCGAGGCATCTTCCGGACCGGTTAGGTCTGATTTTTTATGCACTCGGCTTAGCGCCTTCTTTTGCTTTTAATGTTTTAGCAGCATCGATCATTGTCTGCGCCGCTTTTTCGTTGAACACTTCTCCTTTGATGTCTTCCACCACGTAGGAAGCAGTTCCTGCTTTCACAACCGTGTAAAAGTGATATTCAGGTTCTGTGATCTCCGACTCCCAGAATACAAGGGTAGGCTCATCTTTCACAAAGCGCTTGAACTTATTTACATCGTTGCCTGCAATGTCGCTTTTTGTAAGGGCAACATCGCCTTCGCCTTCAGAAACGGAGATCTGGAAATCCTTGCCTACTTTAATTTCGGTAGCGCCCCATGACTGCTCCACCACTTCGAGCTTGCCCTTGGTTGAATCAGGGACCATGATCGACAGCTGGTTGCCGTTCACTGTGATGGTTGTTTCTGTCATGCCCGGTAAGCTGGCAGTGGACTCGTCTGTTTTTGTTCCGCCGCAGGATGCAATGAAAAGCATTGCAGGGGCAGCCAGTAATAAAACTAATTTTTTCATTTGTCTGTTGGGTTTGTTTTAGTAAAGCAAATATAAATTATATAGTTGAGACTACACAACACTTTGTTTTCAGAAACAATTAACAAGTTTCGGCAGCTTCATTATTCATTCTAATTTAGGGGCACAATCTACCGATCATGAAGCTCACGTTCGAACCGCATACCCTTTACTTTATTCATCCCTTCAGGATCGCGCACGGTGTACGCAGCTCCACGCCTGTTGTGGTCACGCAGCTCGAATGCGATGGCGTAACCGGTTATGGTGAAGCGAGCATGCCTCCTTATCTCGGCGAGAGCCATGAAAGCGTCCAGGCCTTTTTAAAGAAGGCGGCTGCTTATCTCGATACGCTGAGCGCTCCGGATCACATTTCTGAGATCTTAAATGCGATCGATGCGATGGCGCCGGGCAACACAGCGGCGAAAGCGAGCATCGACATTGCGCTGCACGACCTCTGCGGCAAGCTTCAGAACAAGCCCTGCTGGAAAATGTTCGGGGCGGAAAAAGAACACGCGCCTTTCACAACATTTACACTTGGGATCGACGAGCCGGTGATGCTGAAGCAGAAGATCGCTGAAGCGGAAGCGTTCAGGGTTTTAAAAGTAAAGCTGAACGGCACCGACGACCGGCAGATGATCGACACGATCAGAAGCGTAACAGACAAGCCCATTGCAGTGGATGTGAACCAGGGATGGAAAACAAAGGAGCATGCGCTGGAGATGATCGAATGGCTGAAGGACAAGAATGTGCTGTTCGTTGAGCAGGCAATGCCGAAGGACGACCGGGATGCGGCACACTGGCTGTATGAAAGAAGTCCGCTACCCTTGTATGCGGATGAAAGCGTGCAGCGCTTAAGCGACATCGGCCCGCTCAAGGATTGTTATCACGGCATCAACATCAAGCTGATGAAATGCACCGGGCTGTATGAAGCGAATGAAATGATCAGGCTTGCGCGAACGCTCAGGCTGAAAGTGCTGATCGGCTGCATGAGCGAAACATCGTGCGCGGTTTCTGCCGCTGCACAATTAACACCCTTTGCCGATCATGCCGACCTCGACGGGCCCTTGCTTATTAAGAACGACCTGTTTAAAGGAATAGAATTCATAAACGGGAAGATCACGCTGAATGACTTGCCGGGGATCGGTGTTGTGTTGCGCTCAGAATGACAAAGGCGAGCCGGATGAATATTCAGGTAGCCGAAACATTAGGTGAGCAGTATGTCATCCTGAGCGAAGCGAATGGATCTTCTTGATCCTTGCTGCATGCCGGATGAGATTCTTCGCTACACTGCGTTCCGCTCAGAATGACAAAGGCAGCGGAGCACGGGATGACGTTATTCAATAAGATAGTGCAGGATCGTGGAGAAGAGGAGAGGAAAATAAAGATCAAAAAAAAAGCCCTTCCGTTTGGAAGGGCTCTTTTCTTACTTTTTCTTTTTAGCTGCTTTCTTAGCTGCTTTTTTTGGAGCTGCTTTTTTTGCTGCTTTTTTAGCTGCCTTTTTTGGAGCTGCTTTCTTAGCAGCTTTTTTTGGAGCTGCTTTTTTTGCTACTTTTTTTGCCATGGTTTTTTTGGTTATTAAATTATTTGATACGAAGTAAGAAAAATTATCAACACGAAAAAAATAAATGCACTTTATTTTATTAACATCTAAATGTTGATATTGTTAATATCGTTTTTTATGCTAAGCCTCTTTTGAAAAATACTTCCGTTGTTTTTTTCATTCACGACAACAGATTTATTTTCTTCATCATTTCATACGATGCTTTGAACATCTATATAAATCAATATTTTCAGCGCTTCTCAATTTTTCATTCAATGAACGTACATGCAAGATACTAATTTTTTATTCATGCGCTCATCATTCATCTTTTACCGGCTTCTGCGCGAGCAATTCTCCTGAAATAAAAATTCATAATAATCTGCATCGCTTCCCTCCTCCGGTGAAAAACGTGCTTCGCGTCATTATTTCACGCGTTCGAGCAGGGCCATGTAAAAGCCATCGGCATGATGCACTTCCGGCAAATAACGTTTCTCGCCTACAAAGCTCCAGCGATCACCAACTTCGGAAAGAAACCATTTCACCTGCTCTTCACCTTCGCTCGGAAGAATGCTGCATGTTGCATACACCATCTTTCCCCCGGGCTTCACCATCTCCGGGAAGCTGCTGAGGATCTCGCGCTGGATCTTCTTTACGCGCTCGATCTCTTCCGGCGTTAATTTCCATTTGCTGTCGGGGTTCCTTCTTAACACACCAAGGCCGGAGCACGGCACATCCAGCAGCAACCGGTCGGCAGAATCCTTTAAGCGCTTGATCACTTTGGAAGAATCGATCGTGCGTGTCTCCACGATGTTCACCTCTGCGCGTGTTGCGCGCTTCTTCAGCTCCAGCAATTTTTTCTCCTTTGTATCGAGCGCTATGATGCGCCCTTTGTTTTTCATCAGCGCTGCAAGGTGAAGCGTTTTACCTCCCGCGCCTGCGCAACCGTCGATCACGCGCATGCCCGGCGCAACGTTCAGGTATTCCGATACCATCTGCGATGCGGCATCCTGCACTTCGAACAATCCCTGGTGGAATGCTTCCGTACGAAACACATTGCGCGGATATTTCAGCTCCACCGCATCGGGCGACCAGGTGATGAGCGATGTTTCGGTAATGTTCTCCTCCTCTTCAAGCGCTTTCTGCAATTCCTTTGTGCTGGTGCGAAGCGAATTTGCGCGCAGCACCATGCTCGGGCGCTGGTTCAATGCGCGAAGTGTTTTATCCCAGCTCTTGCCGAGCTCTTTTTCTCCAAGCACATCCAGCCAGTCGGGAACCGATTCCCTGATCTTCCTGATCTTGCTGAACTTCTCCAGC
>Ga0157372_10002638_pt1 | contig 19415 bp, 15 predicted proteins | sample C55metaG_FD_115307 | JGI IMG/M metagenome (GOLD analysis project Ga0157372, IMG submission 115307) | Corn rhizosphere microbial communities from Kellogg Biological Station, Michigan, USA - C5-5 metaG | ecosystem: Host-associated > Plants > Roots > Rhizosphere > Soil | place: USA: Michigan... | reverse complement strand
CTCTTGAAGCCGTTCACGCGTGAGCGCCTGGCCGCCGCCGTTTCACGATTGCACGAGCGGCAACGGACCCGAAGACCCGCGAACGACCCGCTCGACGCGTTGCTGCAGTCGGCGCAACCTGTCCTTACCCCCGAGCGACTCGTGGTCAGGACCGCCGAGACGATTCTGGTGATCCCCGCACACGAAATCGATTGGTGCTCGGCGGAGGATAACTACGTGCGTGTCCACGCCGGGTCGAAGCGGCACCTCATCCGCATGACGATGCGAAGGTTGGAGGAACTATTGCCGCGGGCGACGTTCGCGCGGATTCACCGCTCGGCGATCGTGAACGTGGAGCGCGTCCGCGAGTGCACGCCGCTGGGCGGCGGAGAGTATCGCCTTACCCTCGTGAACGGACTGCGGCTGGTGGTGAGCCGGAGTTATCGGGAGGCAGTTCTAGACCGACTGCAACAAGCCAGGGCGAGGTAGGGGCGGCTCATTGCCAGGTCTTCCGGACAGCGCGTGGATCGGACCCATGGCGAGGGCCCTTGGCCGAGCGTCGAAAGGGCGAAATCGCTGTGCCCGAATTGTGCCCGCACGCGCTGATAGCCGGCGGCGCGAATCTCGGCCAGCAGTCGCACCCCCGCTCAGCTGCGGATACTCCGAGAGCCGCGCGTCAATCAGCGGCTTGAACGGCTCGAGCTTGGTCGGCATGCGCGGGCGCGGCTGATAGCGCGCCTGAATCGTGTCGCTGGGCTGATCGAGAGGCCTGCGTCGATCCGGCGGTACATCGTCGAGCGGCCGCCGCCGATGCGCCGGGCGCTTCGACGCGCGACCCCTTCGCCTCCTCCAGCAGAGTCGTAGTAGCAGGCGGTCTGACACTCCATGCATGGCGGGGTCTCGCGCGGGAAAGCCCCCAAGGTCGAAAATGGAGGGCCGACCACCACCGGCGGTCGGCCCGCGAAACTGTCCGTTTTCGCCCGGTGGAAGTGTCTATTCGAGTACGCTCGGGTGAAGGCGGGACCGCCCTTCGACGCCAGCTTGGCCACCCTCCGAAAGATCGGCGGCCGATGTGATCGCGTAGCGTCTGTAAAACGCCTCTGTTGGGACCAGTCGGGCTGACTGACTCTACCCATCGCCGCTATCGATTGCCTGCGCGCGCGCAACGGCGACGGCTCGCTCGGCGGCTCGCATTGCCGATGCGGCTACCTCGGCGTTTTGTCGGGCACGTTCGACGTCGGCGCGTCGGGCCTGTGCCTGGGCCTGAGCGTTCAGCGACTCGCGTTCGGCGGCGTCCAGCGCTTTTTGGGCGTCGTGAACCGATTGCATCGCATGTGCCGAGCGCTCTTGCAAATCTGCGAGCAACATTTCGGCGCGACGGAGTTCCGCGCGCGCAGCTTCCGCGAGCTGCGCGTCCTCCATCGCAGGGGCGCGCGGCGCGGCTTCCGCTCGCTCGGAGGCGGGCGGCGGCCCCGATGGTCGTGGTGTAGTCGGGGCACTCACCCCGATGGTGGTGAGCATTTCGAGACCGCCACCCTCAGGCACTTCGATGAGTCGCCCCGCACGCAACGCCTCGAGCGCGCCGGCGTCGCCAATCACCGCGTGCAGGGCAGTGGCGATCATGTTCGCGTCGATCGGTTGTCCCGCACGGATGGCGACACGCGCGCCCGCCGCGGCCACAGCGCGTACCGCCGCCTTTACGGTCTCCAGCGCAGTTCGGAGGTCGGTGCCCCGTTGCGCGTCACGGATTGCAGCGGTGAGCTGCTCAATCGATCCGCCGTCGTCGTCAACGATGTTGTCGAGCACCCATGCCATACGGCTCGGCTTACGCAACAGCTTGACGCGATCAGCGTCTTCACGTCGCTTCGCCGCGCGCAGTTGTTTGACCAACGCATCGCGACGGTTGACAAACGCCTCGAGCGGTCCACGGTATACGGCGACTATCGCCGCCTCAAGCTCCATCGGGATGAGAGGCTGTGTCATGTCCGGCATCGATTCATCGCCCATTACGCCGCCGGAGCGGGAAATGCGACAATAACCCTCGGCGAGTCAGCCCGGGGTGTCAGCGGACCGTCGTCCGCGGGACGTTCCACCCTTGGACGACGACCTGTGGCGCGCCATGCATGTCTCGCGCGCGATACTTGACCGTGATTACGCGGGTCTCGTCCGGGAGAAGCGATACATAGTTGTCGTCCCACAACACGGGCAGCGTTTCCTCTCCATCTCGTCCCGTAACTTGGAGACGAACGAAGAACGCGACGGACTTCGACGGGTTCGTGAGCGTGACGCGCCCTTCGCCAGGTGCGAATCGCGCCGTTGCCTTCACCTCGGCCACCGGCATTGCGCGAAGCGCCGTGAAGTCGGCGAACGACTTCACGGGAGTCATGTACCACGTGGACGTGTCGGCCAGCACGTCGGGACGCGTCGACAGCCAGTAGAAATTCGTGCTGCGCGTTCGCCCGCCGGAATCGATCAGCCTCAGATCGAGAAAGTAGGCGCCGGAAACGCCGGACGGCTCGGCGAGCGTAAATGTCCGCACGGTGCTATCGGCTGGCACGTTCACGATGGTATCGCGCGTCAGCTGTTCGGTTCCGTCGGGCGTCAGCACTCGCGCCCGCACTCGCACGCCGTTTAGCGGTTCGCGGGTGCCGTTCACGATGGCGATGGAGCGGTCGTCGTACGAGAACAACACGTGCACCGGTTCGTTCGCTTTCTTGGCGCCGAAGTACCCGCCCGCGGGTCTCAGGTACCAGTCGAACAGGTGCCAGTAGATGGACGGCCACGCATTGTTGAACATCCACTGAATCACGCCCGTCGAGGAATACGCGTTGCGGCGATACGCCTCGAACATCGCGCGCTCGCCCTCGTACGTCATGAGCTGCGACGTCGCGGTGTAGTCCTCGACGCCGGTCGGAGCGCCGAAGCGCGTCGAGAGCGCCGTGTTGAATCGGTCGAGCAAATGCGTGAACTGTCCACCGGCCGCATGGAAGAGCCACACGCTGTCGAGCGGCCACGCGATGTCGCTCGCCGGGATCATGCGTCGCATGCTCTCGATCGGCGGCACGGCGGCGCCCGGACTCGTCTCGGTGTTGTAGGCCCACGCCCCACCATGTGTGCTGTCCTGCAACCAATACGACGGCGGCACCCAATCGTACGGCCCGGTCATCTTCACGCCGCTCGCGCCGGTCACCTGCGTGGGCTTGGCGCTGGCCGAAGAGATCGTTGGATTCGGCCACATCTCGTGCTTCTCGATGTCGAGATACGTCTGCTCGACGTTCGCGGGCGGTGGGTTGTCGCTGCCGTTGAGCCACACGAGCGCACTGGGGTGCGCGCGCAGGCGCCGGATCTGATCGCGCAGCGACGCCGCCGCGATCGCGTACTGTTCGGGGCCCCACTTGGGCCACTCCTCCCACGCGCTGCAGCACACCCATCCCGTCATCACCAACACGCCAAGGCTGTCGGTGCGCTGCCAGAATCCGTCGTCCTCGTAGTTGCCCTCGAGACGGATCGTGTTGAGGTGCATGTCGAGCGCGTAGCGAAGCTCGGCGTCTTGCCGCTCGGGCTGCGGCCGAAAGAACATGTCCGGGGCCCAACCGCCGCCGCGCACGAGAATCCGACGTCCGTTGATGCGGAACAGGCGCCCGCCTTTTGGCGTCATCTCGGCTGTGACTTCGCGTATGCCGAACCGCACGTGCTGTCGGTCGGAGACACGTCCCCCCGTGACGAACTCGAGATCGAGACTGTATAAGTCGGGCGTGCCGAGCTCCGCCGGCCACCAGAGTCGCGGGTTCGTGACGCGAAGCTGTGGAAAGCTGTCCGGCGTGAACTGAACGAGCGCGCTGTCGTGCGGCGCGATGGTGATCGACCGCTTGAATGACACGCCCAGGCCGTCGATGCGGCCGCGCAGCATTCCCGTGACGGATCGTGATGAGAGATTCTTCACGTCGCCCGCCACCGTGAGATCGGCGCGGTTTGCTGAAGCGTCGACATGGCTCACGACTTCCGGATAGCGTACGCTCACGTCGCCGGTGGACACGAGACGAGCGGGCTGCCAGATGCCCATGTCCTTGTCGGGCGGGGACGGATTCCAGTCGACCCACGTCGTCTGCAGATCCGGCGGCGTCGGCGCGAAGACTTCGACGGCCACGACGTTCGTGGCGGTCGCGGAGAACGCGTCGGTGACGTCGAGCTCATAGCGCCGGTAAGTGCCGGCCACCTCGCTCGAGTCGGCCAAACGCCGACCGTTCACCCAGATGTTCGCCCGATAGTTGATGCCGTCGAACTGGAGCGCGAGTCGGCGGCCGCGCATGGCAGTGGGCACGCGAATCGTCGTGCGGTACCACCACGGCACGGCGAACGGGCTTCCCGGCGCCATCGCGGTGTGCACAAAGTTCGCACCGATCGGATACGTCATTCCCGGGAGCGACCGCAGGTTCATGCCGAAGAACGGATCGTGGTAGACGCCGTCTTCGACGAGCGTGCCGACGACCGTCGACGGCGTCGTTGCGCGATACCATCTCTTCGGCTGGTACGCGCGCGACGAGATCTTGGCCCCGTCCAGGCCGACGGTGTCAGATGACTGCACGAGCCACCCGTCGTGCAACGTTCGTCGATCCTGGGCGGCGGCGGCACTCGTGCCCAGCATCAACGCGAGGATGACTGTTCGTCGCGGCGTCACGCGGTCGCCTCCTCGAGGCCAAACGGCCAGCGCTTCGTGTTCCACGACCAGAAGAGAAACACGACGCCCCCCGCCGCGAGCGCGCCGACGCCGAACGCGATCACCCACACGTCCGTCGTCACGAAGACGAAGATCCATCCCAGGAGCGCGATCAGCGCCGGGAGCGGGTAGAGCCACATCCGGTACGGGCGAGGCATGTCCGGGGCCCGCCGCCGGAGCAGAATCAACCCGAAGATCTGCCCCATGAACTGCACGAGAATGCGAGTGACGATGAGCGCGTCGATGACGGTGCCGAGCGAAAAGAACCCCGCGAGGATCGAGAGCGCGCCCAGCACGAGGAGCGACACGTACGGGAAATCCTTCGTCGGATGCAGCCGCCCGAACGCCCGGAAGAAGTAGCCGCTCTCTGCGGCGGCGTAGGGAATGCGCGAGTATCCCAGCAAGAGCGCGAACACGGAGCCGAACGCGGTCCACAGCACCAGGAGGGTGAAGATCGTCGCGATCCGCGAACCATAGATTCGCTGCATGAAGATCGACACGATGAAGTTCGATTCCTGGTGAGCGGCGGCGGGCACGAACGTGCGCCACGGCACGACACCGATTATCGACAGGTTGATGCCGAAGTAGATCACCGCCACCGCGGCGGTGCTGATCAGGATCGACCGCGGGATCACGCGCCCGGGGTCGCGCACTTCGTCGCCGATGTAGCAGATGTTGTAATAGCCCAGGTAGTCGTAGATGCCGATGCGCGACGCCGCGCCGACGCCGAGGAAGAACCCGAGGGAAAAGTTGAACGCGCCGGGCGGAAAGTCGAACGCGACGCGCGGATTGAAGTGCACGGCCCCGGTGGCGATCACGGCGACAACCGTGATGAGCGTCCCGATCCAGAGCGAGATGGTGATGTCGGCGATCGAGTGGATGCGCCGGTACAAGAGCGCGATGTTGACGACGCCAATCACCGTGATGAGCAGGATCGACTCGGCGTGCGTGAGTCCCGTCCAGATGTAGCTCGCGTAATCGGAGAACCCGATGTAGCCCGACGCGATTTCCAAAGGACCGCTGAGCACGAACTGCCACACGAAAAGAAACGCCATCAAGCGGCCGATCCGCTCAGGCCCGAACGCGACGCGCAGGTAATGAAAAGACCCGCCGGAACCTGGCATTGCGGCGCCGAGCTCGCTCCACACCATGCCGTCGCATATGACGATGACCAACCCGACGATCCAGCCGAGCATCGCTTGCGGACCGCCGAGTGCGGACATGAGCAGCGGGATCGTGATGAACGGTCCTACGCCGATCATGTTCGTCATGTTCAGCGCCGTGGCCGGGAGCAGGCCGAATCGGCGGAGCAGGTGCGGCTGTTCGGTCGCGGTGACGTTGGTCATGTGCACCCCGTTGCGTTTCCGGATCGTAAGAAACGAAACGTCACACGGCCGAACACCCTAGACAACTCGTCGTCTGATCCCCAAGCCCGTGTCGATTTTGACGGGCCTCATTCGACGTGTTAATGAAGCCGAGAAGGACGCAGCGACGGCACGATCCGGTCGGACCACCCCAACACGAGGAACAGGTCGATGGCTGCCAGCAAACCACGCTCAAAGGCGAAGGCCGCTCGCCCGACCACCGTGGCCGCCTACTTGGCCTCGCTCACTGCGGAAAAGAGGTCGGCGATCGACGAGGCGCGCGCCTTCGTCCACAGGCACCTCCCCAAAGGGTACGCAGAGTTCATGAACTGGGGCGTGATCAACTGGGGGATTCCGCTCGAAGAGTTCTCCGACACGCACAACGGGCAGCCGCTCTGCTACGTGGGCCTCGGCGCGAAGAAGAACTACAACTCGCTCTATCTGATGGGCACGCACGACAGCTCGAACGGCAAGTACACGCCGCCGTTCTCCGAGAAGCGGCTCGCCGATGCATTCAAGAAAGCCGGGAAGCGGCTCGACATGGGGAAGTGCTGTCTCCACTTCAAGGAGCTCGATGATCTCGAGCTCACCTCCGTCGCGAAGGTGATCGCGATGTCGACGCCGAAGGAGTACATCGCGTACTACAAGCGCGTGAGAGGGCTCGCGTAGCGCGGGATGGCAGGGGTCGCCATTGACGGACTGAATGGCTCACACATGGGCGACCATGTATCATACAATAGGGCCTGTCTGTCACCTTTGCGCGGGAGCGGCATGGGACCAGAGCCCGCTAGGAAGGATCTCCGAGATTTCACGACGGACGCGCGCCTGCTGCCGATCACGGCGATGGCCGTCGTCGTCGGCGCGATTGGCGCGGTCGTCGCGTACGTGCTCGTCTGGCTGATCGGCACGATCACGAATCTCGCCTACTACCACCGGCTTTCGTCGGTCATGGTGTCGCCCGCCGCGAACACGCTCGGCTGGTGGGCGCTGGTCATCCCCATGATCGGTGGACTCATCGTCGGCCTCATGGCGCGATATGGGTCGGAGAAGATCCGCGGCCATGGCATTCCGGAAGCCATGGAAGCGATCCTCATCGGCCAGAGCCGGATGGAAGCGAAGGTCGCGATCCTCAAGCCGCTGTCGTCGGCAATCTCGATCGGAACCGGCGGGCCCTTCGGCGCCGAAGGCCCGATCATCATGACCGGCGGCGCGCTCGGCTCGCTGTTCGCGCAGGCGTTTCATCTGTCCGCCGCCGAGCGAAAGACGCTGCTCGTGGCCGGCGCCGCGGCGGGGATGTCCGCCATCTTCTCGACGCCCGTCGCGGCGGTGCTCATTGCGGTGGAGCTGCTCCTCTTCGAGTGGAAGCCCCGCAGCTTCATTCCCGTGGCCGCGGCGGCTGTCATCGCCTACGTGCTTCGAGCGCCGCTCCTCGGTGCTGGGCCGATCTTTCCCATCGCGACGCACAGCGCCATGACGGCATCCGATCTTGGCGTGGCGTTCGCGGTCGGGATCGTCGCCGGCCTTGGATCCGCCGCGCTGACGGCGCTCGTCTATGGCGCTGAAGACGTTTTCGTGAAGCTGCCGATGCACTACATGTGGTGGCCCGTGATCGGCGGAGCCGTGATCGGGCTTGGCGGCATGATCGAGCCGCGGGCGCTCGGCGTCGGCTACGATACGATTCGCGATTTGCTCGGCGGTCAGTTGGTGGGTGCGTTCGTGCTCGCCCTGCTCATCACCAAGGCGGTCATCTGGAGCGTCGCGCTCGGCTCCGGCACGTCGGGCGGCGTGCTCGCCCCGCTGCTGATCATGGGCGGTGCGCTCGGCGCCATCGAGGCGCGGTGGATTCACGTCGGCGACCCCGCGCTGTGGGCCACGATCAGCATGGCCGCGATGATGGGCGGTACGATGCGCTCCCCGCTGACGGCGATCGCGTTTCTGTTGGAGCTCACGCACGACATCGAGCTGCTTCCCGGCCTGCTGGTCGGCTGTGTCGCCGCGCACGCCGTGACCGTGCTCCTGATGAAGCGCTCGATTCTCACCGAGAAGGTGGCGCGCCGCGGGTATCACGTCGTGCGCGAGTACACGGTGAGTCCGTTCGCCCGGTTTCTCGTCGAAGACGTCATGGAGCGTGACGTTCCGTCGATTCCCGCCGACACATATGCCGTCGACATCATTCGCCGTGTGCTGCTCAATGATCCGATTTACGGCCGGCGACACTCATGGCCCCTCGTCGATCGCGATGGCGCGTTCGTCGGCATTCTGTCGCGCGGCGATCTGCTGCGCGCGTTCGACAACGAAGACGACGGCGATCTCACGATGCTGCAGATCGGCACGCCGTCGCCGGTCATCACGTATCCCGACGACCAGCTGGAAGACGCGTTGCAGTTGATGATCCGGTCTGGCGTGGGCCGCCTGCCGGTCGTCGACCGCGCGGCGCCGACGCGACTCGTGGGAATGCTCAGTCGCGAGTGCCTAGCGTCCGCGTATCGCTCCGTGCTCGACGAAGAGCACGAGCGCGCGCACGGTCCGCTGTCGGCCAGGCTCCGGCTGGCGCACCAGCGGTGGCTGCGCCGCGGCGGCAAAGGAGCAACGACATCATGAACGGTTTGGACAACCGATCGCTCGGCTACGGCACGTACCAACGCCTCGTTGGCCGCGCGGAGCGCTACGGTCCGGAGCTGCGTGTGCTGATCGTGGGCGGCGGCGTCGCCGGCCTCACGCTCGCGGCGCTGCTCGAGCAGCGTGGGTTTTCCCCGACCGTCGTTGAACGGTCCGGCCGGCGTCGCGGCGCCGGGTACGCGATCGGTCTGTGGCCCGCCGGGAGCCGAATCCTGAAAGGCCTCGGCATCTTCCGGCGCTTCGAGGCCATCGGCGTGGAGTGTCCGCGCTATGTCGTGGCGACCGAGTCCGGTGAAATTCTGCACGCGTATTCACTCGACGAGATCTCGGCGAAACACGGACCGGTCGTCAACGTGTCGCGGGCCGATTTGATCGGGCTCCTGGAGCAGGCGTTGAGCGATCGATGCATTCGGTTCGGCACGACCGTTCGCGAGATCGTGATGTCGCCACGTGGCGCCTCGGTGCGGTTCAACGACGACACGGCGGACGTGTTCGACGTCGTCGTCGGTTGCGACGGTGTTCGGTCGACGATGCGGCAGCTCGTGTTTGGCAGGGTATCACCGGCGTACACCGGACTCACGGGGTGGGCGCTCTGGATTGAGTCTCCATTCGTCCCGCCGTGCGAGGTGACCGAGTATTGGGGCGCGGGAAAGCTCGTGGCGACGTACCCGATGCGCGACCGCGTGTGTGTGATCCTGGCGGCGCGGCTCCAGGCGAACACGCCGGATCCGACCGAGACGCGGCTCGAGCGGCTCGGCGAGCATTTCGCCGGATTCGGTGGCTCGGTCCCTTGGATCCTCAGCGAGCTCTCGCAAGCCCGCGACGTCTACCATGACGATTTTAGTGATCTTCAGTTGGAGCATTGGCATTCCGACCGCGTCGTCTTGATCGGCGATGCCGCTTATGGAAGCTTGCCGTTGGACGCGATGGGCGCCTCGCTGGCGATGGAGTCCGCCGCCGTGCTCGCGGAGGAGCTGTGCCGAACGGATTCGTCGCACGTGGCGATCGCGCTCGAGCGCTACGTGGCGCGACGCCGCCCGCGCGTCGATCGTGTGCGCGCGCAATCGCGGCGACTCTGCAAGGTCATGTTCGCCGGCGGGCGGGTCCTCACGCGTCTGCGGAATTCCGCCGTACGGCATTCGGCGGACGACGTGCTGCTCGGCGAGCTCGATACGATGCTGGCGGAGCGTCTCTGATATCGAATTCGCCAGCCAAAAGCATCAGAGGTCACACAGGAACGATCTGGCGAGCCGGTGACGCTCCCCGGGTTGCACTTGCGCGCATCTGATCCTGATATTCTAATTCAATTTGCAATTATGGCCTGGTCGGCGACGCTGCTGCCGACCGTCAGCACGCCCTTCACGAGGGTCGCAATGCCGGCACGATGCACCGCGCCGCCCAGCATCCTTCTGGGAAGCTCCTCACTCGCCGTTCTGGTTGGCCTCGCTGCGTTCGCGCTGTCTGCGTGCAGCGACAAAGGCATCGCGACAATGGGTGGGACTGGCAGCCCCGTGCGCTCCGTCATTGTCACGCCTACGTCGCTGGATCTCACCATCGGACAAAGCGCCACGTTGCTAGCAGCGGTGGACGTAGCCCAGAGCGTCACGGATCGTAGGGTCAAGTGGACCTCGTCCAACGCTGCGATCGCAAAGGTCGACAGCAGCGGTCACGTGTCTGGCGTCGCCGGCGGCAACGCGTTCATCATCGCCACTGCTCACGCGGACCCCACGGTCAGCGGCGCAGTCCCCGTGACTGTTACGCCCCCTGCGTCGGCACCTGTACTCATCAGCCAGATCAACCAGACGGTGTGCGCCCCTAGCGGCGGCTGCACCTCCGCTCCGGCGACCCTTTCGAACGTGTCGGGCCAGTTGGACGTCACGGTCAATGTCGATCCAGCGTCGCAGCTGCTTTCCGAGGCCGCATTGGTGATGAACTGCGTGCGTCCTCCCAATTCGGGTACCGATACGGTTGTCGCCAAACAGACCTTTGGCTCGAGCGACAGGGCTCCGAGCTCGAGAGAGGCTTCGTCGGCCCCACTGACCCTCAGCTTCAGCACCACGGCGTTCAAGAACGGCCCGTGCTCGCTCAGGGCCAAAGTGGTCACGTCGAGCGGTGCGCAGCTCTCGAGCGACTTCGCGCTGCTGACGCTCAACAATCCGTGAGGTCCGGATCGTCGAGCGTCGACTTCACTTTGCTTTGGCTGGCCGCCTCTCGGGCACGATCGTTTCGCCGCGCGCGAGCATCGACACCAAATCGGCGATCTTCTTCGCGCGTCCCGCCGGCGTCTTCATGTTGTTCGTGCGGAACGCGAGCGCGAAAAGATTCATGCGGCCGAGCGTCTTCAGCGTCTTCAGCGCGCGCGGGTTCGCGTCGATCGCCGCTCGAAGATCCGCGGGCAGATTGTCGGCGTTCGCGCTCCGCATCGGCGCGTAAGCGGCGTCCCATCGCCCATCGGCCTTTGCGGCGTCCACCTGCTTCTGCCCGTGCGGCGTCATTCGCCCGGCCGCGGTGAGCCGTGCGATGTGGTCGCGGTTCACCTGGCTCCAGATGCTCTTCGGCCGCCGCGGCGTAAAGCGTTGTAGAAACGATTTTTCATTGAGCGGCTTTCGGATCGCGTCGATCCAGCCCCAGCACAGCGCGACGTCGAGCGCCTGCGCGTGCGTCACCGTGGGAAGTCCGGAATCCTTTTTGTGGATCTTGATCCAGATCTCGGTCTCGCGATCATGGTTCGCGCGGAGCCACGTCTCGAATGCCTCGGCGTCGCGAAACGCCTTGATCTTTTTCGCGTTTGGTTTGACCGGTGCCATCTAGGCGAGTGATCGTCGACGCCGGCGACGCCGCTCGAATCCGCCAATCACGAGCAGTCCTCCGCCCACGAGCGCGAACGTCGTCGGCTCGGGCGTGACTTGCACGCAGTCCACGCCGAACGTGCACGAGAACGACCCTGCCTGATCAGCGAAGCCGGTGATGCTCACCGTCGTGTTGTTGGTGAAGCTCACCAGCGGCATGAGGAACGAATACTGGATCGCGCCGTCGCCGCAGGTCGAGAAGTATCCCGGATACGAAGGATTCGCGGCGAGCGGCGAACAGCCGGCGATGGGATACGCGCCGTCGCCGAATTGATTCTCGCGGTCGAAGCTGGCGGTGCCGGTCGACGACGTGAACCAGAGCCAGGAACCGGCCAGTATCCCGGTCGGAACGCCGTGATCTTGCGCGGTGCCCAGGAATGTCGGGGTGGGTGCGACGAAAGCATGCGCGTTGATCGGGCTGCCGTCGGCGGCCAAATTCGCGAGCGCGACGCTCTCGAGGCCCCACGCGCCCAAACCGAGCGTACCCTCGAGATTTTGGAGCGTGATGGTCGCCTGGGTGATCGGCGTTCCGAAGGGCGTGACGGTGACGAACGAGACGCTGATGTTCATGCACGCCTTGAACGAGCCGGTCGTGCAGTAGTCGATCCAGCTGAGTGTCTCGGCGTCACCGCGGTGGGCGACTCCGGCGATCAGGGCGAGCAGGCCCGCGGCGTGGCGCGCGCGGCGGATCAGGGCGGATGACACGTGATTCCCTGGGTGAGACGGGCGATCAGGTGGCTCCGTGCGACATCGCATGGCGGCCGGTCAAACGAACATAGCGTTTCGCCGGTGAGGCGCAAGCCGAACCGCCGACGGCGATCGTCAGCTTTTTTTCCCCTCGGTCACCATGACCGGGCCGTTGTCACGCTTCACCGCCGGCACGCTTTTTAGATAACGATAAATCGACCGCAGGTCGTCTTCGCTGAGTTTCGCGAACGCCTGCCAGGGCATCGGCGATCCAGGAATGACCCGGCCCTGCCGAAAGCGCGCCACGAACTGGTCTTCGGTCCAGAGGCCGAGCCGGCCGGTCTCTTTGTCGCTCGTGATGTTGGGCGGCGACCACGAATGAGTCGGATCGTCGGCTTCCTGAAAGCCCTTCGTTCCGCCGAACTTGGGTCCGGTGAGTGCGCCGGTCACCCGGCTGCGCTCCGTGTGACACGCCCAGCAGAGGGCAACCGATTCGACGAGATATTTTCCCGTTTCAACTGAAGCGCCGCGCGGAGCGACCGCGGGCGGCGTCGACGACGGGCCCACCGGACGCGACATCGCGGTCGCCTTCACGACCTTGCCCATCACGTTGAAGTAGTGCGGCGGGACGACGTTGTGCACCGGCGCCTGCGTCCGCAGATACGACACCACCGCGACGAGATCGTCGTCCGACAGTCCCTGCATCTCCATGAACGGCAACAGCGCTCGGCCGTCGTGGCCGACGCCGTATCGCAGCGCTCGGGCGATCGCGCTGTCGCCGACGCCGCCCAACCCGGTCTCCGCGTCAGGCGTGAGATTGCGCGGATAGAACTTGCCGGGCGGGATGTCGAACACGAACCCGCCGATCAACGGTGTGTCGGCACCCCTCTTGTACGCCGCTCGCTGCGCCGGGTCGCCGTGACACGCCGCGCACCCTGCGGCGACTCGCACGATGTAGCGGCCGCGGTCGATGACCGCCGAGTCCTTGGACGCGACGACTTTCGGGTACGGCGCGTCGAACGTGAGATGCTGTCTCGAGCCGACGTACAATGCACCGCCGACGACAACAACGAGCAGCACACTGCCGAGCACGAGGAGGATCTTCCGAATCATGGGGACTCTCGGGAGGGGTAGGCGGGAGCAACACCCTCAAGTTGTCGAGTCCGCTACGAATACGGAATGGGCTTTCTCCTCCCAACGCAGCCTAGAACCCCGGTGACGCTTTGACTTGACGCGCCTGCCACAGGTGCCGCCGCGCATGAGCGATCTCGAACGCCAGGCTCTGGCCGAGCCGCATCGAGAACATCGGAATGGGAAGGGGAACTCTCGCGGCCGCGAGGTCGAGTCCCTTCGCCGCGACGAGCGCCCGCGCGAGTCGCTCGTGCACGGCAATGAACTCGGCGAGCAGCGCGTCGCGATCGTGACGCTCGGTCGGCACGACCTTCTTGCCGGTCTTGTACTTCTTCTGCACGGGCGGCTCGACGCCTTTGCTGATCATCGTGCCCATCTTGCCGGCGATGCCGCGATAGACGTACGGGCCGTCGGAGCGTCGTCCGCGCTCGTGCAGTTGCGCGATGGCCGCCTCCTGTCCGTTCGCCGCGATCGTTCCGGTGAGCACGAGATGCTTGAGGCATTGCGCGACGGACCATTGGCCCGGTGACGGCTTCCAATTGAACTGCGCGTCCGAGAGGCCGGCGACGATCGACTTGGCATCCTCGATCACCGCGGCGAGACACCCCGGCAGGACGTCGAGATCGCCGGCGTAGGTCGGCGGAACACAGCTCGAGCCGGAGATCGGGTTGTATACGCGGGGCGAGGTGGTCGCGGCGGCAGTCATCGTGAGCTCCGGGGCAAGAGCAGGCCTACACACTGTGCTCGACGCTAGAAGGTTGAAGCCGGCTCTGCGCTCCGCAAGATCCCTACGGACCGAGCGCTCGCTCGAACAGTTGCATGTTGTCCGTCGCCAACACGCTGTGCAGCGCGAAGAGGCTCGAAGACGAATTCCATTCTCCGCCGGACAGCGCGCGCGCCGCTTGGAACCCCGCCGAGCGGACCGCGGCGGCGACGCGGTCATCCCAGATGCCGTACGGATACGCGAAAATGTCCGGGGCGACCCCGATCTCGCGCTGAATGTCGGCGCGGCTCCCCGCGACCTCGCTCGCCAGCGATACGGTCGGCAGCGTCAGCTTGGGATGGGTGCGTGAGTGGGCGGCGATGGTCATGCCCGCCGCCTGCAGCTCCATGATCTGCGGCCACGTCATGTAGCCCCGATCGACGCCGATCGGCTGCGAGAAAATGAAGAACGTCGCCGTGAAATGGAGCTGCCGCAAAACAGGAAGCGCGATGGAGTACTGCGTCTCCCAGCCGTCGTCGAACGTGATCACGACCGACCGCGGCGGAACGGCGGTGCCGTGCTGGAGCGCGTCCACCAACGACGGGAACGAGATGACCTGATAGCCGTGGTTGGCCAGGTAGCTCATCTGCGTTCTGAAAACGGTGGTGTCTACGTCGAGCTCGCGCTGTTCGCCGTCCTGGCCGGCGCGATGTTTGGCGATCGAGTGATAGACGAGGATTGGGACGCGAATCGAATCGGCGTGGACCGGCGTCACGGCTCGGGCGTGGACGCCCGGCGAAAGGGTCATCCATCCAACTACCAGCAGCCAGAACCACGGGAAGGTCATTCGTTCACGAGTTTTCTCAACTTGTCGATGTTCTGAGCAGCTTCCGGGCTCGCAAGCGATCCAGATGCGATTTGCTGCACAAGTTTATCATCGCGTCCGTAGAGATCGTTGCCGAAATAGAGGTCGCCGTCGCGCATGTAGGTCGTCAGGTACGTGATGTAGACGGGCAGTCTCGACGGAACGCGCACCGAGCGGTTGTTGTCGCCGTGTTCGTATTCCGTCACTCGGTCGAGCGGCCAGCCGAGCACCCAGCTCGCCAGATCCTCGGGTTTCTCGAGACGGATGCAGCCGTGGCTGAACGCGCGCACGTCCTTGTCGAAGAGCTGGCCTTCCGGCGTCCCGTGCAAATAGATGTTGAAGTCATTGGGGAAGAGGAATTTCACGAGGCCGAGAGAATTCTTGTCCCCCGGGCGCTGCCGAATGCGCGTCTCGCCGCCGTCCTTGTAGTACTCCATGTCGTTCCGCTCGAGGTAGCCGGGGTCGGCGGCGATCTTCGGCTCGATCTCGTTTTTCTGGATGTTCGGCGTGATCTGCCAGTATGGACGAAAGACCACCGTCTGCATCGTGTCCGCGAACACCGGCGTCTGCTTTCCCTCGTACTCCTCGCCGACGATGACCTTCATCTCGAGCACCTTCTGGCCGCTGTCGTACGCCTGTAGGCGGAACGCCGGGACGTTCACGATGATGTAGCGCTGTCCCGGATCGCGCGGCAGCCACCGCAGCCGTTCGAGATTGGCCGCGATCTGAGCGAGTCGGTACTGCGCGGTCACGTTGAGCGACTGAACGGTCGAATCGCCGAGGATGCTGTCGACGACGATGCCGTGGTGCGCCTGAAAGTCGGCGACGGCGCCGGCGAGCGCGCGATCGTACACGGTCGCGGCGGCGCGCGTGGTCGAGTCGGAGCTGTCGGGTCCGAATCCTTCCGCCGCGAGACGGGCGCGGAGTGCGCCGAGCCTCGCCGCCGAGTCGTGCTCGCCTCGCTTCAAGAGCTTCCCGCTCGGCACCGTCGGCCAGCCGCCCTTCGTCACGATGCCGCGGAATCGATCCAGCGACTGCTGCAGCGCCGCGTAGTCGTCGTACTGCGGGCGCATGCGCGCGATGCCTTCGTCGAGCTTCGCCGTGCGCAGGCTTCGCGCAACCGCGCTGTCGACGCGCTCGGCGCGTCCGCTGCCGTCGATGTGCCAGTTCTGCGAAAGCTGCTTCGGGTCCGTCTGGCCGCCGAGCAAGTCTTCGGCGAGCGCGACGTACGTCGCCGTGAGCAGAACGTCCGCGTCGGCGAGCTGATCGGCCGTCGGTGTCTTCGCGTCTCGCACAGCGCCCATCGCCTGTACGAGCTCCGGAAGCGGATAAGCGTCGAGCCGCAGCGCGTCGTCGTTCGCGTTCACGATCGCGCGCAAAAGCGCGTTCGTGCGCGGCTTGTTCGGACCTTCGGCTTCCATCCACAACGGGGCGCCGTTGTACGAGTTGTACAGGCGTTGAACGTGGAGCCAGCGGTCAGCGGCGATTTCGGTCGGGCGCGTGCCGTGCAGCCGGCGCTGAATCGCTTGACGAATATCGTCCGCTGAGACGCCCGCGATGCTGACGGTCTGCGCCGGCGACCAGCCTTTGCTGACCTCTCCTTGCTGGGAGGCGCCATCGCCGTCGCGTCCGCATGCTACTGCCACGGCGAGGACGGCGATCGTCGCTACGCTCGAGCTCGTCCACCGCGCCCGTCTCTTGATCTCATTGCAACTCATCACACACAGCCGTAAGGCGAAATGCGGGCCAGTGGATGAGGCCCGCTGGTAGCGGCCCCCAATCCATTTCGTGAATTGGCGGGTATGTTGGAAATAGGGACCCATTTCGTCGAAGGGGAGGATACGATGCACGTGCACGACTTGCTCGAGCGAAAGCCTGTCAACTTGATCACCGTCGGACCGGATGCGCATCTCGGCGCGGCGGTTCGGCTGCTCGTGACCCACCACATCGGCGCGCTGCCGGTCGTGGACGCGAGCGGCACACTGGTGGGAATCGTCGACGAGCGGGACGTCGTGCGAGCCACGCACGAACGCTTCTACTCGTTCGATCGTCTGCGCGTCCGCGACGTGATGCACACCGCGCCGACGTGCGACGAAGAGGACACGATCGAAGAGGCGATGCTGCGCATGACGCTCGAGCGGCAGCGCCATCTGTTGGTCACCTCGGGGGGCACCGTGCGCGGCGTGATCTCGCTCGGCGACCTGGTGAAAGCCAGGCTCCAACAGGTCGAGACGGAAGCGGGCGTGCTACGCGACTACGTCGCGGCACAGCGGGCGAGTCGTTGACCGCGACGAACGTCGCGCCGTGATCGCCCGGTCCTGACCGCGCGCGCGGCGGGATACTGCGCCCGCCGGCACGCGCGGCCGAATGGATCAGCTTCTCAGAAGCGAATGGAAACCTCGCCTCCCAAGCGAGGCGCCTGGTTTCCTGCGCCCAGGTCCAGCGTAGGAGCCAGTGCCACAATCGTGTTCCGAGTCGTGGTTTCACGCTCGAGTCGATTGTGGTTGTGCAGCGCGAGCCCCGACACGGCGAGCCCCGTGGCGCCGATGGTCGTGGCCATCGTTCCAACGCGGCGCGGGAAATCGGTGCTGTGCAGCAACGCGACGCCGGCCGCGAGGGTGACGCCGCTCGAGGCCAGCCCCCAGATCGTGGTCTTTTTGCTTTGCCCGTTCCGGTTCGCCGTCGCGTTGGCCAGTGTCGTGGACAGCGACGTGAACGAGCCGAGCGACGCCCCCAAGCCGACGGCGAACGTTCCCGCCATCTGCGCCGGGCTCACCGACTGGGCGTACACGACCTGAATGCGCGCCGCTTCGGCGAGCGTCAATCCGTTGTCGTCGAGCCACGCGCGGAAAGCCGTGTCGCTCGCCAGCTCGGCGACTCGGACGTTGTTGTCGAGACGCACGACACGATCGACGATGTCTTGTCGCCCGGTGAAGGCGAGCAGATCACCGACCGCGCACAGCGCTCCGGTCTCGCGATCCTTGAAGTACGGCACGAGCCGACCGGGGAAATCGTAGTTGTGCGGATACGCGCCGCGGTTGCGGTAGTCCGCCAACTCTTCGATCAGGCGCGCTCGCCGAGCGAGCCGTGCGTCGCCGGCGCCGGCGAGGTGATTCGTTCGCAGCTCGACGAGCACGCTGTCGAGGTGGCGCCGAACGTGGTCGCCCGCGGGGTCGTGCGACGTGCGGCCGGAACGAGCCGCCGTGACGACCGCAACGACCGGGAACACCGTGACCGCGATCCAACGAGACAGGCGCATGCAATCCTCCTGGTTGAGTGGTGTCCAACAACACTCAAGAGAACATTCACAGGTGGATTTTGGAAGGTCCGCGCTCGGCTCGCGGGCTGCGCGGCCGAGGCCGCTTGCCGAAAAAACGCCGGGGCGCCTCGGCGGGCGCCCCGGCGAAACGGCTTTCGGCGAAACGTCTCTATCGAATCGGGCTGCCTTTCTTCACCTGCGGCAGGCCGTCGGCCATCCACTGCGGCATCGGCTGGCCCATCAGGTAGTGATCGAAGAACTGCTTCATGCGAATCGCGAAGTCCTTTTGGTCGTCGCGATCGGTGAGGTTGTGCGGCTGGCCCGGGTAGGTCAGGAAGATGACCTGCTTTCCCGCGGTGCGCGCGGCGTTGAAGAACTGCAAACCCTCCACGTAGTCGACGGCACCGTCGTCGCCGCCCTGCAGAATCATGAACGGCGTCTTGATGTTCTTCACGTGGAAGATGGGCGACTGCTCCTCGAACATCTTCGTGTTCGTGTACGGATCGACGCCCTCGCCCATGCGCACCTGGCCGACCGTCGTGATGCCTTGCTGTACGGTGCCGGTGCTCTTGTACAGCTCACTATAGAAGCTGGTGAGGTTGGTCGGCGGCGCGCCGGTGACTACGGCGGCGAAGAGGTCCGTCTGGGTCACGATGAACGACGATTGGTATCCGCCCCAACTGTGGCCGTGGAGCCCGATGTGTTTCGGATCGGCGTAGCCGAGCTCGATCACCTTCTTCACACCGCTCGTCACGCAGTCCACCGCCGACGTGCCGGGTTTTCCAATCTCGTAGACGACGTCCGGTTGGAAGACCGCGTAGCCGCTGCTCGCGTAGATCGAGATCTGCGGGCTGTCGGCGTAGCCGGGCGTCGGGAAGTTGTGATGCGTGTTCGACATGATCTCGTAGAACTCGACGAGCATCGGATACTTCTTGCCCGGCTCGTAGCCGGCGGGCAGTGTGAGCGTACCCTGCAGCTGGTGGCCGAGGCGATCCTTGTAGTCGATCAGCACCTTCTTGCTCGCCCACGCGAACTCCGAGAGGAACGGATTCGCGTCGGTGACCTTCTTCGGCGACGCGAACGCGGTGTTCGTCATCCAATAGTCGGGGAACTCGTTGAAATCCTGCTCGGTGAACACGACGCGGTCGGCGTTGGACGCCTTGATCGCGCCGCCGACGTTCTTGTCCTCCCAGATGAGCGGCTTGGGAGCTTGCCCCGGCGTCACCTGCCAGTAGCCGAACT
>Ga0157372_10002635_pt1 | contig 19426 bp, 8 predicted proteins | sample C55metaG_FD_115307 | JGI IMG/M metagenome (GOLD analysis project Ga0157372, IMG submission 115307) | Corn rhizosphere microbial communities from Kellogg Biological Station, Michigan, USA - C5-5 metaG | ecosystem: Host-associated > Plants > Roots > Rhizosphere > Soil | place: USA: Michigan... | reverse complement strand
TTCCCCGTCCCCGTATTACCCATCAGCAGCGTATATAAACCCCGCTTGTCATAATCCAGGCCCGCCTGCCGCATATGCCGGAAGGCCGTCACCGCCCGCTGATAAGCCCTCTTCACCTCGGGAATGCCGATCAGCACCCCAAACTCGGGCTCCTCCCACCCATTTACCGCCAAAGCTGGACCAACGGCGACGGCAGGTAATTCCTGACCGCATTCTTTACAAAATCGGGCGATCGCCCGATTTTCCCTCTTACAGCTTATACATTCCATAAATAAACCTCTTTAGGCAGCCGCCTCTCTGTTCAGATCCGATGAAGGCAACAATACGATTCGAACCGTCTCATCATACATGGCGCTACCGCCATTCGTTCTCAACACCTGGTAAGCCAGCTGATACGAAGGATGGGTGTCGTCCTTCACGATCCGGTTGAGGATCGGCCGATACGCCATCTTGCCGATCAACCGGTGCAGCGGATCGAAGATCATGCCCAGTCCCGCACCTGGCCGGCGCCGCCGGACCTTCCTGATCCGCCAAAGCCCAAACAGCACGATGATCACTCCATAAACCACGAGGTTGGCCAATTCGGGGTTCCTCGCCACACCAAAATTGGCGGCCTGGGCGCGGGCCTCCATCCAAAGCCAAACGGTGCCGACAGCAAGCACCGACAAGATCATATACATGAATATCCGGAAAAACAGCTTTCCCTTGGCGAGGTAATCGACGCTGGACTCCACCTGTTTACGGATATACTTCCGCGTCTTCTTCCCGATCAGCGCCTCCTCCTGTTCCCAATGCCGGATATAGGGCATCTCCGGGGAAAGCGGCCGGAACAGGTTATCGATATAACCGACCAGCGTGCCGCGATAACCGTTAAAGCTTTTCGGATCGTGTTTGATCTTCCCATAGTCGGCGTCGATAAAGCCATGGACCTTGTCGTTGATCGATAACAACAGCCGGTTCGCAAACGCCGGATATCCGTCGTGTATCTTTTGCAACGCCGACCCGGCCTTATTCACGGTCTCCAGTCCATAATAACTCTTTGGATATTCGGCATCCATATACGCCAGCAGCGGCTGATTTGCAATGTCCACCCAGGCGGCAAGGGCCGCCGCGTCATTGCCCGTCCGTTTGTTCAACTCCGGCGCGATCCCGGTCAATGCCGTCAGGACATCCAATCCGCGTACCTCGGCCAGCGAAGCCCGGAAAAGCTCCCGGGCCGCCTCCTCCTGGCAGGCCTCATCTGCCAGGTATCTCAACAGGATCTTATACAGCGACGATCCCTGGTATTGCTCGAGCCACGAGTTGACCTCCTTGCGAAGCGCCGCGGCGCCCGGCCCGCTGGTCAACGCCCCGGGTTGGGCCTTGAACAGGCGGAAAAGGTCTTCTCCACTCAGCGCCTCCTGCCCGTTGATCGTCGGTCCCCCGATATGCAAGGCATACCGAAGCTGCGTCGAATCGTACCTGCCTTGCGCACGGTAAGAAGCCAGCGCATCGTTCAGGTCGGACGCCATGATCGCCAGCCAGGTGGAAACCTTGGAATAGGGGTCCTTCACAGGCTCGACCAGCTCGCAGAGCAATTCCTCCCCGCCACCTGGAATCTGGTTGGGATGCACCAGCGTCCTTCCACCGATCTTTAATTGGTTCTCCTGTAGATCCAGCACGATCAGGTGAAAAGCATAATCCGGGTAATCCCGGTAGTAGCCCCGAAATTTCTCCGCCCGCTCCCTCTGTCCGCGGGCCTCCAGAAATAAATACAGCGATGCCGTGGGTTTCTTCAGCTCCTCCCGGTAAAAGCCCGGGTTGGCCTCGATATGTCCCGCCAGCTGCGCCTGGTCGTTCCATTGACTGCCGTCGAAGGACTTGAAAGGCTTGTACTTGTCCAGTACATAGATGGCCTTTGTGACGCCCGCCTTCCAATTCTCACGCGTATTGCTCTTGTAGTCGATCTCCGTAATAGCATAGACCTCCCCCGCGAGATCGGCCGACGTCCGCTTCAACCAGTCGGTGATGCCGCCGGAATACAATTGTGTCGTCGCCTTCTCGGGGTCGAGTTCCATATGGTAAGCAAGGTCCTTGGGATCACTGATGAGAATGCCCTTCACGGAGTCAAAGACATAGTTGTCAAACTTGAGGTCCATCGTCCGGAAATGCACCGTCACCGGTTCCCCGCGCAGCCACTTCTGGATCTCGTCATACCCCCATCGCTTCGGTGGCTCGGTAGTGATCAATCCCTTGATCAGCTTCTGCAGATCGGGATGCATCTGCACCGGGATATTCACCCGGCCGTCCAGCTTGATCCGCGGAATGATCATCCGGTCCACATCTTTAAAAGGATCCTCGCCCTTCCACATCTCCAGCAACGAGATGCCCAGGGCATAATAATCCACCTTCCGGTCCACGATCGTTTGGTTGTTCACATTCGTCCCCATCTCCAGCTCGGGCGCGGCGTAGATCCTCGTCCGCGCCGCCGTAGTGATCTTATAGCTCTCCCCCTCATCCAGCGTGGACGAGATACCGAAATCCGCCAACACGATCTCGCGCTTATCGGGGTGCCGGAAGAAGATGTTCACCGGCTTGATGTCCCGGTGGATGATCTGGTGCTGATGACAGGCATGCAAGGCTTCTACGACCCTGCCGACCAGTTCCCGCGTTCGGCCGATGTCCTGCACCGGAAAAAGGTCCTCCAGCGTTCCCCCCGCCATATACTCGTTGATCTCGTAGAACCGGTCCTGCAAAAAGCCATATTCCATCGGAACGATCACATCGCTCCGGCCCAGCGTTTGCAGCTTCCGCAATATCTCCTCCTTCGGCTTAAAATTGGGATAATAATATTTCAGTACCAGCGACACACCGCCATCCCGGATCTCATAAATATCCGCTTCGCCGGAATGCGTGATCAGCCGTTTCTTGTCATACCGCCGGCCGCTGAGGATGAAATGATCATCCGCCCGGATATTGCCGTTGGCCTCTGCAACGGTCCCCGAAGAAATGATCCCTCCATCCACGCGGATTGTCCCTGCAGGCTCTGCGTCACTGCCGATCACCGGCAGATCAACATCGAATCGCTCCGTACTCATAAGCTTATGGTTAATTATGTAAAAGAACGTCTTAGGGACAACTGGCCTGCGGATTCTCGGAGTGCGGCGAATGCGGGATCCCATCCAGCACAAATTCTCCCCCTCTGCTGCCATGGATCACCTCGGACTCGCAGACCCACCGCCCACCCGATTCCGGCGCCGAACAACCCATCGGTCCGTTGTAATGAACACAGCCAAAACGGTTGCACTTCCACCCCAGCCAGGACTCGCATACGCCGAGATGTTCCAGCACGCCCTGCACCTGCATCGAGTACATCCTGGCTGACTGAGCGTCTGGAAAGGTCCGCTCCTGCAGCTTCCTGATCTTATCGGCCAGCAGGGCATTCTTCTTGTCCCTCTCCACCCGCTCGATCCGCTTGTTCACTCCATCGATCCTCGCCTGGTCCTCTGCCTGTCGCTCCGCTTCCGCACTCGCCTTGTCGACCCTCGCCTGTTCGGCCGCCTTGCCCTTGCGCAGCTCCGCCGAAACATCGGCGTGCCCGCCCGTGAACCCGAACCCCGCCGCCGGCGAACCGCCTGCCGGTCCCGCCGGCGGATCCTGGCCATAATAATCTTCCAATTGACCCAGCGCCTTCTTCAGCCGCTTCGCCTCATCTTCCGTCGCCACCGTCATCATCTCTCGGACGGCATCGAGGATCATCTGCCCCTCTTCCCGCATGGCCTCCTGTGCAGGACCCGCCCGCCGCGACAAAGGACTGTGACAGGTGGGACAGACATCGAAATGGGTTTTGACATTACACTGCTTGCAGACGATCCCCTCCGGCGGATTGCCGCAATGGGTGCAAAATCGCTGGCCCGGCTTAAAAGGCTGATAACAATACCGGCACTGGCCGTCCAGCAGCCATTGCCCGCAGGCCTCGCATAGGTCGGCCGTCGCGATACAAGTAGAACCGCAATGGGGACAGCGCTTCCCCCCCGCGGCTTCTTCCGAGCCTTCGGCATACCGCTCATGGATATTCGAACGTTCCTCGTATCGTTGGTTGTCGGCCATCAGGACTTAACAAAATGATGTACCCTCCGGGCATCGCTTTCATCGCCGTTCAACGGCAGAATGGTCAGCACGTTGCCGATAACCCTCACCCGCAACCGGAATATTTGATTGGTATTCCACGCCGCCTTTTTTCTCCTGTTCGTTTCAGGCATTACCTTGAACTCGAGCACCTGGTCCCGGCCCGTATTCAAATTGTCGACAAGCCCCGCCGCAGGGAAAGAAACGATCCGGCAGGCCGCCATGATATTGTCTGCTGGATTTTGAGTGGAATGGATCACCATCGTACCGTTGCCAAAACTTACCCACCCAGCCCCCGACGGCGGCGGAGCCGCAGTCAGCGTTAAGGTCGCTCCCTTCGTTGGATCGGAATAATTCCCCGCAAGACTGGCCGCATTCGTCACACCGGACGTACCAGCCTCGCCGGCCGTCACCGTTCCACCGGTCGGGAAGGTCCCGGCACTGTTCGCTTTGATCGGAACATAAAAGCAGAAACCGAGTGCGGCGATCCCCGCAACGGCGACGATGATCGTTCTTGGTACCAACGCCTTATAAGTCGGCTTGCGGTTCTCCATCGCCAGGAAGATGGCATAGGACAGGAGAACGAACGGAAATAGCAGCACAAGCCATAACGATAGACCCTGTAAGTACATATTCAACGCGATTAGGGGTGTCAAAAAGAAGTTGAGATACGTATTTCAGTCGGTGGAGGATTGGATACCGAATATAAGTAAAAACTCTTACTCCGCAAAATCGATGAAATGCGTCGAAAATGAGCCGCATGAACAATAACCGTCAATTCTACACTTCCGATAACGATTGCGTAGATTCTCGTTCAAAAGCAGGATGCAGCAGGATAGTTCCGCCCCTCAGGTTATCTACTTTTAATGTATCAACTAACAAACTTGCCATTATGAACTTCCACCAAGCAAAGAACTGCTTATTGTATCCTCTTGCCTGGACTTTTCTCTTACTGCTATTTACCGGCACACTCTCTGCCCAACAACAGCGACGTACGTCACATCCCATCAAAGGTAAGATCACCGACGACAACGGCCAGCCGGTCGCAGGCGCCAGCATCATGGTCAAAGGCTCCCGCACCGCCACCACCGCAGATGCCAATGGCGAATTCTCCATCATAGCCCACGACAAAGACGTACTCGTTATCTCCTATGTCGGGTTCCAGGACAAAGAAGTTTCCGTCGGCGCCGGCGCTACTTTAAATATCAGTGTGACAAAGAATGATAAATCGATGGATGACGTCGTCGTCATCGGTTATGGAACGCAAAGACGCCATGACGTCACCGCGGCCGTCGCTACCATGGACACCAAGACCATTCAGGAACGTCCGATCACCCGCATCGACCAGGCCATGATCGGCCAGATGCCCGGCGTACAGGTTCGTCAGCAGACCGGCATGCCCGGCTCCGGCTTCACTATCCTCGTCCGCGGCGCCGGTTCGATCAGCGCCGGCACCGAGCCACTTTATGTCATCGACGGTTTTCCCCTCGACATCAATGGCCAGAACGTCAACGGTGGATTTTCCGTCACGGGTGTTACTTCAAATAACAATCCTCTCAACAACCTCAATCCTGATGATATCGAAAGCATCCAGGTGCTGAAGGATGCGGCCGCAGGCGCGATCTATGGCTCCCGCGCCGCCAACGGCGTAGTGCTCATCACCACCAAACGCGGCCAGATCGGCAAGACCCGGCTCGCCATCAACGGCAACGCCGGTATAAGCCAGGCAGCCAAAAAGCTCGATGTGCTCTCCCCGCAGGAATGGATCAATATGGCGACCGAGCTCGAGAACTATAAATGGGTCAACAGCACCCCCTCCGGCCGGACCGCCGACCAGACCCTCGATCAACGCCGCACCATCCTCGGCGGCGCACCCAACTCCTTCAATCCTGCCTATATGTGGGACCCCCGCTGGTACCAGCCCGGCCATCCCGGCATCGAATACGTCAACTGGCAGGATTCGGCCTTCCGCACCGCTCCCTTCCAGAACTATGAGGTTTCCGTAAGCGGCGGCACCGAAAGCGTCCGCTACTTCGTTTCGGGGAACTACCTCAACCAGCAGGGCGTCCTGCTGAACACGGGCTACACCAACTACAGCGTCCGCGCCAATCTCGAAGCCACCGTCGCCAAAAAGCTCAAGCTCGGTTTCAATATCGCGCCCTCGTATTCGGTCACCCAGGCGCCCAGCGCGGAAGGAAAGGACAATCAGCTGATGCACCTCTACAATATGGTCCCCGTCGTCGAAGACAGCGCCCGCATGAACACCGGCGCCGGCAAGAACAACGTCTACACCTGGGGCAGTAGCAGCGTAAGCCCCGTAGCCTATCTGGCACACGTCATCGCGCCGGTAAAGACCACGCGCAACCTCTATACGGTGTATGGCGAATACCCAATCCTAAACGGCCTCATCGCCCGCAGCACCTTCAACTACGACCAGATGAGCCAGAACGCGAAGAGCTATATCTCCGATTTCGTGGCCGGTACCATCGCCGATCGCCTTAACGCCCCCGGTAAGGATGCCTCGGGTTTCTATAGCGGCTTCACCAAACAGAACTACGTCAATGAGAATACCCTCAACTTCATAAAAACCATCCACGAAGACCATACCATCAATGCCATCGCCGGGGTCTCCTACAACTATGTCCATCTCGAGGCCTTCCAAATAAAAACGGCCGGCGGTTATGCCAACGACCTCGTCAATACCCTCAACAACGCGATTGCCAACAGCGGCGGCGTCACCTGGACGGGTACCAGCACCGAAAGCAACAACGCCCTCTTTTCCTATTATGGCCGCCTCCAATACAGCTACCAGGGAAAATACCTGCTCTCCGGCTCCTTCCGCCGCGACGGCTCCTCCCGCTTCGGCTCGGCCAACAAGTACGGCACCTTCCCATCCGTTTCGGCCGGCTGGGTCGTCTCTCAGGAGAAATTTATGCAACCGATCGATTTTATCAACAACCTGAAACTACGCTTCAGCTGGGGTAAATCGGGGAACAACAATATCGGCGACTACGGCGCCATTCCCACCCTCACCAGCGGTACCATCAACAATATAGTGTATGGTAACTACAGCTTCGGCGGTAACGCTCCCGCCGCCGCCACCGGCCAGGTGCCAAACGGCCTGCCAAACCCCAACCTGCAATGGGAAACTTCCAACACCTATGACGCAGGTCTTGACGCTACCATCTGGAAGAACAGGATCAATATCATCTTCGACGTCTACCAAAAAAAGAATACCAACCTCCTGCTGCAGGTTCCCACGGTAGCCGCATCGGGGGCCACTTCCATGCTCGAGAACATCGGCGCGGTCCAGAACCGCGGCCTCGAGCTGGGCATCGGCGCAACCATCTATCGCTCGCGTGAATTCACCTGGACGGCCAACGGCAACATCGCCTTCAACCAAAATAAGGTGACCGACCTCGGTGGAGGAACGAACCTCATCAATGTACCCAATGCCTTTGGCGCCGGCAACCCGCCCTTTATCCTGCAGGTAGGCCAACCGATGTACGAATTCTTTGCCATAAAGAATATCGGCATCCTCACCCCGGGAGATATGAGTAATCCCAAGGTGGCAAAACTGCCAAAACAAACCTTCGGCGACGAAAAATACTTCGATGCCAACGGGGATGGCATCATCGACGCCAACGATCGCGTCCACGCCGGCCAACCCACGCCAAAATACACCTGGGGCCTTACAAACACCTTCCGCTACAAGGCCTTCGATCTGAATATCCAAATGTATGGGCAACACGGCGGATCGATCATTTCCTATATCGCCCGCGCCCTCGACAACCCGGCCAACGGCCTTAACACGACCCTCGGCGTCTGGCGCAACCGCTTCACCGACTACCGGCAGAACTACAACGCCCCCCGCGGCAGGATCGGCTACGCCTATACCATTCCGTATACCACCACGGACTGGATCTACTCCACCGACTTCTGGCGCATCCAGAATATCACCCTTGGGTACAATTTGAAAAGCATAATCAGGTCCGGCGCCTTCAGCAGCGCCCGGGTATATGCCTCCCTCTTCAACTGGTTCGGCCGGGACAAGTACAAAGGCGGCGTCAACCCCGAAGCGCAGAATACCAACCTGACAAACGCCACTTATCCGCTACCGGGGGACTACGGCGCCATGCCGCTCAACAAATCGGCCGTCCTGGGAATCAATTTCGTTTTTTAACCTCTTATGCAAAATCTAATGAGAACAAACATATATACCATAGCAGGAAGTCTGGCGCTGAGCCTCGCGGTCTTCGGCCTGGCCTGTACCAAACAGCTCAACCAGCAACCCCCCTCCAGCGTCACTACCGAAAAGTTTTATAGCAACACAAACGACTTCACGCAAGCCGTCACCGGCGCCTATAACCAGCTCCGCGCCTATCCCGACCAGGTACTTTGGATGGGCGAGATGCGCTCGGATAATATCTACGCGACATCCGACGGGAACCGCGACTGGCAGGGCATCCGAAATTTCTCGCCAAACCTGACGAACGTCGGCTTTATCACCACCGCCTGGGACAATAACTTCAACGGCATCTACAATACCAACAGTGTCCTCGACAACCTGAAGACAAAAGGCCAGAACGTGACCGACCCAAGCCTCCGTAGCCGTTTTGCGGCCGAATGCCATTTTCTCCGCGCTTTTTACTATTTCCAGCTCGTGCGGCTTTATGGCGAGGTGCCCATCATCGATCATACCATCACGGCTGCCCAGGCGGCAAAGATCAAACGCAGCGCCGTCAAGGACGTTTATGATTTCATTATTTCCGATCTCAACACGGCCATCGATAGCCTGCCCGCCAGCTATACCGGCGCCAACATCGGCCGGGCCACGAAATGGGCCGCCAAAGGATTGCTGGGCCTCGTCTACCTGACCCGCTCGGGCCCCGCCTACACCGGCGTCGACGGACCTACCCTGGGTACCAACGAATGGAGCCAGGCCCTGGCCCAGTTCAACGACATCATCAGCAGCAACCAATTCACGTTCGGCGCCAGCTATCCGAACATCTTCTCCTATACGAACGAGAACAACCCCGAAGTGATCTTCGACGTACAGTTCGCGTCAAGCACCAACGGCGCCGACTACCCCAGCATGTTGACAAACCTCAGTTTTTGGAACGGCACCGGCCTCGCCGGAACGTTCGGCAACGGCTACGGCACCGTCTCCTACGACGTCTCCAACAACCTACGGGCCTCCTATGCCAACAGCATGGGCCCGGCCACCGACGTCCGCGACACCTTTAACATTATTTGGAAGTATCCCATCGATACCAAAAGCCCACCCACGATGGACACGGCAAATCCCTTTATCAAAAAATACATCAACGTCGCCAAACACGGCGTAGATCTCCGCGACTGGCCCATCAATTTCATCGTAATGCGCTACACGGACGTACTGATGATGAAGGCCGAATGTATCCTCCATGGCGCCCCCAGCGCCCAGTCCACCGTGGATAGCATCGTCAACCTGGTAAGGAAACGCGCCGGCATCGCCACAGTCTCCAACGTCGACCTGCCCACTCTCATGGAAGAAAGACGCCGCGAATTCCTCGGCGAGGGCATTCGCTGGAACGACCTCGTGCGCGAAGGCATGGCCGTAACCACGATGAACAACTGGATCGCCGCCGATGCGCAGTCTAACACCATCAGCAACGTCATCCCCGCCTTCGTCATCTATCCCGTTCCCCAGGCGGAGATCCTGGCCGCCCCGGGCCTCTATACTCAGAACCCAGGTTATCAATGATTGATGGACCACAGGTCCATCGGCCGAAGGCCAATTATTAATGCTTCACAAACGGATGCGCTTGCGCATCATAGAAAACAGGTCCTAATATGAAACTATGCTCCATCCTACTCACCCTACTCCTCCTCCACCTGGCTGCGCTCGCGCAGCCCCTGGAAGAAACAGGCCCCAAAAAACCGATGCCCGATGAATGGATCGACAAAGACACCCATCACAAAGTCGTCCGTCTATCAAGAAAAGAAGGCAAGAACCTCAGCTTCTATTTTCACAACAACCCCTTCCTCGGCGACAAAATGATCTTCACCTCCACCGACAGTTCGGGGAAGCATTTGTACACCGTCGACCTGAAGACCCTCGCCCTCCACCGCGTCAGCGAGAACGGCAGCAGCGCGGAGATCGTCGGCCGCCATACCAAAAGCGTCTACTGGCAACGACACGACAGCGTCTACAACACCGGCATCGAAGACGGCAGGACCCGCCTGGTCTTCGTTTTTCCCGCCGACTTCAAAGGCAGCATCACCACCCTCAACGCCGACGAGACCCTGCTGGCCGGCGGCTGGGCCAGCGACGAACAAAAAGACATCTCCCGGAAATACCCCGAGAAACACGATTTCTTCGATCGCATCTTCGACGCCCATCTTCCCAACAAGCTCTTCACAATCTCCATAAAAACCGGTCAGTTGAAAGTCATCCACGGCGAGAATACCTGGCTCGGCCATATCCAGTTCTCCCCGACCGACCCCGATCTGCTGATGTTCTGTCACGAAGGGCCCTGGCAAAAGGTGGACCGCATCTGGACCATCCGAATAAAGTCCGGCGAGGTCCGGCTGATGCACAAACGTACCGTCGAAAATGAGATCGCCGGCCATGAGTTTTTCAGCCCCGACGGCAAGACGATCTACTTCGACTGGCAGATCCCCAAGGGACAGACGTTCTACCTCGGTGCGGTCGACGTCGCCACCGGCGCGGAGAAAAAATACGCCATGACCCGCGATGAATGGTCGATCCATTTCAACGTCGACTCCGACCAGAAGCTCTTCTGCGGCGACGGCGGGGACGCCGGCCAGGTCGCCCACGCGACGGACGGCCGCTGGATCTACCTCTTTCACCCTGACGGCGATCGTCTCGTTGCCGAACGCCTGGTCAACATGAAAGATCAATATTATAAGCTCGAACCAAACGTGCATTTTTCCCCGGATAATAAATGGGTCATTTTCCGGGCTAACTTTGAAGGGAAGGAAGAGGTCTATGCAGTGGAATGCAAAAAATCATAAACAATTCGTCCCATGCAGCGTTCAGTCCGGCTTATCATCATCTTGATCCTGCCCCTTACCCTCCGCGCCCAGCTTCAGTGGCCCGCCATTACGGAACAGACCAAACCCTGGACCCGGTGGTGGTGGATGGGCAGCGCCGTCAACCGCCAGGACCTTACCGCCAATCTCCAAAAATACCACGACGCGGGGCTCGGCGGTCTCGAGCTGACGCCCATCTATGGCGTAAAAGGCTACGAAAGCCAGTTCGTCGATTACCTCTCGCCAAAATGGATGGATCTGTTTTCGTTCACCCTGCAGGAAACCAGGCGCCTCGGTCTCGGCCTCGATGTGTCCACCGGAACGGGCTGGCCCTTCGGCGGCGGCCCGCTGATCGACTCGGGCTACGCCTGCCGCGAGCTGTTCGTAAAGACATGGACCCTTCCCGGCGGTAGCGCCCTCCCTGACAGCATGACCATCGGCTACCGCCAGGAAACCTATGTCCATACGGATGGCCGGGCAACCACCATCGATCAGCTAAAAGAACCCGTCTTCGCCAACAACGACCTACAGTCCCTCGCCCTCTTCCAGGTGCGCTTCCCCGACCTCACACCCTTGCAGACCCTGATGGCCTACTCCTCCACCGGCGCCATCCTCGACATCACCGATAAGGTCGATGCCGCAGGCCATCTCCGCTGGACGGCCCCCGCCGGCGCCACCTGGACCCTCTATGGCCTCTTCCTGGGCTGGCACGGCAAGATGGTCGAACGCGCTGCCCCCGGCGCCGAAGGCAATGTCATCGATCATTTTTCGGCAAACGCCCTCCGCAAATACCTTAGCCGTTTCGACACGGCCTTCACCGGTCACAACCTGTCCCCGCTGCGCTGCTTCTTCAACGATAGCTACGAAGTGGACGACTCCCGCGGCCAGTCCAACTGGACCGCCGGTTTCTTCGCGGCCTTCCAACGCCTCCGCGGCTATGATCTCCGCCAACACCTGCCCGCCCTCTTCGGCCGCGACACAAAAAACAACAACGCTCGGGTCCTATGCGACTACCGCGAGACCATCTCCGATCTCCTGCTCGAACAGTTCACTCAACCCTGGCACGACTGGGCCCACTCCAAAGGCGCCCTCATCCGCAACCAGGCCCATGGATCGCCCGCCAATATCCTCGATCTCTATTCCGCCAGCGATATCCCCGAAACGGAAGGGCAGGATATCCTGCGCTATAAATTCGCCACCTCCGCCGCCCACGTCACCGGCAAACGCCTCGCCTCCGCCGAAACGGTCACCTGGCTCGACGAACATTTCCTCAGCACCTACAGCGACGTAAAAAAAGCCCTCGACGGATTCTTCCTCGGCGGGGTCAACCATGTCTTCTATCACGGCACCGCCTATACGCCAATGAACGACCCCTTCCCCGGTTGGCTCTTCTATGCCTCCGTCCACTTTACGCCAAACGACCCCTCCTGGCCCGACTTCTCCACCCTGAACCGCTACGTCAGCCGTGTTCAGTCCTTCCTGCAACAAGGTACCCCCGACAACGACGTTCTTCTCTACTTTCCCATCTACGACAGCTGGTCCGAACCCGGCAATGCCCTGTTGAAGCACTATGATCGGATGGACCCCGAGTTTACCAACACAGGCTTCAAAGAATGCGCGGAATACCTTCAATCGAATGGTTACGCTTTTGATTATGTTTCCGACAAACAATTGCAACAACCCCTGAAATATAACACCATCATCCTGCCCGACTGCCACTATATGCCCATAGCCACTATCCAACGCCTTATTGCGCTGGAAAAGCAAGGCATCAACATCCTGGTCTATAAACATTCTCCCACCAGCGCACCGGGCCTCAATCCGTCCACCTACCCACAATTCTCCTTCCCCGTCAGCGCCGATCTCGGTAGCATGCTAAAAAGCACCCCTCATGAAACCCTCGTCGATGACAGCCTCGCCTGCATCCGCCGCAACTACGGCAACGGCAAAGTCTACTTCATCGTTAACCAAAGCTCAAAACCATTCGCCGGCTTTGTTCCGTTGAACACGCCCTTCACCGCCGCTGGTATCTTTGATCCAATGACCGGCGAAAAAGGCCTGGCCAAAACCCGTGATCACTCCGTCTACCTGCAACTCCGTCCCGGCGAAACCTGCCTCATCGAGACCAACGTCGCTCCCCGCGGCCCGCTCTTCACTTACTACAATCCTTCAGCTGCATCCATCTCCATAGAAATTCCCCACCAGGGACCGTTCGTAGATTCCATGAAGTATACCCTCGCCTTCGATCGACCCACCGGTGACGCCGCCGCCTGGCTCCTCGATCTGGGCAAGGTCGTCCGCAACGCCGAGGTCAGCCTCAATGGCCAACCCCTGGCAACGCTGATCGGTCCCGAATATCGCGTCACGATCCCCACCGAACGCCTCAAGGCCCGAAATACCCTCGCGATCACCGTCCGCGGCGGCATGGTCAACCGCATCATCGAAATGGATCGCCAACACATTTCCTGGAAAAAATTCTACAACACCAACTTCCCCGCCCACGAGCGGGCCAACCGCGGCGCCGATGGACTCTTCGACGCCTCCAAATGGACGCCCGTCAAAGAAGGCCTCCTGGGACCCGTTACCCTCACGCCTCTTAGTATTACAAACCCCGACTGGACAAAAAACGTCGGTGCACGCAGCGCCCCGTCCGCCAATACGATCACCGAAGTCCAGGGCGCCGACAACACAGGTACAACCCTTTCCACCAACTCCATCCAATCCACCATCGACGCAGTCGCGGCAAAGGGCGGCGGCATCGTCACGCTGGCCCCAGGCAAATACCTCACCGGATCGATATTCATAAAAGCCGGCGTCAACCTGAAACTCGAGAAAGGCGTCGAACTCATAGCCAGCCAAAACTTCGCCGACTATCCCGAGATCGACACCCGCATCGCCGGCATCGAAATGCGCTGGCCCGCAGCCGTGATCAATATCATCGATGCAAAGAACGCCGCCCTCACCGGCGAAGGCATCATCAACGCCCGCGGCAAATTCTGTTGGGATAAATACTGGAACATGCGCAAGATCTATGATCCCAAAGGTCTCCGCTGGATCGTCGACTACGACGCCAAACGCGTCCGGACCCTGCTGGTCCAAAACTCCGAGGACATCACGATAAAAGGACTCAAATTCATCGACGCCGGTTTCTGGACCGTCCAGCTGCTCTACTCAAAATATGTGACCGTCGACGGCATCGTCGTCCGCAACAACGAGAACGGCCACGGCCCCAGCACCGACGGCGTAGACATCGACTCGTCCACCTGGGTGCTGGTGCAAAATTGTGACATCGACTGCAACGACGACGATTTCTGTCTAAAGGCCGGCCGCGACTGGGACGGACTTCGGGTCGATCGCCCAACCGAATACGTGGTCATCCGCCATTGCACGGCCCGGAAGGGTGGGGGCCTCCTTACCATCGGCAGCGAAACCTCCGGCGGCATCCGCCACGTCCTCGCCACCGACCTCACGGCAAAAGGCACGGGCAACGGCTTCCACATCAAGTCGGCAACCACTCGCGGGGGAACGGTGGAAGATATCCACGTCCGCAACATCCACATGGACAGCGTCGGCAACGCGATCCTCTTCACGATGAACTGGAACCCGGCCTATAGCTATTCCACGCTGCCCCCCGGCTACAACCCCGACTCCATCCCCGCCCACTGGAAAACGATGCTGCACAAGGTCGAACCCGCGCAGAAAGGCACGCCACATTTCAGGCACATCGAAATATCGAACATCACTGTCGGCAGCGCAAAAAAAGCCATCTCCGCTACCGGTTTGGAACAGTCCTTCATCACCGGCGTCCGTATCGACAACCTCTCGATCAATGCGGTCACAGCCGGCGAGATCAGCTTCGCAAAAGACTGGAAGATCGAAAAGCTCGATATCCACACAAAAGATGGCTCAACCTTCCAAACGAAAAATGCCCAACTATGACCAGATTGGCGTTTCTTCTTCTATTTGCGATCTTTGCGCAGCAAAGTCGCCCAACACTCTATATCATCGGCGACTCCACCGTAAAGAACGGCAAAGGCAAGGGCGACGGCAGCCTCTGGGGCTGGGGCAGCTTCCTCGACGAATCCTTCGACACGACAAAGATCGCCGTTCGCAACTACGCCCTCGGCGGCCGCAGCAGCCGCACCTTTATCACGGAAGGCCATTGGGACCAGGTACTGTCCCAACTCAAACCCGGCGACTACGTCATTATGCAATTCGGTCATAACGATGGCGGCCCCCTCGACGACACCGCCCGCGCCCGCGGCACCATCAAAGGCGTCGGTGAAGACAGCAGCAACATCTACAACCCGATAAGAAAGGTCAACGAAACCGTTCATACCTATGGCTGGTATCTGCGTAAATACGTCGCCGACATAAAGGCAAAAGGCGCCACCGCCATCATCTGCAGCCCCATCCCTCGCAATATGTTCAGGGATAACAAGGTCCTCCGCGCTGGCGGCGACTACGGCGGCTGGGCCCGGCAAACCGCGCAATCCACCGGCGCATACTTCATCGATCTCAACGCCATCATCGCCGACCAATACGACCAGCTCGGACCCGACAAAGTGAAGGATTTCTTCCCCGGCGATCACACCCATACCAATGAAGCCGGCGCAAAATTCAACGCCAATGCCGTCGTCACCGGCCTGCGCCAGTGCAAAGGACTCCCGCTGATAAAATATCTCCGTTCAATCGATCTTCACGCACTCGTCTCCCGCCACGACCCCATCAACACAAAAGCCGGCACTCTCGGCGCCCTCTCCGTCGGCAACGGCCACTTCACCTTCACCGTCGATATCACCGGCCTGCAATCCTTTCCCGAAGAGTATGACAAAGGCATCCCCCTCGGTACCCAATCCGAATGGGGCTGGCACAGCTTCCCCAACACGAACAACTATAAATTCAGCGAAACGCTAAAAGCATACAATGTCCACGGCAAAGAAGTCACCTACAGCGTCCAGGGAAAGAACAAAGCCGTCGACTATTTTCGCGAAAATCCCCACCGCCTCCAGCTCGGCAACATTGGCCTCGAACTAAAAAAACAAGACAACACCCCCGCCAAACTCACCGACCTAAAAGACATCCACCAGCAACTCATCCTGTACACCGGCGAAATAAAAAGCCATTTTACCCTGGAAGGCATCCCGGTCGACGTCTCCACCGTCGCCAACCCTAACACTGACGCCATCGCCATAAACATCGTCTCACCCCTCCTCCAACAACACCGCATAAAGATCCGCCTCCGTTTCCCATACCCCACCAGCGAATTCACCGACTACGGCGACAACTGGACGCATCCCGAAGCTCACACCACCACCCTAATAAACACATCAGGCACTCGCTCTCTTGTCAAACACCAATTGGACACGACACGCTATTACGTTCAGACAACCTATACCAACGCAACCTGCACCCAAACCCAACCCCATTATTTCCTGTTCGACCCTGCTCCAAAAGACAGTTTCTCCTTCGTCGCCCTCTTCACCCCATCCACCCCCAACCAGCCGCAAGGCTGGTCACAGCTGGAAGCCGCCTCTGCCCATTTCTGGCGCCAATACTGGCAAACCACCGCCGCCGTCGACTTCTCCGGCAGCACCGACCCCCGCGCCCCGGAACTCGAACGCCGTATCATTCTCTCCCAATACCTGACAAGGATCCAGGACGCCGCAAACATGCCCCCACAGGAAACCGGCCTCACTTACAACTGCTGGTACGGCCGCCCCCATCTCGAAATGCACTGGTGGCACGAAGCCCAATTTGCTCTCTGGAATCAACCCGAACTTCTCGAACGCTCCCTCGACTGGTACTTTAAAGCCGCCGACAGCGCAAAAGCTCTTGCCAATCGCCAGGGATACAAAGGCTATCGCTGGCAAAAGATGACCGACCCGGGAGGACACGAAGGCCCAAGCTCCGTCGGCGCCTTCCTCATCTGGCAACAACCGCATTTCATCTATCTCGCCGAACTCGCCTGGCGCGCCGCAAGCGACAAAGCAGCCGTAACAAAAAAATACGCCCCCCTCGTCGAAGCCACAGCGGAATTCATGGCCTCCTACGCTTGGTACGACAGCACCACACACCAATATACCCTCGGCCCGGAACTCATCCCTGCCCAGGAACGCTTCAAAGCCGGCAGCACCATCAACCCGATCTTCGAACTCGCCTACTGGCGCTGGGCGCTGCAAACCGCACAGCAATGGCGCACGCGGCAAGGACAGGCCCCGAACAAAGAATGGCAAAAGGTCCAAACACAGCTCGCGCCCCTCCCGCAATATGACAGCCTCTACTACCCCACGGAAACCGCCACCGACGCCTACACCAATCCCCGCTACCGGGGCGACCACCCCGTCGTCCTCGCCACCTACGGCTTCCTTCCCAAAACAGCAGGCCTCGACACCGCAAGAATGCATAAAACCTTCGACTGGGTTCTGCACAATTGGGACTGGGCATCCACCTGGGGCTGGGACTATCCCCTCGTCGCCATGACCGCCACCCGGCTCGGTCAGCCCGAACAAGCCATCGACGCCCTGCTCATGCCGGTCCAAAAGAATACGTACCTTCCAAACGGCCACAACTACCAGGACGACCGCCTCCGGCTCTATCTGCCGGGCAATGGCGGCCTCCTCACCGCTGTCGCGTTGGTGTGCGCAGGTTACGACGGGTGTACAACCCCAAACCCCGGCATCCCGAAAAATGGAAAATGGAAAGTAAAATGGGAGGGCCTGCAACCACTCCCCTAAAAAAAGATACTATGCTGGAAAGATCACTCCTCCTCCTCGTCATCGCGTCAGCAACAACAGCCGCCGCGGAAAACCCGCAACCCCAACAACAGGATGTCCTCCAATCCATGCGCCTCGCCAACACCTACTTCATGCAAAAATGGCCCGACCCGGGCGCCCAGATCGTCACGAACATAGCAAGACCGAGCCATATCTGGACCCGCGCCGTCTACTACGAAGGCCTCATGGCCCTCCACTCCATCGATCCCAAAAAAGAATACCTCGACTATGCCATCGACTGGGGCAACAAACACCACTGGACCCCCCGCTATGGAATAAAAGACCGCGACGCCGACGACCAGTGCGCCGGCCAGACCTGGATCGATCTGTATAAATTAGATCCCCAACCCCAACGCCTCGACTCCTTAAAAGCCAACATCGACAACATGGTCCACAGCGACAAAGCCGATGACTGGCACTGGGTCGACGCAATCCAGATGGCCATGCCCGTCTTCACCCGCCTCGGAGTCCTCTACCACGACACCTCGTATTTCCGGAAGATGTACGATCTCTATCATTTCACAAAAACCATCCACGGCGCCAACGGCCTCTATAACCCGCAGGAACATCTCTGGTGGCGTGACAAGGATTTCGTTCCCCCTTATAAAGAACCCAACGGACAGAATTGCTACTGGAGCCGCGGCAACGGTTGGGTCCTCGCCGCCCTGGTTCGCGTATTAAGCATCCTCCCGCTCAACGACCCCCACCGCGCCGAATACCTGCAGGACTATAAAGACATGATCGGCGCCATCGTCCCCCTCCAGCGGGCCGACGGCTACTGGAATTGCAGCCTCCATGACAGCACCCACTTCGGCGGCAAGGAACTCACCGGCACAGCCCTCTTCACCTACGGTCTCGCCTGGGGAATAAGACAAGGCTATTTCGACAAAAAGCAATACTATCCCATCGTCGCCAAAGCCTGGCTCGCCATGGTTCAAAACTCCCTCCATCCCAACGGCATGCTCGGCTGGGTCCAGGGCACCGGCAAGGAGCCGAAAGACGGTCAACCCGTCACCTACGACAAGATACCCGACTTCGAGGATTATGGCCTCGGCTGTTTCCTCCTCGCCGGCAGCGAAGTGTATCAGATATGCAACCCGCCGGCCGCCAATATGGACGAGTCGAAAGTGCCACCCTACGAAGAGCCAAAACTCAACCTCACCACTATCAAAGAATGGGAATCGACCCAACGCCCGGCGCTTCTAAAAGAATTCGCCAGGAACGTCTACGGCCACATGCCCGATAAAAAGTATTCTCTCACCGCAAAAGAGGACCGCCCGGGCGAGATCACCCTTCGCTACCAGCCGAATGACACCGCCGGCATCCACCTACTCCTCTTCCTTCCAAAGAATACCAAAGGCCCCGTCCCCGTCTTCGTCGGCTACAGCTTCACCCCCAACGCCCAAACCGAGAGATCCTCCCAGTGGCCGATACAGGAGATCCTCAAACGCGGCTACGCCGTAGCCGTCGCCTGGTACTGGGACGTAGAACCCGACCGCACCGAC
>Ga0157372_10002634_pt1 | contig 19429 bp, 10 predicted proteins | sample C55metaG_FD_115307 | JGI IMG/M metagenome (GOLD analysis project Ga0157372, IMG submission 115307) | Corn rhizosphere microbial communities from Kellogg Biological Station, Michigan, USA - C5-5 metaG | ecosystem: Host-associated > Plants > Roots > Rhizosphere > Soil | place: USA: Michigan... | reverse complement strand
GCAAAGTTATCGCCGGCAGATTCTCGGCGCGAATACGCCGACGCAGGCGCGCCCAGCCGCCGGTACGCCGCGCCCTACCGTGGCCACGCCGACCGAGGGCATGCAGTACCGGGCCGAACCGAGCATGGGCCGTCTCGACGACTTCATCGATCAGCCGTTACGCCGGCCGATGGGCCGTGGCACCCCTAAGTCAGGGCCGGACAAGTCGAGCCGCACGGGTTTGTGGCTTGGCGTGGCCGCCATTATCGTCGTCGCGGGTGCGCTTGCAGCGTGGCAATTCCAGGGCCGGCTGCGCGCGCTGATTCCGAATACCGAACTGAACGGCCTGATCAGCCGCGCGGACAAGGCGCTGGCCAATGGCAAGCTGGTCGGCAGCCAGCACGACAGCGCGCGCGAATTGTTCGAAGCCGCGCGCGTGCTCGATCCCGACAACGAACAGGCGCGCATCGGGCTGAACAAGGTCGGCGAGAAACTGCTCGAGCAAGCGCGCGTGGCGCTGACGCGCAATGATCTGGCGACGGTGAAAACGGATCTGAATGCCGCCAGCGAGGTGCTCGGCGGCGGCACCGAGATCGAACAGCTCAAGGCGCAGTTGCATGCCGCCGAATCGCGCAGCACCGCCAGCGAAGCCTTGCTGACCAAAGCCGATGCCGCGCTCGCTGCAGGCAAGCTGGTCGGTGCCGGCAGCGCCGCAGAAATATACAGCCAAGTGCTCGATGCCGACGGCAACAACGCATTCGCGACGAACGGTCTGACGAAGGTCGCCGAGCGCCTGGTCGAACAGGCGCGCGCAGCAATTGCCGAGGGCAAGGTCGATGCGGCGAACGCGCGCATCGCCGAACTCACGCAGCTGTCGCCCAACCACGCGGCGATCCCGGAGCTGCGCGGCAGCGTCGCCAAACTGCACGCGAGTGACAACGAGGCACTCGAGAAGACGCTGGGCAAAGCCGAAGCGCAACAGCGGGCGGGACGAATCGGCGGCGACGACGGCGCGTTGGCGTCGTTTCAGCACGCGCTGAAAATGGAGCCGGACAATGCGCGCGCCAAGACCGGTCTGCGCAAGCTGGCACAGACGCTGCTCGCCCAGGCCAATCTGGCGCTCGACGACAGCAATTTGGTGCAGGCGGAGAAACTGTTGCAGCAGGCCGAAAGCGCCGCGCCGGATCTGGCCGATCTGCGCGCTGCGCGCTCACGCCTGCGTGAGCTGCGCGAGCAGCAGGACATCGCGCGCCAGCAGCCGCAGGTTTCCGCGGCCGACAACGCGCGCATCGCCGGACTGCTTGAACAAGCCGACAAGGCCCTGATCGAAGGCAATCTGATTGAGCCGCCCGGCGATTGCGCCTATGACTACTATCGCGCGATCCTGCGCATCGATCGCGACAACGCCAAGGCGATGGCCGGGCTTGCGCGCATACCGGGCCGCGCCAAGGAACTGTTCGAGCAGACCGTGAAAGACAATCCACGCAAGGCACGCGCACATCTGGATGCGATCACGCAGTCGGATCCGGGCAATGCGGCGCTGCCGGCATTGCGCGAACGCCTGGCCAATTCCTATCTGGACCAGGCCGATGCGCGTCTGGCTCAAGAGCGCCGGGCCGACGCGGAGAAATCGCTCAAGGCGGCACGCGAGCTGAGTCCGTCGAATGCGCGCCTCGCTCCGCTCGAAGCGAAATTGCAAGCCACGCAAGCCGCGCCGAGTCCTCCGGCTTCGAGTACTCCGGCACCGGCTACTCCGGCCGGCAACTGATGCGCCGTCCGGGCCGATGTGCCTGCTGCTTCTCGCCCTGAATGTCGTGCCCGCTCGGCCATGGCTGTTGCTGGCCAATCGCGATGAGTTTCACGTACGCGCGAGCGCCGCAGCGGATTTCTGGAAGGATCAGCCGGATGTTTTCGGTGGCCGCGATCTCGTGGCGGGTGGAAGCTGGCTGGCGCTGAACCGCGGCGGCCACTACGCCGCCGTCACGAACGTGCGAACCGGCCGCCCGATGGCGGCGCCGCGTTCGCGCGGCGCGCTCGTCTCGAATTTCGTCGCGGGCGCGATCGACCCTGGCGATTACGCAACGACGGTCGCCGCCCAGCGCAAACAATACGGGCCGTTCAATCTCGTGGTCGGCGATGCCGCCGGAGCAACATTCGTCAGCAGCATCGACGGTGAGCCGCGCCGCCTCGAACCTGGCGTGCACGCTTTCAGCAACGGCTCGCGCGACGACGAGTGGCCGAAGATGCGCCAGCTGCGCACGCGATTCTCTGCGCTTTCCCTCCACGAAAGTCGCGACGACGCCGCGTTGCTGGACCTTTTGCTCGACGAGAGCCAACCCGCGGAATCCGAACTGCCGGACACGGGAGTTGGCGCGGCACTGGAACGGGTGCTCGCCCCGATTTTCATCCGCGGTGAAACCTATGGCACCCGTGCGAGCACGTTGGCGTACGCAGGCGAGGGCGGCTCGCTCGCGATGATCGAACGTCGATTCGGGCCGCATGGAACGTTGCTCGGCGAGGCGCGCGTCGACACGCACAGCGACTAGCCGAGGCGTCCGAAATTCCGCTCGCATCCGGCGAGCGCGCGGCGCTCAGAAGCGGTTCGGGGCCGGTACTTTGCAGGATGCCAGCTGCTGACGTGCCGCGTTGGCGCCGGCATCGTCGCCGGTGGCGGCGCGGGTGCGTGCGAGTGTCTCCAGATTGCGTGCACACAGGCCGCCGACCTTGGGCCCCAGATCGTAGGACTGCTGCGCCAGTGCAGTGGCCTGTTTCCAATCGCCGGTCTCGATCGCCAGTTCCGCCTGCAGTTGCAACAGATCCGGCGCATTCGGCGCAATCGTCAATGCCTTGCGTACTGACGCCAGGGCCTGAGCGGGTTCCTGCTGCACCTCTTGTTGATGCGCCTGTTGCAACAAGCCTTCGACGGCCGGATCGCGCAACGGATGCACTTCGACGCTCGAATCGAACTGCGATCCGGCTGAGCGGATCGCGGCCACGGTTGAAGCGGCATCGGGGCGCACGCTGGATTTGGCCGGGGCGCTGGGCTGCATGCAGCCCGCAAGCAACGCCAAGCTCAGCGATGATGCAAGATATACAAAGCTATTTTGTTTCATTATTGCCACTCAACCAAGATTTGATTTCCTGCCACACGCAGCCGTTCGCTTCCGCCGGCAGATGCCCGGCGACGAATGGCAACTGCCGCGCGCCCTGGCAGTCGGCGTGTGTGCGCGCTCCGGACTGCGCGTCGACCCAGGCCAGCTCGAGACCGTCCTGGTTCAGATTCAGTGGCGCGCTCGGCAACTCGCGAAACAGTGCTATCCACGCCTGCAGTGCGCCGGTGGCGCCCCACAATCCGGTCGGCTTGTTGTCGTCGCGACCGATCCAGACCACGGCAAGCTGCGAACCGGTGAAGCCTGCGAACCACGAGTCGCGCTGCGAATCGCTCGTGCCGGTCTTGCCGGCCGCGTGCAAGTCCGGCAGGCGCTCGCCGATTGCATGCGCCGTGCCGTATCGCGCCACTTGTTGCATCGCATAGTTTATCAAGCGCGCAGGTTGCACGTAATCGCCTGAACCCGGTTTGACCGTGTAATGCGCCAACGGCCGCCCTCGCGCATCGAGCACGCCGCGCAAGGCGCGCAGCGGCACGGCGTGACCGTCGGCGGCGAAGTATTGATACATCTGCGCGACGTTGAATGGCGACAGATCAACCGCGCCGAGCAGCAACGACGGATTTGGATTGACGTCAGCCAGGCCAAACGACTCGAGCAATCCGCGCACCTTGGCGACGCCAAGCTCGATGCCGAGATGGACCGTGGCGAGATTGTACGAATGCGCGCGCGCGTCCACGAGCGCGACGCGCCCATGCGCTTCCTTGTCGTCGTTCTGCGGCGCCCAGCGCGTGCCATTCGGCTGCGGCAAGTCGACCGCGCTGTCGTCGAGCAGACTGGTCAGCGAGTATTTCTCCGGCTGCGCCAACGCAACGAGGTACACGAACGGCTTGACCAGCGATCCGATCGGCCGCTGAGCTTCGAGCGCGCGATCGAATCCCGGATCCGCCGGATCGCGCGCACCGATCAGCGCCTGCACCTCGCCATCGTGCGCATCGGTGACGACCGCCGCGCCTTGCAACTCCGGCTGCTTTTTTCCGAGCGTGTCGAGCGTCTGTGTCAACGCCTGTTCGGTGAGCGCCTGCACCGACGGCGCCAGCGTCGTGTAGATGGCCAGCCCCGCACGCTGCAGCTCGTCAGCCGGATAGTCACGCTGCAATTGCGTGCGCACGAGGTCGAGAAACGCCGGCGCCTCGTTGCGCGGCAATCCCGGCGTTTCCGGCACGCCGAGCGTTGTCGCGCGCGCGGACGCGAGCGTGGCCTCGTCGATCAACCCCGTCTCGAAAAACTGGTTGAGCACCAGGTTGCGACGGGCCAGAGCGAGATTGGCGTGCCGGCGTGGGTCGTAGAGACTGGGTCCGCGCACCAAGCCGACCAGCATGGCGACTTCCGCAGGATGCAGGTCGCGCACTTCACGGCCGAAATAGAACTCCGCCGCTGCGGCGAAGCCGTGCACGGCCTGGCTGCCTTGCTGACCGAGGAACACCTCGTTGCAGTACGCTTCGAGGATGCGGTGCTTGTCGTAGCGCGCTTCGATCAGCAGCGAAATGAGCGCTTCGTTGAACTTGCGCGTGAGGCGCTGGCCGCGATCGAGGAACAGATTCTTGACCAGTTGCTGAGTCAGCGTGCTGCCGCCTTGTACGACGTGGCCGGCAACCGCGTCGGCGAATGCCGCGCGCAGGATCGCGCCGACGGCGATGCCGTGATGGTGCTTGAATTCGCGGTCCTCGACGGCCTGCAGCCCGGCGACGAGCAGCGGCGGCAATTGCTCGAGCCGGACGACGCGGCGCTCCTCCTGCTCGGCGCCGTACAGCGTGGCGATGCGCGCCGGCTCGAAACGCGCCACGTCCAGCGCGGCGCCGCTGTCGGCATCCGCGAGTGCGGCAATCTGATTCGCCCGCAGCGTCGCGACGATACGACGTGCCGGCTCGCGGCCATCCGTGTCGGCGAAAGCGCGTCGCGCGATCGTGAAACGCTCGCCGTTTTCCGCATACGTGCCGGCTTGCTGCGCGTCATCACTTTTGAGATAGCGCGCCGCGCCAAGTTCAATGCGCAGCGCCTGCGCCGTCATCGGCGTGCCCGGTTGCAGGCGCAGCGAGCGCGCGTAGACGCGGCTCGGCAGATCCCAGGCCAGGTCATCGAAGCGCGTGCGGATCTGGCTGTCGAGCCAGACCAGATACGGGCCGAGGAAGCCGAACGCCAGGCCAAGTCCAATCCAGAACGGCACGCGCAGCAGACGCCAGATCAGGCGTGCGGTTGGCTTGAAAAACGAACTGGACAAAGGCCGATCAGGGTGACGAAACCGACGCTCAGTCTACCCGATCCGGTGTATTTCCCACCGCGCTTCCGCGATAATTGGCGCCCGCTTTTGAAATCAGTCGACGCAGTGGAAACATCCGGTTCCGCATCTGTGCGCGTGTGCATTCACGGGCCCGCGCCGAGCGCCGACTGGCTCGCCGGCGTCACGCATGCGCTGCCCGCGGGAAGTTCAGTCGAAACGCTGGCGGATGCCGACAGCGTGGCCGCGTTACGCGCTGCCGCGGCACGATTTCCCGGCGCGGACCTGATTCTGCTGCGAGGCGGCACCGCGCTGCCGGAATTCTGGTACGAGCGCTTGCTGCGCGCACTCGAGTTGGCGGATGTGCTGGTCGCCTCGCCGCTCGACAATATCGATCCTGCGGGCGCGCCGATTCCGGCCGGAACGCAGAGCGATGCCGACCCAAGCCGCATCGACGCCTTGTGTTTCGCGTACGGCCACCGCGAGGCGCTCGACTGGCCGACATTCTCGCCGCTGCTGAGTGCCTGGCGCGGCGCGGTCCTGCGCGACCTGGATCTGACCAAGATCCACAATTTCACTTTGCCGCAATTGTTTGCGCCGAAACGCGCGCTGCTGCTCGATCATTTGTATGTCGCCGATCCCGCGCAGACTCTGCGTGGTCCAGCGCTGCCGGCGCCGGGCGCGAATGCGCCGCCGCCGTCGGCGATAGGCGAACTGCGCGAAAGCGTAGTCGCCGCGCTCGCACGGACTTCTGCAGCACGCGCGGGTTATCCCGGCCTCGATTCGAAAGCCGTGATCCTGCACGTGCTGCACGGCTGGGGCGGCGGCGCCGAGCGCTTCGTGCGCGACCTGGCGTCGGCGGACGACACACGCCATCATCTGATTCTCGTGGCGCGCGGCGATTTCGGCCGGCGCCGCTACGGAGAAACGCTGGAATTGCGCGACGGTGCGTTGCACCAGCCGCCATTGCGCGAGCAACATCTGTCCGATCCGATTGCGAGCACGGCTTTTCACAATCGCACAGTTCGGGACTTCCTCGGCGACATCCTTCGTGATTTCAGTGTCGATGCGATCGTCATCTCGTCGTTGATCGGGCATAGCCTCGATGTGCTGCGCACGGGATTGCCCACGACCTGGATGATCCACGACTGCTATCCGTTCTGGCCGCTGCTGCACAGGAACCTCGACGACGCATCGATCGAGTTCGACGCGCCACGCCTGCGCGCTGAACTGGCCGCGGCCAAAGATCGTTTTGAATTCGCCGAGCACGACGCCGACTTCTGGTTGCGGCTCGGCCGCGAACTGACGCAGGCTCTTTTGAATGCCGGTGCGCAACTGATCGCCCCGAGCCGTTCGGCGCTGAACCTGCTGCTCAAGCTGCAACCCGGTCTGTCCACATTGCAGCAAAGTATAATTCCGCACGGCATCGCGCCGTGGCACGCGCCGGTCAGCCTGCCGTTGCCGGCGCCGTCCGCGCGGGCGCGTTTGCGCCTGGTCGTGCTCGGGCGCGTGCGCGAAGGCAAGGCCGCGGCGCTGCTGCGCCAGGTGCTGCCGGCGTTATCCGAACACGCGGAATTGTTTCTCGTAGGTGCCGGCGCCGAAGCCGCCGAATTCTTCGGGCGCCGCGATGTGCACGTGATACTCAACTACCAGAACGCCGAGTTGCCCACGTTGCTCGCGCGCATCGCCCCCGACGCCGGCCTGATGCTGCCGAACCTCGCCGAGACTTTCAGCTACACGTTGTCGGAACTGTCCAGTCTGGGCATTCCGGTGATCGCCACGCGCCTTGGCGCGCTCGCTGAGCGCATCCGCGATCGCGTCGACGGCTTTCTCGTCGAGGCGGATGCGCGCGACGTCGTGGCCACCGTCGCGCGCGTGCGCGCCGATCCGCGCGCGCTTGCCGACGTGCGCGCAAAACTGGGACAGACGCGATCGCGCACCCTGGCGGACATGCTCGTCGACTATCGCGATCGGCTGCCGGGCGATCGACTCCGCGGCGTGCGTTATGTGTTGCGCGATGCCGGTCCGCAGCGGTTGTCTTTGCAAACGCAGGCGGCGCAAAGCGGACGGCGCTTGCGCGAAATCGCGCGGCTGAAAGTCGAAATCAACAATCTGCAGACCGAGCTGGAGCGGCGCGCCGCGTGGGCGTTCGATCTCGATCGACGACTGGCGCGCGCCACGCTGGACATCGAAAAACTGCAGAAGGCGGCCGAAGAGCTGCACGGCGCCATCGCCGAGCGCACGGCCTGGGCACAATCGGCGGTGGAGAGCGAAAGCCGAACGCGTACCGCGTTGCGGCAATTGCACGAAGAGTTTGACGAGCGCACGCGCTGGGCGAAATCGCTCGATGCGGAAATCGAGTCGATGCGCGCCAGTACTTCATGGCGCGTTACCGGACCATTGCGCTATCTCAAGCGCAAGTGGCATGCGTTGGCCGCGCGGCTGCATTACTTCATCAGCCGAGCGCGGGCGATCCGGCATCGCACGCGCGGCAGCCTGGCGAGCCGCGGCTTCATCGGCACGCTCAAGCGCGCCGCTGATGAATTCCGCGCGCCGGCGGCGTTGACCGAACCGCTTGCCATTGCCGCGCCGAGCGAGGAATTCACACCGTTCGAGCTGCCTTCGAGCGCGAACCCGCGCGTTTCGATCGTCATCCCGGTCTACAACAACATCCATTACACCGTTGCGTGCCTGCGTTCGATTGTCGAGCACAGCGACGCAACGTCGTTCGAAGTCATCGTGATCGACGACTGCTCGACCGACGCGACCGCGCAACGACTTGCGCAGATCGGCGGCATCCGCACGATCCGCAACGCGCAGAATCTCGGCTTCATCGGTTCATGCAATGCCGGCGCGCAGGCGGCGCAGGGCGAGTTCGTCTTTTTTCTGAACAATGACACGGTCGTCACGCACGGCTGGCTGCAAGCGCTGCTGCGCTGCGCTGAAGAGCAACCCGACGCCGGCCTGATCGGCGCGAAACTCGTCTATCCCGACGGCCGACTGCAAGAGGCTGGCGGCATCATCTTTGCGGACGGCTCGGGTTGGAATTACGGCCGCTTCGAGGATCCCAACGATCCGCGCTTCAACTTCCGCCGCGAGGCGGACTACTGCTCGGGCGCGGCGATTCTCCTGCGCCGCGATTTTTTTCGCGAACTCGGCGGTTTCGATGCGCGCTACGCTCCGGCCTATTACGAAGACACCGACCTCGCGTTCGCCGTTCGCGCGGCCGGCAAGAAGGTGATCTACGAGCCGCGTTCGGTGATCGTGCACTTCGAAGGCATCACATCGGGCACCGACACCGGCAGCGGCATCAAACGGCATCAGGTGCTCAATCGCACGACGTTTGTGGAAAAGTGGAAGTCGGCGTTGGCGGCGCAGCCGGCCCCGATCGACGACGCCAAACGCGCCGAGCGCGCGGCGAATTGGCGCGCGCGCGGCCGCGTGCTGATTGTCGATGCGTACTCGCCGATGCCCGATCACGATGCCGGCTCGGTGCGCATGCTCAACGTGATGCGCCTGCTCAAAAGCTCCGGCTATGCGGTGCACTTCCTGCCCGACAATCGCGCGCACAACGGACGCTACACCGAGGACTTGCAAGCGCTCGGCGTCGAGGCGCTTTACCATCCGTTCGTCAGCGATCCGATCGCCTGGTTGCGCATGCGCGGTGCGGAATTGGACGCGATCATCCTGTCGCGGCATTACGTGGCCATCAACTACATCGGCCTCGCGCGTCTGTACGCGCCGCAGGCGCGACTGATCTTCGATACGGTCGATCTTCATTACCTGCGCGAACAGCGCGCTGCGCAGCTGGAGCGCAGTGCCGAAATGGCTCAGCAGGCCGCGCGTACACGCGCGCAGGAACTCAAGCTGATGCGCGAATGCGATGTCAGCCTGGTCGTCAGCCCCGTTGAACGCGAGTTGCTGGCACGCGAACTGCCGCAGGCGCGTATCGAGATACTGTCTACGGTCAATGAGATATACGGATGCCGGCGTGAATTCGCTGCGCGCCGCGACCTGGTGTTCATCGGCGGTTTCCAGCATCCACCGAACACCGACGCGGTACTGTGGTTTGTGCAGGAAGTGTTCCCGCGCGTGCGCGAGCAGGCGCCCACGATGCAGTTCCATGTGATCGGCAGCAAGGCGCCGAAACAGATTCTCGAGCTCGCGCATGACGGCGTGATCATCCATGGCTTTGTCGAAGACATCGCGCCATTCATGGACGGCTGCCGCTTGTCCGTCGCACCCGTGCGCTACGGTGCCGGCGTCAAAGGCAAGATCAATACGGCGATGGCTTATGGCCTGCCGGTGGTGGCAACGACACCCGCCGTGGAAGGCATGTTCTTGCGCCCCGGCGAAGACGTGCTGGTGGCGGACACAGCCGAGGCATTCGCCAGAGCCGTCCTGCTTGCCTACGGCGATGCTGCATTGTGGACAAAGCTGTCCGATAACGGCTTGGCCAACGTGCGCCGCCATTTTTCATTCGACGCCGCGCGCGAAGCATTGACGCGGATACTTCCGCCAGCGCGCAAATAAGCATGGCTTCCGATCCAAGACCGTTCACGCGCCGGGCGCTTGCCAGCGCGCGCGAACTGCTCGGTCCCGACGGTCCGTTCGCAGCCGAAATTGCCAATTTCACGCCGCGCGACTGCCAGCAGCAAATGGCCGAGGCGGTCGAAGAAGCGATTGCGGACGCCCGCATATTGATCGCCGAAGCCGGCACCGGCACCGGCAAGACGTTTGCGTACCTCGTGCCGGCGTTGCAGTCCGGCAAGCGCGTGATCGTCTCCACCGGCACGAAAACCCTGCAGGATCAGCTGTTTCACCGCGACCTGCCGCGTGTGCGCGACGTGCTCGGCGCGCGCTTGCGCACGAGCTTGCTCAAAGGCCGCGCCAATTATCTGTGTCTGTATCGGCTCGAGCAGACGCACAAGGACGGGCGCCTGACTTCACGCGAACAGGTAGGCCAGCTGCAAAGCATCCGCGAGTGGGGGCAGCGCACGACGAGCGGCGATCGCGGCGAATTCGCCGAAGTGCCCGAGGATTCGCCGCTGTGGCCGCGCGTCACTTCGACGGCGGAAAACTGTCTTGGCGCGGAGTGTCCGATGTTCGGCGATTGTTTCGTCGTCAAGGCGCGCCGCGCGGCGCAAGAAGCCGACCTCGTCGTCGTCAATCATCATCTGTTGTTCGCGGATCTGGCGATCAAGCAGGAGGGCTTCGGCGAAATCCTGCCCGGCGCGCACGCGTTCATCCTCGACGAAGCGCATCAGATCCCGGAACTGGCCGGCCAGTTCTTTTCCACGAGCGTCACGGCGCGGCAGATTACCGAAATGGCCAGCGACGCGCTGGCTGAATGCGGCAGCGTCACCGGCGCGCTGGCGGGACTGCGCGAGCCGATCGAGGCGATTGTACCTGCGGTCAAGCGCGTGCGCCTGGCACTGGACAGGTTGCCGGCAAAAGGCGGATTCGCGGCCATCGACAACCTTGCCGGCGCGCAGACCGAATTAAACGCACTGGAAGAAGCACTGCGCAAGCTCGCCGAGGCGCTTGCCGGCCAAGCCGAGCGCTCGCGCGGCCTCATGAGCGCGCACGAGCGCGCCGAAACGTTATGCGAGAGATTGCATATCGTGCTCGATGGCGGTGCGCACGATTCGGTGCATTGGTACGAACTGAGCGCGCACGGATTTTCGTTTCACGCCACGCCGCTCGATCTGGCGCCGCCGCTGCGCGCGTTGCGCGAGCAGAGCCGCGCGAGCTGGATCTTCACTTCCGCGACATTGTCCGTGGCCGGCGAGTTCGACCATTTTTCGCGCCAGCTGGGACTCGACGATCCGGTGACCACGAGTCTGCCGAGCCCCTTCGACTACGCGCACCAGGCATTGACGTATCTGCCCAAGGGCTTGCCGGATCCGAACGCGCCGGATTTCACCGAGCGCGTGGTCGCCGCGGCGCGTCCCGTACTCGACGCGGCGCGCGGCCGCACATTTGTGCTGTTCACTTCGCATCGTGCGCTGAAACGCGCCGCCGAGCTGCTTGCGGATTTGCCGTTTCCGTTGTTCGTGCAAGGCACGGCGCCGCGGCATCAGCTGCTCACGCAATTTCGCGAGTCCGGTAACGGCGTGCTGCTCGGGGCGGCGAGTTTCTGGGAAGGCGTCGATGTGGCGGGCGAGGCGCTCAGCTGCGTGATCATCGACAAACTCCCGTTCGCCGCGCCCGACGATCCGGTGCTGGAAGCGCGCTTGACGGCCCTGCGCGAATCCGGCGGCAATCCGTTTTTCGAGTGGCAAGTGCCGGCTGCGGTGATCGCGCTCAAGCAGGGTGCGGGGCGCCTGATCCGCGATGTTGCCGATCGCGGCGTGCTGATGCTCTGCGATCCACGTCTGACCACGCGCGCGTACGGCAAGTTGTTTCTGCGCAGCCTGCCGCCGATGCCGTTGACGCGGGAACTGGCCGATGTGCAGGAGTTCTTCATTTCGCCGGCGTCCTGAGTCGGGCCGCTTTCGCCCGCGTTCCGCCCGATTGCGCGCCACGCGCGGCCAGCTGGCGGCGCTGCAATCACGGCCACGTTATCAGGAGACGCGGCATGGCCATCAACACATTGCAATCGTCCACGGCAAAAGTGCTCGGCATTGGTTTCCTCGCATTGCTGATGCTGATCCCGCTGGTCCAGGTGCAGGGGCTGATCGGCGAACGCAGCGAGTTGCGCTTCCACGCGATCGCCTCGATCGCGCAGAGCTGGGGCCGCGAACAGCACCTGGGCGGTCCGGTGCTGGCGATTCCGAAGCGCACGCGCGTGCAGACCAGCACCGGTTGGAGCACGTTCAACAGCACGGAAATCGTGCTGCCGGACACATTGGATGTTCGCGGCAGCCTCGCTCCGGAGGTGCGCAGCTACGGCATTTACTCGGCGCCGGTGTATACGGCCGAGCTGAAAATCAGCGGTCGCTTTCTTGCCGCCGATCTCAAGGCGCTCGGCGGCAGCGAGACTACGTATTTTTGGGAACACGCGGAGTTGCTGCTGCCGGTGGGCGATGTGCGTGGCATCCGTCGCGTCGGGGCACTGCGTCTGGCCGGCTCCGAGTATACGTTTGGACCAAGCGAGAACGGTGTCGGCAACGTCAATGCGATTGCCGTTGCTCTGGACTTGAGCAAACTCGACAGCGAGACGTTGCCGTTCGAACTCGGCATGACTCTGGCGGGCACGCAAAGCCTGCAACTGCTGCCGCTCGCGCGGCGTACCGAGGCGGTGCTGAGTTCGCCCTGGCCGGATCCGAGCTTCGATGGCGCATTCCTGCCTGCGGAACGGCATATCGGCGCACAAGGTTTCGACGCGCGTTGGCAGGTGCTCGATCTGAACCGCAGTTTCGGCCAGCACTGGCAACAGGATTCGCAGCGCTCGCAGGATCTGAACAGCGCTGGATTCGGCGTGAACCTCTACGAACCGGCTAGCGTCTACCAGCAAAATGAACGTGCCGGCAAATACGGCGTGCTGTTCGTTGCGCTGACCTTTGTCGCGTTCTTCCTGTTCGAAGTGCTGCGCAAGCTGCGCGTCCACCCGGTGCAGTACCTGCTCGTGGGCCTCGCGTTGACGACGTTCTATGTCGTGCTGCTGGCCTTGTCCGAGCAAGTCGGTTTTGCCTGGGCTTATCTTGCCGCCGCGATGTCGGTGGTCATGCTGGTCGGCGGTTATGCCGCAGCGGTTTTGCGCGCGCGTCGCGCGGGAGCGCTGCTCGGCGGCATACTCGCACTCGTCTACGGCCTGCTGTACGGCCTCGTCGTCAGCGAGCAGTACTCGTTGCTGATGGGTGCGGTGGCCTTGCTGGGCGTGGTCGCGGCGCTGATGTATCTCACGCGTAAAGTCGACTGGTACGCCGCGACGGCCGCGAAACCGGCGTGAGTAGGATAGGATTGCGCGCCATGTCCACTTTGATTGCGATCGAGACCTCGACCGAGAGCTGTTCTGCCGCGCTGCTGCGCGACGGCCGCCTGATCGAGCGCAGCGAACTGGCGCCGCGCCGGCACGCCGAGCTGATCCTGCCGATGATCGAAGCGGTGCTCGACGAGGCCGGCGTATCGCGTCGCCAGCTCGACGCCGCCGCCGTCGGCCGCGGCCCGGGCGCGTTCACCGGCGTGCGCCTCGGCGTCTCGGTTGCGCAAGGTCTGGCGCTGGGACTCGACATTCCGGTCGTGCCGGTGTCCTCGCTGGCCGCACTCGCGCAGGATGCATCCGCACACGCGGGCGAAACGATCCTCGCGTTGATCGATGCGCGCATGGGCGAGATTTACGCGGGCAGTTTTCGGCGCGGTGGCGGCGGCTTGGTCGAGGCGATCAGCGAAGAAACCGTGGGGCTCGCGAGCGAACTCGTGCTGCCGCGCGCCGGCTGCATCGTCGGCAGCGGCTGGATCGCGTACGCGGACGTGCTCGCCGCCCGCCTGCCGGCTGCGCCGAGGATCGTCGACGGCGCGCGCTATCCGCAAGCGCGGGCAATCGCGTTGCTGGCGGCCACGCGGTTCGCCGCCGGCCACGGCGTCGCCCCCGAGCAGGCGTTGCCGGTGTATTTGCGCGACAAGGTGGCGTTGACGCTGAAGGAGCAACGGGCGCGCTGACGGAAGGCTTTTCGTATAATCGCGCTCCGCAATTTTTGAAGCGTCCACGATGATCAGCACCGCCGTGCTCGCAAATCGGCTCAGCTACTCGGCGGCGTACGCCTCGGCCAAGCCGTTCCGCCACATCGCGATCGACAATTTTCTCGATGCCGAGGTCGCGAAAGAGATGCTCAGCGGTTTTCCGTCCTTTGAAGATCGCTATGCGCTCAACGAGATGGGCGAAGTCGGCGGCAAGGCGGTGCGCATGAATGTGCGCGAATTGTCGAATGTCTACGGCAAACTCGACGACTATCTGCAGACGCGCGAATTTCTGGATTTCGTGTCCGGCGTCACCGGCATACCGGATCTGCTGTACGACCCCGACTACATCGGCGGCGGCACGCACGAAAATCGCGACGGGCAGGGGCTGGACCAGCATGTCGATTTCAATTTTCATCCCGGCACGCGTTGGCACCGCCGCCTCAACCTCATCGTGTATCTGAATCCCGAATGGCAGTCCGAATGGGGCGGCAATCTGCAATTGCAAACAGATCCGTGGAACGGCAACACGAGCGGCCAGACCATTGCTCCACTGTTCAATCGCGCGGTGGTATTTGAAACCACCGAGCATTCCTGGCACGGCTTCTCGACCATCCGGTTGCCGGAAAGCAGGAAGGGTCTGTCGCGCAAATCGTTTGCAATCTACTTGTATACAAAGGAACGGCCGCCCGCGGAAACGGCGGCGTCGCATGCCACGATCTACGTGCCGGACGGCATGCCCGCCGATCTCAAATCCGGAATGGTGCTGGACGATTCACGCATCGCCGATTTGCGTGCACGCTTCGAGCGCATGTTCGGCCAGCTCAAATTCCTGTATGACCGCGAGAAGAACTTCGCCGAGCAGATCGACAATGCGCAGCGGGCACTGGCCGAAGCACGCCAGGCGCAGAAAGCCGATCTGCAGGGCTATGCAATCCAGAACGGAGCTGAAGGTTTGTGGCCCGATGGCTGGGCAACACGCGAATTCGTGCTGCGATTCACACCCACGCGACGCGCCAAACGCATCGACCTCGAATTGTGGGCGCCGTCGCAGTTGCGCGGTGCTCAACGTCTGTCCATCCGCTTGTCCGGCAGCGGCTATGAGCAACTCATTCAGCCGGGAGCCCGCGCACGCGCTGAAATCAAGTTCGAAGGCAGTGCAGGCGTCGAGCAGGAATTGCGGATAAGTTCAGACGAGGTTTGGCAGCCGAGCGCGGACGGTAGTTCGAGCGACCAGCGCCTGCTCGCATTCAAGCTGATCGGAGCCGAGCTTGTACACTGAGCGATGTAGTCGGAATCTCAATGGCTGAGCTGCGGCGCATGGGCGATTTGCGTCGGCCGACTCGTGTTCTGGGCGGCAAACAACTGTTGCTCGAGTTCGGGCAATAACCGCTCCATCACGCGTTGTCGGCCGGTCACGTTGTTGTGATAGAGGTCGAAGAATGCCTTGCATTCGGGCCCGCCGTCGCGACCGAACATATCGGTGTAGTCCAATACGCGGATCTTGCCTTCAGCTACAAGCGGCTGCAGCACTGACAAAGCCCATGCATGAGTGCCTTGAGGGACAACGTCGCTGGCCCATACCGAAGGCATCGGCATCAATACGAACACCGGCGGCGTAGGCCAGCTGATCTGGCGCAACTGCTCACGGATCTGATCGCTGGTTTTTTGCAGACGTTCGTCCGAACTCTGCCCATCGAGAATCGGGCGCAAATCAAATCGATTACGGGCCGTGGCCTCCAGTTGCTCGCATTGGCGCAGGATTTTTGGGTCGTCTTTGGATCCGCGCGAGGATAGTGCCGAGCAATCCTGCAAGGTATTAATCGGCGCAGCGCACATATCCGCGGTTTCGTCGACATTCTCCATGAGGACTCGCCCCGGAGTCAGCGAACGAAAATAGTCGAGCAAATCACTGCGGTGTTGCGGGTGGAGCAATAGGTCCTGCACGTCTTCGTGGTATTCGAAAAGTCCGGAGTAAAGGCCAAAAGTGGCCGCGTCATGCCAATCAAAGGGGACATGTCGTGCCATCGACCCGATATCGGCGAGCTCGCGGAAGGGGTAAACGATGCCGATTTCATAGGCGCCATTGCCGGACGCCAGAAAATCCTGGACGGACAAGGCAATTACGCCCCCGCGAATTTCCGGATGGTGCACCGCAAGCCAGTGCACGAGTACTCCGATAGTCATCCAGTGAGTGCCGGCGACAGTGAGGTTGGCATAGACGAAGTTGTGCGCGGCAGCGGCTTTTGCAAACGCCGCGTGATCGACCCCGTATGCCGGTCGCGAGCTGCCCAACGAAACGAAATCAATGTGCTGAAATTCGGGATCGGCGAGCGCTCGCTTCTTGGTGATGCTCATGCCCGCATGACTTTCCGGCGACGCGATCGGTTCCCAGGCTCCAAATTGGAATATCAGGTCGATAATGACGACGAGCGCGATAGGAGCCACAAACTTCAAATAGCGCATGATCAGAATTGGAAATAAATAAAGGGTGCACTGTGATTCGGCGTGAACAGGATCAGCAGCAGAAGGACGACCGTCATCGCGACGGTGAAACCCGGACCGGAATTGGCGCCGAGGCGCTCCTTCGTGTCGCCATGGCCGTTGATGAGGTGTGTCGTCAGCATCAGGAGAATCAGCAGCAACCCGCCGAGCTGCTGGTCAGGCGAAAAAGCATGCAGCAAGCCGCGGGCGCCATGGACGAGATTGCCTATCATCTGGATCGCTGCCGCGAACGTCTTGGCGCGGAAGAAGATCCATGCGAAGCAAACCACGTTGAAAGTCACGAACCAGCGCACGCAGGCCATGAACCACGACGTCGACTGCCACAGCTTCCAGCGCGCAAGAACAACGCGCTCAATGACGAGACAGCTGCCGTGCAGGCCACCCCAGATGACAAAATTCCAGCTTGCGCCATGCCACAGTCCGCCGAGCAGCATCGTGATCATCAGGTTGGCCAGCGTACGCAATTCGCCGCGGCGATTGCCGCCGAGCGAGATATAGAGATAGTCGCGCAGCCAGCGCGACAGCGTCATATGCCAGCGCCGCCAGAAGTCCTGGATGCTCTGTGCGATGTAGGGATAGTTGAAGTTCTGCGGGAAACGGATGCCGAGCAGCAAGGCGCAACCGATGGCGATGTCGGTGTATCCGGAGAAATCGCAGTAGATCTGGAAGGCGAACCCGTAGATCGCAATAAGCGTATCCCAGAAACCCGCGTGTGCGGGATTGTCAAAAACCGGATCGGCAATCAGCGCCAGGGTGTCCGCGAACACCATCTTCTTGGCAAAGCCAAACGCTATCAGCACCAAGGCGCGCTGCACGTCGGCCATGCGTACGAGTTTGGGTCCATCGAACTCGGCCAGGAATTCGCGTGCGCGAACGATCGGTCCTGCTTCGAGCTGGGGGAAGAACGCGACCGCGAGAGCGTACTCGAGCAAGTTGCGGCGCGGCGGCAGTACCCCGCGGTAGACGTCGATTGTGTAGCTCAGGCTCTGGAATGTGTAGAAGGAAATCCCTACGGGCAGCACGACGTCGAGTGGCGTGATGTGCAGATCCGATCCCGTCAGCGCGGTGACGCCGTTGAGCGTATGGATTAGCCAGTTTGCATATTTGAAGACCGCGAGGAAGCCGAGGTTTACGATGACGCTGAGAATGATCAGGCGCTTGGGATTCGGGCTGTACGGCAGGCGCAAGCCGATCGTGTAGTCGACGAGTGTCGAAAACCAGACGAGGAACAAGTAATGCCAGTTCCACTGCGCATAGAAGTAGTAGCTTGCCAGCAGCAGCATCAACTTCTGCAGGACTGGCCAGCGCCGCAATAGCTGGTTCAGAGCCAGTACAATCAGGAAGAAAGCGACGAATTGGATCGACGTAAAAAGCATGCAGTCTGATTCGCGACCTCAGTTGTAGCCCGAGGCTAAGTGGTAGGAGAGCCAGTGTCCCGGTGTGTCGACGCCCACGGCCCATGCAGATAAAACGGCCGTAACGCACAGCTGCAACGAGCGCGTCGAGCTTTCATTTTACCTTTCTCCGCCGTTGCTAGGTGTGTTCCGCGCATGCGATCGATTGCTAAACTCGCGCCAGGACACGAGTTGTGTGCGCACGGCGCGACTTCTTTTCGGAGTTTTTGTGAACGCCTGGATGAAAACGACAACGATGGCGCGGTCCGTAACGTGGTTTGCCGCAATGCTCGCGGCCCTGCTCCTCGTGGCGACATTGGCGTGGCATATCCCTTTCATGCTCTGGGATCACCTTGAACTCGCACCGATGTATCAGGGCTGGATGGGCGGGCATCTGGACCAGACGACGTTCTGGAAACTGCAAGGTACCGGACATTGGCACGTCGCAGCGTATGCATTGTTGCTGCCGGCGGCGTGGCTTACTCATGGCCACCCATGGCTCGATTGTCTTTTGAGCTGGGTATTCCTCGTTGGCTACGCAGCCGTCCTGCTGTTTTTGCGTGCACGCACTTTACAAACAAGCGAGTGGGGCGATTTCGCCTTGGCGTTGCTGATGACGTTCCTGATCCTGTATCCAGGCAACTTTTTCAACCTGCAATGGGGTTGGCAGTTGTCCGTGTTCCAGTGTTTGTTCGGGGCATCCGTGACTATTGCCGCACTGAGTGCGCGGCGACTGGATTGGCCACTCAACGCCTTGGCGATCTCCGGTGCGATTCTGGGCGTACTCAGTTTCGCGGTGTCGTATGCGCTGTTCGTTGTCGCCTTCGCGATGATTCTTCTGCGCAACGAAATCAAGATCTCCGACCGAATCGGATACTTCTTGCCTTGGCTGGCATTGGCACTCCTCGCCTATTATTTCGGCCGCTCGGCTCAGGGCGTCATGATTCAATTCCAAACGGCGAGAGTCGTTGAATATGCGCTTTATTATCTGGGCTCGGGGATTGTGCGCTTCGAGCCGCTCTTTGCACCGTGGGTGGCATTGGCTGCGCTGATCGTCTTGGGATTCATTCTGCGCGATGTTCGCGATCGCCATGCGGCAATGCCCTGGTTCGGCTTGCTGCTGTTTGCGTGCGTTGGGGCTGCACTCACTGCGATGGGCCGGGGTTTTCTGGAGCCCGCGCAGAGCGGTGCTTTGGTTCCGCGCTACGTCAGTTTTTCCGTCGTGTTTTGGATCGGCTGGCTCGGGCTGCTCGCGCGTGCGCAGGTGGATAGTGGGCGCTGGCACTTGGGGCGCTGGGCCGGGCTGATCGGTTTGTTGGCCTGCATCAACGCGGGACAATTGACCTATGAGGCCAAGGTGCTTGGTGACGGCAGCCGCGACCTTGCGCAACGAATTTGCAACCAATGGCCAAACCTCGAAGCGCCGCTTCTCAAAGGTCTGATTTACTCCGGTGCGGAGGCCGCCCGCGCGGATTTACAGAGCCTGCATGATCTTGGCTTCGCACCGTTCGATGCGTGTCACCCACAAGGCGCGGCGCAGGAGT
>Ga0157372_10002633_pt1 | contig 19434 bp, 21 predicted proteins | sample C55metaG_FD_115307 | JGI IMG/M metagenome (GOLD analysis project Ga0157372, IMG submission 115307) | Corn rhizosphere microbial communities from Kellogg Biological Station, Michigan, USA - C5-5 metaG | ecosystem: Host-associated > Plants > Roots > Rhizosphere > Soil | place: USA: Michigan... | reverse complement strand
CGACTTCTCGAAGGAGCTGTTCCCGCTCCTGCTCGAGATGGGCCGGCCGATCTACGGCCACGTGCTCGACGGCTACTGGCAGGACATCGGCAACCTCGACCAGTTCCGGCAAGCGAACTTCGACGCGCTCGACGGCCGCGTCCAGCTCGACATCCCCGGCCTCCAGCTGCGCGGCAACGTCTGGGTCAGTCAGGAGGTCGACATCGAGGAGGTCGAAGGGGTGGTGGGGCCGGCGTTCATCGGTGCGAACTGCCGGATCGCCGACGGTGCGTCGGTCGGCGCTTACTCGATCCTGTCGCGCGGCGTGACCGTGCGCGAGGGCGCCCGCGTGGTCAGGAGCGTCGTCGATGCCGGCACGTACCTCGGCCGCAGCTCCGTCGTGGAGGGCGCGATCATCGGGCGCGGATGCGACCTCCGCGACCACGTGCGCGTGCACGAGGGCGTCGCGATCGGCGACCAGGTGACGGTGGGACCCGAGGCGAGCATCTTCCCGGGTGTCCGCGTCTACCCGTTCAAGGAGATCGAGACCGGCGCCCAGATCCACGAGAACGTCGTCTGGGAGACGCGCGCGGCCAGCTCGCCGTTCGGCCGCGACGGCGCGAGCGGGCTCGTCAACGTCGATCTCACACCCGAGACGGCGGTGCGGCTCGCAGCCGCGCTCGGCTCGTCGCTCCGGCGCGGGGACCGCGTGGTCGCAAGCCGCGCGTCGGCGGACGCCTGCCGGATGATCCAGCGCGCGCTCATCTCCGGGCTCACGTCGACAGGCGTCCATGTCGCTGACCTGCGCATCTCGCCGGCTGCAGTCACGCGCCACGTCCTCAAGACCCAGGGCCTGCAGGCGGGGGTCCACGTCGGACGCTCGAGCGCGGATCCCGAGATGATCAACATCCGCGTCTTCGAGTGGCCCGGGAACCAGATGTCGGCGCGCCTGCAGAACGAGGTCGAGAAGCACTTCAGCCGGCATGAGCTCCGGCGCGCGACATTCGCCGAGGTGGGGGAGACGACGTACCCGGCTCGGGTTCGCGAGAGCTACGCGCAGGACATCCTCGACTCGGTCGACGTGAACGCCGTCCGGCGCCGCCGCTTCCGCGTCGCGATCGACTACGGCTACTCCCCGGCCGCGTTCACGCTGCCGCTCGTGCTCGGCCCGCTCGGCGTCGAGGCGATCGGAGCGCGTGGGTTCTACGTCGAGGACGACGCGGCGGGGGAGCTCGAGTCGTTCGACGCACGACGGATCGTGACGGGCGTTCGCGCCGACCTCGGAGTCGTCCTCGACCGCGCGGCAGAGCGTCTCGTGCTCGTGGACGAGCACGGGGAGTCGGTGCCCGCCGAGCTGGGACTGCTGCTCGTCGTCCGGCTGCTTGCGCTCGCCGGGGGCCCGGGCCGGATCGCAGTCCCGATCACGGCGACGCGGCACATCGACGACCTCGTCCAGGGCTCGAGCCTGGAAATCGTGCGCACGCAGCACTCTCTCGCGGATCTCACGCGCGCCGCTACGGAGGACGACGTGGTGCTGGCCGCCGCGCCGACCGGCGGCTTCGTCTTCCCGGAGGTCGTCTCTGGCTACGACGCCGTGACCGCGCTCTGCAAGATCCTCGAGCTGCTCGCCGGCCAGGAGCGGCCCGTGTCGGAGCTCGTCGCCGAGCTCCCGAGACCCACACTCGTCCACCACGCGCTGCCGTGCCCGTGGAGCCGCAAGGGGCTCGTCATGCGGCTTCTCAACGAGCACCTCGCGCCGCGGCGGCTCGACCTCTCGGACGGCGTGAAGGCCTACGACGAGCGCGGCTGGGTTCAGGTCGTCCCGGACGAGGACGAGCCGCTCGTCCAGCTCTATGCCGAGGGCGAGACCGAGGAGCTCACGGCCGAGCTGGCCGACGAGATCACGGTGTTCGTCGACGCCGTCGTGCAGGGAGACGCGGTCGAGCAGCGAACTCTGGAGCAAGCCTCAAGCTGAGGTTGACCCCTCGGCGCCGCTGCTGCTTCAATCGGTCATTCCCGACGAAAGGCTCGTAGCCCGTGGATGCGATTCCCGACCTTGCCACCCTGAGCGACGACGATCTCGACCGCCTGATCCGCGAGACGGAGGATCAGGAGGATGCCGTCTCGCAACGGCGCAGGCGCCTCCACGCCCGCATCGACGACCTGCGCGGCGAGCGTGTCTCCCGCCTGCGCGGTCAGGTATCCGCCGGAACCCTCGAGCTGCAGACCCCGGCTGCGCTCGAGCGGCCGATCTTCGAGGGGACGGGCGACCCGCCGGACGACCGCGAGGACGCGTCGCACACCGATCCGTCGTCGCTCTCCGACGACGAGCTGCGCGAGTCGATCCTCGGGCTCGAGCACGAAGAGGACGACATCTCCCTGCACCGGCGCGTGCTCCACGGGCGCATCGACATCCTGCGCGCCGAGCGGGAACGGCGGCGCCGAGGCCATCACGTCGACCCGAAGGATCTCGGAACGATCCTCGGCGGCCCTCGATGAGCCATGTGTACTGCCCGGAGTGCGGTTTCCAGAATCCCGAAGCGTCGAACTACTGCGCCCGCTGCGGCGCCTACCTCCGTCGCGACGAGCACGGTGAGACGACGCTGAGCCTCACGCCCGAGGAAGTCAGCGGTGAAGGTGTGTCCCTGGGAGAGCCGCGCGGTCCGGCGCTGGTCGTTCGCGCAGGGGGTGGTAGGGCCGGCGAGAGCTTCGGGACCGACGGGCCGCGCACGCTGATCGGCCGCTCGCCCGAGTGCGACGTCTTCCTCGACGACGTCACGGTCTCGCGCCGCCACGCGGAGATCGTCCAGGAGGGCGGTTCCTTCGTGATCCGTGACCTCGGCAGCCTCAACGGGACGTTCGTGAACCGGCACCGGATCGAGAACGCCACGCTCGCCGACGACGACGAGGTCCAGATCGGCAAGTACCGGATGACCTTCCTCCTGCCATGAGCACGACGGCCGAGCCTCAGGCGACCGCACCGCGTCTCCACACGATCGGCGCCGTCTGCGAGCGGTTGCGCGCCGAGTTCAGCGACATCACGATCTCGAAGATCCGCTACCTCGAGGACCAGGGCCTACTGCAGCCACGCAGGACGCGCGGCGGCTATCGGCTCTTCTCGGAAGGCGACATAGAGCGTCTGGAGACGATCCTGCGTCTGCAGCGGGACGAGTTCCTGCCGCTGCGTGTCATCCGCACGGAGCTCGACGCCCACGGCACGACCACTGCCAAGCGGCGGTCGCCCGCTCTCCGTGACCCGGGTGGCGAGATCGACCTAGGCGAGCTCTGCGAACGCGCCGGGATCACGGCGGACTTCGCACGGCGGCTCGAGGAGTACGACCTCGTCACACCCCGCATCGAGGCCGGCGAGCGCATGTACCGCGAGAGCGAGGTCGACATAGCGGCCGCCTGCGGGCGCCTCGCGCGCCACGGGCTCGATGCCCGGCACCTGCGTGCCTTCCGCACCGCCGCTGGCCGCCAGTCGGCCCTGCTCGAGCAGCTCGTCGCGAGCGGCCTGCGCTCGCGCGACCTCGAGCGGCGCCGCGCAGCGCTCGACGATCTCGAGGCGCTCGCCGCCGTCGCGACAGAGCTCGCGCAGCACCTTCTCGTCCGCGATCTCAGGGAGGCTTCGGAGCGATGACCACCGACGAGCTCAAAGCCATGGTGCGAGACGTCCCGGACTTCCCCACCGAGGGCATCGTGTTCAAGGACCTGATGCCGTTGATCGGGCACGCCGAGGCGTTCCGATCGACGATCGAGCACCTTGCGGAATGGTCTCGACCGCGGAATCCCGACGTGATTCTCGGGGCCGAGGCGCGAGGGTTCATCTTCGGCGGCGCGCTCGCCTACGAGCTCGGCTGCGGGTTCGTCCCCGCGCGGAAGCCGGGGAAGCTGCCGTGGCAGAAGGTGCGCGCGACGTACGAGCTGGAGTACGGCAGCGACTCGCTCGAGATCCACTCGGACGCGCTGGAACCGGGCGCCCGCGTCATCGTCCTCGACGACGTGCTCGCGACGGGGGGGACCGCGCGGGCGAAGGTCGAGCTCGTCGAGCGTCTGGGCGCCGAGGTCGTCGGCGCGCTCTTCGTGATCGAGTTGACGTTCCTCTCGGGGCGCGAGAAGCTCGACGGCACCGAAGTGCACGCGCTGATCGCATATTGAGCCGCTGCGGTCGACGCCGTCCGACGGCCCGAGTACACCTTGGACATGGGTGCCGTCGACGCCCTCACCGGCACATATCGCCTGGGTTGCCCGGCGGCGGGCTCGACGACACGCGTGCGGTTGTCGTCGTTCCGCCAGATCGACCGGCTGCCCGGTCCGGCTCACCCCGCCGTGTACCGCGTCGTCTTCGCGTGCGCATGCGGGGGCCAGCACGTCGGCCTCGTCGGCCACGACGCGCTCGACTGGGCGCCGCTCGGGCTCGACGACCGCCTCACGTACGTCAACCTGATGACGTCGCGCCGAGACGACCTGGCCTCCGAGCTCACGTCCCTCGCGTCCACCCGGATCGGAAGAGGGGAGTGGCCCTGGTGCTTCTTCTGCCGGCGGGAGGACGTGGTGCGACCTGTGACGCCTTCCGCCTTCCGGATGCTGGCGCCGTGCCCCGAGACCGTCGCCGTGGCCGTCCGCTGCCCCGTCTGTGACTCGACGTCCGTCAACCTGGTGTCGCAGGCGCACGTCGACGTCCCGTTCCATTCGGACACGACCGTCGGGGTCCTCGCACATGCCTACGATGAAGGCTCACTGCCCACGATTGAGAGCTTCCGGGCCGAGCTCGGGTCTGCGTCGTTCGACGAGAAGCGGCTGGTCCTCTGATGGGTGAGGCGCCGTTCCCTCCGGGGAGGGATGAGGCGTTGATGCCTTTCCGGCCGATCTTCCAAAGCATGAAGTCAGCCGTCGAAAGCAGGCCTGCGGACGCGAACGCCCGCGACCTCCACCTCCTCCTCGATTGCCTCGCGCTCGGGAAGCCGGACAACCGGCCGCCTGCGAAGGTCCGTCTCGAGGAGGCGCTCGGCCCCGATCTCACGCGAAAGCTCCTCGCGAGCCTGAGCGGCGAGCGGCGCTAGAGCGCTGGCACTGCGCGGCGGGGCGGGCTACGCGCTGTCGCGCGGGTCGTCCCCGCCACGTGTCCGCACGATCAGGAACGTGAGAAACCCTGCGAGCAGCGAGAGGACGAGCGCCGTCCCCTTCGCGACCTGGATCGCGACCATGCCGAAGTAGAGGAAGAGGAAGAAGACGACCGCCCAGACGAAGCTCTGAACGCCGCGGTCGATGCTCGGCATACGCAGGTGCATCGCGGGGATCCTATCGGGGTCTGGCACCGCAGGTGCCTGACCCAGTCACGGGGGACAGGCACCTTCGGTGCCAGTCCCCGATGCGGACCAAAAAGAATTCACCGAGCCGGTGGCGCTTTCGTCCCCCCGCCACATTGACCTTCCGCTTGCGCGTAGTGCCTTCGTGACGGGCTTCGACCTAGTCGCGCTCCGTGCTCGGTGCACCGCAAACCTACGGCGGCGGGAGAGCCAGGTCAAGCAGGCCGCGGAGGAGAAGTCCGCAATTTGCGCGGATTCCTTCCAGAGTCGGGCTGGGGCGCTCGACGACGAGACGTCCGACTACGATGCCGCGATGCGCGGCGGACGGACGTACGTGCTCGCCGCCGCGCTCCTCGGCGCTGCGGCGTTGCTCACGATCGCCGGAGTGGGGGACCGGTCCGGGTTCCCCGACTGGCAGGCCTTCGTGCTCGGGGTCGTGCAGGGCGCCACCGAGCTGCTTCCGGTCTCGTCGTCCGGACATCTCGTGCTCGTCCCGTGGCTCGGGGACTGGACGTACCTCGAGCAGCACGACGACTTCAATCACACGTTCGACGTCGCGTTGCACCTGGGGACGATGCTCGCGGTGGGGGGCTACTTCTGGCACGATCTCGTCGCGATGGTGCGCGCGTTCGTTCGGACGCTCCGCACCCGCAGGCTGGAGACGCCGGACGAGCGGCTCGCCTGGATAGTCCTCGTCGCAACGATCCCGGCTGGCATCATCGGCCTCGCGCTCGAGGACACGATCACCGCGCACCTGGGCGAGCCCTGGCAGATCGCGATCCTGCTCGCGGTGTTCGCCGGCCTCCTGTGGCTCGTCGACCGCCGGCCGGCGACGCGGGAGGCGCACGAGCTCTCGCTGAAGGAGGGCCTCGCGGTCGGCTTCGCCCAGGCGCTCGCGCTCGCGCCCGGCGTCTCCCGGTCCGGGATCACGATCTCCGCCGGGCGACTGTTCCGACTCGACCGGGACGCCGCGGCGCGCCTCTCATTTCTGTTGCTCGTCCCGACGGTGCTCGGCGCGGTGCTGCTCAAAGGGCTCCAGGACGTCGTCCTGGGCGATCTGCCCGCCGGGTGGAAGGGGCCGTTCCTCGTCGGGGTGCTGTCCGCCTGGGGCACCGGGCTGCTCGCGATCGAATGGCTGCTCGGCTACGTCCGGCAGCACACGTACGGGCTCTTCGTCGTCTACCGCCTCGTGGCGGCCGCGATCATCGTCCTCCTGATCGTCACGGGCGCCCGGGCCGCGACCTTCTGAGCGGGGCGGTAGGGCGGGGACAGACCGGACGCTCGCGCGGATCCGAAATATCGCTACTTGACATAACGCGCATTATCGTGCGTTAGATCCCGCAATCCAGCGCACCTGCGCACGGCCGCGCCGCGAGAATCGCTCGGGCGCGGCCGTGCGCAAGAGACCGGCGTCAGCCCTCGAACGGGACTGCGACGAGCCGGCGTGTGGAGACCCCGGCAAGGGAATCCTCGCCCGGCTTCGTCGCACGGATGAACAACGTCAGCTGCTGCTGTTGGTCGCTCGCGGGGAAATTGGCGTCGCGACGGAAGACCAGCTTCGCCGTGCCGTCATCCCCGGTGAGCTCCTCGTCCGGAATCGTGAACTGGTTGTACGGCACCGCGGTCACATAGACGCTCGCGCCCTTGATGTCGATGCCGCTGCAGGTGCTCCCGACACGCACCTTCAGCGTGAACGTCTGCGTCTGCGCGTTGATCGGTCCCGACAGCACGTCGAACGCCTCGATCTGGGTTCGCGCGGGCGGTGCGAGGTCGGCGATCGGGGCGACCTTCAAGCTCTTGTTGGTCGGGCAGCCATTCGGTCCGGGTGCCAACGTCGCCGCCATCCCGACGGCCGCCACGACCGCGAGCATCAGCGCGGCCGCTCCGACGATCACGACTCGTCTCGCAGTCCCGGCGTGCCGCAACCGTGGATGCCAAGAAAACCGTTCCATGGTTCCCTCCTCAGTTGTTGGTTCGCCGCTGTGCGCCCTTCGCCAGGCGAACACTATGGCCTGCCCGGACCTCTCAGGAACCCCCCAAAGGAGTGTCGCACGGCCTGCTCGGCGAGCCGCCGTTCGAGCGGGAACGCGACGACCGGCCGACGATGATTGACAGATGTCTAGGGTGGGCATGAAGAGAACGGTCGGCGGCGACGTTGCCCCAGAAAGCCCCCCGGCGTCGCCCGCCGACCGTTCCTACACGCCAGGATGCCCATCCGCGGTTCGGATCGAACTGGACGATCGTTCAGGGACTCATCGGCCAAGCGGACAGGCTCCGACCGGCCCTACCCGCGCGCTCGATCCGAGTCGGTCAGCGCCGCTCGGCAGTGCAGATGCCGCAATGTGGCTGGAGCTGGCCGAGCTCGTCCGGGAAGAACCGCCAGCCGTAGCGCTCCGCCTCGACCTCGTTCTCGACGACCGCGCCGCAGTCGACACACCGCACGAACCAGTCGAGCATGCGCAGCGCCGACGCGCAGCTCAAGCAGTACGTTCCCGGGACAGCAGCCGACGGCGGGCTGATCGTCCAGCCGCGGTCGGTCATGCCTGCCTCGTCGGCGCTGCGCCCACAGCCGTCGCATCGCGCCGGAGCGCGTCTTCGCTCTTCGTGACGTTGCTCGCTCACTTCCCTCCCCTGATCCGCACACTACGGAGGATCTGGGCAGGCGCCAGTGGCGTTCGACCGGAAGAGGGGTTGCGGGCGTCGGCCAACTGTGGGAACCTCGTGGGGAGCCGCCGTCGCACGGTCCGTTCCTCCGAATCCCCCGTGACCACTGTCGACATCGAAGGCCTGCTGGCCCAGGAGGAGCTCCGGGCGCTGCTCGACGCGTGCGAGCAGCGGGGCTCGATCCGCGCGCCGCAGGTGCACGACATCGTCGAGGCGCACGAGCTGACCGGGCTCGAGCACGAGGCGCTCGTCCGGGAGCTCGACAAGCGCGGCATCGAGATCGTCGAGGCGAAGCCGGTCGAACGCCCGCCCGTCGTTCCGACGCCGGTCGAGTCGACGACCGACGCCCTGCAGCTGTTCCTGCGCGAGGCGGGGCGCCACCGCCTCCTCACCGCCGCGCAGGAGGTGTCGCTCGCGAAGCGGATCGAGGGCGGCGATGCGGGCGCAAAGGAGGAGATGATCAAGGCGAACCTCCGCCTCGTCGTCTCGATCGCCAAGAACTACCGGAACCAGGGCCTTCCCTTCCTCGACCTGATCCAGGAAGGCACGCTCGGTCTCATCCGCGCGGTCGAGAAGTTCGACTGGCGGCGCGGGTTCAAGTTCTCCACCTACGCGACGTGGTGGATTCGCCAGGCAGTCGCGCGTGCGCTTGCCGACAAGGCGCGGACGATCCGGAGGCCTGTCCACATCGTGGAGCGGCTCCAGAAGATCAACCGGGCGGAGCGCACACTCTGGGCCCAGCTGGGGCGCGAGCCGACCATCGAGGAGATCGGCGAAGAGGCATCGCTCACGTCCGAGCAGGTGCTCGAGGTGCGTGCTGCCGCGCGCGCTTCGACGAGCCTCGACGCGCCTGTCGGCGACGACGAGGATGCGACGCTCGGGGACTTCGTCGCCGGCGACGAGCCGCTGCCCGAGGACGAGGTCCACGTGCAGCTCCGCCGGCAGGTCCTCCTCGACGCCTTGCTGTCGCTTCCCGATCGCGAGCGCGAGGTCGTGACGCTCCGGTACGGGATCGACGGCAACGAGCCGCGCACGCTCGAGGAGATCGGTCGCCGGTTGGGCCTGACGCGCGAGCGCGTGCGCCAGATCGAGCTCGACTCCCTACGCCGCCTCTCGCTGCTCCGCGAGATGCAGGCCGTGCAGGGCTGACCTACGCCCGGATGTAGAGCTCGAGCCCGGGAGCGGCGTGCCGCAGCTCGCGTAGCGCTCGCGTCTCGAGCTGGCGAACCCGTTCCCGCGTGATCCCGAGCTCGACGCCGACCTGCTCCAGCGTTCGCCCGCCGGAGCCGTCGAGGCCGTAGCGGAGCACGAGGACGCGCTGGAGCCGCGGCTTGAGCTGCGAGAGCGCCCGTGCCAGCTCGGTGGAACGCAGCCGAAGCGCCGTCTCCGCCTCTGGGCCTACCGCGTTCGGGTCCTCGATCAGGTCGCTCATGACGCTCTCGCCGTCGCCGACGGGCGTCTCGAGGCTGACGTGGTCCTGCACGAGGTCGAGGAGCTCCGAGACACGCAGCGGCGTCAGTTCCACCTCCGCCGCGATCTCGTCGAACGTCGGGTCGCGGCTGAGCTGCTGACCGAGCGCGCGCCGAGCCCGCTGGACGCGGCGCACCTGATCGGCAATGTGGACGGGAAGGCGGATCGTGCGGCTCTGCTCGGCCAGCGCCCGCTGAACGGCCTGCCGGATCCACCACGTCGCGTAGGTCGAAAGCTTGAAGCCCATCGTCCAGTCGAACTTGTCGACCGCGCGCATGAGGCCGAGGTTCCCCTCCTGGATCAGGTCGAGGAGCGGCACGTCCGCGCGCGTGTAGTTGCGCGTGATCGACATCACCAGGCGCAGGTTCGCCTCGACGAGCCTCCGCCGCGCGACCTCGTCGCCCTCGTCCTTGCGCTGCGCGAGCGCCCGCTCCTCGGCAGGCGTCAGCAGCCGGCCGTCGCCGATCGCCCGGACGTAGAGCTTCAGCGGGTCCTGGACCGGCTCACCGGTCTCGACCTCGTCGGCTGCCTCGTGTGCAGCGTCGAATAGTGGCTCTGCAGCGTTCATCTCCACGCAGGACGTATCGGCCGTCCGCGTCCCCCCCTTGAGGTATCAACGAGGCTACCTCGGCTTCCTGGACCTCCAACTGGTCGTTCGGCCTGGTCTCCGCGGCCCGAACGGCTAGATGATTGGCCGCCGCCGAGGGATTGGTCGCAGGAATCCGAACACCTTGCTCACGGATCTCCGAGTACGGTGAGACGAGGGCCGTCCGGCCTACCCTGTAGGACCATCCGCATGTGCGGCATCGCTGGCTACAGCTTCGGCAACGCCTCGCGAGCGAACCGAACGCTCGCGGCGCAAGCCCTGCTCGCCGGGATCGCGGAGCGCGGCGCCGACGCTGTCGGATACGCGCACCGCGCGGACGGCCCACTCGTCGTCCACAAGCAGCAGACCGGGGCGAGCGCGCTGCTCGACGCCGTCGTCCTCCCCCCCGCCACCGGTCAGGCGCTGATCCACGTCCGCGACTACACCAAGGGACACCCGACGATCTCGGCGAACAACCACCCGGTCCGCCATGGGCGTGTGACCGGGATCCACAACGGGATCATCTCCAACGACGAGGAGCTGCTCGCCCGACACGGGATCGATCGCGACCAGCCCGAGATGACGGTGGACTCCGAGGTCATCTTCGCGCTGGTGGATGCAGGCGGTACATCGGTCGCCGTGCTGGAGGAGCTCGTCGGCGCGATCGCGGCAGCCTGGATCGACGAGCGCAGCCCGGACGTGCTCCACGTCGCACGCGGCATCGGACGGCCCCTCTGGCTGGCGCGCGGGCGCCACGAGGTGCTCTTCGCGTCGACGCGCGCCGCGCTGGAAGTCGTCGAGCAGGCGCTCGGAACGACGTTCCGCAAGACGGAGGTCGAGGAGGGGCGCCTGCTCACCCTCGTCGGAGGCTCACTCGTCGAGGAGCGCCGTTGGAGCCCCGACCGAAGCTATCGCGAGGACGAGGCACTACCTGCCGTCCGCGCGCCGCACGAGGGGCGCTTCTGCCTCGAGCGCCTCGCCGCGCTGATCGCGCCAGCCTGATCTTTCAGTATGTCCGCGCCATCAGCCGAGCCCCGGCGTCAGGGCGCCTCGACCGTGCCGTCCGCGCGCACCTCGATGCCCTCCTCGTGCAGCCGCTGGCTGACGAGGAACTGGAACGCCGACCAGGCGCCCGGGTTGACGTCGACGAGGCGGTAGACCTGCCACTCGGAGAGCAACGTGACATCCCGCGCTCGCGCACCCTTCCATTCGGCCATCTTCGGCAGGTGCCCGAGCTCCCGCGCGAGGACGGCCCCGTCCGCGATCGCCCGCTCCAGCCGCTCCTCGCCCACCGGGACGTCGAAGCCTGCCTCTTTGAGCGCCGCCGCGAGCGAGCCGAACGTGTGCCAGATCAGCGACTTCGACGCCATCCGGCCGCGGCGCTCCTCGATGTCTCGCACCGTCGGTGTGCGCCCGAGCTCCTCCCCCAGCTCCCGCAGCTGCGTGACGAGCTCCTCGCGGCTGATGAACCGCCGCGGTTGAAGTCCGGCGGCTCGCTTCGCTGCATTCCACGTGCCGAAATGCTCGATCACCGTCTGCGGGTGGACGCCCGCGTCCGGGTCGCCGGCGAACTCGCGCATCGTCGGCGAGCGCCCCAGGCGCACGGCCGACGCGCGCAGCTCGGCCAGGATCTCGTCGTCCGTGTATCTGCGTCGGAGACCCGCCCGGAACTCGGCCAGAGCGGCGGCGTCGATGCCCTCGAGCGCAGGATGGCGTCGCCGTTGCCGGCCCATGCAATCAATCTAGAGCATTTTCGATATTCTGCAAGTCGGGCAGAGCGCGAGCCTTCGACTACCCTCGCGCGCATGGGTGCACGGCTCGCGCTCGAGGCCTCGGCCGCCCGGCTCGTGGGGCGGCTCTCGCGTGCCGCGGGGCGCGGCGGGGGCACTACATTGCCGGGCAAGCTCGTCTGGAAGCTCGACCCGGCCGCCGTCGACGCCCTCGCCGCGCGGCTCGACCAGGGGGTCGCCCTCGTCTCGGGGACGAACGGCAAGACGACCACGACCGCGATGGCGAGCTCGATCCTCGCCCCCACGCGGACGCTCGCCTGGAACAACTCGGGGGCGAACCTCGCCTCGGGCATCGCCTCGACGCTGCTGGACGCGGACGGCGCCGATCTCGGCCTGCTCGAGGTCGACGAGTTCGCCTTGCCGGAGCTGATGCGCCGGACACACCCGCGCGTCGTGTGCCTCGGCAATCTCTTTCGCGATCAGCTCGACCGCTACGGCGAGCTCGAGCACATCGCCGAGCGCTGGCGCGATGCCGTCGCCGGGCTCGCTCCGGAGGCCACGCTCGTTGCGAACGCGGACGATCCTCTTGTCGCGGGGCTTGCAGAGGGTCGTGAGAGCAGGCTGCTCTTCGGCGTCGACGACCCTCGACGCGCGCGCAACGGCCTCCAGCACGCCTCCGACTCGAAGTACTGCATTCGCTGCGGGCATCCCTATCGCTACGACGCGGCCTACGTCGGCCATCTCGGCGCGTATCGCTGCGAGGCGTGCGGGCACGGACGGCCACCGCTCGACGTCGCTGCGCGCGAGATCGAGCCGGACGGCCTCGACGGCGTTTCCTTCGAGCTGCACGCTCCGGACGGAAGCCTGCGCGTTCGTCTGGCCGTTCCCGGCCTCTACAACGTGTACAACGCGCTCGCGGCCGCCTCGCTCGGGCTCTCGCTCGGCGTCGCGCTCGACGACGTCGTCGCGGGACTGGAGCTCTTTCGGGCCGCATTCGGACGCTTCGAGCGGTTCTCGGTCGGCGACCGAGGCTTCCTGCTGCTGCTCGTCAAGAACCCGGCCGGCGCGAACGAGGCGCTGCGCACGCTCGAGGAGGGCGGCGTCCCCCCCGTTCTCGTCGTGGCGCTCAACGATCGGATCGCCGACGGGCGCGATGTGTCCTGGATCTGGGACGTCGACTTCGAGCCCGTGCTCGAGGGCGCCGAACACATCGTGGTCAGCGGCGAACGCGCGGCGGAGCTGGCGCTGCGCTTCACCTACGCCGGGTTCCCATGCGAGAGGCTCGAGCTCGTGTCCGATCTCCAGGCGGCACTCGACCGGGGGCTCGAGCTGACCCCCACTGGCGGCGAGCTCGCCGTCCTCCCGACCTACACCGCGATGCTCGAGCTGCGGGCGATCGCAACGGAGCGCGGGCTCACGCGACCGTACTGGGAACGAGACGGACGATGATCATTCGCGTCGGCCATCTCTATCCCGAGTACCTCAACATCTACGCCGACCGCGGCAACATCGCGGTCTTCACGCGCCGCGCAGCCGCGCGCGGTCACGAGCTGCGCGTCGACCCCCTGACGCTCGACACGCCGCTCGAGCCCGGATCGCACGACCTCCTCTACGTCGGCGGCGGCCAGGACCGAGAGCAAGCGATGATCGCCCCCGACCTCGCCGCGCGCGGTGACACGATCCGCGCCGCCGTCGAGGGCGGCGCCGCGCTCCTCGCCGTCTGTGGGGGCTACCAGCTGCTCGGGCGCGGGTATCGCGGGCGCGACGGCTCCTGGCTCGAGGGCGCGGGCCTCTTCCCGCACGAGACGCTCGCCGGCGAGACCCGCATGATCGGCGACGTCCTGCTCGAGAGCACACTTGACGAGGCTCCCGGCCGCACGATTGCGGGCTTCGAGAACCACGCCGGCCGGACGGTACTCGACCCCGGCGCCAAGCCCGTCGGACGGGTCGTCGCGGGATACGGGAACGACGGCGCCTCCGGCTTCGAAGGCTGTCGCGTCGGCCGCGCGGTGGGCACCTACCTTCACGGCCCGCTCCTGCCACGCAACCCCTGGCTCGCCGACCTGCTGCTCTCCTGGGCCGTCGCCCATGCGACCGGAGGGGATCCGGAGGCCCTCGCCCCGCTCCCCGACGAGCTCGAGGAGGCGGCTCATGCCGTCGCCGCCGCCCGCGCACGAAGCCGCGGCGGGAAGCCCGCCTGACGCGCTACTCCGCCCAGCGCGCGCCGAGATAGACGCAGGGGTCGCCGGGCTGCCACCGGGCGAGGAATCGCGCGATGGGCGGGTGCAGCGCGATGCCGTCGAGCTCGTCGGGCGTGAAAAGCCGATGGCCGCGTACGGCCTCGTCGCTCGACATGACACCCTCGAGCGAGCCGTCCAGCTCGCCGGCGAAGACGATATGGACGACGTGCTTCGACCACAGACTCCGCTCCGGCGAGATCGACTCGACGATCGCGATCGGCCCCTCGACCGGCAGCTCGTCGCTATCGCCCACGAGGCCCGTCTCTTCCGCCAACTCGCGCTGCAACGCGTCGACGAGCGTCTCGCCGCTCGACACGCCGCCCCCGGGTAGCAGCCAGTGCTCGCGGCCGCGCTTCTCATGGCGGATGAGGAGAATCGACCCGCGCCAGTGCAGGAGCGCCGAGACCCGGATGCGCGGCTCGGGGCGCACGCTACTGCCCCGAGGAGCCGAGGCCACCGGCCCCGCGCTCGCTGTCCGGAAGCTCGTCCACCTCGACGAGCTCGATCCGCGGCAGCTCGACGACGACGAGCTGGGCGATGCGCATGCCGGGCTCCACGACGAACGTCTCCTCGAGGTCGGTGTTGTGCAGGATCACCCGGATCTCGCCGCGGTAGCCCTCGTCGATCAGGCCGGGAGCGTTCACCTTCCCGAGACCGTGGCGTGCGGCCAGGCCGGAGCGCGGCACGACGAGCCCGGCATGACCTGGAGGGAGCGCGAGCGCGATCCCGGTGCCGACGACGGCGCGCGCCCCCGGCGCCAGCTCCACGCGCTCACAGGCGGCGAGGTCGAAGCCGGCGTCGCCCGGGTAGGCCTGCGCCGGGACGACCGCGTCAGGGCGCAGCCGCTTGACCGCGAGCTCGGTCGCCGTGCTCGTGCGGCTCACGACGCCTGCTGCTCCTCGATCCCCGCGACGAGGTACGGAGCGAAGCGTCGCACCTCTCGGTGTGGAAGGCGTGCACGGATGACGACGCCCTCGTCGGTGTCCGTCCGCTCGTCGATCGGTGCCCCGAGCGCGTAGAGGTCGGAGAGCACACGGCCCTCGTCGTAGGGGACGAGCAGCCGCACCTCGTCGAACCGGTCGGCGAAGCGCTCTGCGATACGCGCCTTGAGCTCGTCGATCCCCTCGCCCGTCGCGGCGGAGATCTCGAGCGAGCCAGGGAAGCGGTTGGCCACCCTCCGTCGGGCGCTCAGGTCGAGCAGGTCGACCTTGTTCACGACGAGCTCGACCGGTATCTCGCCGGCACCGATCTCGGCGAGCACGGTCTCGACGGACTCGATCTGCTCGGCGAGCACCTCCTCGGACAGGGAGCCGTCGACGACGTGGAGGACGAGGTCGGCGACGAGCGTTTCCTCGAGCGTCGAGGCGAAGCCCTCCACGAGCTGCGTCGGCAGGCGACGGATGAACCCGACCGTGTCGGTGACGAGATACCGCTTGCCGAGGTGCTCGAAGGTGCGTGTCGTCGGATCGAGGGTCTCGAAGAGGCGGTTCTCGACCGACACCTCGGCGCCGGTGAGCGCGTTCAGGAGCGTCGACTTCCCGACGTTCGTGTACCCGGCCAGGGCGACCGTGGGTATCTCCGAGCGCGTGCGCGCCTTGCGTCGCGTCGCACGATGAGCGCCCACATCGCGCAGCCTCCTTCGCAGCAAGGCGATGCGTCGATTCGCCATCCGCCGGTCGCTCTCGAGCTGCGACTCGCCCGGGCCGCGGGTGCCGACGCCGCCGCCCACGCTTGCCGTGCCGCCGCCCCCAGCCTGGCGCTCGAGGTGCTTCCACATGCCGCGCATCCGCGGCAGGTTGTACTCGAGCTGCGCGAGCTCGACCTGGAGCTTTCCCTCGGCCGACGTCGCATGCTGCGCGAAGATGTCGAGGATCAGCTGCGTGCGGTCGACGACCCGGGCCGACAGCGCGTCCTCGAGCGACCGCTGCTGGACGGGGTCGAGCTCGTCGTCGACGAGCAGCACCTCTGCCTCGTGGTCGGCATAGGCGGCCTTGAGCTCCTCGAGCTTGCCCTTGCCGACGTAGCGGCGCGGATCCGGATGCGCCCGGCGCTGGATTGTCTCCGCGACCGGCTCCACCCCCGCGGTGCGCGCCAGCTCGCGCAGCTCGGCGAGCTCGACCTCGGCGTCGGCGCCCTTCGGCAGCACGGCGAGCAGCAACCCCCGCTCTGGCTCCGGGCCGACCCGGAGCTCGGGCTCGCGTGCGGTCATCGGGCGAAGTATGCCGGGCGCTTTTTGTTCGCAAGGCAGGAATCCGCCGAGCGGATTCCTGCCGCTCGGATACCCGCCTGCGGCGGGGCAGATCCCTGAAGGCGTCGCCTGCGGCGCCGCAACCCCTCGTCGCACGAGCATGCGTTGTGGCGGCGGTAGGCTCGCCTCTGTGGGCACGCTGGCCGACCGACTCGCCGCGCGGACGCTTGAGCTTGTCGACATTCCCTCCGAGAGCCTCCACGAGGCGGAGATCCGCGAGCGGCTGCGCGCCGCGGTTCCGGCGCCGTTCGTCGAGGTATATGCCGGCGACGAGGCCTTTCTCTGGGCGCGGGAGCGACGTCCGGACGCGCCCTTGCTGGTGCTGGCGGGCCACTACGACACCGTCCCTGCACAGGACAACGTCCCAGGTCGCATCGAGGACGGCTGGGTCTTCGGCTGCGGGGCCAGTGACATGAAGGGCGGCGTCGCAGTCGCGGTCGAGCTGGTGCGCGACCTTGCCGCGTCCGGCCCAGGTCCGGTGGACGTTGCACTCCTTCTCTTCGGCCGGGAGGAGCTACCACCGAGGTTCAATCCGCTCCCCGCGCTCTTCGACGGCTGTCCGCTCGTCCGCGACGCCGACCTGGCGGTGCTCCTCGAGCCCACCGACCTCGAGATCCAGGCGGGGTGCGTCGGGAACGTCACCGCACGTGTCGTGTTCCAGGGGCGAAGCGGCCATTCCGCGCGCCCCTGGCTCGCCGATAACGCCATCCACCGCGCGATCGACGGCCTGGCGCGTGTGGTGGCGCACGAGCGGCGCGAAGCCGTCATCGACGGCCTACCGTTCTTCGAGGTCGTGTCGGTCACGCGGCTCGAGGCAGGGGTTGCCGACAACGTCGTGCCGGGCTCGGCGGTCGCGACGCTCAACCTCCGCTATCCGCCCGACCGCACGCCGGACGAGGCGGAAGAGGTCCTGCGCGCGCTGCTGCCCACCGATACGACGGTCGAGATCGTCGGCAACTCCCCGCCGGCGGACGTCTCGGTCGACGCGCCGCTCGCGCGATCGCTGCGCGCGGCGGGCGAGCTCGCCGTGGCACCGAAGCAGGCATGGACGAACGTTGCCGACTTCACGTCCCGCGGGATTCCCGCCGTCAACTTCGGCCCCGGCGCGACGCGTTACGCACACGCGGTCGACGAGCGCGTCGAGATCGCGTCCCTCGTCCGGGCGTACGAGGCGCTCCGCCGGGTCGTGCTCGGCTAGCTTCCGGTCGTGCCGCTCTCCCCGGTCTACCGCGCCACCGCGACCTACCCCTTCGTGCGCCTGAACGAGGCCGCCGCGGAGCGCCGTGCGCGCGGCCTCGAGGTGATCGACCTGGGCATGGGCGATCCTCGCGAACCCACCGACCCAGCGATCCTGCAAGCGCTGCGCGACGGCGTGCGCGAGCGGATGGGCTACCCGGCGGCCGTCGGGTTGCCGGAGCTGCGCGAGGCGGTGGCTGCGTGGATCGGCCTCCGCTTCGGCGTGTCGCTCGACCCGGACCGGCATGTCATTCCCACGCTCGGGTCGAAGGAGGCGATCTACTCGTTCGCCCAGGTCCTGCTCGACGTTCCCGCCGGACGCGACACGGTCGTCGTCACCGAGCCCGGATACCCCGTGCCTGGACGCGGCGCGGCGTTCGCCGGTGCCCGCGTCGTCGAGCTGCCGCTTCGCCAGGAGCACGGCTTCCTTCCCGCTCTCGACGAGGTGCCGGACGACGTCTGGGACCGCGCGGCTCTCGTCTGGCTCAACTCGCCCAACAACCCGACCGGAACGGTGGCACCGCTCTCGATGCTGGAGCGACTCGCGTCGCTCGCGCGGGAGCACGGATTCGTCTTCGCCTCGGACGAGGCGTACAGCGAGCTCTGGTTCGACCAGCCGCCGCCGTCCGCTCTGCAGGTCGGCGATCTCACGAATGTCGTGGCGTTCAACACGCTCTCGAAGCGATCGTCGATGACCGGCTTCCGGAGCGGGTTCGTCGCGGGAGATCCGGAGCTCGTCGATGCCCTGCGCCGCTTCCGGCCGAATGTCGGGACGGCGCCGCAGGAGTTCGTCCAGCGCGCGTCGGTCGTCGCCTGGGGCGACGAGAAGCACGTCGAGCGGGCGCGCGGGACATACCGGCGCAAGCGTGAGCTGCTTCTCGACGCGATCCGTGGTCGAGGCCGGCGCGACGCAGGCGGCCCCGCGACGATGTACCTCTGGATCGCCGTGCCCGCCGGCGAGACGTCGGAGAGCCACGCAGCGCGGCTCCTCGAGAGCGGCGTGCTCGTCACGCCGGGCTCGTACCTCGGCCCGTCCGGCGAGGGCTACGTGCGCTACGCGCTCGTGGCGACGGAGGCGGAATGCGCCCGAGCGGCCGCCATCCTGGAAGAGGTGCTGTGAGCGAGCTGCGCGAGCAGATCGACGAGCTTTGGGAGAGCGGCGCGCTCGATCCGGAGCCGATCGAGCAGGCGATCGCGCTGCTCGACCGCGGAGAGCTTCGCGTCGCCGAACGCGGCGAGGACGGCTGGGTCGTGAACGAGTGGGCGAAGAAGGCAATCCTTCTCTACTTCCGCCTGCGCAAGGTCGAGCCGATGGACGTGGGCGGCATCGAGTACCTCGACAAGATCCCGCTCAAGCGTGTCGACCCCGCCCTCGGCGTCCGGGTCGTTCCGCCGGGAGTGGCGCGCTACGGCTCGTTCCTCTCGGAGGGCGTCGTCCTGATGCCGGGCTATGTCAACATCGGCGCCTGGGTCGGCCCGCGGACGATGGTCGACACCTGGGCCACGGTCGGATCGTGCGCGCAGATCGGCGCGGACGTTCACCTCGCAGGTGGTGTGGGGATCGGCGGCGTACTCGAGCCGCCGCAGGCCGCTCCGGTGATCGTCGAGGACGGAGCGTTCCTCGGGTCACGTTGCATCGTCACGGAGGGCGTCCGGATCGGCGAGGGCGCCGTCCTGTCGGCGAACGTCTCGCTGACCGCGTCCGTGCCCGTCATCGACGTCACCGGCGCCAAACCGGTCGAGTACCGCGGCGAGGTGCCGCCCCGGGCCGTCGTCGTACCCGGCACCCGCCCCAAGGACTTCCCGGCCGGGACGTACCAGCTCTCGTGCGCGCTCATCGTCGGTTGGCGCGAGGAGTCGCACGACCTGCGGCTCAGCCTGAACGACGTGCTGCGCGAGTTCGAGCTCGCGGTCTGAGCCTGCGTGGCGCGAGCCCCGGATGCCGACTCCTGGCGTGGTCCGGGTCGAGCGG
>Ga0157372_10002631_pt1 | contig 19448 bp, 16 predicted proteins | sample C55metaG_FD_115307 | JGI IMG/M metagenome (GOLD analysis project Ga0157372, IMG submission 115307) | Corn rhizosphere microbial communities from Kellogg Biological Station, Michigan, USA - C5-5 metaG | ecosystem: Host-associated > Plants > Roots > Rhizosphere > Soil | place: USA: Michigan... | reverse complement strand
TCGAGCGCCAGGGCCAGATCTACCCCACTGACTTCGTGATTCGATGACGGCGCAGGACCATTACTCCTCTCCGCTCGCCGACCGCTATGCCTCGCGCGCGATGCTGGAGCTCTGGTCTCCGCGCTCGCGCTATTCGCTGTGGCGACGTCTCTGGCTCGCCCTTGCCGAAGCCGAGCAGCAGCTCGGCGTGCCGATTCCGGATGAAGCCATCACGCAGATGCGCGAGCATCTGGCCGATATCGACTTCGACGCCGTGGCGGCATACGAGCGGCGCTTCCGTCACGACGTGATGGCGCACGTGCACGCCTTCGGCGACGCCGCGCCGGCGGCCCACAAGTTCATCCATCTCGGCGCGACGAGCGCGTTCGTCACTGACAACGCCGACCTCGTGCTCATGCGCCGCGGCCTCGCCCTGCTGCGCGGCAAGCTGCTCCGCGTCCTTCGCGCCCTCGCCGCCTTCGCGCGGGAGTGGCGCGACGAGCCCACGCTCGGCTATACGCACCTCCAGCCGGCGCAGCCGACGACCGTGGGGAAGCGCGCTACGCTGTGGATGCAAGACCTCGTGCTCGACATCGCCGAGCTCGATCACCGTGTGGGTACCCTTCCCTGTCGCGGCGTGAAGGGGACCACGGGCACCCAGGCGAGCTTCCTCGAGCTGTTCGGTGGCGACCACGCCAAGGTCCGCGAGCTGGATCGTCTCGTCACGGCCGCGCTGGATTTTCCGTCCAGCATTCCCGTGAGCGGACAGACGTACACGCGCAAGCTGGATGCGCAGGTGCTGGGCGTCGTCTCCGGCATCGCCGCCAGCGCCGCGAAGTTCAGCGCCGACATCCGCATGCTGCAGGCGTTCGGCGAGATCGAGGAGCCGTTCGAGCGCGAACAGATCGGATCATCGGCAATGGCGTACAAGCGCAACCCGATGCGGTCGGAGCGCATCGCGTCGCTGGCCCGCTTCGTCGGATCCCTCGAACCCAACGCGAACCAGACGCACGCCGTGCAGTTCTTCGAGCGCACGCTCGACGACAGTGCCAACCGTCGCCTGTCCATCCCCGAGTCGTTCCTCGCAACCGACGCGATCCTCGGCCTGATGGAGAACGTGGCGTCGCGGCTGGAGGTCCACCCGGCACGCATCCGGCGCCGGCTGATGGACGAGCTGCCCTTCATGGCTACCGAGGAGCTCATCGTGCGCGCGGTGCGCGCGGGAGGAAATCGCCAGGAGGCGCACGAGCGCATTCGCCGCTACAGCATCGACGCCGCACGGGCCATCAAGGACGGCGCCGAGCAGAACGATCTCCTCGACCGCATCGCCGCCGATGATGCGTTCGGCATTTCGCGCGCGGAACTCGAGCTGGCGATGGACCCGAAGCGCTTCGTCGGTCGCGCACCGCAGCAGGTGGACGAATTCCTCGACGAGGTGGTGGATCCGCTTCTCGCTGGTGTCCCGGCCGAGCCCGTGCTCGAGGAGATGCGCGTATGAATCTCGTCGGGGCGAGCACCCTCCCTCTTCCACTCATCCGGCGCGGCAAGGTACGCGAGGTGTTTGCGGTGGATGCGGAGCGCGTGTTGCTCGTCGCCAGTGATCGCGTGAGTGCGTTCGACGTCGTCATGAATGAGCGCGTGCCCTACAAGGGAGCGGTGCTCACGCAGATCACTGCGTGGTGGCTGGCCCAGCTTGGATCGCTCGTTCCGCACCACCTGCTCGCGGCGAACGCCGACGACATCATCCAGCGCGTTCCCGTACTCCAGGGACATCGTGGCGCCATCGCTGGCCGAGCGATGCTCTGCCGGCGCACGGAGGTCTTTCCGGTGGAGTGCGTCGTTCGCGGCTATCTCAGTGGCTCGGCGTGGAAGGAGTACCAGGCGAGCGGGACGCTTGCCGGCGAGCCACTTCCAGCGGGACTCCGCGAGAGCGACCGGTTCGACCCGCCGCGGTTCTCGCCCGCCACCAAGGCCGAGGCGGGCCACGACGAGAATATCTCGGTGTCCGAGGTCGTGCAGCGGCTGGGCGCGGAGGTTGCCGCTACACTGGAGCGCATGAGCCGGCTCGTCTACGCGCGCGGCCGGGACCTCGCTGCCGCGCGCGGCATCATCATCGCCGATACCAAATTCGAGTTTGGCCGCGACCGCGCTGGAGAGATCCGCCTCATCGACGAAGTGCTCACGCCGGACAGTTCACGATTCTGGCCCGCGGCTAGTTATCGGCCGGGGGGCCCGCAACAGAGTTTCGACAAGCAGCCGCTACGCGACTATCTCGACGCGGAGCGTCGCGCCGGCCGGTGGAATGGTGAGGCGCCGCCGCCTGCGTTGCCCGATGCGGTGGTGAACGCCACCAGCGCGCGTTATCTCGACGTCTTCGAGCGCCTGACCGGCGCCCCACTCGACACGACGGACCTCTGACCAACGCACCGTGAGCTTCGCCCGGGAAGGTCTCATCTTCATCGCCATCGCGGCGCTCATCGCTGCCGCTACCTACGCGCTGGCGCTCAACCGTCGCTCGTGGCCCCTCTGGCTGCTGGCGTTCCTGCTAACGGTGATCGCGCTGTGGGTCGCGTACTTCTTCCGCGACCCCGAGCGCACCGGCTCGCGAGGCGACCAGCTCGTGATCGCCCCCGCCGACGGCAAGGTCGTCCTCGATACCATCATCGAGGAGCCCGCCTTCATGGGCGGCCGCGCGCGCCGCATCTCCATCTTCATGAACGTCTTCAACGTGCACGTCAATCGCTATCCGGTGAGCGGCACCGTCCGCTACCTCCACTACAATCCGGGCAAGTTCCTCAACGCCGCCGCCGAGAAGTCGAGCCTCGAGAACGAGCAGATGTCGGTGGGGATCGAGACACCGCGCGGCCGCGTGCTGGTGCGCCAGATCGCCGGCCTCATCGCGCGTCGCATCGTCACGTACAGCAAGGACGGCGAGCACGTCGAGCAGGGGCAACGCATGGGACTCATCCGCTTCGGTTCCCGCGTCGACGTCTTCCTTCCCGAAAATGCCATCGTGCGCGTGAAGATCGGCGAGATGACCGTCGCCGGCACGAGCGTCATTGCGGAGATGCCGAACCCATGATGGCCCTCGCGCGTCGGAAGCGTCGGCGACCGGACATGCGTCGCGCCGTCATCCTGTTCCCGAGCGGCCTCACGCTCGGCAACCTCTTCTTCGGCGTCTTCGCCATCATCGCCGCATCGCGGCTGGAGTTCGTGGCGGCGGGCGTGTACGTGTTGCTCGGCGGCATCTGCGATGCGCTCGATGGCCGCGTGGCGCGCGCCACCAATGCCGGCACCGAGTTCGGCGAGGAGCTCGATTCCCTCGTCGACGCGATCACGTTCGGGCTCGCACCCGGCATGATCATGTACTTCGCGGTGCTCAATCGCAGCGGTTGGGACTGGGTCTGGGTGTTCGTCTTCGCCGCCTGCGCCGTCCTTCGCCTGGCTCGCTTCAACATCGAGCAGGCAGGCAGCGCCAAGACCTACTTCCAAGGTCTGCCGAGCCCGGCCGCCGGCATCACGTTGGCGTCGTATTACTGGTTCAGCCAGTCGTCGCTCTACACGTACGGCGCCATCGCCGACCTCAAGTGGCACGTGCTGCTGCGCTACCTGATGGCGATGCTGTCGTTCCTCATGATCAGCAATGTGCCGTACCCGGTGTTCCCGCGCACCGGCTTCCGGAGCCTGCGCGCGATCGGTGCCACGCTGCTGCTCATCGGTTCGCTGGTCCTGCTCGGCACGCGTCGCCTCGAATACTTCTTCCCCTTCGCGCTCCTCTACGTCGCCTGGGGACTCCTGCGCTGGGTCTTCTCCGGCCTGTTCGAGCGCCGGCAGCCCACGCTCCCGTACGACCTCTCCGAGGGCGAGGACGACGAAGACGACGACGACGACGAGTTCGAGCTCGACTCGCAGGTGCATGCCACGCGGCGCAGCCACCGCGGCGATCGCGTTGCGCGAACGGAGCGCAGCGAGCGTGAGGAGCACCAGCGGTCCCGCACCGACCGTCCGTCGCCGCGCGCTGCCGGTGCCGATCGTCCGGCCGAACCGCGTGAGCGGAGCGAACGCGCCGAGCGCCCCAGTCGTACGCGCGACGGCGAACGCCCCAAGCGCGAAGACCGTAAGAAGGAGCGTCCGCGCCGCGAGCGCCCGGCGCGCGAGCCTCGGGGCGATACCGCTGCCGTGGCGGGCACCACGAACGAACATCCGGTGCAGACCGGCGTCGACGCAATCACCATCGGCCAGCCTGAGCCCGAACTCACGAACGCCGTGACACGCGACGATGGCCAGGGCGATATGGTCGCGGGCGACGCTCCCGGCGCGCTGACCGAAGGGAGCGCGGCGCCGCGCAAGCGCAAGCGTCGGCGGCGGCGCGGTGACCGGAAGGATCGCGAAGGCGGCGAGCAGCGTTCGGCTGCCGAAGCCGGCGAGCCATCCGCCGAGAACGCTACGCCGCAATCGGAATCGGCGCCCGCACCGAGCGAACCGATGCTGCTCCTTCCCCGTCCCACTTCCTCCGAACCAACCGAATGAACCGCTTTCGCGTCGCCGTTCACATCGTTCCTCGCCGCGGCCTGCTCGACCCGCAGGGCAAGGCGGTCGCCGACGCGCTGCATACGCTCGGGTTCGGCGCCGTGCAGAGCGTCCACGTCGGACGTCACCTCGTGCTCGAGCTCGACGCCCCGGATGCCGATGGTGCACGGTCGATGACGCGCGAGATGTGCGAACGGCTCCTCGCCAATCCAGTCACCGAAGACTTTCACATTGCCGAGGTGGGCGCGGCATGAAGTTCGGCATCGTCACCTTTCCCGGCTCCAACTGCGACTACGACGCGTATCGCGCCGTCGTCGATGCGCTCGGCGAAGAGGCGGTCTACCTCTGGCACAAGGATCACGACCTGCACGGCTCCGACGTCGTCATCCTGCCCGGGGGATTCAGCTACGGCGATTACCTTCGTGCCGGTGCCATCGCCGCGCACAGCCCGATCATGCGCGAGGTCATCCAGCACGCGGGCCGAGGCGGACCGGTGCTGGGCATCTGCAACGGGTTCCAGATCGCGTGTGAGGCCCGGCTCCTGCCCGGCGCCTTGCTGCGCAACGCCTCGCTGAAGTTCGTCTGTGCGCCGATCACGCTGCGCGTCGAGAATGCCGACACGCGGTTCACCAGCGGCTACGAGCGCGGGCAGCTCATCACGCTGCCTGTCGCGCACGGCGACGGCCGGTACAGTGCGGACGGGGAGACGCTCGACCGCCTGGAGGGCGAGGGCCAGGTGGTCTTCCGATATGCACCGGACCGGCTCCAGGCCGAGGAATCGTACAATCCGAATGGCTCGATGCGGGATATCGCGGGTATCGTCAGCAGGGAGGGAAACGTCCTTGGAATGATGCCCCATCCCGAGCGCGCCGTGGATCCGGTGCTGGGCCGGCCGGATGGACTCGCGCTATTCGAATCGCTCCTCCAACATGTCGCCGCCTGAGCGACTCGGAGCTCCCATGCGCCACCTCGTCTTCCTCGCCATGCTCTGTGCTCCCGCCGCCTGCCTCTCGCAGGAGAAGGAGAAGACCATCTCGCCCGGCATGTCCCAGGCAGAGGTCGTCACGGCACTCGGCCGGCCGGCCATCACGCGCAAGAATGGCGACCGCACCTATCTCTTCTACGCCAACTCGTGTGGCAAGAGCTGCGGCACGAACGACCTCGTGATCCTCACGCGGGACAGCGTCACCGACGCCATCTTTCGTTCGCCGGACCGGCACTACACGGGGACCAGCAGCTCGCCCGAATCCATCTCCGCCAAGGATGCGGCGAAGGCCGGCACCTCGAGCGCGCCGATCCGCATGAAGCCCCCCGCGAAGCCCAGCGACGCATCGCCGTCGATTCCGACATCCTCGCCGCAGATTCCGCCGGCGAATCCATCTCCGACCCCGCCGCACACTCCGTGACCGTCACCGCGCGACCTGGCGATCCTCGCATCACTCCCGCGCTCGTCGCCGAGCATGGACTCACGACCGACGAGTTCGACCGACTCGTCTCCATGCTCGGCCGCGAACCGACCTTCACCGAACTGGGCATCGTCAGCGCGCTGTGGAGTGAGCACTGCTCGTACAAGCACTCGCGCCCCCTGCTCCGCACCCTGCCCACGAAGGCGCCCTGGGTGCTGCAGGGACCCGGCGAGAACGCCGGCGTGATCTCCATTGGCGACGGGCTCGCCGTCGCCTTCAAGATCGAGTCGCACAATCACCCGTCGGCGGTGGAACCGTATCAGGGGGCGGCCACCGGCGTCGGCGGCATCCTCCGTGACGTGTTCACCATGGGCGCCCGGCCGATCGCTCTGCTCAACTCCCTGCGCTTCGGGTCACTCGATTCGGCACGCGTACGCTACCTCTTCGCCGGCGTGGTGAAGGGCATCGGCGATTACGGCAACTGCGTCGGCATCCCCACCGTGGGCGGTGAGGTGATGTTCGACCCCGCGTACGAGGGCAACCCGATCGTCAACGCAATGTGCGTCGGGCTCCTGAAGGAGAAGGAGCTGATGCTCGCGGTGGCACAGGGTGTCGGGAATCCCATCATTGCGGTGGGCGCGCGCACCGGTCGCGACGGCATTCACGGGGCGTCCTTCGCGTCGGAAGATCTTTCCGAAGCGAGCGATGCCAAGCGGCCGCGCGTGCAGGTCGGCGATCCATTTACCGAGAAGCTGCTCCTCGAAGCGAGCCTGGAGTTGATTCACAGCGGCCACATCGTCGCCATCCAGGACATGGGCGCTGCCGGTCTCACTTCCTCGTCCGCCGAGATGGCCGCACGAGGCGACGTCGGAGTCGTGATCGACACCACGAAGGTTCCCGCTCGTGAAGAGGGAATGACGCCATACGAGTTGCTGCTCAGCGAATCGCAGGAGCGCATGCTCGTCGTCGCGAAGCGTGGACACGAGGATCAGGTACGTGCCATCCTCGAGAAGTGGGATCTCACCGCAGCCGTGATCGGCGAGGTAATCGCGGAGCCGGTATACCGTGTCACGGAGGGTGATCGAGTCGTCGCCGAGTTTCCGGGGATCCGCCTCGTCACGGACTGCCCCACCTACGAGCCCGAGGCGCGCGAGAGCGACGACATCCGCCAGCGCCGCGAGCGCGACGTGAGCGCCATCTCCGAGCGGTCCGAGGAGAGTGATCCGCGCTGGACGCTGGAGCAGTTGCTCGGCTCGCCGACCATCGCCAGCAAACGCTGGGTCTACCAGCAGTACGACCACACCGTGCGAACGGGCACGGTGCTCGGCCCGGGCAGCGATGCCGCCGTCGTCCGCCTTCGCGGCGCCGACCGCGCCATCGCGCTCAGTACGGACTGCAACGGGCGCTACGTCTACCTGGACCCGCGACAAGGCGCGCGCATCGCCGTCGCCGAGGCGGCGCGCAACGTGGCCTGCGCCGGCGGTCGCCCGCGCGCCATCACGAACAACCTCAACTTCGGCAACCCGAAGAAGCCGGAAGTCTACTTCCAGCTGCGGGAAGCGGTCGCCGGCATCGCCGAAGCATGCACGGTACTCGAGACACCGGTCACCGGTGGCAACGTGTCGCTCTACAACGAGAGCCCGCTCGGTGCCGTGTATCCGACGCCGGTCATCGGCATGGTCGGCGTGATCGACTCGCTTGCGCATGTGACGCGGTCTCACTTCAGCGATGACGGCGATGGCATCGTCCTGCTCGGCGAGAATACCGACGAGCTGGGCGCGAGCGAATACCTGCAGCGCATCCATGGCGTCGTGGCCGGTGCTCCGCCGCGCTGTGACCTCGCCGCGCAGCGTCGCCTCGTCGATGCCCTGCTCGACGCCATTGCGAGCGACGTGGTCCGCTCGGCGCACGATTGCGCCGATGGCGGTCTCGCGGTCGCTCTCGCGGAGTGCGTCATGCTCGATCGGACGCGTCCCACCGGTGCGTCGGTCGATCTGTCGGATTGGAAGAACCTTCCGCTCCGGGCGCTCCTGTTCGGCGAAGCCCAGGGCCGCGTGATCGTCTCCACGCCGGACGCGCTCGAGGTTCTCGCCATTGCGCGCCGTTACGGCGTGCCCGCCAGCACGATCGGCACCGTGCACGCGACTAGTGGTTCGCTGGACATTACCGTCGGGGAGCGCCAGCTGCGCATGCCGGTTGCGCGACTTGCCGACGTCTATCATGAAGCCATTCCTCGCATCATGCAGCGCAGCGCATCGGCTCAGGATGTTGCGCTTGCCTCGGACTCGGTGAGCTGATCCATGTGCGGCATCTTCGGCGTTCGCGACCGGCCAGACGCGGTCGACCTCACCAAGCTCGGGCTGTATTCGCTCCAGCATCGCGGCCAGGAATCCGCCGGCATCGTGGCCGTCGACGAGGCCGGCGGAGCGCGCGGCGTGCGCAGCATGGGACTCGTCTCGGACATGCCGGATCCGCAGCTCGAGTCGCTGCGGGGCGTCATGGCCATCGGCCACACTCGATACAGCACGGCCGGCTCCTCGTCCATCGAGAACGCGCAGCCGGTGCTCGTGAGCTCGCGCGGCGGGTACATCTCGCTCGCCCATAACGGCAACCTCACCAACGCCGGCGAGCTGCGCGCCGAGCTCGAGGACCTCGGTTCCATCTTTGCCTCGTCGATGGATTCGGAGGTGATCGTGCATCGGCTGGCGCGTTCCACTGCCCGCAAGCCGGAGGAGCGACTCGCCGACGCGCTGCGCGGCGTGGAAGGCGCCTACAGCCTCCTCGTCGTGATGGGTGGCACGCTGCTGGCCGCGCGCGACCCGCGCGGGTGGCGCCCGATGGTGATGGGCCGCCTGGATGGATCACCGGTGTTCGGCTCCGAGACGTGCGCCCTCGACATCGTCGGCGCCCGCTACGAGCGCGACGTCGAGCCGGGCGAGATCTTCGCCGTGGATGCGGACGGCGAGCGCTCCATCTTTCCCTTCGAGCGGCTGCCGCTCAAGCGCTGCGTGTTCGAGCACGTGTACTTCGCGCGCCCCGACAGCCGCATTTTCGGGGGCTCGGTGGACCGCGCTCGGCGCGCCCTCGGCCGCCGGCTGGCGCGCGAATGCCCGGCCCCGGATGCGGATCTCGTGTTCAGCGTCCCCGATTCGTCCAACTCGGCCGCAATCGGATTCTCCGAGGAGAGCGGACTCCCCTACGAGCTCGCGCTCATTCGCAACCACTATGTCGGGCGCACCTTCATCCAGCCCACGCAGGCCACGCGCGACGCAAAGGTCCGGCTCAAGTACAACGCCGTGCGCGAAGTGCTCGAGGGCAAGCGCGTCGTCATGGTGGACGATTCCATCGTTCGTGGCACCACGACGCGCGGACTCGTCCAACTCGTGCGTGGCGCCGGCGCTCGCGAGGTCCACATGCGGGTCAGCTCGGCGCCGGTCACGGGGCCCTGCTACTACGGCATCGACACGCCGAGTCGCGAAGAGCTCATCGCGTCCAATCACACGCTGGAGGAGATTCGGGAGTCCCTCGGCGTGGATTCGCTCGGCTACCTGTCGCTCGACGGGATGCTGGAGTCCGTCCCGGGCGGCCCGCACGGCTTTTGCCATGCCTGCTTCTCGGGCGACTACCCCACGCCGCCACCTACTGACCCCGACAAGCTCCGCTACGGGTGCGGATGCTGACCTGAACTTCGAGCCAGCCCGCCTGTGAACACCTCCGTCTACTTCTTCGGCAACGGCACCGCCGAAGGCACCAAGGACATGAAGGCGATTCTCGGCGGCAAGGGAGCCAACCTCGCCGAGATGACCAATCTCGGCGTTCCCGTACCTCCCGGCTTCACCATCGCCTGCGACGCGTGCATCGCCTACCTGCGCGACGCTGCGGTACCCGACCAGTTGCGCGAGGAGGTCGCACGCAACCTCGCGCGCCTCGAGGAGACGAGCGGCAAGCGGTTCGGGGACGCGACGAACCCGCTGCTCGTTTCCGTCCGTTCCGGCGCGCCGGTCTCCATGCCCGGCATGATGGAGACGATCCTCAACCTCGGCCTGAACGACGACACCGTCGAGGGCCTGGCGCGCGCGAGCGGCAACCCACGCTTCGCCTGGGACTCCTATCGCCGCTTCATCCAGATGTACGGCGACGTGGTGCTCGGAGTGGACCACCACAAGTTCGAGCAGCTGCTCGGAGCCATGCGCCTCACGAGCGGCGTCGAGCACGACTCGCAGCTCGATGAACAGGAACTGCGACGACTCGTCGCCGAGTACCGCACGCTCGTGCGTGGCGCCACGGGCGCGGATTTCCCGATGGATCCTACCACGCAGCTCTGGGGGGCGATCGAGGCGGTGTGGAAGTCGTGGACGCTCAAGAAGGCGCGCGACTACCGCAAGCACGGCAACATTCCCGACGATCTCGGCACCGCCGTCAACGTTGTCAGCATGGTGTTCGGCAACCTCGGCGACGATTCCGGTACCGGCGTGGCCTTCACGAGAAATCCCAGCACCGGCGAGCGGAAGTTCTACGGCGAATTCCTCGTCAACGCGCAGGGAGAGGACGTCGTCGCCGGAATCCGCACGCCGCTGAGCATCGAGGAGATGGCGGACCGGCTGCCGCGCGCATACGAGCAGTTGCTCGCCACCCAGGCCCGGCTCGAGCAGCACTACTGCGACATGCAGGACATCGAGTTCACCGTCGAACGCGGTGATCTCTATCTGCTGCAGACGCGCACCGGAAAGCGCACGGCCGCCGCTGCCGTACGCATCGCCACCGAGATGGTGGACGAGAAGATGATCACACCGGCGCAGGCCGTGCTCCGCGTCCCCGCCGAGCAGCTCGACCAACTGCTCCATCCGATCATCGACCCCAGTGTTCGGGCCACGCCGATCGCCACCGGACTTCCCGCCAGTCCCGGTGCGGCGAGCGGTATCGCCGTCTTCGACCCCGACGCTGCCGAGCGGCGCACCGCGCTCGGGACGGCGGTCATTCTCGTCCGCGAGGAGACCACTCCAGAGGATTTCCACGGAATCGTCGCCGCACGAGCGGTGCTCACCGCGCGCGGCGGGATGACCAGCCATGCCGCCGTCGTCGCCCGGGGGATGGGCAAGTGCGCCGTCGTCGGCTGCAAGGCGATGATCGTCGACCACGAGCGTCGGGCGTGCACCATGAACGGCGTCGAGATCATCGAGGGGAACTGGCTCACGCTGGATGGCGGCACGGGCAACGTGTATTCAGGCGATCTGCCAACGACGCCGAGTGAAGTCGTGCAGGTCACCCGCGGCACGCGCAGCGCCGCGAGTGCGCCGGCGTACCAATCCTTCCATCGGCTGATGAGCTGGGCGGACGAAGTGCGTACGCTCGGCGTTCGCGCCAATGCCGACACGCCCGGCGATGCACGCGTCGCCCGCGCCTTCGGCGCGCAGGGCATCGGCCTGTGTCGCACCGAACACATGTTCTTCGAAGGCGACCGCATCACCGCGATGCGCGAGATGATCGTCGCGCGCGATGAGGGCGGACGTCGTCGCGCCCTCGCCAAGCTCCTCCCCATGCAGCGCCAGGACTTCGAGGGGATCTTCGAGGCGATGGCGGGCTATCCGGTCACCATCCGGCTCCTCGATCCGCCGCTGCACGAGTTCCTGCCTCACGGCGGTGAGGAGTCCAAGCTGCTCGCGCGGACGCTGGAGCTCAGCCGTTCGGAGCTCGCCCAGGTGGTCGAGTCGCTTCGGGAAACCAATCCGATGCTCGGTCATCGTGGCTGCCGCCTCGGCATCACGTACCCGGAGATCACCGAGATGCAGGGGCGCGCGATCTTCGAGGCTGCCGTTCGTGCAAAGCGCCGCGGCGTGGACGTACGACCCGAAATCATGGTCCCGCTCGTCTCGTCGTTCCGCGAGTTCACGAATCAGCGGTCCATCCTGGAGGACGCGGCCCGCGACGTGCTCGGCGCAATGGGTGAGGACCTCGACTATTCCATCGGCACGATGATCGAGCTGCCGCGCGCGGCTCTTACCGCCGACGAAATCGCCCGATACGCGGAGTTCTTCTCCTTTGGAACAAACGACCTCACCCAGACTACATATGGCCTGTCCCGCGACGACGCGGGACGCTTTCTCCCCTCCTACGTGGACCGCGGCATCTTCCCGGATGACCCGTTCCAAGTCCTTGACCAGACCGGGGTTGGCAAGCTTATTACGCTGGCCGTTGCCGCAGGACGAAGCGTGCGCCCGCAACTCAAAGTCGGGATTTGCGGTGAGCACGGTGGAGAGCCCAAGAGCGTGAAATTCTGCCACGCCATCGGGCTCGACTATGTCTCGTGCTCCCCGTTCCGCGTCCCGATCGCCCGCCTCGCCGCCGCGCATGCCGCTCTCGATTCCCCAGTACAGAACTAGCGCCCTCAGGCCGGGTCCCGCGCTTCCGAATCTCCCCGTGCTGCCCGATGCGCACGACGAGCGCACCCTGCGCATCGCGCTCGTTACCGAGTACTACTATCCGCACCTCGGCGGGGTGTGCGAGCATGTGCACTTCTTCGCCCGGGAGGCCCGGCGGCGCGGGCATCACGTCGACATCATCACCTCCAACATCCCGGGCGCGCAGGAGCAGCCTCACGTCATCCGGCTCGGCCACAGCCAGCCGGTCTACGCCAACGGATCACAGGCGCGCATCACCGTCGGGTGGGGACTCCGACGCGAGATGCGGCGCATCCTCCGCGAAGGCCACTACGATGTCGTGCACGTGCACTCGCCGCTCACGCCCATCCTTCCGCTTCTCGCCATCGAGGAGGCGGACTGTCCGGTCGTCGGAACCTTCCACACGTACTTCGACCATTCGTACGGCTACCGGTTCCTCAACGGCTACTTCCAGAAGCGGCTCGACATGCTCGCCGCCGCCATCTGTGTATCGCACTCCACCACCGTCGCCCTCGAGCGCTACTTCAGCGCGCCCTGGCAGATCATTCCCAACGGGATCGACACCGAGGTGTTCCATCCCAGCGTCGCTGCACCACCGGTCATCCGGAAGGACGTTCCCTCCATCCTCTTCCTCGGCCGCTTCGACCCGCGCAACGGGCTCACGACGCTGATCGATTCGTTCCGCAAGGTGAAGGGACGCAAGCGCCAGGCGCAGCTCGTCGTCGTTGGCGACGGACCGCTCCGCGAGCACTACTATCGCCAGGCCAACGGCGACCCGGACATCGCCTTCGTGGGCGCCGTCCTCGAAGGGCGACCGAGCTACTATGCGCACAGCTCGATCTACGCGTGTCCCACCACCAAGGCATCGTTCGGCATCACGCTGCTCGAGTCCATGGCCTGCGAGACGCCCATCGTGTGCTCCGACATCCTCGGCTTCCAGGATGTGGTGGTGAACGGGCGCGAAGCGCTGATGACCCCGTGCGGGGACCGCGACGCCCTTTCGGATGCGCTCGTCCAGCTCCTCGACGATGAAGGCCTCCGCATCCAGCTCGGCACCACGGGGCGTTACGAGTCCATGAAGTACGCGTGGCCGCGCGTGACGTCGCAGGTGCTCGACGTCTATCACGCCGTGATGGGGCGCGTCGCCGTCTCCGTATGATTGGGCTCGCGGCGGCCGGCGTCGCCGTCGCGGGACTCGCGGCGCATGGTACGTGGCACCGGAACTCGTGGCTGTTCGGCCCCGTCCTCAACCGCCTTCCCGACGGCGTCGACGCCGTCAGCATCACCTTCGACGACGGGCCGAACCCGGAGGCGACTCCGCGCATTCTCGATGCGCTCGGCGAGCACGGGGTACACGCCACATTCTTCGTGCTCGGCCGCCACGCCGAGCGCTGGCCGGATCTCGTCCGCCGAATGGCAGATGAAGGGCACCAGATCGGCAATCACGGCTACTGGCACCGTAAGCTGCACCGCCGGTCGCCGGCGTACGTTCGCGATGACCTCGTTCGAGGCACTGACGCGATCGCGCAGGCGTCGGGAGTCAGGCCCAGGGTCTTCCGTGCGCCCCACGGCTTTCGCAACCCGTGGGTGACTCCCATCGCCGCGTCGCTCGGACAGCGCACCATCGGCTGGTCGCTTGGCGTATGGGATTCGGCACGGCCCGGAGCGAAGGAAATTGCACGGCGTGCCTTGAACGGTCTGCACGCCGGTTCCATCCTGCTCCTCCACGACGGCGACGGTTACGACCCAGCGGGCGACCGGCTGCAGACCGCCGAGGCGCTGCCGGTCATCATCCGCGGGCTCCGCGACCGTGGCCTGCGCATCGCTACCCTACCAGAATGACGGGAATCTCCGCATGAAGCCGGCGGTCAAGCACGCCCTCCACATCGGGATCACGCTCGTCATCGTGGTCATGCTGATCGTGTTCGCCACCAAGGTGAACTGGCACGATACCTGGCGCGCAATCCGGAGCGCATCGCTGTCGTTGCTGATCGCGGCGGCACTGGTGAACCTGGCCAGCATCGTCGTGAAGGGGATTCGCTGGTGGGTCTTTCTGCGGCCCATCGGGGTCACCTCACTGCCACTCGCGATGCGCGCCACGTTTGCCGGCGCGGGCCTCAACAATGTCCTCGTTGCCAACGGCGGCGAGGCGGCACGTGTCGTGTTCGTCGCCCGAAGCGCGCATGTCCAGAGCGCGCGCGTCGTGGCGACGCTGGCGCTCGAGCGCCTGTTCGAGCTGATCGGCTATGTGGTGCTGCTGGCACTCGCGGCGACGTTCCTCACCCTGCCCGACTCGCTGGAGAAGGTCAAGCCGTTCGCGATCGCGGCGCTTGTCGGCATCGCGATCCTGCTCTGGTGGCTGCTGAAGCGTCCGGATGTTGTCGAGACCATCGCCGGCCCGAAGCCCACCTCGTGGCATGGCCGGCTCAAGGAGTACGGCTCGCGCTTCATCCGGACCATCGACGAGGTGTCGAGCGTGCCGCGGTTCGTGGCCGCACTGCTCCTGAGCGTTGCTGCATGGGCGCTCCAGGTTGCCACGTACCAGATGACCGCCCACGCGGCCCACCTTCCGATGACTACGGTCTCCACGGTCGCCGCGCTGCTGGCGGTGAATCTTGGTTTCGCTCTCCGGGCGACACCGGGCAACGTCGGCCTCTTCCAGGCGGCGTATGCCGCGACCGCCGTCGCCTTTGGCTTCGACAGGGATCAGGCGATTGCCGTCGCCTTCCTCATCCAGGCGCAACAGATCCTTCCCGTCACCCTGCTCGGCGTGGCCATGGCTCCCGAGTTCATCTTCAAGGCGCGCAAGCGGCGCGCGGACGACGTGAAGGGGGAGCTGCCGGTGGAGTCACGGCAGTCGGAACGGCGGACCGATGTCTGAGCGTCCCGCCGCTGTCGGCGGCTGCCTCGTCTGACGCTCGCGCTCACCGCGAAGCCGTGACGAATCGAAAAAATGCCCTGCCGGCTCTGCCGGCAGGGCATTTTCACTTGTCAGTGGAGGCGCGGGGAATCGAACCCCGGTCCGAAGCTAGATCGACCACAGGCACTACGTGCGTATCCCCCTGATTGATGTCCCCGTCGGCTGGCCAGTGGGCAGCCCACCGCTGGGTAATCCTCCTGTGATTTCGCCCGACGCCGGAAGGCGCACCGCCGGGCTAGCCCAGATTTGCGTTACCCATAGAGCCGCCCCGGGCGGGCTTCCCATTGGGCACTTGCAGGCCTAACCGAAGTTAGGCGGCAAGAGCGAAGTTGTTGTTCGCAGTTGGAAGTTTCCCGAGTGTTTAACGAGGTGCCCGAGGACCTCGGCACGCGCCCACAGCTTCACCAGTCCCGTCGAAGCCAGTCGCCCCCTGAACGAACTTCAGGAAATCTAATCGATCCGCGTCCCGAATCAAGCGCTTGGGCAATTCGGAACGACTTGCGCTGCTACTGTTCAACTCGTTGATGTTGGCGCCTTTGCGCCAGCGCACCTCACGCAGTTTCTCCCCTCTGCCTTGGCTCGATACAGCGCTTCATCCGCCTGTGGGAACAGCTTCTCGCGGTCCCGTACCGGTTCCGGATACGTCGCGACCCCGAACGACGCCGAAACGGGGATCGTCGCTCCCTTGTGGAAGGCCACGGTGGACGCGATGCGCTCGCGCAGCCGCTCCGCCATCTCCAGAGCAGCCACCTGGCCAGTCTGCGGCAGCAGGAGCGCGATCTCCTCGCCGCCGTAGCGGACGCAGACGTCCGTGCTCCGGACCGCCTCGAGGATCAAGCCGGCGATGCGACGAAGCACGGCGTCGCCCGCCTCGTGGCCAAAGCTGTCGTTCACCCGCTTGAAGTGATCGATGTCCACCATCACCAGCGACACGGGTCCATAGCGATCGGCGAGGGCCAGCTTCTCTTCCAGTTGCTCGTCGAAATGTGCGCGATTGAAGAGGCCGGTCAGCGGATCGGTCCGCGAGCGGCGATCCGCCTCCCCATACGACCAGGCGAGCTCGAGCGAGCCGGCGGCAACCGCAAGGAGTTCGCTCAGCTCACGCGGGGTCTCGTGGTCGAAGAACAGCACCTCGTCCGCCTCGAGCACCAGGGCGCCGAGCACGCGTCCCTGCCGCACGATGGGCAGCACCGCCACCGACCCCGGATCGCGCACCGAGTGCCCGATGCCGTACAGCGAATGCGCCGTCGATCGCCCGCGCGCATCGTCGAGGACGAGAGGAGTACCACGCCTGCACTGCTCCGCAACCTGGCTCTCCCGGGCGAGCGGAGACGGAGTACGCAGGCCAAGGCCCTCGGTGGCGTAGTCCATCGTGCCGGCATCCGCCTCACTGCTCCAGTGCACGAGCACGGCTCCGCGCGCGCCGGTGGCCAGCACGGCCGTGTCGCACAACGATTCGGCGAGGCCGTCGCCGCTCGGCGCGGATTCCAGCCGCTTGAGCGCCTTCACGACGGCGCTGCGCCGCTGCAGCGAGCGCCCATACTCCAGTCGCGCCAGCACGAGGTCGCGCACGTAGCCCACCTGCGTTGCGAGCCGCGGCATCCAGTGGCGTACCTCGGACTTGGGGCGCGCAAGTCCATCACGACTGGTCACGCTCAGCACTCCGCAAAGCGCGCCATCGAGAAGCACCGGAGCCGCGACGGCGAACACCGATTCGCCCTCGGCAGCGATCTGCAGGGTCTTTTCGTCCTCCGCCCACGCGACGAGCGGTCCCCACGCATCCCGATCGAAGAACGCCGGCCGGGAGCCCTCCGTCGACCAGTCCTCGGGGCGCATGGCGTCGGCCGTATCGTTCCAGCGCCAGAGAATCGCTTCCTCGGCGCCCATGATGTCGCGGCAGTCGGCGAGGAAGTGCGCCAGCACCTCCCGGATTCGCTCGGCCTCGACCGCCACGAAGGCGCGGTCCGCATCGCGGCGCAACGCCGTGACGTCCACCGAGCGCGGAGTCTCCGTGCGCGGCAGCTGCTGCTCGAACCGTTCGAGGCGCAGCCGCAGCCGCCCATTTTCCCGCGTCGCCACGCGCAGGCGCCGCGCTGCCTCGGCGGCGGCGCCGAATGCGGCGAGGAGGAGCAGGATGGCCGCGAACGTCAGCATGGGCAGCGGGTGGGCGAATGGACTTCCGTCGGCACTCCCTGCCGCCGCGCGACTGCGCTACGCGTGCAGGATGCGCGCGGCTGCGACCGCGGCGCCAAAACCGTTGTCGATGTTGACGACGGTTACACCCGCAGCGCAACTGTTGAGCATGGTGAGCAGGGGCGCGATTCCACCGAACGACGCTCCGTAGCCGACGCTGGTCGGCACGGCAATCACGGGCACGCGCGCCAGTCCTCCCACGACCGACGCAAGGGCGCCGTCCATTCCCGCTACGACGATGATCGCGCCCGACGCGTCGAGCATCTCGCGGCGAGCGAGCAGGCGATGGATCCCGGCCACTCCCACGTCCGTCAGCCGCTCCAGATGGCAGCCGAGGGCCGTGGCCGTGACGGCTGCCTCCTCCGCCACGGGCAGGTCGCTCGTGCCGGCGGTGACGATGAGCAGGGATGCCTTCGCTGTCGCCGGCGGGTTGGGCGACGGGAGAAACACGGTCCGCGCGGTTGCGTTGTGCTCCGCGCCCGGCAGCGAATCGATCACGGCCGCTGCCGCGTCATCGCTCGCCCTCGTGACGAGCACGCCGTCCCCGTGTGCCGCGATCCGTTGCGCGATCGCGACGATCTGCTCCGGCGTCTTCCCAGCCCCGTAGATGACTTCGGGAAATCCCTGCCGGAGAGCGCGATGGTGGTCGATCGTCGCGAACCCCAGCGACTCGGTCGGCTCGGCCGCCAATGCGTCGAGCGCGCCGTCGACCGGCAGCGAGCCCTGAGCGACACGTGCGAGCAGGTCGCGGACCCGCTCGCGCCTCATGCCGCGTCGGCCGCGACGTCTGGTGACTCGCTCGCGCCGTCGATGAGCGAGATCTCGTACCGGTCGAGGTTGGCCAGATAGTCGGCAAAGATTCCTTCCACTTCGCCGAAGCTCGTGACGGCAAACAGCTTTTTGCGCAGCTCCGCGCCTCCGCGCAGCCCCCTCGAGTACCAGCCGAGGTGCTTGCGGAACTCGATCGCCGCTCCGCGGGGGTCCGTCTCGTAGGCCATCACCTTGCGCGCATGCTCGAGGGCGACCGCGAACCGCTCTTCCACCGAGGGCGCCGGGCGCTTCGGCCGACCGGCGAGCAGATCCTTCACCTGGTTGAAGACCCACGGCTGCCCGTACGAGCCGCGGGCGATCATAATGCCAGCGCACCCCGTCTGCTCGCGCATGCGAACCGCGTCTTCCGCCGTCTTGATGTCGCCGTTGCCGAGGACTGGAATGTCGAGCGCCTCGACCACGGCCGCGATCTCCTCCCAGCGCGCGTTCCCGGAGTACATCTGCGTGCGCGTGCGCGGGTGGAGCGCCAGCACCCGCGCGCCGGCGTCCTGGCAGCGCAGCGCGATCTTCACCGGGTCGCGCATCTCCTCGCTCCAGCCACTGCGAATCTTGCACGTCACCGGCAGGGTCGTGGCGGCCGACACGGCGCGGATCACCCGCTCCACGAGGTCGAGATCCTTCAGGCAGCCGGAGCCGCCGTTGCGGCGGACGACCTTCTTGACCGGACAGCCGAAGTTGATGTCGATGAACTCCGGCTGGAAGACGTCGGAGACGAAGCGCGCGGCTTCCGCCATGGCCTCCGGCTCGGCGCCGAAGATCTGCACCCCGATCGGGCGCTCGGCGGCGTCGAAAGCCAGCTTGCGCACGGTCGCCTCGTTCTCGCGGCGAATCCCCTCGGCCGAAAGAAACTCCGTGACGACGACGTCGGCGCCGTGCTCGTGGCAGAGCTGCCGGAACGGCGACTCCGACACGCCCGCCATGGGCGCGAGGTACAACGGGATTTCGACATCGAGCGGAAACGGAAAGGCCATGCCGAAATTTACCGCACGCCGGAAGTCCAAGCAACGTGGACGTTTGACAATCGTGCGCGCCGCCCGATAGTTTCCCCGGTTCGACGATGAGATGGGCCGCCGCCCGGCGGCCCGGGTACTGCCCGCACCGGATCCGGCGAGATGGAACTGCGCGAGTTCTTCAGCGAAGACGCAATCAAGCTCGAGCTCGAAGGGGAAACGAAGGACGACATCCTCAAGG
>Ga0157372_10002628_pt1 | contig 19453 bp, 20 predicted proteins | sample C55metaG_FD_115307 | JGI IMG/M metagenome (GOLD analysis project Ga0157372, IMG submission 115307) | Corn rhizosphere microbial communities from Kellogg Biological Station, Michigan, USA - C5-5 metaG | ecosystem: Host-associated > Plants > Roots > Rhizosphere > Soil | place: USA: Michigan... | reverse complement strand
TCTACGACGGATGCAAATGGTCAATCGTCGGTGGTCTTGACGCTTGGATCGCGCACCGGCTCCGTGTCGGCGACCGCCATGATCGCCAATGGAAAACGCGTCACGTTCGCCGCGACGGCACAACCGGGCATCGTCGCCGCTGCTGTTTTTTCGACTCAACCAACGAACGCAACGGCCGGCGGTACGATGTCCACCGTTCGCATCGCGCTGCTCGATGTATTCGGAAACCAAACGGCTGCCGCTAACCCCGTCACGATCGCACTGGGCAGCAACCCTGGCGGCGCGGCGCTCGGCGGCACCCTCACTCGCGGCGCAACGAATGGAGTCGCGACGTTCAACGATCTCGAGATCGATAAAGCGGGTGTCGGCTACACGCTGATCGCGTCGAGCGGAAACACCGCGAACATTACGAGCTCCGCGTTCTCGGTTGCTGCGCCACTCGTCGTGGCAAACCTGACGATTGCCGAAGGCGACAACCAGCGCGGAGCGGCTGGCAGCCCATTGGCAATCGCGCCGTCCGTGAAGGTGACCGACGCAAGTGGCAACGCTGTCTCCGGCGCGTCAGTGACGTTCTCGCCGAGTGATGCTGGCGGCGTCGTTCCGACGACTGCGGTCGTGAGCGACGCAAACGGCCGCGCGACACTCACGGCATGGATCCTCGGACCGCATCCTGGCCCGCAGACATTGACCGTCTCGTCGCCAGGGCTGACGAGTGCCGTGCTACACGCCAGCGCGTTCGGCGGACCGCCGACCATGCTCGGAGTGGTGACGCAACCACCGTCCGCGACCATAAGCGGAATCGCGCTCGCTCGTCAGCCGGTGATTCAGTTGCTGGATCATTTCGGAAATCCAACCGCCACGAGCGGCCTCACGATCACAGTCACCGCGGCCGGCGGCTCGCTCACTGGCACAACGACCGCCGTGGCCGATCCGGTGACAGGCTTGGCAACGTTCACAGATCTCGCAATCGTCGGAAGCGGTGCCGTCACACTGACCTTCTCCGGTCAAGGGGTGCAACCGATTACGTCGAACCCGATCGCAGTGACAGGCAGCGCGCCACCAGACTGAGACGGAGCCAGCTGGGAAATTGGCCGCACGTTTCTGCTCGGGCGCACGCGCGGCCACGCTCGCCATTTGGCGCCGGCGTCGTCGGAGATCGTCTCGTTGCCTCCGGCGAGTGTCACGCCTTTATAGTCGGGCGGCAACACCAAGAGCGCATCGTCGACATCCGTATGCTCGATGTTCGACACGATAGACGTCTGTTCCACTGTCGTGCTCGCGCCTTGACCGTCGATCAACTTGTTGACTGTCGATGTTTTGAGTGCGACCGCGGCGCCCATACGCTTCGCCGCCGAATCGACCTTGGCTGAGATGGACTTGAACATCCCGCTCATTGCCGACGGCCCGGCCAATCCATTTGCGCGAAGCAACGGATTTCGAGGTAAGCCCGGGACCAATGCCACCCAGTAGTCCGTCACGCTTTCGGTGGCGAGCCGCTGCTCCACGATTCCAGCATCGACGGAGATCGTGAAGGCGGTCGTCATCCGATAGTGCGTCGCCGGAAAGCCGCTGACTGTATCGGCAGCGTCAAGACTGTCCATCGTCACCCTCACGTCGGCGATGGTCATCCTGACGCCGATCGACTGCAGTCGCTCGATCGTTTGAGCGGCGACGTCGTGCGGCAACGGGACGAACGTCTTGCTTGCCGGATGCACGATCACGAGGTCGGTGCTGTCGAACAGGATGTAGTCACCCTTCGCCAACACCGACTCGACGCCCCCATCGACTATGTCCATGCGTCCGCGATCGGCCGCGAACACAGCCCGTCCGACGTAATTCTGCGCGGCGCCGACCATCACGCCCGCGCCGCCTGATGTGCCGTGTGGTGTGCTCGCGACATGAATTGTGTACGCAACGCCGGGCAGCAGCCGCGCGCGCGAGCTACTCTGTGCAACCAGGGAACCCCGCGCCATGACCCAGCATCCAATGACCGCGGCGGCGAAATGAGAAATCGGTTTGACGATCATGACGAAGCGATGGGACGCCGCGAGACTATTCGCGTGAATGAATGATGCGGCCTCCAACCACTGTCATCATGACTCGTGCCTGGGCGATCTCTTCGGGCGCTATCCGAGTGATGTCACGATCTATCATCACGAAGTCGGCAAGCTTTCCGCGTTCCAGCGTTCCTTTGTCGCGCTCGTCGTACGACGCATACGCTGCCCCGCTCGTGTACGCGCGCAGCGCATCTTCGACGGTGATCTTCTGCTCCGGGTACCAGCCATTCGGGTTGGCGCCGTCGAGCGTGCGGCGAGTCACCGCCGCATAGATCCCTTCCAGCGGAGTCGCCGGCGCCACGAACCAATCACTGCCAAATGCGAGCCGTGTGTGGTTGTCGAGCAACGATTTGAAGGCGTACGTTCCCTTTCCGCGTTCATGGCCAATCACCTTTTCGGCCCAACGTCCATCGTCGATCGCGTGATATGGCTGCATACTGGCGATCACGCCGAGCGCGGCGAATCGCGGCAGTTCAGGCGGCGCCACGTGCTGCGCATGCTCGATTCGAAATCGACGATCGCGCACGCCATTCTCACGTTCGACGCGCTCGAAGATATCGAGCTGCGTCCTGATCGCTCTGTCGCCGATCGCGTGTACGATCACGTGCAGGCCCGCGTTGTCGGCGCCTGACGTCCACGCGTACAGCTGCTCCGGCGAGTTGACGAACAGTCCCGTGTCGTTTGGCGCGTCAGTGAACGGTTCGAGCATCGCCGCTGTGTGCGAGCCGAGCGATCCGTCGACGAAGCCCTTGAGCGCACCAATCTTCAGCCACGTGTCGCCGCGCCCACGCGCCTGAACGGTGTCACGCAGCTGCTCCCACGTCGACAATGGCACAGCCGCATAGATGCGCGTCCTCAAGCGTCCCGCCGTGTGCGCGCGCTCGAACACGGCGAGATCGCTCCACGAGCCCATGTGCGTAACCGACGCGACGCCGTTGCCCGCCACATAGCGCATCGCGGCGTCCAGCGCGCGATCCTGCGCGTCCGCTGGCGGATCCGGTTGCACTCGATCCACCAGTGACGTCGCATTGTCTTTGAAGATGCCTGTTGGTTCACCATGCTCATCGCGCACGATCGTGCCACCCGCCACTTCCGCCGTCGCCTTTGCGATTCCGGCGACGCGCAATGTGGCGCTGTTCGCAAGCGACATGTGGCCGTCGAGGCGATTCACCCAAACCGGATTGTTCGGTGTGACGGAATCGATCCAATCGCGACTGGGAAGCTCTCCGCCCCACTGCTCATGGTCCCAATCGCCGTTGGTGATCCACGCGCCCACGGGCAACGTCCTCGCATATTCAGCGATGCGCCGGACGAACTCCTGCGGAGTTCTTGCGGTCCGAAGCTGCACCGACGACAAGCCGAAGCCGCCGGCGAGAAAGTGCACATGCGCATCGATGAAGCCAGGGGTTACCATCATTCCGCGCGCGTCGATAATGCGTGTCGCCGAGGTCGTCAGCTTTCGAACCTCCGCGCTCGAGCCCACGGTAGTGATGCGATCACCGCTCATTGCCATCCCGTCCGCCCACGGACGGCGCGCGTCGCCGGTCCACATGCGCGCGTTGACGACGGCTAGAGTAATGGCTTCAGCAGTTGGTTGCGCAGGACGATCCATGAATACCCCCATTTTTGATCGGAGCGTGGGTGAGTTTTTTGTGCTTCAGAGCGTGGTGTCGGTTGCGCTGTCGCCGCGTCGCACGGCGAGCCGCACTGGCATCCTGGAGCTCGAGCTGGTGCTGGGTGTCGTGTGGGGTCTGCTGAGCATCATCATCATTGCCTGGCACCGGCGCCTGCGAGCCAGCACCACCAATTTGCTCGGGTTGATGGCGGCGCATCTCCCGCTGGTTCTCATGGCTGCCGTCATCGACTGCGCGGTCGCTCGCGTTGCGCTCCGGGAATTCGCGCACCAAACGCAGCTGACTCCGTTCTGGGCAATGCTCGTCGCCTACGCCGACCTCGACGTCGCGAGTTACGTGACTTCTAGGCTTCGTCGCGCAACGTCGCCGCGGGATCGATGAGCGCCGCCCGCCGCGACGGAACGTACGTCGCCGCGATACCGGCGCTCGCGAGCACGATCAGAATCGCCAAGTACGCGATCGGATCGAGCGGGCTCACACCGTAGAGGAAGCCGCGCGCGAGCTGCGCCAGAACCACCGCCATGAGCACACCGACGCCCGCGCCGATGGACAATGGCTTCGCACCCTGCCGCATCATCAGCATGACGACGTCGCGCGCCGTCGCACCGATCGCGAGTCGAACGGCGAGCTCATGCCGCCGCTGGCCGACCGCGAAGGTGACGACGCCGGCGATGCCGATCGTCGCGAGCAGCAGTGCCAAGGCGCCGAGTACACCGGTTGCCACGGCAACAAGTTGGCCGGGCAGCAACGCCATCGCGATGCGATCCTCGAAGCGATGCGATGCCACAGTGAGCTGCGGGTCGATCTCACGCGCCCACTCCGGAACGGACGCCATGAGCTTCGCCGGCGAATTCGTGGTGCGCGCGACGATCTGTTTGCCGAGCGGATCGACGACGGGGAGATAAAGCACGGGCTCTGCGGTCCGCGCGAGCGACGAGACTGCGGCTTCGCTCGCGACGCCAACCACGCGATGCCAGGCACCGCGCCAGCGGATGCGTTTGCCGAGCGCATCTTCGCCCGGCCAAGTCGCCGAGGCGAGCGAGCCGCTGACGATGACCGGATATTCCGGTGTGTGCGTCGACACCGAGTCGAAGGTCGTGCCGCGGACGATCCGCATATTCATCGTTTGGAAGTACGTGCCGCTCACGACCATGAAACTCGCCCGTTGTCGCAGCGAATCACCGTTGCCACGCTCGACGTAAAACCCAGCGCTCGTCGATGCGAGCAGCGGCATCCGGCTCGTCAATGCGACGGACGCGACGCCCGGCGTGTCGCGAATCCGTTCGACGAGCGCCGCGTACACCGACGCCGCCCGCGTCGAGTCATAGCCGATCGCCTCGGCATTCATCGAGAACGACACGACGCCGCTTGTCATGTATCCTGGATCGTTCGCAACCGCGCGACGCGTGCCGCGGAGAAACAGTCCGCCGACGACCAGCAGCATCGCGCTGCCCGCCATCTGCACGCCGACGACGATGGCGCGAACGCGCGACGGACGGACGTTCAAGCGCCCGAGCGCGGATACGTTCTTGAACGCCGACGCGAGATCGACCGAGGTGGCTTGAAGCGCCGGCGCGAGGCCGAACAGCAGTGTGGCGGCGGCGCCGACGGCGAAGACGTATGCGATCACGCGGTGATCGGGCGAGACGTCCAACTGCATGTTCGCGATCGGCGAAAGCCCGCGCACGACGAACGGCAGTGCGTAGACGAACGCAAGTCCAAGGGCCGCGCCGAGCGTCGCGAGCATGCCGCTTTCGATGACGAGCTGCCGAACGAGCTTCGCGCGCGACGCACCAATCGCCAAACGAATCGCGATCTCGCGCCGGCGGGCGAGCCCGCGTGCGAGCACGAGGCTGACCACGTTCGCGCACGCCATCGCGACTATCGTGAAGCCGAGCAGCATGATGAGAGCGAGCGGCAACGCGCCTTGGCCCGCGACTTCCGGGAAATTGACGTACGCGCCGCGGACGACGCTCGGGATCGTTTGCCGCCCGGACGCGAGTGCGTCGAGCCGGTGGCCGATCACGGTCGCTTCGGCATTCGCTTGCTCGAGCGTCGCATTCGGCGCGAGCCGCGCCACCATCACAAGCCAACTGAGGTTGTTCTGCACGACGGCGCTGTCGCGGCCGTGGCTGAGCGCGATTTGCATCGTGATCGGCACCCAGATCGACGCGCGTTGAAGCGCGATGCCGTCGAACGCACGCTCGGTAACGCCGACGACGCGAAACGGAATGCCGTTGAGATGCACGACGCGGCCGACGACGCTCGAGTCGCCGCCGTATTGTGCCTGCCAGGCACCGTGGCTGAGGACCACGGACGGTGCGCCGCCCACGTGCGCGCATTCCTCAGGCGTGAAGCCGCGTCCCAGCGCGAAGGACACGCGCAGTGTGCGGAAATAATCGCACGACACGAGCTCGCCGTCCGCGAGGCGGGCCGTTCCGTCCGCCACGCTCAGGTCGACGGAATGATACACGGCACTCGACGCGAACGACGAGGCACGCGCGTACTCGAGAAATTCGTCGTACGAGAGAAAGGATGGATTCCCGTTGACGTTGCGCCCGGCGACGCCGCCCGAGCGCAATCGCGCATAGACGTTCACCACACGATCCGCGTCGCGTACCGGCAGCGGCCGCGCGAGCACGGAGTACGTCAATGTGAAGATCGCCGAATTGAGCCCGATGCCGATCGCCAGCGTCGCGACGACGGCGACGGTGAAGCCGGGCGTGCGGCGCAGTCCGCGCAGCGTGTGCTCGACGTCGCGCGCGAGCGATTCGAGCCATGCACCAGCGCGCGCGTCCCGGACGTCTTCCTTCACCTGTTCGACGCCGCCGGACTCGATCAGCGCGGCACGCCGGGCGTCCGCCCGTGGCATGCCTTCGCGAACCTTCTCCGCGGCGAGCAGCTCGACGTATGCATGGAGCTCGTCGTCGAGCGTCTGCTCGATGCGACCGCGCCGGAAGAGATTCCGCATTGCGGCGCGCAATTCAGAGATCGTTCGCCTGAAACCCACGATCGCTCCTGGTCAGGTGGTTCGGAGCGCCGCGGTGATCGCGACGGCAACGCGCTGCCACTCGCTTTCTTCCGTTTGAAATTGCTTGCGTCCAGCCGCCGTAAGGCGATAGTACTTCGCGCGCCGGTTCGCTTCGGACTCACCCCAGCGCGGGGCGAGCCATCCGGCGTCTTCCATACGATGCAGCGCCGGAAACAACGAGCCCGGCTTCACGCGAAAGGTGCCGTGCGTCATCTGTTCGATGCGCCGCGAGATCCCGAGGCCGTGCATGTCCCCCAAGGCGAGCGCCTTGAGGATCAGCAGGTCGAGCGTGCCCTGGAGCAGCTTGGACGGCTCCGTTTCTCGTATAGTCATTCTGTACGAGTATGTCAGTACTCGTATAGAATGTCAATACGTGGACATGAACCGGAAGGCTAGCGACAGGGACGAACCGAGTCCCCCTGGGCGCCGGGCTGCCCGACACAGTCCATACGCTGAGCCCGGAAGAACGGCGGCTGCGGCACACGACCGCGATCGTCGATAGTTTCCAGCCACATGGTCACAACCAACATTTGGTTCTGGGTCGGCTTCATCGCCTTCGTGCTGGCGATGCTCGCACTCGACCTCGGCGTGTTTCATCGGCAAGCGCACGAGGTCCGAGCCAAGGAAGCGGGCATCTGGACCGCGATATGGGTCGCGCTGGCGTTGCTCTTCGCCGCCGGCCTGTACGCATTGTCCGGTCGACACGTCGCCTTGACGTTCCTGACCGGCTACGTGGTCGAGGAGGCGCTGAGCGCCGACAACATCTTCGTCATGGTGCTGATCTTCGAGTATTTCCGCGTACCGAAGGTGTCTCAGCACCGTGTGCTCTTCTACGGCATCCTCGGCGCGCTGCTCATGCGTGGGCTATTCATCGCCTTGGGCGCGGCACTGATCGCGCGATTCCATTGGATTCTGTACGTCTTCGGCGCGATGCTGATCGTCACCGGAATTCGGATGGGAATCAAGAGCGATGAAGAGTTCGACGGCGACCAGAATCGCATCGTTCGCACGGCGCGACGCCTGCTTCCCTTCTCGAAAAATTTCCACGACAACCACTTCTTCGTCATCGAAAACGGTCGCAAGCTGGCGACGCCATTACTGCTCGTCCTGATCCTCGTCGAGCTGACCGACCTGGTCTTCGCGATCGATTCGATTCCAGCAATCTTCGGCGTCACGACCGATCCATTCATCGTGTTCACGTCCAACATCTTCGCCGTGCTGGGACTGCGATCGCTCTATTTCTTACTAGCGGCCGTCGTCCAACGCTTCCACCTGTTGAAGTACGGACTGGCGCTGATTCTGAGCTTCGTCGGATTCAAAATGCTGACCGAGCGATACATTGAAATTGACATCATGCTGTCCTTGTCGATCATCCTCGGGCTGCTCGCTCTGTCGATCACCGCCTCGCTCATCTGGCCGAAGCGGCAGACGAGCTGACGTCAGCGCCGTTCGATCGCGTCGCGGACGTCGAGCAGAATCTCGAAATAGAGCTGCTCGCGCCGGTAGGCAAAGTCGAGCGTCGCCATTTGAGAATCGTCGCCCGTCGCTTTGGCCCGCTCGAAGGCTTCGCGATACATCTCATCCAAGTTGGCCAGAATGCGCTCGCGGGTACGTGACATACGTGTCTTCTCGAGGATCGTGGAGGTCAAACGCGGAGGCTCTTCGTCAGGACGAAGCTTTGGGTCGGCGTCGCTCTCGATTTGATCGAGAAGGAAGCGACGTGCCCGGTCCATGAGCATCCGACGGGGCTGCGGGAGGTTATCCATTGAAGCGGAACGGAATCTTCGAGCGCGACGAGTTTCGATGCGTCTATTGCGGTGAACAATTCCCCGCGGAGGAGCTGACGCTCGACCACGTCCAACCGCATGTGCGCGGCGGAGATCGCTCGGAAGGCAACTTAGTGACCGCGTGTAAGGCGTGCAACATGCTCAAGGGCCACCGGCGGCTCAGCGTCTTCCTCCACGAGAATCCGCCGTTTCGCGCGAACTTCTTTCGCTACGCCCGATACGTCTGGCCGCGGCTCTTCCGCACCGTCGAAGAGGATTTGGCCGCGCTCGACGCACAGCAGAAAGACACGTTGAATCAGTGAGTTATTCCCGGCTCGATGGCATCGGCGGCTTCATTCGAAAGAACACAGCCTCGTCGACGATCTTCCCATCTCGCAAATGCTCGACGACGATGCGTTCGAGAAGCGACGGAGTGACGTCGCCATACCAAACTCCTTCTGGATATACGACGACGATCGGTCCATGCATGCACACGCCGAGGCAGGGCGTTTCGCCACGTTTGACTCGGCCCGGTCCAAACAGCAGCCCTTCGCGCTGGAGCAACGACGGAAGTAGCCGATACAGCTCTCGGCCACGGTGATCAGGCGAGCAATATCCACCGACACAGACGAGAATGTGCCGGGAATAGGCCTCCATCGAAGGCGGGAATGCGCCGGTGGTCATATGATTGTCTAGAGCTCCTTGCCATGAAGCTATTCGACTCCCGGGCATGATCGAAACAATTCGAGTCAGCGACCTCACCGTGCTGCGAGCTGTACCTGAGCACGCGACACGACCGCCCGTGCTCTTCGTCCACGGGTACTTCGCCGACGCAACCGTCTTCAGCGAATGGCTCCCGTTCTTTGCCGCGCGCGGTGTCCCTGCCTACGCCGTTCATCTACGCGGCCGCGCCGACAGCCGAACCGGCACGCATCTCGGCCGGGCATCGATTCAGGATTTTGTCGAGGACGCCGCGCGCGTGGCGAGAGACCTCGATAAACCCGCCGTCATTGGTCACTCGATGGGCGGTTTGATTGCCCAGCGACTCGCTGAGCGTGGCGAAGTGCGTGCCGCGGTGCTCGTGACGCCGGCTCAGCCCAGGGGAATCACAGTCCTTTCCGCCGAGCTGGCTCGCAAGCAGCTCAAGTATTTGCCGTCCATTCTGCGATCGCGGGTCGTGAATCCAGCGCGTGAGGACTTGCGGGAGCTCGTGCTCAATCGCGTGCCACCCGGTTTGCAGGATATCATCCTCGACGCATTCGTTCCGGACAGTGGCCGGGCTGGGCGCGACATGTCGATCGTCGGTGTGCCCGTCGACGTTGATCGCGTGAAGTGCCCAATGCTGGTCATCGCCGCCGGTGACGATCACTTCATCCCGAGGCGGATCATCGAACGGATCGCGAAACGCTATGACGCGCCGCTTCAGACATTCGACGAACGCGGCCACATGATAGTCATCGAGCCCGGATGGGAGGAAGTCGCCGACGCGGCCGACCGTTGGATTCGGGAGCAGGTGTAGATCCATCGTGCGGCTTTGTTCGTCGATATCTTTTCCGCGTGGCCATGCCACACGACCATTCCCGCGACTAGGAATATCAACGTGTCATCCTCCGCCCAGCCCAACGCGGTACCGACAGCGCCAGTAATTACGCGAACCGAAGTGACATGGCGCGGTGAGCGCGCTTTCGACGCGGGTCCAGCTGGACGCCAGCATCGCATTGACGCGAACGCCAAGGAAGGGCCTGGTCCGGTCGAAACATTGCTCAACGCGATAGCAACCTGCTCGAGCGCCGACATCATCGACATCATCGCCAAGCGCAACACGCCAGTCGAACGACTCGTCGTGAAGGTCGCGGCCGAACGCCGACCGCAGTTCCCGCGTCGCGTTCAGCATCTGAGCTTCGACTATCAAATCGATGGTGCTGGGATCGAGCGAGTTCACGCCGAACGAGCAATTCAGCTTTCGTTCGAGCGTTACTGCTCTGTGGCAGCGTCGCTCGCCCCGGACATCGTCACCGAGGCGAGGCTGACTTTGAACGGCGAGAGCTTCCCGCCGGTCACCCAGAAGGTTTGGACGGCGGACGCCAAAGAAGTGTGAGAGGCTGGAGGCGTCAGCCCGGCGAGTAGCCGTCGCTCGCCAGCAGATCCGCGACTCGCGCCTTCAGATGCCACGGCGCGCGCCCGCGCACGCGGAGCGACGCGAGCGCTTGTAGGAAGCGCTGTTGGAAATTTGAATACTCATGACATTCGCTGCACTCAGCCATGTGCAGCTGCAGCGACGCCGTCTCCTGTGGTGGGAGTCGGCCGTCGAGATAGTCCCAAACGTGCTGCTGCACGTGAAGGCACTCGAGCGGAATTGCTCTGTTGAGAGTCTCTGGCATTTGATGAATGCTGCACCGCCGCAGGGCGTGGGCCAAAGCCCGCATCCGCCGCGTGGGTGAGCAATTGCTCCTGCATCAGGCGTCGACCACGGAACAGCCGCGACCGGACCGTACCAATTGGAACGCCGAGGATTTCGGCGGCCGATTCGTACGATTGGTCTTCTACATCCACAATAATCAAAGTGGAGCGAAATGGTTCCGGGACCTGGCTGAGAGCCTTGCTGATGGCCGGGCCGAGATCGAGCCGAGCAAACATTTCTTCGAGTCCGTCCTTGGCAGTGAGCGAGTACAGCGAGCCCACAGTCGCCGCGTCGACCTCGGGCGCATCCAGCTCGACGGTGGGACGGGCGCGTTCGCGAGAACGTAGGAACACGTTTCGGCAAATGGTGAATAGCCAGCGCCGGCAATCGCTCCCGGGCATATACGTATGCCAGGACCGGAATGCCCGCAGGAATGTGTCCTGGACGACGTCATCCGCATCGGATTCGTCGCGGGTTAGGGACAGGGCGAAGCGATAGACATCGTCGATCCAGGGAAGAGCTTCCCGCTCAAATGCGACGTCGCGCTGTCTCAATGCACTATGTGTGTATGGCACGTTAGTTAATAGTTGACGCGTAAAGTATATATCATTGCAATGCGAAACGGGAGTGGCAATCCCTGGTCTCTTTGGATCTCGCTAATTAACTACACCAATGCTCGGTTTGGTCATCCTTTCCGCAGTTCAGCAGAATGCTTACAATGCCGACCCGAGCAGTATCCTCCCCCGGGCGCTGCGCAAACCTAGAAATATCAAATACTTGGCGGTTGTTCCATCGTGCTGAATCAGGAATCGCTTTCGACTCTCGCCGAGCTCCGCCAGGCCCTTGTCCGCAGTGACGCGCGGTTCGAGGCTCTAATCCAGCGCGCCGGCTATGGCGTTTATCGATCGTCCCTGGATGGAAGATTCGTCGACGCGAACTGCGCCCTCGCGACGATGCTTGGCTACGACGACCCGGCCGAGCTCCTCGGCCTGGAGCTCGCGCGCGACGTCTACGTCGATCCGGACGAGCGCGAGCGATTGTTGCAGCGGCCCACTGAAACGCGATCTCCCGATTGGGTCGAGACTCGATGGAAGCGACGCGATGGCAGCCATGTCACGGTTCGCCTGTCTGTCCTTCCGATCGTCGGCGATGCGGGCCGTCTCGACTTTTACGATGGTCTCGTCGAGGATGTCACAGAACGCCAACGACACGACGAGCTGCTACGGCGCAACGAGCGCATGGCAACACTCGGAACAACCCTCGCCGGCGTTGCCCACGAGTTGAACAACCCACTCGCCGCGATTATAGGATTCTCACAACTCCTTCTCAAGAAATCCTGGACGGTTGATGACCGCGGCGCGCTCGAAGCGATCAATCATGAGGCAATCCGTTCCGCGACGATCGTCCGAGATCTGCTTGCACTGACGCGAGGACGCGACGGCGCACGAAAAGTGCCGACCAGCATCAACGACATTGTCGGGTACATCGCACGGACGCGTCGCTATGCTCTGGAGACGAGAGGCATTGGATGTCGGCTCGAGCTCGAGTCTGCGTTGCCGATGGTGTTCGGCGACCGCGCACAGCTCGAGCAGGTCGTGCTCGACATCGTAAACAACGCCGAGCAAGCGCTGCGGCCGCGTGTCGATGGTGACCAGCGACCGAGCGCGGCTCACATCACGATCCGGACGCGGCGTGAAAAGCAGGAAATCGTTCTCGACGTCGAAGACAACGGTCCAGGGATTCCCACGGAATCGCATGCGCACATCTGGGACCCTTTCTGGACGACGAACGAGGAGGGCGGCGGCACTGGGCTTGGATTGACGGTGGTGCATGGGATTGTCGCCGATCACGGTGGCACGATCTCAGTTGAAAGCGCGCCGGGGTTCGGGGCGCGCTTCATCGTACGTCTCCCGGTTGGAGCGGAGGCCTCGCCATCCGCCCCGACGTCCGAATCGACCAGTCAAGCGTCCCGACCACTGGACGTTCTCATCGTTGATCCCGGCGCGTCGGACCTTGGCTTCGTCGAGCGGTTTCTCACGTCGCGCGGCCACGCGGTGATCAGCGCGGGAAGCGGGGAGCTCGCCGTGCGTCTCGCGACGCAAACCACGTTCGATGCAGTCGTCTGCAGCGCGGGGCTCGTCAACCCGGACGGAGTCGTCGTCGCCAACCTGTTGCGCAAGACGGCAGGCTGTGAGCAGGCTCGTTTTGTTCTTTCCGTCGCCTCCAATGCACACCGCAGCGCCCCCGATGGCCTCGAGAGTGCGGCTGTTGTCAGCCGACCCTACGACGTCGAAGAATTGAGACGATTGATCGAAGGCGATTGACGGCGGGGTACGGGAAGACGGAAGTTTGGTGCAATGACAAGCGCCGAGGCGTCCGCGCGACCGCAAGAGTATTCCCGATCGCGCGTGATCGTCGCGTTCGTGGCTGTCTATATCGTGTGGGGATCGACGTACCTCGCGATCCGTTACGCGGTCGCGACCATTCCTCCATTCATCATGGTCGGAATGCGTTTCTTCGTATCGGGCATCGTCCTGTACGCTTGGTCCCGATGGCGCGGCGAGCCGAAGCCCACGAGATCCGAGTGGCGCGCGGCATTCGTGACCGGTGTGTTGTTGTTGTGCCTCGGAAACGGCGCCGTCGCTTGGGCCGAGCAGCGCGTTCCTTCGGGGTTGGCCGCGTTACTCGTGGCGATCGTTCCCCTATGGATGGTGGTCGTCGACTGGCTGCGACCGCACGGAGATCAGCCGCGCGCAAGCGTGATCGCGGGCGTTGTCGTTGGGATCATCGGATTGATCGTGCTCATTGGCCCCCGAACTCTCATTGGACAAGGTGACGTCGACCGACTCGCTGCAATCGTGCTGGTCGTTGCATCACTCGCATGGGCCGCCGGCTCGGTCTACAACCGTTATGGTGCGCGTCCAACGTCGGCGGTGATGTCGACAGGATTGCAAATGATCACTGGCAGCGCAGTCCTCTTGCTGTTCGGCATCTTCGACGGCGAGCCCGCGGCACTTCAGCTCAGCCACATCTCTTTTGTGTCCTGGATGGGCTGGTTGTATCTCGTCACGTTCGGGTCGCTGATCGGATTCACGGCATACATCTATTTGCTGCGAGCGGTGAGTCCCGCGAAAGCGTCGACATACGCGTACGTCAATCCAGTCGTTGCAGTTTTTCTGGGATGGGCGATCGCCGGCGAACCGGTGACGACGAGAACTCTCGCCGCGGCAGCAATCATTCTCGCCGGGGTCGCGATGATCACAATTAGTCAGAACAAGGCTGCGTGAGACTGCATTGAGGGCATGCGGTTTGCCCCGTCCTCGAGTCATGGCCACGCGAAAACGACCGTCGTCCAAGTCGAAGCCGCTTGCCGAATACAAGCGGAAGCGAGACTTCACCAAGACAGCCGAACCCGAGGGAAAGGCGACGCGTCGTCGATCGACGCGCGGGTTGAGGTTCGTGATTCAGAAGCACGCGGCGAGCCATCTGCATTTCGATTTCCGGTTGGAGCTCGACGGCGTAATGAAAAGTTGGGCGGTTCCCAAAGGCCCGAGCTACGATCCGAGCGTTCGCCGCCTCGCAATGGAAGTCGAGGATCACCCGATCGAATACAACGCGTTCGAAGGCACGATCCCGAAAGGCGAGTACGGCGGTGGTACCGTGATGCTCTGGGACCGCGGAACGTACGAGCCCGAAGGCGGCGGCGGGGCCGACGCGCTGCGCGAAGGCTACGAGCGCGGCGATCTCAAGATCGTAATGCACGGCAAGCGAATGAAAGGCGGCTGGGTGTTGGTGCGGATGCGCCGCGAAGCTGGACGCGCGCAATGGTTGCTGATCAAGCATCGCGACGAACTCGCCGATCCTGACTACGACGTCGTCGAGGAGGCAGTAACGTCTGTCGCGAGTGGCCGAACGATGGAAGAGATCGCATCGCGCAAAGGGCGCGTGTGGCGGAGCAACCGCGGCACCTAGACTAGCGGCCAGCAGTCAATCGGCTAAACCCGCCGGAAAAATTCCCTTCTCTCCGAACTTTGCCCTGACCCGATCGATCGTTCGCGCGATAACTCGATCACGATCCGTCTCGGAAATCTCGGAGTCGCGACGCTGAAAAAGCGTCAGCTGGTCGGCGGTCGCATCGATGGCAAGCGATGACAAGCCCACGCCCAATAGTCGAGCGGGCACCCGCCGCTTTTGTCGAAGCCTCGATAGCAGACGTCGAGAAACCTCGAGAATCACGCGATCAGAGATCACTGGCGCATCCAGTGTGCGGCTCGCTTGCCGCGTCTTGAAGTCGCGATCACGAATCCGAACAGTGATGGTGCGCGCCGTAAGGCCATCGGCGCGAAGATCGGCGGCGGCCCGGGTGACGAGAGCCAGTAACTCGCGTGCCAACTCGTCGTCGTCATTGATGTCGGTGGGGAAGGTCTCGTCGCGACTGATGCTCTTCGCCTCGCCATCATAGGCTTCCACTTCGCTCGCGTCGATGCCGCGCACGCGTTCATAAAGCCACTCGGCCTCGCGTTCCCCCAACCACTGCGCGAGGGTCGCCGCGTCGTATTGCAGAGCGTCGGTCACCTTCCGCATGCCGAGTCGTGCAAGGCGTTCCTGAAACCGCGGACCGATCATCGGGATGTCGGCTAACTCGAACGTCGCGAGAAAGCGTTCCTCCTCGCCAGGTGCGACGATGTGCACGCCGGTCGCACCGCTGCCGGGCTTCGGCTTGGCTCGCTCTACGGCAAGCTTCGCGACGAGCTTCGTCGTACCGCCGCCGATGGAAACGGAAAGAGCCGTGTCCGCAATCACGCTCTCGCGCATTCGAGCCGCGGTGGCGGCGAGTGGTTCATGGGCATAAAGGCCTTCGGTGCCGCCGAGATCGAGATACCACTCGTCGACGCTGGCACCTTCGACGACGGGTGAGAACCGTTCGAGCACGGCACGGATCTGTCGACTCTTCTCGCTGCACGCTCGACGAGGGACGGGCACGCACATCGCGTTCGGGCAAAGGCGAAGCGCGCGCGAGATCGGCATCGCCGAGCGCACGCCGAACTTTCGCGCCTCGTATGATGCCGAGCATACCACACCACGGCTCTCACGAGTGCCACCGACGATGAGCAGCGGCGTTTTGCCTGCGCCTTCTGGGTCGACCATTCGCGCCACGGCCACAAAGAACGCGTCTGCGTCGGCGAGGAGGATGCGTCGCGCGGTCATCGAACGTGCAGGTCCTGAATGAAGCGCGAATCTTCGTTGTACCGCGTTACGCCGAGCGTTCGGGCCATGATCTCCCCCAACACGCCGGCGACGTGCTCCCGATGCTGCTCGTCGTCCATTCCATCGGCCGGGGTGGTATTGTCGACAATGAAGTCGATCACCGCGCCGGGCGTTTCGAGGAACTCCTCGTCGCCGGCTGGGACGCCGAACTCGTCTTCCACCGCCGCGAAAAACTCGTTGAGAGCCCAACTCATGTTGGTAGGTCGTGCCGAGTTCGAGTCGTCGTCGAGCCCCAATGTGGCCCACACCTCCTCGCCGAGCAACAGGCGCCGGCAGAAGCTGCCGCCATCGCGGGCGGAAATCAGTATATTGCCCTCGTCATGACATCACCTCGAAAAAATGTCTCTCGCGCCGCCGCGACAGGCGATAGTGGCACCGCTGAACTTCCGCTTGGAAGCGCGGCCGATGCTCCGCACGGGTCGCGACCCGAGCAAGTGTACGCGCGGCTGCGCGATCTCATCGTGCAAGGATTGCTGGCGCCCGGTAGTCGGATCGTCGAAACCGAGATTGCCACGCGACTCGGCGTCAGCCGAACACCGGTTCGCGAAGCGCTGCAGCGACTACAGCAAGAAGGTTACGTCATCGGATCGCCGGGGGCACAGCAATCGCGCCTGACGGTTGCGCCACTCACGCGCGATGACGTTTATGAATTGCTCAATATCGTCGGAGCGCTCGAGGGAATGGGTGCGCGGGGCGCGGCGTTGCAGTCGCAGGCGGATCGTCGAAACCTCGTGCGCGATCTCAAGGCGCTCAACGCGGAATTTTACCGCGCGGGAACGACCATTCCGATCGATCACAACAGCCTGTACGACGCCGACGAGCGCTTCCATCGTCGTCTGGTGGAGGCGAGTGCGGGGCCACGCCTACTCGCTCTGCACGACGCGGTCAAACCGCAAGCTGAACGCTACATCCGGATGTACATCAGCATGCTGACGGGAGACATCCGAACGTCAGTGTATGAGCATGACATCATCGTTGCGGCGGTTGATGAAGGCCGGGCCGACGACGCGGAGCTCGCCATTCAGGTCAACTGGCGTCACGCAGCGGATCGCCTCAGCAAAGTCATCGAGATGGCCGGCGAGCGGGGGTCGTGGTAGCGCGAACGTGTCGCCGACGCAGCGATGCGTTACGGGTGCGCCTCGAGCTCTTCGAGTAGCTGCACGTAGCTTCCGTATCGCTCCGCACTGACGGCGCCGCTCTGAATGGCCGTTCGCACCGCGCAATCCGGCTCGCCGACATGCCGACAGTCGCCGAATCGACATTTCCCGAGCAGCGGACGCATCTCGGGAAAACACTGGTCGAGCCGTTCCGGGGGGAGTGCCCAGAGGCCAACCTCGCGCAGACCGGGTGTATCGACGACGTAGCCGTCGTCAGCGCCAGGAAGCGGGAGCATCAGCGCGCCAACCGTCGTGTGTCGTCCCTTGTTGACGGATTCGCTGATCGCACCGACGCGAAGATCGGCGCCTGGGAACAGCGCATTGAGCAGCGACGATTTCCCCACGCCCGATGGTCCCGTGACTGCGGAGCGTCGTCCGCGAAGCGTCGCGCGCACGGACTCGAGACCGATCGCCGCTTTCACGCTCGTGTAGTGGACGGGATAGCCGGCGCGCTCGTACACATCGAATCGCGCGCGGGCCGCGGCCTCGCCGACCAATTCGACTTTGTTGATGATGATGCGCGCGCCGATGTCGTTCGCCTCGGCGATGACGAGGAAGCGATCCATCATGCGCGGATGCGGATCGGGCTTCGCGGCGGCGAACATCACGACGACTTGATCGACGTTTGCCGCGAGCACACGCTCGCCGTGCCCTCCACCGGGCGAACGGCGAGCCAGCTTCGACCGCCGGGGTAGGATCTCGGCGATCGCCCAATCGCCGGCCGGGTCACCGCACTCGAGATGGACGTCGTCACCGACAGCCAGCTTGAGTGTTTGCGCTGCCGAGCTGACTGTGTCGCGCCGCAATGATCCGTCAGCGCGTCGTCCGCTATTGGATTTCTTCAATCGACCGCGTAGCGAGGCTTCGACCGTGTCGCCATTCTCGGTGCGCACCTGCCAGATGCCGCCGGTCCCACTGAGCACGACGCCGCGAACAATGGTGGAGTTGGTCACGTGTCGCCGCTCTCGTCGCGCATGGCATCCCACCATCGGCGTCCGGGGGCACCGCCTGCACGTTCGGCAATCAAGCGGTCGAGAATCGTCTTGACGGCATCGAGAGGCAACTCGCCGAGCCGAGCGCGCGCGACTGGTTCGCTCGGCGCGCTGACGAGGTAATCGCTCTCGAGATGTCCTTCGGGACTCTGCGCACCCAGACGTGCCCATTTGACGAAGAGGAAGAACACCTGCCATGGCCCTGCGGAATCTCCAGTGTCTTCCGCGACGATCTCGACGCTGTATGAGAAGCCGTCGCTGCCCTCGAATGCGGCCGGTCGATCGTGCACGGCCATGTATCCGCCAATCGTCGACTCATCACCCTTCGAGTGATCCGGCGGACGATAGTGCGCGTGGGGCTTCACGTCGTCTTCCGCGTGACCATTTCGCGCATGACGTTCCCCGTAATGAACGCGACGTTCGCGGGTCGCTCGGCGAGGCGCCGCATCAGGTACGGATACCACTGCGTACCGAAGGGAACATACACGCGCATGCGATAGCCTTCGCGCACGAGTTGTTCTTGCATGTCGCGCCGAATTCCGTACAACATCTGAAACTCGAAGCGTGATCGGTCGATTCCGTTTTCGGCGACGAAGCGCTTCGCTTCAGCGATGATTGCGGGATCGTGCGTGGCGATGCCCGGATAGTTTCCTTCCTCGAGCAGCGCGTGCATGCACTTGACGTAGTTGGCGTCGACCTCGCGCTTCTCGGGGTACGCGACCGATGCCGGCTCCTTGTACGCGCCTTTGCAGAGACGGACACGGCACTGCAGCTTGACTGCACGTTCGACGTCGGACCACGTGCGATACAAGTAGCTCTGCAGCACGATCCCCACGTGTTCTTTGTAGGTTGGATAGAGCCGCTCCTCGAACAATCGAAGCGTGCGCTCGGTGTAGGCACTCGCTTCCATGTCGAGCCGCACGAATGTTCGATACGCCTGTGCGCGACCGAGGACATCGTGCATGATGGCAACGCAGAGCTCCTCCGAGATGTCGAGACCCATCGCGGTGAGCTTGACGGAGACGTTCGCGTCGAGGCGCTCCTCGTGAATGCGGTCGAGAATGTCGAGGTACGCCGATTCGGCCGCACGCGCTTCGCGCTCATTCGTGACACTCTCACCCAGCAGGTCGAGTGACGCCGTGATGCC
>Ga0157372_10002625_pt1 | contig 19457 bp, 12 predicted proteins | sample C55metaG_FD_115307 | JGI IMG/M metagenome (GOLD analysis project Ga0157372, IMG submission 115307) | Corn rhizosphere microbial communities from Kellogg Biological Station, Michigan, USA - C5-5 metaG | ecosystem: Host-associated > Plants > Roots > Rhizosphere > Soil | place: USA: Michigan... | reverse complement strand
GGCCACATCACGCATAAACACCTGTTTGCCGCCATTTGAACCCAATAGGATATTATCTACCTTACCAGGGTCGTTCATGACAAACTCCGGCACCTGAACTTGCACCTGGTAAGCAGTGGCATTAGCTTTATCCAGCCAGTAATTGGGCTGGGTAAACCTGCTGGAAGACGTGGCGGCGATCAGTGATTTACTTGCGTCATCTACCGTTAAGCCTAATTGTCCTAACCTAACCCGGTCAAACTCCAGTTTCATGGCGGGGTAACTTTGAGGTGCGCCATAGGTAATATCCCGAAGGTATGGCAATTTGTGTAGTTGATCCAGGATCCGCTGCGCAAAATCCCTGTCCTGTAATAAATTTTTACCCAATATCCTAATCTGTACAGGGGTATTGGTGCCCTGGCTCATCACCTGGTCTACCAGGTCCGACGGCTCAAAGGAAATTTGCATACCGGGTATTTTCAGGGCCACTTCTTTTCTCAAAGTTTCCTTAAAATCTTCGAGATTTATGCCTGCATTCTCCACGAAATTGACTTTAAGAACTGCTTCCTGGGGGCCGCTTGTCCATAAGTGGATGGCATTAACAGGGTATGACGAACCCTGGTTGCCGATAAAGGCAGAAGTAATGGCTATTTTTTGCCCGCCCGATAAACTATCTATCAGGGCCTGCAATGCTTTGGTTTTAGTTTCAGTACGCTCAAGACGGGTGCCATCGGCTAAACGAACCCTGACCTGGAATTGGCCTGCATCAACTTTAGGAAATAATTCTTTTCCTAAAACATTGAACAATAAAACCGCGGCAACCACAGATACCAACAAATATACCGTAACAATCAATGTAGATGCGGTGGCGGCTTTTTTCAGCCATTTGCCATGCCGGTCTTTAAATTTACTCATCTTTTCCCCCTCTTTCGCGTTTTCGCCCAGATGATCCTTAAAAAGCCAGTTGGCCATGACCGGGACAAAGGATTGTGAAAGCAGGAATGACGCAATCATGGCCAAACCTACCGCTAAGGATAAAGGCAAAAACATCGCTTTAGGAATGCCGGACATAAAAAAAGCCGGGAAAAATATCGCAAGGATACACAGCAATATTAACAGCTTGGGTAACGCTATCTCTTTAGAAGCTTCCAGTATCGCCCGGCCTTTCGGCTCACCTTTTTCCTGGTGATGATGGATGTTTTCTATGGTAACGGTAGCTTCATCTACCAAAATACCAACGGCCAGCGCCAGGCCGCCTAAAGTCATGATATTGATGGATTGCCCGAATAATTTCAAACAAATAATTGCTGATAACAAGGCCAGCGGAATAGTAAGCACTACAATGAGCGAGCCCCTCCAGTCGCGCAGGAATAACAGTACCATGAGGCCGGTTAGCACGGCGCCCAATACCCCTTCTGTAGTTAAACTTTTTATCGAATTGATGACATAGCCCGATTGGTCAAATTCGTAGCTCACTTTGATATCCGGCGGTATGGCAGCCTGCATATCCGGCAATGCCGCTTTAACCCGCTGAACCACATCCCAGGTAGAAGCATCGGCCCTTTTGGTTACAGGAATATATACGGAGCGTTTGCCGTTAATGAGCGCATAACCTGATGTAATATCCGCCCCATTATCTACAGCGGCCACATCATGTACAAAAACAGCCGGGCCGCTCCCTGTTTTGATAGGAATATTAGCCAGGTCCTGGATATTTTCCACAACCGTATTTTGCGGCGTGATCAGCGTTTGGTCGCCCACACGAATATTGCCCGAGGGGGTGATGACATTCCCCTTGGCAATGGCGGTTACCAGGTCCTGGGGTGTAACGTTGTAACTACGTAATTTATCAGGATCTGCTTTTATGAGCACAGTTCTCTGGTTACCCCCAAACGGCGGCGGAGCGGAAACACCCGGCAGGGTTGAGAACATGGGCCTTACCTTAAACAAGGCCAGGTCCTGCACTTCAGACAGGGAGCGCGTTGAGCTGAATACCAGTTGCCCTACCGGTACACTGCCGCCGTCAAAACGGGTAACAAAGGGAGATATAGTACCCGGTGGCATAAATGCCCTCGCCCGGTTCACCATCGCCACAACTTCACCCGTGGCCTGGCCCATATCCGTACCCTCATGAAAGTTCAGCTTTAGCAGGGTTACGCCTTGTATTGTCTTGCTTTCAACCGATTTGATGCCGGTAACATACAGAAAGTGGTATTCATAATAAGAAGTGATATAACCTTCCAATTGCTCGGCAGACAGGCCGCCATAGGTTTGTGCTACATAGATGGTTGGGGTGCCCAGTTTTGGAAAAATATCCACGGGCATATTGCGAATAGAAATTACGGAAAAGAAAATGATGGCGATAACCGCGACAATGATCGTTACCGGTTTTCTTAATGAACCATATAAAAGCTGGATGATATTCATTTTCCGTATTGATTTAAAAAGAGATCTATATTGCCCTGGTAAGCGGCCTTAGTTAATAAAGATTTCCAGGCTCCCCAATAAGCGATCTTAACCGAGGCTTCCGATTGGTAGAGCAATTGCAGGGATTGGATCACATCATAATAACTGATGAGCCCCGACTGATAGCGGGATTGTATAGCCTGGTAGGCGTACCGCGCAGCTTTCAATGCTTCCGGGGCCAGGCGGGCAGATTGTATAGCTTTTGTTAACGCGGAATCTGCTATTTCCCGCTCGGTATTCAAATGAAGTTCGGTTTGTTTAAGCTGCTCCCGGCTGGCCTCAATATTCAGTTGCTGCTGTTTGAATAATGGTCTCTGTCGAAATACTTCCAGGATAGGAAAAGAAAGCTGTGCGCCGATACCATAATTATACCGCTCAAAACGCCACCCATCACCATTATTAACGGACCCATCGGCGGCTACGCCTGATCCGCGGCCATAACCCACACTCCAGATAGTTAGTTTAGGCAAAAGGCTCCTTTTGTAGGTTTTAAGGGTTAACTCATTGGTCAGTACATTGGTTTTTTGCAAGCTAACCTCGGGATGTTCAATATCATCAGCATTGAGTGGAACAACAGGCAGGTTCTTAAACATCGCAGAATCTGCTACAGGGGCACCAGGTAAATCCCCCCCGGTAAGTTCTTTTAAAACGATCAGGCATGAATCCCTTCGGCGTTCAAAAGCTATGAGTTGTATCTGCGCTTTAGCCAGTTCGGCGTGAAAAGTAGATGAATCCGTTCCGGGCCTTAACCCGCTTGATACAACAGCCTGCGATTGTTTCAGGTGATAAGCATCCCTGCTGATATTACTTTGATAAACTTTAACCAGGTCGGCCGTAAGTAGGTAATTAAGCCAGGCATTAATCACAAATATCTTATGCTGAAAAACAGTAAGCGTTTCGTCGGCTTGCCCGTTTTTGAGTTTTCCCCTGGCCAATTCAACGGCTGCTCCACGCTGCCCAAAGGTAAAAGGCTCCCATTGCAGGTTCAGAGCTGCAGCACTTCCCGGTGTGCCTTTATAATCATTTGATTTGCTTGGCGGGCCGCTGATAGGTGTAATGTATTGCGGGTAGATCATACCCGTAATATTGTTGTAAGTAGCGTAATCTACCTGGTAAGATGCATTTATAGAAGGAATGATGCCGTTTTGCTGTAATTTAACGGCATATTGCAATCCCTGGGTCTGCAAACGTTTGGCTTTAATCAGCGGATAATTACGGGCCGCCGTGCTGAGCAGGGAATCAAGATAAATGCCGCCGGATTGCTGTGCATGAAGCTGCTGACAAAACAACCCCATGGCCAGCATCAACAGTATAATTTTTGAGGTTTTAGCCTGATAAAATTTCGAATAGGTTTTTGAATACACTATATATAAATTTATGGTTGCAACGCTATAAACAATCTACAGGAAAAGCTTGAATAAAATTTACCATTTGGATAGATTTTACTTTTTGGCCAGGATTTTTTTATACTCCGAAGGGCTTTGCCCAGTATGTTGTTTAAAAATCCTCGAAAAATGGCCCTGATCAGAAAAGCCGGTCAGGTAAGCAATCTCTGTGAAGCTGTGGGTGGTGGTCTCCATCAGGTTAATGGCTTTTTCAATCCGCATTTTCCGGATATAATCGCCAAAGCTCATATTCTCAAAATATTTGGAAAACTCCCTGGATAAATAAGCCGGGTTGATTTCCAGCTCTTCGGATGCCTGTTGCAGGCTCAGGCTCATATTGGTGTCGATCTGGTCCTGGATCATCTCTTTCAGTTCATTTGTCCAGGATGGCGCTTTTTTATCTTCTTTAGTTTTGAGGTACTGGTGGTAAACCTCTATAAGCCTTTGTTCAACAGGCCCGTCTGTATGTTTTTGTTTATGGAGGTATTTGGCCCAGTTGTATAGTCCGTCGTAGATCACCATGCCTAATGCCAGGAGTTGCTGATCATCGGCAATATCATGCCTTAACCCCGAAAATACCGCTTCCAAACCGGCTGATTGCGGCGCAAAATCGTGACGGTCGGTGTCCGCGCCCCTGATTATTGAGGCCAGTCGATTTAAAGCTGCATCTTTTAACTGGTGTTTTTTAAGGAAATAATCAAAGGTGCATTGATCTTCGTAATGGGTATATTCTACATTGGGAATATCAAAGGGGATAGCATCCAGTTCAGCTGCCTTCGCCAGCACTTCCTCGTACGGAACGTAGATAATTTCACCTTCAGGATCAATGAAGCGTTTGATGAGCCAGGGGCAGGCAATACGGTCAATTTTAGGACGGGCACGCGTGATCCATTTCATAGTGGATCAAAGTTAAAAATCTAAAGCATATTAGTGGCGACCCCATTCCTATAATCGGCAATGGAATTAGTGATAATTATGATACATAAGATTTTTTCGACTACCAGAATTATTGTTTTATCATTCCGCTATGCACATCGGCCAGGCGCTCTACCTCAACACTGGCTAATATAAATGCGCCGACACCTTTAGCATCGTTAGTTATTACTTTTTCGCTTAAATAATACTCGTAACTCCCATCCCGGTATGGTTTCCCTCCAAGACCCGACACACTCACGGTGCCGTTAAGATTCAACTGCCCATTTGCATCTGTTTCAATAAACTTTTTGATAATTCCGTTATAGCCTTTTTGAATGGCGGGTAAATAGGTTGGTTGTAAGTATCCCTGCCTCACCGCTTTTGCCATGGTATATACAAACATGCATGATGCCGATGCTTCCGGATAATTCCCTTTGGCGTCACTTTTGTCAAGTACCTGGTACCACAAGCCAGAATTTTCATCCTGATATTTAACAATTGCCTCGGCAAACCGGTTAAGTATTGCCAGTAACTCCACGCGTTTGGGATGCTGCGCCGGAAAATAATCAAGCACATCAACCAATGCCATCCCATACCAACCCATTGCCCGGCCCCAAAAATTAGCCGACTGACCGGTTTCCGGGTTAGCCCAACGTTCTTTTTTACTTTGATCCCAGCCATGATACAACAGCCCGGTTTTTGTGTCGCGGGCTTTTTCTTCCATCAGGATAAATTGCCTGGCTATATCATTAAATGCGGTATCTTCATGAAAAGCAGCAGCATATTCGGTATAAAAAGGCTCGCCCATATATAAACCGTCCAGCCACATCTGGTTTGGGTAACGGTTTTTATGCCAAAAGCCTCCCTGTGGTACACGCGGTTGTTTCCGCAGTTGTTCACGCAGCAACGTTGCCGCTTTATAGTATTTTTTGGCACCCAGCACTTTATATAACGTCAACAAATTACGGCCGCACAATACGTTATCTATATTATAATCAGCTTGCCGATAGGTGCGGATATTGCCGTCGGCCGTAACATATCTGTCCATACATCGCCGTATATAGCTGAAGTATCTTTTGTCGCCTGTTTGTTGCCACACGCCCTCTATGCCTTTCAAAATCACGCCCTGGTCATAAGTCCACTTGTCGCCGGTTGTCAGGCTGTCTTTCCAGATATTCATAACCGTTTGTGTCATGCGCTGCGAGTAAGGCTGCTTGTTTTGTGCCTGTAATATCAATGAACACTGTGCAAGGATGGCAATAACAAGCAGGCGCCTTTTTATAAGCTGATTACTTCTCATACGAATTCATTTTGGTGATGATAAACTAACCGGATCATCTTCATTTATTTTTATTTGTTGTTGATTTACAATTGATGGATACCAGTTCCAATATAACCCACACAACGTGTTAATTATTAGGCGTTACCCTAAACCAGTCTACATCAGCATAGCCCGAATCATTGATCTGGCTTGTACGCGTACAAAACAAGCCAATCTTGGCCCCAATCCAACGGCCTGCCTCGGCCGTAAATGGCCTGCCGGTATTTTTATAATCTATTCCATCGGTGCTGTAGCTGAAGTTACATACAGCATTCTTCGTTACTTTAACACGCAGGTAAACAGTTGGTGACGATAGCTTCGTAATTACTTCCTCCAGCTCCTTTTTGCCCTTATCTGCTTCCGTACAAGTAGTAAATACCAGGTATATGCCATCTTTTTTACTTTGCATGGCTATATTAGCGTAGCTGAAACCCATAATGGTAAGTCCCGTTTTTTCACCCTCCAGCTTTAAGTTAGGCGTAAAGGTGATTTTGGTAGTTGCCATAAATTCATCAGCCGGAAACTTTTGTAACAGCACATTTGGCGTAAACCACAGGTTAGCGGGATCATTTGGGGGTTGATAACTATAAAGCCTCAAAGCACCTTTATTGGTGTTCATAAACATCCATACGGGCTTCGCGTTAGCCATCCATTGCCATTGTAAGCCCGGAGACATGGTATTAAATTCGTCACTTTCCTGCGGAGTGCTTACCGGAAAGATTTTACCAACAACGGGCTTTTTATACGTTAATACCGGTTCGCCTTTGCCATCACCATCCGTATCCACACCAATAACAGGCCAGTTATCCTTCCAGATCATTGGTTGTAAATGCACCACGCGCCCATAAACGCCTTTGTCCTGGAAATGCAGAAACCAGTCTTCTCCGGTTGGTGTATCCACCCATGCACCCTGATGTGGGCCATTGATGCTACTTTTCCCCTGATCCATTACTACCCGCCGCTCATATGGCCCATAGATACTTTTTGAACGTAGTGCCAGTTGCCAGCCTGTGGGGACGCCCCCTGCCGGAGCAAAAATGTAGTAAAACCCGTTACGCTTATAAAACTTCGGGCCTTCTATGGTAGGGTCCATTTCATGTCCGTCATAAACAATCACGCCATCGTCAACTACCCTGGTTCCGTCATTATTTAATTTGTTTACAGCGATTACGCTTTTTATACCTGCCCGGCTGCCTGCAAAGCCGTGCACAAGGTACATACTGCCGTCGCTATCCAGCAGCGGACAGGGATCTATTATACCTTTGCCTTCCATAACCATAACAGGTTTGCTCCAGGGGCCGGCGGGATTTTTAGCTTTTACCACGTAAATGCCAAAATCAGGGTCAGGATAATAAATATAAAATTCGTTATGGTAATAGCGGATGGCGGGAGCCCAAACCCCATCGCCGTGCCGCGGTACGTCAAAATGATCAAAGGGTGGCTGCTTCAATAACGCGTAACCTAAGATGCTCCAGTTAACCAGATCTTTTGAATGCAAAACAGGCAAACCCGGAATTGCTTCAAAGCTTGAAGATACAAGATAGAAATCGTTGCCAACGCGAATAGCGTCAGGATCGGAATAATCGGCATTTATCACCGGATTTTTATAGGTGCCATTACCCTGATCTGCCACCCATACTTTAGAGATATAATTGGCACCAGTTACGGATAGTCCTTTTTTTTGTTGCGCAAGAACCTGTCCGTTTATAATTAATAGCGTAACGAACAGTAGTTTATTTTTCATATAAAGGTTTAACATTTGAATGCGCGATATGCGGGGTAAGTCCAAGCTTTAGCGACCGGATACCTTCTAAAACTATTTCGGCCATTTTCAGGGCTCCCAGCTCACTAAAGTGCGTATCATCAGCCCGGCCTTCCGGATAGTTAATACTTTCTCCCGGAGTAAGGTAATTAAACAACTTTTTTGATCCCTCGGGTCCGAGTTTTTGCAATAAAGCCTGGCTTTCCTTGTCCAGGTCAATCAGCGGGACCTTTTGTTCTGCTGCCAGTTTACGCACTATGGCCGAATACACTTCATGTGTGCTAACGATGGTTCCTGTTGTATCAAACTTCCTTCGCGCTGCTGGCGTCAGCAATACCGGGTTTGCTTTTTTTTCTCTGGTCTCGCGGATGAACCTTGCTAAGTTATCCCGGAACCCCTGCACATTGATATAGCTCTTTTTAGTAGGCACCTCATCATTGTGGCCAAATTGTATAAATACATAATCTCCTTCCTTTAAACTGCCGATAATAGAGCTCCATAAGCCTTCACTAATAAACGTTTTGGTGCTTCTGCCATTCTGCGCACGGTTGTCAACAACTACCGTACTATCAAAAAAAGCGCTGAAAGGCATCCCCCAACCTGTCTCCGGAAATGCCTTTGGCTGTTTATTGGCCATCGTTGAATCACCCGCCAGGTATACTGTGGTATGGCTTGGAGTAATCAGAAAAGACATCAATAACAACGCGCTTATTAAAACACAAATAAATAATAAGCCTTTAATTTTTATATTACCGCTCCTATACATCATATATTGTTTTTTAACAAAATGTTTTCTCTCCGGTTGCATGCTTATAGCAGGCTCAAAAATTATAAAAAGGGATCATTTATCAGATCCCTTTTATAATGTTTCAAATTAATTATAGCCCGGGTTTTGTTTAAATACATCTTTATTGGTTACGGCATCAATTTGTCCCTGAGGTATGGGTCGTACCAATTCATATGGCTTGAAATTGGCTGCCGCGTCCGGGTTCATAGCCTGGATCCGGCTTGCCAATTTACCCGTCCGCTTCAAATCAAACCAGCGTAACTGTTCGCCGCCTAACTCACGTGCTCTTTCGTCCAAAATAAAATCGAGCGTAACCTGTGCGGGAGTGATCTGCATTTCTGCTGTATGACCAGGTTTTGCCGCCCTTGTCCGGAGTACGTTAATATAAGTTGCCGCGGTTCCCGGGTCGCCCAGGTTTAATTTTGCTTCGGCAGCAATCAGGTACATCTCGGCCAGCCTGATCACAAAGACATCGCGGGCACTTTGGGCCTCAGCCACACTTGCACGTGTTGAATCTTTAAATTTCGATAAAGAAACATAAAACTTACGCTGAATAGGCACCCCATTTGATTTATATACCTTGGACAGGTCATAAGTAACGTATTTACTGCTCTGCAACGCTGCAGGTATAGTTGCATTAGGGGTATAACAAACCGTATCGCCAACTTTAACAGCATTACCATTATAAGTACCTGCTTTGTTAGCATACCAAACACTTTGGAAAGAACCGGCATAGCGTGAATCATTTTGCTGATCAAACATGTTTAGATAAGCCAAAGTGGGCATATACCTGTTAAACGGCCTTCCGTTCGGAATATCACGGACGAGCAGGCTTGAATTTACCTGGTCATAAACCATCAGGTATAGTAAGTGCCCGTTGTTTGAACCGCGATAGTGCCCGTTTGGATATGTTGCCGAGGTAAGATCATTATTGGCCAGGTTGGTTGAATAATCAATGGCCCAAATCACTTCCTTATTTTTCAGGTTCCCCATATTCCACAGATCAGCATATTTAGGCTGCAATACATAGCTATAGTTTTTAATCACATCATCGGCCATGTTAAATGCCTCGGCATTCATACCCCGGGTTAAGTACATCCGTGCTAAAAAGGCTTTAGCTACCGGCACTGTTGCCCGTCCATAATCGGTGGTGGTTGGAGTCAGGTTAGCTACTGCAAATGTAAGATCTTCAAATATCTGCTTATAAAAAGTCTCAACCGGCGTTTTATTAGCTTCTGTATTGGCACCTGCGGTTGGTTTGGTGGTAAAGTTTACACCACCCCAGGTTTCCACAATATGCCAGTAATAAAATGCTCTTAAAAAACGCAGCTCGGCTTCGCGGTTCAATTTTTGGGCTGCCGTATAATCTGTAACGGCAGCAATCTGGGCTATGCCCGTATTACATAAATTTACACCGGCATACAAGTTGTTCCACAATAACGGCAGCGGGTCTGCAGTGCCTTGTAAATTAATATATTGAGTAAACATTGGGTATGGGTCGCCGGTACCGCTCGTCCAGATATCCGTTCCCATTTCAGAGGCCAGGTACCCTTCTTCCTTCCCATACCAAAACCGGGTATAGGTATAGGCTGCATTAACCAATGTTTCAAAACCTACCGCTTTGGTATAAACCGTTGTAGCGGTTAAGTTACTGGGGTTATATTCTTCGAGCTTTTTGCTGCAGGCACTAAATAAAGTGGCAATGGCTATAAGCAGCAGCGCCCAACTTTTTAGTAAATTTTTCATAATATATTTTTTAAGATATTAGTATTTGTTAAAAAGAAAGGTTTACACCGGCCAGGAACAATTTAGTAAGTGGCCTGTCAAATGAACCACCGCCTTCAGGATCATAATCCTTTATCTTTGAGAAGGTCGCAAAGTTTTTGGCGCTCACATAGATTCTTAAATTAGATACATGGATGGGTTTAGTTACACTTGCGGGAAAGGTAAACCCAAGCGTTGCGTTCCTTATTTTAACATACGAACCATCTTTGTAGCCCAAGGTTGAAGCAAATGGCTCGGATGCCTTTGTGATATTGGCACTTGGCCTTGGGTAGGCGTTTGTTGGGTTTTCCGGCGTCCAATAGTCTACATTGGCGCCATTTTCAATTCCATTCGGCTCATACTTCAATGCGTATTGAGATACGAACGTCTGCCCGATACGTCCAAATACCTGCACATTTAAATCGAAGCCCTTATATTTGAAATCGTTGCTAAAGCCAAAGCTATACCTTGGGACAGCTGAGCCAAGTATTTTACGGTCAAATGTTGTGGTAAACTTTCCGTCATTATCTAAATCAGCAACCTTAATGTCACCTGGCTTGTACCCATAAGTTGCAGCCTGGGCGGCTTCAGATGTTTGCCAGATACCTGTTTTTTGATAATCGTAAAAAGATACAACCGGGTAGCCTATAAACCAGCCATTGGCAAGGTCGTTCACACCATTTGGTAAATAAGTGATGCGTTCCTTATTGCGTGTATAGGTGATATTGGATGTCCATGTAAAGCTTTCTGATTGGATGTTAATGGTTTTCAGTGCAATCTCAATACCTGTATTACGGCTTTTGCCAACATTGGCCAATGTTCTTAGCGCTCCTGTTGAGGCAGGTAATTGCTGTGGCAATAACAAATCCCTGGTGTGCGAATCATAATAATCTATAGTGCCCGAAACCCTGTCTTTATAAATTCCGAAATCTATACCGGCGTTTAAGGTTCCTGTTAACTCCCACTTTAATTGAGGGTTTCCGATATTGGGATCAAGGCCATATGCTAACGCAGTTATATCGTTCCATGAAAATGGAATAAGCACTGCCTTACTTTGGGTTTGGTATGCGCTTACAGCAGCATTGCCGGCAACCCCATAGCTTAAACGTAATTTCAACTCAGAAAACACGTTTTGGGTCTTCATAAATCCCTCATCAACCATACGCCAGGCCGCGGCCGCCGAAGGGAAGAATGCCCATTTATTTCCCGACGACAATACGGATGAACCATCAGCACGCCCGGTGAGGGTTAGTAAATACCTATCTTTAAACGCATAATTTAAACGTAATGCTCCTGAAGTTAAATGTTGCCCAACGTAATTACTTGATATTTTTAAGTTAGACGGATTGTTTTGCAGCGCGTAGAAAGATTGGTCGGGTATTAATTGTCCGGTGCCTTGTGCTGCAGATTGGTCCATAACATTTGATTGATAACTGGTAACACCCGTTACAACTACGCTATGCCTGGCTATTGTCTTTTGCCAGGTAATAATATTTTCCCAAAGCAAATTAGTTTCGTTTGAATTGGTTACTGACGACAATGACCCTGAAGATAAGGCCCGGTTTATAGTATTGGCACTTTCAAAATGGCCGTTTCGTGAATCAGATAGTGTGATACCTAAATTTGACCGTATGGTTAAACCATTTATTGGCTTCCATTCTGCATAGGCGGTTGAAAGCAAATGAGTAATCTTGTTTTTATTTACAAACTGGGATGCATCATCATCAAAAAGAGGATTGGCCTGGTTACCGTTACCCGGAAATTTAGCTATACTACCATCTGCATTATACGGATTAAAATAGGGAATAATTTTATTGGCTATGGATAATACCCCATCGTTTCGAAGGTTTTGATCATAATAAGCAAGCTGACTTTGCAGCCCCACTTTAAAAGCTTTGAATAACTGGTGATCTATATTTAACCGCAGGGTATACCTGTTTGAGTAATCATTAGCGTATAACCCTTTTTCCTTAAAATAATCAAAAGAAAAGTAAGCTTTTGTTTTTTCGCTACCACCGGAAACGCTGGCGTTGTAATCCTGTTGGGAGCCCTTATGCAGTAAAAACCCCGGCCAGTAATATGACAGGCCGCTTTGAACCGCAGCCAGATCGCCTGCACTGGTAAAAACTTTCGGATCGTCGGCAGGAGAATTCCATGTTCCGATAGTTCTGAAGCTTTCACGTTTCAGGTTTGCATATTGCGGCCCTGTCATGGGTACCGGATAGCCTGCAACATCCGAAATTCCATAATATGAACCCGCAGCTACTTTCGGTTGCCCGCTGCTGCCTCTTTTTGTTGTAATTATAATTACACCGTTTGCTCCGCGCGAGCCATAAATAGCGGTTGATGAAGCATCCTTTAAAAACTCCATTGATGCAATGTCGTTTTGATTGATATCTTCATAATTGCTATACTGGATCCCGTCGACTATATATAGCGGGCCATTACCTGCAGATAGAGACCGGTTACCACGAACAGTTACGCTTACATTTGCACCTGCAGCACCGCTTGTACGCACGATATCTACGCCCGAAACCTTTCCCTGAAGCGCTTCCATAGGATTTGATGCCGCAACTTTGGTGATCTCATCACCCTTAACAGAAACAACCGAACCGGTAAGATCCCTCTTTTTTACCGCACCATAACCCACAATAATCACCTCTTCGAGCGATTTGCTTAAAGGAACTAAAGCCACCTTTAAAAAGGTCTTGCCATTAATACTCTGTTCTAACGGTCTGAATCCTAAAAAAGTAAATACCAATACGGTATTGGCATTGGGAACAGTAATGGTAAAATCGCCTGAAACATTAGTTGCAACACCGATATCAGTATCTTTTATTCTTACTGACACACCAGGCAGGGGTTCACCTTTTTCGTCGGTTACTTTGCCATTTATGGTTATTGTTTCAATTTGCCCATTGTTGTTGCTCGCAGCAGGCCCTGCGATTGTGGTATTAAACAAAATAATATTGTTATCTATCTGGCTGTAGCCAATTCCCCGGTTGGCAAAAAGTTCGTCCAGGATATCCTTTACTGATTTGTCGAGTGAAGAAAGGGTAACACGGGCGTTGGGTGACAGGACATTGTCTTTATATGCAAACCGCAAATTGGTTTGTTTTTCAATTTTTTTGATTACCGATTTTATCGTCTCGTTACCCACTTCCAGCCTGACATTGATCTTATCGAGCGATTGCCCCTTGCTTGAGGAAGCCAAGAGCAATTGGCCGGAGACCAGAAATACCAACAGGATCATAAAACTGAATCGCATAACTTTTCGGAACGTGTTTAAAAATTGGCGTGCAGAGGCACCGGATAATGTGCACCATTGCTTAAACGCAAGAGTTTTTTTCATAACTTGCATTGGTTTTAATCGGTTAATAATAATTGGTTAAATACTTGCCCTGTCGCCGAATGATGTGAGAAGTCGTAAGCAACGGGGCTTTTTTAATCTGGAAGGTTTAAAGTATCAATGTTTCATAGGTTTTTTATTTAAGAGGTAAAAAATTGGTTATTATTCACAGCCGGAACCGGATAGCGTAACATCACCTTCCTTACTCCATTTATAGCTCAGATTATTCAGGTGCGATAATACTTTGATAACCTGTTCCAACCCCGTGGTATTTAAGAAGGTTGCGCTAAAACGGCAGCTTCCTATCTTTTCGTTATCAAGGATAACTTTTACACCATATCTTTCTGTTAAAACGGCCGCGGCTTCTTTCAATGTCATATGATCCATCACCAAATCGGTCTCTTTCCAAAGTACCGTTGTTTTGGCATTCAATATATCTATGGAAGATTGATTATTGATTTCGTTATAACTTATCTGATGATTAGGCAATACAATGCCTAAGGTTTTTTTAGGGGTAGATACTTTAACTTTTCCACGGGTTACCGTTACCTGGATCAAACTGCCTGCCGATTTAATATTAAATGCCGTACCTAACACGCGGGTTGTAATTTGCCCTGTATGCACCAGGAAAGGGTGAAGCGGATCATGTCTTACATCGAAATAAGCTTCGCCGGTTAAATATACTTCGCGGGTTTTCCCGGTGAATTTTGCCGGGTAATCTAAATGACTGTTCTTATTTAATGTCACTACGCTTCCGTCGGCCAGCTTGATCTCGTGCACATGGCGGACGGAGTTTGATGGTGTTACCCGGGCCTGCATGGGCATTGGTTTAGGCCTTGTGTGTAAAAAGTACAGGCCTGCGCATATTAACAATGCAATGGTAGCGGCAACCGAACGGATAATTGTTTTGGAGTTTCTTTTTTGAAATGAGTAAACGTTTTTTTCCTTTTTTACAATCTCAAGCAACTTATTGTATAAAACTTCCTGGTGAACGACTTCTGCGTCAGCATCAGGTTTCATTTCAGTATCGGCCCATAGTTTCTCCAATAAACCTTCAATTTCTGGCAAATTCTCCTCTTTGGCCATCAGCTCAAAAAGTTCGTTAAACTCTTCTGTAGTACACGAGGCGTCCAGGTATTTTTGAAATAAGTATTTTATGCGAAAAACAGAGGCTGTTGACATGCTGCACTTGGCTGGTTTAAAACCAATTCATATACATGACGATAAAAAGAGAAGAGAGGACTAATCAGATTTGAAAAAAAATAAAAAAAAACGAGATTGTAAGCAGGATGGATAGTTGACCGTGTTTTATAAACTCGCGCATTTTTTTTAAAGCAGTAACAATGTGATTTTTTACCGTGTTTTTTGACAGGTTTAGCTTATCAGCAATTTGCTCATGCGTAAGCCCTTCTTCCCGGCTTAAATTGAGTATCAATTGTTGCTGCTGAGTAAGCATTTGCAAACAATGTATCACATGCTGGTTATATTCTTTAAAATCATGATTTGAGGCTGACGTTGCCTGCTCATACTGCATGTGTTGGTTAAGGAGCTGCTGTATTTTTTTTTCGCGGGTGGCCGTACGTAAAAAATCGAGTGATTTATTTACAGCCATCCGGTGAAGAAAAGCATCAACATTTTCTACTTCACTTAAGATCTCTTTAGCCGACCAGATCTTTACAAAAATATCAAGCACCAATTCTTCTGCAATTTCGCGAGACTTGACAACTTTATAAATATAGGCGAAAAGCCGGGGTTGGTTTTTTTGGAAGAATAACTTAAAAGCAAGCTCATCGCCCGATGACAGACGCTGGTGCAGCGAATTTGATATTTCGTCACCTGTATCGGATGAGCCCAAATTGTTTAACAAGGCAATATTATAATTGGAATCATAAAGTAACAATCTATTATTCAAATAATCAATAAGTAAGTGAATAAATGATTGTTTAGAATACAATTAATAATACGCTCTGTACCGGTCAACCTTTACTTAAATGATATATCGTAAATTATTGCTAAATATGTCGATAACGGAATCTTAAGGTCCGCTTCAGACCTGTCCTGACTTCAATACAAGTGCATCTCCTTCAAACCTGATTCCCGGCCAGCCATAGGCCATAAACTGTCGGATATTCTGATGATCTGTACCATCTGGATTTGCCAGTACGGCCCTGTAATGCTCCGCAAATAAATAAAGCGTATCAGGCTCACTTAGATTATTGAGTTGAGCAAAAGCAAAAACCCTGGCGCTGCCCTGGTTCTGTGCTGCTTCGTTATAAACATTGCCATTTTTAAATGCAGTTGGCTGATGCTCGTAATAATTATTAATAAATTCAATGACGTCATTAAATGTAACCGTACCCTCTTTTAGGGCGGTAAGTAGATCAGACAGTTGTTCTTTCATTAAGAAAATATTTTTGCGAAAATAAAATTTAAAAACAGTTATTGATGCAGGTGGTTGATTTCAATTGAAATTGAGATGGAGCCGGGTTAAAGGCAAAGACAATATCCGAACCCGGGGTACCGACCCGGGGCTTATAAGTTACATTACTCTAAAGTGCCCATACCGGAATCTCTTTTTGAGTATATCCCAGAACCCGTTCTTGCTTTGCGATAGCTGTAACCTATAGCCAGCCCTGGCCTTTCAGATAAGCAACAAATTGCGGGTTTTGCACAGAAAGCACGGGTAACCATAATCCTAACTTTTCCCGTTCCCAGTAAGGGCCGGCACCAGGCGTGGGACGGGCAAAACGGTAACGGTAAATGACAGCACGAATATAACGCGGTGGTTTTCCCGGGAAGGGATTTCCGGCAAATAAACCGACTACCCCCGGGTCATTATGCAATAGTTTCCAGGCCAGATGATATGTCCAGGGGTATTGATCGGCTGTGGACATTGCTGCAAACCACATCTGCCAGTCCAGTCTCAATTGGTACGGCGCCACCTGGCGGGGGGGCCGGTCGGGCGCTACAGGCAGCCCTTTGTATGGATAAGCTTTCCAATTTGCACTGTCGGGATTGAGATCACTTGTTCCTTCAAAAACCACGTTGTAACGTTCCCTTCCCACGCTGCCAAATGCGCCGTAAGTGTTCACGAGCTCTAACGGGTCAAACGAAGTATTCATAATTTGTTTGGATGATAAGAGATTGAATGCAGGCTGGATACTGAGCATCCCTACAATACAAGCCACTGCCAGCACCGTATATTGCATGCGCTGTGAAACCTCTGCTTCCAGTGCAGCTTTCGCAGCTTTGCGTACAAGTACGCCCGGCAAGAGTTTAGCCCAAAAACCATCATCAAGGCAAGCCAGCGCAGGCACAATAGTAAGCCAATTCAAAAAAGAGAGGTTCCCGCTCGAGAGGATTGCAAATTGAAACAAAATAATAACATTACCAGCGACGTGTCTGAATATTCGCGGGCCAAAAACAAACCAGGGTGCCAATAGTTCGGCCAGCCAATTGAACCAAACACCAAGGCGCAATAACGAATGTGGCAGAAAGTGAAACCAGCGGCTAAACGGTCCCGGTATTGGCTGGGTTTCAAAATAATAATACAATGCTGTTCCATTGCGCCACACAGCATCGCCACGATATTTGATCATTCCAGCACCAAACATAATCCTGAAGATGAGCCAGCGAAACAGGATGATAACCAGCAAAGGCGGCGGACGTTTGGGAAAAGGCCGCATATCCAGCAAAGGGCATAAAAATATAGCCAGAAAGCCGGTTTCTGCAAGTTGGATTTCCCAGCCATAACCATACCAGTCCTGTCCAATATGTACCAATGATAGATACAATACCCACAATACCCCCATTAAAAACGCGTTGGCATAACCGGCCACAACAATCAGGGATAAAATTAAACCTGTCCATGAAACAAGCAGTAATGCCTGATCTGAATGCCAAAACCAAAACACTGAAGGCAGCCGCATAAACCCTATTCCTTTTGAACCCAGTGCTATACTTACCTGATGCAAATAATGATCAACCGGTAATAAGCCATTTGAGCCGATTAATGGCAGCACCTGGGTTATAGCCACAAGGAACGCCACCGCGTAAACCGCACCCAGCAAACGAAGGATCACAAAACGAGTGAGCCAATACTGAGGTGCTGAGGTATGTTCAAAGCTATCTAACATAATGACATGTATCTTAAAGTTACAGAGATTTGAAGATTATGGGTAGAAATATTTGATTAACGCAGTATGCGAATCAAAATGAATTTTCTTGCTCATAGCTTAAGGAGTTCAGCCCAATAGAAGCAGCCACAGCAATTAAATTTATATATTTATTACCCAAAGCTTAATTCTTAAAAAATGTCAAACAATAAAAAAAACTGGTATCAAAGACATATCGATTCTATGAACTTTGGGCAGCGATTGGCCGACTCTGTAGCGGCTGGCATGGGTTCATGGCGATTCATCATCATTCAAACCTTAATTGTTGCGTTGTGGATGGCGCTAAACGTAGTGGCCTTTATTGGTCATTGGGATCCCTACCCATACATTTTATTAAACTTGTTGTTTTCAACCCAGGCAGCATATGCAGCCCCGATTATCATGATGGCACAGAACCGCCAGAATGAACGTGACCGCGCCCAGGCCAATGAAGATTTCCGAACCAATGTGGAAGCAAAAAAAGAAATTGAAGAATTACAACTGCGCTTAAACGCCATTGAAGTAGACAAGCTCGACAGGATCCTGGCACTGCTTGAAAAAATGGATAAAGAATAATCCATAATCGCACAAACATGAAACCAACCACCTTTTCAGGATAGTTGGTTTCGTAATCTTTGCCAATCGTTTATTGAGTGTAAACTACGGGGCAATGGTTGCCGGCGCTTTAAGAAAAATCTTCATAGCTATTATTTTACAGATGTATCAAATAAAGAAACCGTAAATTGGCTATCGGCGTCCGTTTCGCTTGTTTTAGCATAAGGAGAAAATGTTTTGACTGACAACTCATTGCGCTTAACCGAAAATTTATACAGGCGCATCAAACCGTTCCCGCCGTTTGGCCTGCTTTGATAATCATTAAGGAAGACCTTAATCGTGTGGCCGTTAAAAACTTCTGTACGATAACCCTCTCCATTATCACCAACGTGCCCGCAAAGCATCATAAACAGATTGGGATTGTTTTTAAGGCTCTGATAAATAGCCTTGCCCTGCGCATTAAAAGGAGCCTGCGGCACGTTGGAACCCTTTACCGGGTTAAAGTGTAAAATGGAGTGGCTTACCACAATTGCCTTGCGGGAGACATATTTGCTTAAAATTTGGTTAGCCCAGCCATACAGGCCTGCCTGATCTTCGTTAAAAGCATCAAATTCGAGGAACAACACGATAAAATCAATACCTCCCGCAGTAAACAAGTCATAATGGCTATCGTTATTATTACCGTAATGACCGCCATAATATGAACGGTCTTCAAAGTGTTTTACACCAAAATATTGATTATATCCGTTAGTAGTGCCTGTAACCGGGCGCTGTGACGGAAACTGGTCATGATTACCAACGGCCAAACCATAAGGAATACTAACCGGATTTTCCAGGCCATAAAGCGCGGTTTTGGCAAGATACCACTCGCTTCTGGCTGTTACCGGGTTATCACCGTGTTCGGTAATATCACCCATGTGTGCTACATAGGCTATGTTTTCTTTAGCCTGGTTCTTCTGGATCCAGTCAATTTGCGCTTTGAACATCTCAAAAGTTCCGCCAAGCTGTGCCTGGGCCAGG
>Ga0157372_10002621_pt1 | contig 19468 bp, 20 predicted proteins | sample C55metaG_FD_115307 | JGI IMG/M metagenome (GOLD analysis project Ga0157372, IMG submission 115307) | Corn rhizosphere microbial communities from Kellogg Biological Station, Michigan, USA - C5-5 metaG | ecosystem: Host-associated > Plants > Roots > Rhizosphere > Soil | place: USA: Michigan... | reverse complement strand
GGGTCTTGCAGGTCTGGGATTGATTCAGGGCGGCTACCCTTCACTGTTAATGCATATCCAGCGCGGCGCGCTAATTGAGATCCTGCCTGACCTGCGTCCAGAGCCGCTCACCGCCTCATTTGTCGTCGCACACCGGCGCAATTTATCGCCGCGTGTAAGAGCGTTTATAAAGTGGACTGAGGAAGTTTTAAGGCCTTATTTTGAGTGATGATGCTTTCGCGAATTTAATCCGGGCACGGAGTTGTTCAAATAGCAGAGCGTACTCGGGCGATGGTTTTAAAAACCACGGTGCCGGGAATGGGCACGAATGAACATGTCCCTTTCTGGCAGGAACAATACAGCGTCATGTGCCGCTGCTTAATCTGTTACTGAGGAAAGATTTAAAGCTATCAATAAAAGCCCGCACCCTGACAGGAAGATGGCGGCGGTTGGGGTAGATAGCATGGATAGCGACCTCTTCGCCTTGCGTGTCGGGCAGCACCTGGGCCAGGCGTCCTTCCTGAATATCCTTCTCAACCATAAATGAGGGGAGAAATCCGATACCCAGCCCGGCTATAGCTGCTGTACGAATGGCATCCCCGCTGTCAAACCTGACGTGATTGCGACCGTTCACTGTTACCTGTCCCTGCGCTTTATCAACGAGAGTCCATGCGGTGGAAGCCGCGCCCAGACCATAAACGAGTCGACGGTGGTTTTTAATCTCAGCAAGTGATTCAGGCATGCCTGCCTGACGGAGATAATCAGGTGAAGCCCAAAGTTGTGGGCTTGTTCTGTCGATCACCTGGGTGATGTATTGATAACTGGTGGTTGCGTTGCCTACACGTATTGCAAGATCGAACCCCTCTTCTACGAGGTCAACAACCCGATCGCTGAAGCTGATTTCAATACTTATATCTGGCGAGGCCAGCAAAAATTCATTGATAAAGGGCAGAACGATCATTTTGCCGTAGCCTTCTGACACGGTCAGTCTGAGGATGCCTTTCGGCAACGGCAGATTCTGACGGATAGTCGCTTCAGCTTCGTCTAAATCCTCCAGTATCTGGCTGCAACGATGATAAAATTCGTGCCCCTCTGTCGTAAGCGACAAACGGCGGGTTGTACGCTGAAAAAGCCGGGTCTCAAGGTAAGCTTCTAAACGCGCAATGGCTTTGCCCGCGGCAGAGCGCGTCAGCCCCATTGCCTTACCGCCAGCAACAAAACTGCCCGCCTCTGCCACAGCAACAAAGATACGTAATGCGTTAATTTCCAGAGCTGAGCCAGCACTCTCTGGCGACGCGATTTTTCTGCCCGTCATTGGGGAACCTTTTTCGCCAATCATTTAAATATACTCAGATTGTAGAATTTCAATCAGTGAGGATTCAATAATGTTGTCGAAAAACGCTCAAAAAACTCTGGATGGATGGATCAGTGCGGCTGGTCCGGTTGTCGAGAAGGTATACGGTACGTCAGAAGCCAGCTGGCCTGAAGTTCGTGCCCGCTATATGCAGGGACTCGAAAAAATCTTCCCTGCGATCGAAGGGGTCTCCTACAAAACAAGCGCGTTAGGCAATACGCCCGCGATGATCAGTGAGAGAGATGAACATACCGGCAACAGAATGGTGCTTTATATTCATGGCGGCGGCTATGTCCATGGTGGTGTCGAAGCATACCGCGGCCTTACTGGACGTATCGCTAAGGCACTAAAAGCCAGGGTGTACACACCAGATTATCGGCAGGCGCCTGAATTCCCTTTCCCTACGCCAATAGATGATGTTTTTTCAGCTTATCGTGCCCTTCTCGATAGCGGCGTTCAGCCTGAAAATCTCGTGCTAACAGGCGATTCAGCCGGTGGCGCGATGGTGGTGACGATCATGCGCAAGGCCCGTGACGCGGGTATTCCACTTCCGGCCGCAGGCGTGGCTCTCTCGCCCTGGGCTAATCTTACCCATAGCGGTTTATCTGCCACTACTCGTGACGGGATTGATCCCCTTTGTAACGTCGACTTTCTTAACAGGCTGGCAAGATGCTTTCTGGCGAGAGAGCTTGCCACCCATCCTGATGCCTCCCCGGTTTATGCGAATGTCCAGGGGCTTGCACCCATCCTCATCCAGATAGGTGAGAATGAGGTCATGCTGAGCGATGCTATCAGGCTGGCTGCAAATTTAGGCGAAGCGCGCGTACGGACAACGCTCGAAGTGTGGCCTGGGATGTTTCATGTATGGCATCTTCTGGCCGGTACTCTGCCGGAAGCCGACCAGGCGTTAAATAACGCGATTCATTTTCTGGAACAGGCTTTAATAAAAGAGCAGGAATCAGCGAACTTATATCCATGAAGAAAGCCACTGTTTATCAGTAAATAACCACAACGCCGTGGCCTGATTCACTAAGTCCTTATTACGGGCAGTTAGCCTCATTCTTATAACGCGTCAGGGAAGTTAAAATGGGGAAATCCTGTGTATGTAAGACACAGGATTTCTGCCTGATTTTGCTGGCTGATACAGTTCTGCACTGCCCTGCTTGCGCCACACCGCCAGCGCAACGATATATCCTGCTTCACCCTTGCGTTTGCAGTAAGCTATCTCCTTAAAATCAGACGCATAGAAAAAAAGCAAAAAGGATATATTCTTCGTTGCCTGTAGTTAGCCGAGTTTTAGTTAAAGACAGATTAATCGATGCCGATAACTTATCTGTTTTAGGGCTCATGGAGCTGCTCTGTCTTTCTCTGTAGAACGAGGTTCAAATGTTCAAAAATTTACCTATCAAGAAAAAGTTCTTTTTTGCCTTTGGTGCCGTTTTAATTTTGCTGCTATTACTCTGCGCCACTTTCTACAATAACTTTTCCAGAATTGTCAGTACCAACGAATGGAATATACATAGCTGGCGCGTTATTGATAAAAGCCGTGCCTTGACCCAGGACCTGGTAAATATGGAAACCGGACTACGCGGCTATGCCATTAATGGCAAAGAGGAAATGCTGGCTCCGTGGAGCTCAGGCAAAGAGGATTTCGTTAAAGTTTTGCAGGAAACCAAAAGCTTAACTTCTGATAACCCTACTCAGCAGGATCGCCTGAATAATTTGCTTCAGCAGGAGCAAGAATGGGGGAATAAGTTTGTTACTGAATTGCTGGATCATCGTCGTGCACTCAATGCCGGGACCATGACGCAGGCCGATTTCAATGCCGCCTTCGAAGCTAACACGGGCAAGCAGCAGATGGATCAAATGCGCGCCACCATTGATGAAATCGTCAACAATGAAAAAAAACTGCTCGGCGAGCGTCAGGGTTCTGTCGACTCCGTTGAAACGCAGACCCGGCTGGCGTTGTTTATCGGCGCGCTGTTAGGTGTACTTATCGCTTCAGGTTTGGGCTATGCCCTCGCCCGTTCCATCACCCTTCCGCTTGGGGAAGCGGTAAACGCAGCGAAGGCGATTGCCTCGGGCGATCTCTCCACCCGCCTGGTCGCTCGTTCAAAAGATGAAGCCGGTGTTCTGATCGTCACCCTGACCGCCATGCAGGAGCAGCTCAAAAAAGTCGTCTCTGATATCCAGACCGCTGCGACCTCTATCGACAGCGCTTCTAAAGAAGTCGCGATGGGTAATACCGATCTCTCTGTACGAACGGAACAGCAGGCTGCCTCACTGGAAGAAACCTCAGCCAGCATGGAGCAACTGACGGCGACAGTAAGGCAAAATGCCTCTAACGCGCAAAACGCCAGCAGCCTTGCGTCTGACGCGTCCAGCGTCGCGCAGCAGGGAGGCAAAGTTGTGGATAAAGTCGTTACCACCATGGCGGCTATCTTTGACAGCTCGAAAAGCGTGGGCGATATCATCAGCACCATTGAAAGCATCGCTTTCCAGACCAACATCCTGGCGCTTAATGCTGCGGTGGAAGCAGCCCGCGCCGGTGAGCAAGGCCGTGGCTTCGCCGTAGTGGCAAGCGAAGTGCGCGCGCTTGCTCAGCGCAGCGCGACGGCGGCAAAAGAGATTAAGGCACTGATTGAAGCCTCGAATAGCCGCATATCGGAAGGCACCGACCTGGTCGCGCAAGCGGGCAAAACCATGACCGGGGTAGTCACCGCGATCAACAACGTTTCTGCAATTATGGCCGAAATCTACACCGCCTCCGGCGAGCAGGTGAACGGTATTGAGCATGTCAGCATCGCTATCACCCAAATGGATGAAGTGACCCAACAAAACGCCGCACTGGTTCAACAGGCCGCCGCTGCTGCCGCATCGCTGGAGGATCAGGCGGCTCATCTGAACCGCTCTGCTGCGGTTTTCAAACTTGCCTGACTAAAGGGTCCCTGATGGCCGCATTCGGCCCGCTGCTGCCGGGTAACGCCAGCAGCCAGCCGTTAGCGTTGATATTAACGGTAGCGATAGCAGTCGCGGGCGCACATACGGGGGTGGCTGTCGGACGAAGAGTTCACGTTGAGCGGGTTCAATCAACGGGCTAAAAGGGATTTTTGCCCATCTGAATAACCACGAAACCCATCAGGTTAAAAGGTATCGTGGTTATGATTCGATCTGTTTTATTAAATATTTGTTGTTATGCATCAATCACTTTCGCACCAGCAATTAATTAAGTTATTTAACCTGAAAGAAGATAATGAAATTAATTTCGCTCAAAAAAAGCTGGCTAGCATAAATTCAGGAAGTATCCATTTTTTCAAAAAAAATATATTCATTAAATATCGTTAAAGCCTTTAAAAGTGGCGTCGATAACCCCTTTTTGCTCCACTTACTTATAACATCAGGGTTTTTATGTCTATCACACAGCGTTTGTCGCTAGCATTTTCTTTGCTCGCTATATCACTTTTCGCGATTGTTGCCGTCTCACTTTCCGTGATTTCGGGTTTCCAGTCGCGCTTTGAGTATGTCCAGGTCAATGCCATACCCAGCATCAAGGATTTGAATAAATCAATCAGCACCACCAGCCAGCTGGGTATCGCCTTTTATCGTCACCAGACTACTTTAGACAGTGCTGGCCAGGCTGCGGCTGAAGAGAGAATAAACAGCCTGCTTAACACGCTGAAATCGCTCACGGATTATTACATGGCAAATGATATTTCCAGCGATGAAGATAAAGCGATGACCGAGCAGGCATACCGAAATATCGAAGCCGTTCGTGCAGCGTTACCCGCTTTCTTAGCGGCCTCAAAAAACCACGACAATGCGTTATCCCTGTCTCTTCTTAAAAGTGAAGATGGTGTGGGTGCTGCATCGCGTAAAATGGAAGCCGATTTCACCAATCAGATTGAATTAAATATAAAAATCGGTGAGGCCCTGAGAGAACAAAACAAGACAATTTATGCCAAAACGTGGTGGATGATGACCAGCGCCGCAGCAGTGGTGATCCTTCTGCTTGGTCTGTTTTCCATCACTATTATTCAGGGCATCAAGCGCAGCCTTAACAGCATAAAGAGCACGATGACAGAGGTGAGTAACAGTCTCGATCTGACCCAGGTTGCCACTGTCTACAGAAACGATGAAATAGGCCAGACCGCATCAGCGTTTAACGGCCTGCTGGAGAAGGTTTCAACAACGCTGTTATCGGTGAACCATGCTGCACAATCGGTCAGCACCGGCTCAGCCCAGATTGCCGCAGGCAACGAAGACCTGTCATCACGCACAGAGGAGCAAGCCGCCTCTCTGGAGCAGACCTCTGCCAGTATGGCTACCCTGAGTGAAACCGTTCGCCAGAATGCCGATGGCGCAGTTCAGGCAAGCGAACTGGCGAATAACGCTAACAGTTTATCGAGCATGAATGCGGGCGCAGTCAGCCAGATGCTGGAAACGATGTCAGAGATTCGCGGAAGCTCAGAAAAGATCTCCGATATTACAGGCCTTATTGAAGGTATCGCCTTCCAGACCAACATCCTGGCGCTTAACGCTGCGGTAGAAGCCGCGCGTGCAGGTGAACATGGCCGAGGATTTGCGGTGGTTGCTTCTGAAGTGCGTACTCTGGCACAGCGCTCGTCCTCTGCTGCCCGTGAAATTAAAGATCTCATTTCACTCTCTGTTTCCCAGGTTGAGCAGGGTCTTAACCAGGCAGCGAATGTGGGAAGTAACACTGAAAATGTGAGCAATGCTGTCCGTCAGGTCGCAGATTTGGTTAACGAAATTGCGGCTGCGACCACTGAGCAGAGTAAGGGTATTGAGCAGGTTCACCTGGCGATCGGGCAAATGGATGAAGTTACCCAGCAAAACGCCTCACTGGTTGAAGAAGCCTCTTCGGCATCTAAATCCCTGCAGGAGCAGGCTGAAACCTTGTCGAGCCTGGTCTCTACTTTTACGCTTAATGAAAATACAGGCTATGTCGGAAAAACGGTAAGCGCGCCGATCGCCAGAACACAGCAGCTGCAAAAAAAACCCGCATCGGGCAGCAGTGCAGTCACTAATACAGACTGGGAAAGTTTCTAATTTTTGACTTTTACATAGGATTATTAATTACTAAAAAGCGCTGCTCTGGCAGCGCTTTTACCTTCAGGACGATCTATCTGTTTGTTCTTCACCATACGTACGATGCTTATTCTCACCGAGCTCTGAAGCTACCCAGCTGCCGCGGCTTACTGACCTACTTCAGCAGCAGTCGTATTCCAAGCAAGGCCATAATACCTCCGCTTAGTTTATCTATAAACTTTCGGTATTTAATGTAAGCCTGCCGTGGCCCGTGAGTTGATAATAAGCATGCGACGACTGCATACCAGAGCACATCGATAATGAATGCCATCGTTGGCAGGATGATGTACATAACAGGCTGAATATTTTTGCTAAGCGCTGCGGAAAAAATACTGGCAAATACCAGTGCCGTATGGGGATTGCTGATCTGCGTAAATACGCCAGTCATAAAAGCTTTTGAGACGCTGACTTCCTCTGTTTCGGCCAAATCATTAAAACGGTTTGAAGGACGACGAAACATTTTCAAAGCCAGCCATAAAAGATAGCAACCGCCTGCAAGCTTCAGTCCTGTGTAGAGGGACGGAATCAACGTCAGCAGGGTGTGAAGACCCGCTAAGGCGATGGCAGCAAAAACAAACGCACCAAAACCCATCCCTGCAGCAACAGCTAAAGCCGCCCTTCTCGAACTGGACATGGCCGTTCGGGCGACGAGCAGAAAACTCACTCCCGGGCTCATTGCGCCAAACAGGATAGCTACGCCAATAGCAGAAAGCGCGATCACATCACTTGTCATTCATCTTCCCCATCAGTAAACAGTGTCGTCAGGCAATTCCGCCCTTCATGAACGGCATCCGGTTAACAACATAACACAATGCCAACAATGTCTGCCCCTGCGCATAGTTCATGTACCCGTCTCAGAAATTTTGTTGAATTGATTAGTCAAATCTGAATATCTTTATCGAAATCAAAATAAGGACGCAATCATAATGATTTCAATCAGGGCTGCTGAACTCGAAGACATTCCATCGTTAAAACGGCTTTTCCTGCAGTTGGGCTACGAGACAGAGCATGCGATCTTAGAACAACGTCTCCGTGACCAGCATGACACGCTGTGTACTTTAGTTGCCGAATCAGAGAAAGAAGTTTGTGGCGTTATTGTCATAAACTTCATCATGCCTGTTCATGAAAATAACTTATGGGCATTAATCTCAGCGCTGGTAATAGATGAGTCGTCACGAGGACAAGGCGTGGGGCAGCAACTCCTTATAGCCTCTGAACGCATCGCGGCTATCAAGAGATGTTCTCAGATTGAACTATCAAGCAATGAAACAAGGGTTAAAGCACACAAGTTTTATGAAAATAACGGATATAAAGAAGTAAGAAAGCGCTTCGTAAAGCTCCTCAGCGATCTGCCGCCGCTTGATTAATATCCCGGTTCAGCGATTCGATCTGATTCGTACCCGGGAGAGGCTGCGTTACCAGCCAGCTGATGACGCTTTTGGGGAGTTTAATACGGGAGCAGAGCGGTGGTTTTAAAAAGCCTTGGTGCCCGGAATGGCTTAGTGGCGATAACCGATATGCAAAATATGCCCGCAAGATGCTAGAATCTCCCGGCTTGTTCTCCCCGTATTATCACGGCTGCTGACCCCGATCAATCTGAGAGAGAATCAAGGAAACAGCACGTAACCGAGGCTGGCGTAAAGCGCAGAAACAACGTAACCGATCTCGCGATGCTCATACTGCCTCGTTAACTTTTCGTGGCGAAAAAAACTGGAAGATGCTCTACACGCGGTCAGATAAATTATTGCGTGCCGCACAACTGGGATTTCAGTATCCGCGTATTACTAACTAGCAGCTTGCTATGAAAGGCCTGGAAGAGTACCAACACATTGATGAAAGTACTATTTATATGCAGCCGTAATCAATGGCGAAGCCCTACGGCGGAACAGGTGTTCCGCCGTCATCCATCTCTTAATGTGCGCTCTGCGGGCACCAGCCGAAATGCTAAAAAGAGAGTCTCTTACGAATTGCTTCAATGGGCTGATGTTATTTGTGTTATGGAACAAAAGCATAAAAACCGTTTAGTGGCTGAATTTGGTCGAGTCATCGCATTTAAACCTCTGCATGTCCTCGATATCCCCGATCATTATCTCTTTATGGATCCACAGCTGATCGCAATATTTGAAGATATAGTACCGGCAACGTTGGGGCTCACCGATCAGCCGGTAATATGAAACATCAGAATATGAAACTCATCGAACCGATCGCATGACTGATAACCGGGCAATATGGTCAATCCGGAGCTCTTTCAAAAATGCGCGGGATAAAAGTGGTCTTAATTGGGATAAAGGGACGGCCCCTACTTTTCATGAGCAGCGTTCTTTATCAGAACGGCATATAGAGAACAGGGTGTAGATATGCAAAAAACCCTGGGGTATAAGACGCAGAAAATGACGGACAGATACAATGATTACCGAGTGAAAGATTGGGTAATAGTGAGCGCAAAAATAGGGTCGTGAAGAGGGAGTTTTGGGGAAAGTACTTCCTAGCTAAACAAAAGATTTTCAATCAGTCATGTAATCTGCAAAAATCATGGATTGATGAAATTTTTCATACGATTCACTCACTATGGGAGTGTTTTCATTCAATAACGTTCTTTTGATGTTCAAGATATATCAAAAGATTTCAATCCAAAATTAATGCGTTCAAACGGCGGCCCTGAGGGAATAGCCCGTGTGGCTTCAAAATAAAAAGGCTTATTTAGCACGCATCAAAAAAGGCGCTGTAAAATTAACCACTGAATAAGCCCAATCTAATCAACTCCCAAAGGTTTTTCTTTTTTTACGATCAAGTTGTGATAGTAATTTTATTACTGTCGGCTCTGCCCAAATCTCAAATTCTTCAAATGAATCAAAAACTAACCCATCAATATATCCTGATGATGATGTCGCCACCAATGATACAGGCCCATCATATTTTTCTTCTGAAGATCTTTTTGAACTGAATAGCCATTTCAGATACTCAAGGAACTTCTCAAGACCAAGCCCAACCTCAGCGTTACAAATTTCAGTTGCAAGGTTCTCGCCGCCAAATACCATTGGTTCTTCAGGTTCATCTAATAAATCCGATTCGACAAGTACGCTCTTTCTACAAACACTATCTTGATAAACAGTATACCTTGTTTCTATTCTTCCGTTCTGTCTTTCGCCCCACATAATGAAATGACAACTTCTATGAGAATTATTCATTGCTTTATTTTCTAAAAGCCTGTGACATAGATCATAAACTCGGCCTTTTTCTTTCTCCGTCTTAATTCCTTTTTTTTGGGATTTGAATTCAATTAATAGGAAGTTTTTTAAAGCACCAAAAATTGCATCCGCATTAGCCTTATTATCCTGTCCAGACAGCTCAACTGTTATATCAGTTAATTCTTTTTTTTCGCATTCTCTTTTGAACTGATTCGCGAAGCGTGTTGTAATAGATGGTTCCATTCCAAATTCTGTCATATATACTCCTTAATTATGGCGCAGTATCCATTAGGTTATAATATAAGTATGCACAATCGAAATCTGTATGCTAGATTCAATACCTTACATGATCTATTTGCAACAAATTTATTCACAAACGGTCATGTTAGCCATTGGTTACCTGTGTCATAAAGCTACTTTTGATCCGGATTACTAACATGGGGTGTCAGGGGGCGCAGGTTCAAATCCTTTCGTGCCGACCAAAATTCCTCAACTAAACCAGCCAATTACGGCTGGCTTTTTTATGCCTGAAATTTGTCTAAGGTAAAACCAACGTAAAATGAATGTAAAACCCCTGTCCTGATTCACCTCATTTCAGCAGCGATTTCACCGGCTAAAACACCCCCGGAACGTCCTTCAGGTGGGTCGTCCAGCGGGGCGAAAGCATCTCCCTTTTCATCTGCCATTTCTTCTAGATCCCCTGCCCCGCAAAAAACAGCGTGCCCTGACCGTTCCGCTGATTCACTGAGTCCAGTATATCCATCAGCGCCGTGGCATTTGCCCGCGGAGTAGTGTCATCAAAGAGGTTTAGCTGCGCCACGCCCTGGCTAAAAAAGTTTCTCAGAAGGATCCCACCTTTCTGGTACCGGTGACCATCTTTCCAGACCGCATCGAGGCAGCGCACACCAGCGGTCATAATGTCGCTAGTGTCCTGTGTTGTGTAGGGGTTAAGAGCTTTGTTCCGGCATGCTTGCCGTAATAGGGTTCATTGAGTGCAAAAGGCGAGGTTTTAACGAAGGCAGACACATACCGGCAGAATTGATGTTCGCCGCGCAACTCGCGCACCGTTCTTTCCATCACTACGCTAAAGTGTTTGCGGATAAAGCGTATATCAGCATCTGCCAGCTGCAGCACCGTTTTTATTCTCATGGCCTCAAGCTTCTTGCTGATCCGCGACCCGATTCCCCATACTTCAATGCATGGCAGCAGCGCCATCAGCTCACGCTGGCGATTAACGTTCGATAAATCCACGACATCGCCTGTTGCCTTCCATCTCTTCGCCGCGTTGTTCGCCAGCTTGGCCAGCGTTTTCGTGGGGGCGTATTTAAAGAAGCTCAACATTATGGAGAGGTTCCTCCAGGATACAACCCTACCATTGCGACAAAGCAGCCGCGCCGTCGTATTACCCTCCAACGCCTCAATTTAGAAGAGTGGCAGAAGATATTCGAAATAGCTGACAGCAACTATCAATATATGGGTAACGCGATGCTTTTGGCCCTTGTGACTGGTCAGCGACTAGGTGATATTTGAAACATGAAATTTAGCTATATATGGCATGTCCATCTGCACATCATTCAAAAAAAAACCGGGAGCAAAATAGGAATGCCCTATCGTTAAGATTAAACGCGATTGACTATAGTCTAAGGGAAGTAGTAGCGCGCTGTCACGATTACGTAGTAAGTCCTTATCTGATTCATTCTTTTCGCGCTACATCACAGGCTGAACGTGGCGCTCAGGTGAAATCAAACATGATAACAATGAATTTCAGTAAGGCGAGGGATAAGGCAGTAATAGAATGGGGAATGGAACACCAGCCACTTCCCATGAACAATGCTCTTTAGCTGAGAGTCTTTATGACTCCCAAGACATTGATACTCAAAAGCTATTAGGGCATAAATTTCCAGATCAGACGGCGCGCTATCATGATGACCTCGGGAAAGAATGGGCTAAAATTGCTCTATGAAATTTACCTTAAGAACAAATAACCAAAAGTCATGAGCAAATATATGTTGATTAACCTCAATTAAATGAAAATTTATCAAGATTAAAGCTAGCAAAATAGGTATTTTAGTATCAAAAATAAATTTTTATTTTGGAGGTTCCAATGATTCCACACTGCAGTTACTTCATTGATCCGGGTAAAGAACTCGGAGAAGGAAGCTTTGGCGATGTTGATAGAGTGAAGATTAGAAATTCAAAAAAAGAGGATTGTGGTGACTTTGCAAGAAAGATTTTGAAAAATCATCACGGAGATCCTTTACTTGAAGCAAGGTTTCGAAGAGAAGTAATCTCTCAAGATGCTTGTTTAAACACTAATGTAGTCCAAATATTTATGTGTAATCTTATATCACCACCATTGTGGTATGTAATGGAATTGGGTGAGTGTTCTTTACAAGACGAAATTAAATCTGGCACACTTCAGCAAGACGAGAAGATAAAAATTGCGCAAATGATTGCTAAAGGTGTGGCTCATATACATAAAAAAGGTTTTTTACATAGAGATATAAAACCTCAAAATATTTTAAAATGCGCAAGCGGGATGTATAAAATCTCCGACTTCGGTTTAGCTAGACATATGGATCCTGACGAAGCAAGCCAGATTCTAACCCAAATAGGTCATTTCCCACGAACTCCACGCTACTTTGACCACAACGTAGTTCTAGAAGGTTACTCGAAACAATCAGATATCTTTTCTATAGGTATAGTGCTTGAAGAGTTAAATATTGCTGGATTTGATGATATTATCACTAAATGTACGGATAGAAGGTTGCCAAAAAGATATCTAAATGCAGATCAACTTTTAAATGACATTAACAAACATATGGAGCAAAACAAATGATTGACATTGTTTCAGCCTCCTTCTTCACCTCGTCTAAAGAGTTCAAAAGGACTAATCAGGATACTATACTGCCACCCTTAAAGCTAAAAGACGGGTACCTTTTTGCTATTGCGGATGGATTGGGCGGGTATACAGGCGGTAAAGAAGCTTCAGAACGAGTAATATCTTTCATACGTGAAAACTCTTCTAATTTGATTCAAAATAACTTTGAAAATCTTTTTTTAGATCTCAAAGAGGATATTAAAGAATTAAGTGAAAATGATAATAAACTTATCAATGCAGCAACCACGCTTACACTTTGCTATATTACAGACAAATATCTACGAATTGGGCATGTTGGCGATTGTAGGCTTTACATAAAAGAAAACAATAAATTAAAGCAGTTAACCAAAGACCATACTCAGCATCAAATGCTTATTGATGATGGTTTTTTTAACTCTAGGCAGCTTAAGAACGCAAAAGGCAAAAATTTGCTGACCACAGCAATATCAAAAACAATCGAGTTAAGCTATAACCTGTTGCAAATACCGTTAGAAGAATTAACCAATGAAAATGGACAGTTCATACTTTTTCTAATGTCTGACGGAGCCCATCATTTTTGGGAAAAAAGGCCACGATTTTCCTCCAACACCTTGTCTGAACCTTCAAGATTCTGTTCAAGTCTGAAAAAGCGTATCGAAAACGGCCCCCCGATAGACGATTACTCATTAATCGCTTTAAAGGTTGAGTCTCAGCAAATATGATAAAGATTCGATTTTTTTGATAACTTTTTTTGATAAAATTTTGATAACCCTTTAAATCCTAATAATAAAAACGGGAACCAACAGGTTCCCGTTCTTGTGCAACCCGCAGCGCGGATTACATATTCGCGATAATCGCGTCGCCGAACTCTGAACATTTCAGCAGCTTAGCGCCATCCATCAGACGTTCGAAATCGTAGGTCACGGTTTTGGCAGCGATTGCGCCTTCCATACCTTTAACGATCAGGTCTGCGGCTTCGAACCACTCCATATGGCGCAGCATCATCTCAGCAGAGAGAATGATGGAGCCCGGGTTCACTTTATCCTGGCCTGCGTATTTCGGCGCGGTGCCGTGGGTCGCTTCGAACAGTGCGCACTCGTCGCCGATGTTCGCGCCAGGCGCGATACCGATACCGCCAACCTGTGCAGCCAGGGCGTCGGAGATGTAGTCGCCGTTCAGGTTCATACAGGCGATAACGTCATACTCTGCCGGACGCAGCAGGATCTGCTGCAGGAACGCATCGGCGATCACATCTTTAATGATGATCTCTTTGCCGGTTTTCGGGTTCTTGATTTTCTGCCACGGGCCGCCATCGATCAGCTCACCGCCAAACTCTTGCTGAGCCAGCTGGTAACCCCAATCTTTGAACGCACCTTCGGTGAACTTCATGATGTTGCCTTTGTGCACCAGCGTCACGGAGTCACGGTCGTTGGTGATGGCATATTCGATCGCTGCGCGAACCAGGCGTTTGGTGCCCTCTTCGGAGCACGGCTTGATGCCGATACCGCAATGTTCCGGGAAGCGAATTTTCTTCACGCCCATCTCTTCGCGCAGGAATTTGATCACTTTTTCCGCGTCGGCAGAGTCAGCTTTCCACTCGATGCCAGCGTAGATATCTTCGGAGTTCTCACGGAAGATGACCATGTCGGTCAGCTCAGGCTGTTTCACCGGGCTCGGGGTGCCCTGGTAGTAGCGCACCGGGCGCAGGCAGACATAGAGATCCAGCTCCTGGCGCAGGGCAACGTTCAGAGAACGGATACCGCCGCCAACCGGGGTGGTCAGAGGGCCTTTAATCGCTACGCGGTAATCACGAATCAGATCAAGTGTTTCAGGCGGCAGCCAGACATCCTGGCCATAAACCTGGGTCGATTTCTCGCCCGTGTAAATCTCCATCCAGGAAATTTTACGCTCACCTTTGTAGGCTTTTTCCACAGCGGCATCGACCACTTTCAGCATTGCCGGGGTCACGTCAACGCCGATACCGTCGCCTTCAATAAACGGGATAATCGGGTTAACAGGAACGTTGAGCTTGCCATTTTGCAGGGTGATCTTACTACCTTCCGCCGGAACAACTACTTTGCTTTCCATTCACCTCTCCTTCGAGCGCTTCTGGTTGTTTTGCTCGCTGACTTCATGCCGGGGCGCTCAGACTGCGTCCGCTCACCTGTTACGTGAATCACACAGAGCAAACCGTTTTTTGTTAATGAATTGTAATGAGCCCGTCAATACTAACCGATAGTTCGACGCCATGAAAGGCAATCATGATTCCGCTATAATGCGGCAATTGATAACCTGTGAAAATACCATGAAGAAAACTTCTTATAGAAATCACAAGCTTGAGCGATTCAGCTCACGACAACCCGCCCGAACGGCTGAAAAAAGCGCGCCAACGCGCGTGATTTTGTTTAATAAACCCTACGATGTTTTACCCCAGTTCACCGACGAAGCCGGGCGCAGCACCCTCAAAGAGTATATCGACGTTCCCGGCGTTTATGCCGCAGGCCGTCTCGATCGCGACAGCGAAGGGTTACTGGTGCTGACCAACAATGGCGCGCTGCAAGCGCGGTTGACCCAGCCGGGTAAACGCACCGGGAAAATCTACTATGTGCAGGTCGAAGGCGAACCCACTGAAGAGGCGCTTGCACAGTTACGCACTGGCGTGACGCTCAACGATGGCCCTACCCTGCCCGCTGAGGTTGAGCGTGTTGAGGAGCCCGCCTGGCTGTGGCCGCGTAACCCGCCGATTCGCGAGCGCAAATCGATCCCGGCCTGTTGGCTGAAAATCACCCTTTATGAAGGCCGCAATCGTCAGGTGCGGCGCATGACCGCCCACGTTGGCTTTCCCACTTTGCGCCTCATCCGCTACGCTATGGGAAACTACACGCTGGAAAACCTCGCTAATGGCGAATGGCGTGACGCTTAACTGCCAGGGAGAAATCGATGTTTAAACCCCATGTCACCGTAGCCTGTGTGGTTCACGCGCAGGGAAAGTTCCTCGTTGTCGAAGAGACGATCCGCGACAAGGTATTGTGGAACCAGCCTGCCGGTCATCTTGAAGCGGACGAAACATTAGTGCAGGCCGCAAAGCGCGAGCTGTGGGAAGAGACAGGTATCGACGCCGCGCCGCAGCACTTTATCCGCATGCATCAGTGGATTGCGCCCGACAACACGCCCTTTTTGCGCTTCCTGTTTGCTATTGAGCTTAACGAAATGTGCGCCACTGAGCCGCACGACAGCGACATCGACCGCTGTTTGTGGGTAACGGCTGAGGAGATCCTCACTGCGTCAAACCTGCGCTCGCCGCTGGTTGCCGAGAGTATTCGCTGCTACCAGAGCGGTCAGCGTCTGCCGCTGGCGACAATCGCAGAATTTAACTGGCCGTTTACAGGGGATGCCTGAGCGAGCAGTGCGTGCTAGAATACGCCGCCCTGAAGTTCTTCGTTGTGAGTATTCTATGTCTGATAGCCCAAAAAAAGTGATCGTCGGCATGTCCGGCGGTGTCGACTCTTCCGTTTCCGCCTACTTGTTGCAGCAACAAGGTTACAAGGTGGAAGGCCTGTTCATGAAGAACTGGGAAGAGGATGACGGCGAGGAATACTGCACCGCGGCGGCGGATCTGGCCGACGCGCAGGCCGTCTGCGACAAGCTCGGCATTGAGCTTCACACCGTCAATTTTGCCGCAGAGTACTGGGACAACGTCTTTGAGCACTTCCTTGCGGAGTACAAAGCCGGGCGCACGCCGAATCCCGATATTCTCTGCAACAAAGAGATCAAATTTAAAGCCTTCCTTGAGTTCGCCGCCGAAGATCTTGGCGCGGATTATATTGCCACCGGCCACTATGTGCGCCGCGCCGATGTCGACGGCAAAAGCCGCCTGCTGCGCGGTCTCGACGGCAACAAGGATCAGAGCTACTTCCTCTATACGCTGGGCCATGAACAGATCGCCCAGAGCCTCTTCCCGGTCGGCGAACTCGAAAAGCCTCAGGTGCGTAAAATCGCCGAAGAGCTGGGCCTTGCCACCGCGAAGAAGAAAGACTCAACCGGTATCTGCTTTATCGGCGAGCGCAAATTCCGCGAGTTCCTCGGCCGCTATCTGCCTGCGCAGCCGGGCAAAATCGTCACCGTTGATGGTGAAGCGATCGGCGAACACCAGGGCCTGATGTACCACACTCTGGGCCAGCGCAAAGGCTTAGGCATTGGCGGCACCAAAGAGGGCAGCGAAGATCCATGGTATGTGGTCGACAAAGATGTCGAAAACAATATCCTTATCGTCGCCCAGGGCCACGATCACCCGCGCCTGATGTCGGTCGGGCTGATTGCCCAGCAGCTGCACTGGGTCGATCGCGAGCCGGTCAATGGCACGCTGCGCTGTACGGTGAAAACCCGCTACCGCCAGCAGGATATTCCCTGCACCGTCACGGCGCTGGACGACGATCGCATTGAAGTGCGTTTCGACGAGCCGGTGGCTGCCGTCACGCCTGGTCAATCCGCCGTCTTCTATCTGGATGACGTCTGCCTTGGCGGCGGCATTATCGAGCAGCGCCTGCCGCTGCCGGTTTAACTCTGTTTTAGCGATATCGGACTGGCTAACGCCCGCGCAGATGCAGTCAGACGCGGGCACAAAAAGGAGTAAGTGTGGCGAAGAACTATTACGACATTACCCTGGCGCTGGCAGGCATCTGTCAGTCAGCACGTCTGGTGCAGGAGCTTGCGCACCAGGGCCACTGTGACGCCGACGCGCTGCACGTTTCCCTTAATAGCGTTATCGATATGAACCCGGACTCCACCCTCGGCGTGTTTGGCGGCAGCGAAGCCAACCTGCGCATTGGCCTGGAGTCGCTGCTTGGCGTGCTCAACGGCAGCAACCGTCAGGGGCTGAACGGGGAAGTGACCCGCTACACCCTGAGCATGATGGTGCTCGAGCGCAAGCTGGCGGCAAAAAAAGCGGCGATGGAGACGCTCGGCACCCGCATTGGTGGCCTGCAGCGCCAGCTTGAACACTTCGATCTGCAATCCGACACCCTGCTGAGTGCGATGGCCGCCATCTATGTCGACGTCATCAGCCCGCTCGGGCCGCGCATTCAGGTCACCGGCTCCCCTGCCATTTTGCAAAGCGCGCAGGTGCAGGCCAAAGTGCGCGCCACCCTGCTGGCTGGCATCCGCGCCGCCGTGCTGTGGCACCAGGTGGGCGGCGGTCGGCTACAGTTAATGTTTTCCCGTAATCGCCTGTCGACACAGGCCAAACACATTCTCGCTCATTGTTAACCTCCCGGAGTTGTGACTTATGGAATTATCCTCACTGACCGCCGTTTCCCCTGTCGATGGACGCTACGGCGATAAAGTCAGCGCGCTGCGCGGGATCTTCAGCGAATTCGGTTTGCTGAAGTTTCGCGTTCAGGTTGAAGTACGCTGGCTGCAAAAACTGGCGGCACACGCGGCGATCAAGGAAGTTCCTGCTTTTGCCGACCACGCAAACGGTTTCCTCGATAAAATCGTGACGGACTTCTCGGTTGAAGATGCGCAGCGCATTAAAACCATTGAGCGCACCACTAACCACGACGTGAAAGCGGTGGAGTACTTTCTGAAAGAGAAAGTGGCCGAAGTTCCAGAACTGCACGCGGTCTCTGAGTTTATCCACTTCGCCTGCACCTCCGAAGATATCAACAACCTCTCCCACGCCCTGATGCTGAAAAGCGCCCGCGATGAGGTGATCCTGCCCTACTGGCGTCAGCTGATTGACGCGGTGAAAGCGCTGGCCGTTGAGTACCGTGATATTCCGCTGCTGTCGCGCACCCACGGTCAACCGGCCACCCCGTCGACCATCGGTAAAGAGATGGCGAACGTCGCTTACCGTATGGAGCGCCAGTACCGCCAGCTCAACCAGGTGGAAATCCTCGGCAAAATCAACGGCGCGGTTGGCAACTATAACGCCCATATCGCCGCTTATCCGGAAGTGGACTGGCACCAGTTCAGCGAAGAGTTTGTCACCTCATTAGGCATTGAGTGGAACCCCTACACCACGCAGATTGAGCCGCATGACTACATCGCCGAGCTGTTTGACTGCATGGCGCGCTTCAACACCATCCTCATCGACTTCGATCGCGACGTCTGGGGTTATATCGCCCTCAACCACTTTAAGCAGAAGACCATCGCCGGGGAGATTGGCTCCTCGACCATGCCGCATAAAGTGAACCCGATTGACTTCGAAAACTCCGAAGGCAACCTCGGCCTGTCGAATGCCGTGCTGCAACATCTGGCGAGCAAACTGCCGGTCTCGCGCTGGCAGCGCGATCTGACCGACTCGACAGTGCTGCGTAATCTCGGCGTCGGCGTCGGTTATGCGCTGATCGCTTACCAGTCGACTCTGAAAGGCGTCAGCAAACTGGAAGTGAACCGCGACCGCCTGCTGGATGAGCTGGATCACAACTGGGAAGTGCTGGCCGAGCCGATTCAGACGGTGATGCGCCGTTACGGCATTGAGAAGCCGTACGAAAAACTGAAAGAGCTGACCCGCGGTAAGCGCGTTGACGCCGAAGGCATGAAGCAGTTTATCGACAGCCTGGCGCTGCCGGAGGAGGAAAAAGTGCGCCTGAAAGCGATGACGCCAGCCAACTATATTGGTCGCGCTATCACCATGGTTGATGAGTTGAAATAATCCCCGCCCGCTCTGCCCGCCCTCTTTCGCCGGAAAGAGGGCATCTTCCTGTTACGGTTGAGTAAATGTTTATCCCTCTTGTAACAAAATCAGCGTTAAACTATTCACTCCAAAAATAGAGGGAGAGGTCTGACGATGCGCGTACTGGTTGTGGAAGATAATGCTCTGCTGCGCCACCACTTAAAAGTGCAGTTGCAGGAGCTGGGACATCAGGTCGACGCCGCTGAAGATGCAAAGGAAGCGGATTACTTTCTGAACGAACACCTGCCGGATATAGCGATTGTCGATCTTGGCCTGCCGGATGAAGATGGACTGTCGCTGATCCG
>Ga0157372_10002619_pt1 | contig 19472 bp, 15 predicted proteins | sample C55metaG_FD_115307 | JGI IMG/M metagenome (GOLD analysis project Ga0157372, IMG submission 115307) | Corn rhizosphere microbial communities from Kellogg Biological Station, Michigan, USA - C5-5 metaG | ecosystem: Host-associated > Plants > Roots > Rhizosphere > Soil | place: USA: Michigan... | reverse complement strand
CACCACCATCTGCAACATTCTTGATGAACTGAGTCCCAGTTCCGCCATTGGCGATCGCCGGAAACTCATCAAGTTTGTCACCGATCGCCCCGGACACGACCGGCGATATGCGATAGACGCGTCGAAGATTTCCCGTGAATTAGGTTGGACGCCCAGCGTCAATTTTGATCAGGGATTGCGGAAAACGATCCAGTGGTACCTCGACAACCGGCAATGGATCGACGATGTTCGAACCGGCGCATACCGGGACTGGATTCGAAACAACTACGAGGAAAGGTTCGCGCGATGAAGGGAATCATTCTCGCAGGCGGGTCCGGTACCCGGCTCTATCCCGTCACCCACGTGGTTTCCAAGCAGCTTCTGCCTGTCTATGACAAGCCGATGATCTACTATCCCCTGAGCACGCTGATGTTGGCCGGCATCCGGGACATCCTGATCATCTCGACGCCGCAAGACACGCACCGCTTTGAAGCCTTGCTCGGCGACGGCAGCCGCTGGGGCATCAATCTTCGCTATGCTGTGCAACCCAGCCCCGACGGGCTGGCGCAGGCCTTTCTGATCGGGCGGGACTTCATCGCCGGCGACGCATGCGCACTCATTCTGGGCGACAACATCTTCTACGGTCAGTCATTCTCGTCCCAACTTCAGGCCGCGGCCACACTGCAGGACGGCGCGATTGTGTTCGCGTACCGCGTCCAGGATCCGGAACGCTATGGCGTGATCGAATTCGACGCGCACTCCCATGCCATCAGCATTGAGGAGAAGCCGGCGCAGCCAAAGTCCAATTTTGCAGTCACCGGACTCTACTTCTATGACCGCGAAGTTGCCGCCCACGCCGCAAGCCTCAAGCCCTCGGCGCGCGGCGAGCTGGAGATCACCGACCTGAATCGGACCTATCTCGCGGCAGGCAAGCTCAAAGTCCAGATCATGGGTCGCGGCATGGCATGGCTCGACACTGGCACGCACGAATCTCTCTTCGACGCCGGGCTGTTCGTCCAGACAATTCAGCACAGGCAAGGATTGAAGATCGCCTGCCCTGAAGAAATCGCGTACCGCATGCAATACATTTCGGCAGAACAACTCGCAAAGCTTGCAGAGCCGATACGCAACAATGAGTATGGCCGCTACATACTTGCGCTTTGCCGCGAACCTCACATGACGCTGGAGATGGCCGGTCAATGACGCTGTCTGAAACGGCTTTGCCCGGCGTGCTGCTGGTGCAATCCCAAATCTACAGGGACGACCGCGGCGCCTTTCTCGAAACCTGGAATCAGCAGCAGTTCGCCGGCGCCGGACTCTCCGCTCAGTGGGTGCAGAACAATTTTTCCTCATCCCGGAAGAACGTCGTGCGCGGCATTCATTACCAGATTGTGCAGCCTCAGGCAAAGCTCGTCCGCGTGACTCATGGCGAGGTTCTGGACGTAGCCGTCGATCTTCGACGCTCCTCTCCCCATTTCGGCCGGCACCTGGCCGTCCGGCTGAGCGCTGACAGTGGACAGGCTCTCTTCATTCCCGCGGGGTTCGGCCACGGCTTCGTCGCGCTCACCGATCACGTTGGCTTCTCCTACAAGGTCACCGACTATTACTGTCCATCGGGCGAACGCACCCTTCTGTGGAATGATCCGCAACTGGGAATCGATTGGCTGATCGATCCGGCCGCCGCAGTGCTGTCGCCTAAAGATCTGCAAGGCCGGCTCCTGAGGGATGCCGAGGTGTTCGCATGACGCCGTTTGGACGGATTCTGATCGTAGGTTCCGAGGGGCAAGTCGGCCGCGAATTGCAGCGCAGCTTTGCGGGAGCAGGCGAACTGCTCTGTTTCGATCGGCATAACGTCGATATCGCGGACGAAAAGCAGGTTCGCGCAATGGTCGGCACAACGCAGCCCGACCTGATCCTGAACGCCGCCGCCTATACGGCGGTCGACCGCGCTGAATCTGAGGCCGATACCGCCATGGCCATCAATGCCACGGCACCCCGCGTTCTAGCCGAAGAAGCGGCTCAGCGCAATGCTCTGCTCGTCCATTACTCCACCGACTACGTCTTCGATGGCGCGAAGAGCGAACCATGGGTCGAGTCGGATTCCCCCAACCCCCTGAACGTTTACGGAGTTACCAAACTCGCGGGCGAACAGTCCGTTCAGCAGGTCGGCGGAAAGCACCTTATCTTGCGGACCAGTTGGGTCTACGGGCCGCACGGGAACAACTTCCTGTTCACCATGCTGCGGCTCGCCAGGGAGCGCGACAAACTTAGCATCGTCGACGATCAGGTTGGCGGCCCGACAACATCGATTGAACTGGCTGACGCAACGCGTTCGATCGTAGACCGTATCTTTTCCGGGCAGTGCGGCCCCGCGACCCAATGGGCCGGGCTCTACCACGCAACCTGCGCGGGCTCTACCTCGTGGTTCGGATTCGCCCAGGAAATTTTTGCGCGAACGAAGGCGCTCATCGGCGGAAGGGTTCCAGTCCTGACCCCCATCTCGACAATCGACTACCCTACTCCTGCGAAACGCCCGTTCTATTCCGTGCTCTCCAATTCAAAACTGAAGGAGACCTTCGGAATCGAATTAACCCATTGGGAATCAGCTCTTGCCGCGACTCTCCGCAAGCTCGATTGGTAGCCCGAGCTGTCGAGCTCTTATATCCTGCTCTCGCCAGCACAGCCAATGCCGGACAAACTCTTCGTGTTACCCTTAGGGCACGAATAAATTCAATTACGTGTAAGCGCAACAGACATTCTGGCGCCGCACCTGGTGGGAGAAATCATGAAAAAAGCCTTGGTCAATGGGGCTGGTGGGTTCATAGGCAGCCACCTGGTCCGCCGTCTACGCGAGGAAGGCTTTTGGGTGCGTGGCGTCGATTTGAAGCATCCCGAGTTCGGCGATTCCGCAGCCAATGAGTTTTTTCTGGGCGATCTGCGTGACTATTCGATCGCTGCTGCCGCGGTCGACGGAATGGATGATGTATATCAGCTCGCAGCCGACATGGGCGGGGCCGGGTACATCTTCACCGGCGAGCATGATGCGTGCGTGATGCACAATTCTGCCACCATCAATCTCAATACAGTCGAGGCAGGACGCAAAGCAGGAGTGACCCGCTTCTTCTACTCTTCTTCGGCTTGCATTTATCCTGAATACAATCAGAAAGATCCGGATAACCCAATCTGCAGCGAAGATTCCGCCTACCCCGCCGCTCCCGACAGCGAGTACGGTTGGGAGAAGCTCTTCAGTGAGCGCCTCTACTTTGCCTACGCGCGGAACTACGGCCTCGAGGTTCACGTCGCGCGCTTCCACAACATCTTCGGACCCCAGGGGACGTGGCAGGGCGGACGCGAAAAAGCTCCAGCCGCGGTTTGCCGCAAGGTCGCTGAAACGCCCGACGGCGGCGAAATTGAAATCTGGGGCGACGGCAAGCAGACCCGCTCCTTTCTCTATATCGATGAATGCCTCGAAGGCGTGCGCCGGCTCATGGAATCTGATTTTGCCGGCCCGGTGAACATTGGTTCCGAAGAGATGGTAACCATCAATGAGCTGGCACAACTCGCCATGCGCATTGCGCAGAAGAACCTTGCCATCCGTCATATCCCCGGCCCGCTCGGCGTTCGCGGCCGAAACTCAGATAATCGGCTCATCAAAAGCAAGATCGACTGGGCGCCATCGCAATCCCTTGAGAATGGTTTGCGAAAGACCTATGAGTGGATTGCCTCCCAGGTTGCTGCGGGCCGCACTTCGATGATGCTTCAGAATGCCTGAGGGGGTGAGCGTCGCCCCCATGCGGATTCTGCTGCTTTCCACATATTTTCGGCCTGACGTTGCCTCAACCGGCATCATCATGAGCAAACTGGCTGACGAGTTCGTGGCCAGAGGACATGAGGTTACGGTTGTTACGTCCGTTCCACACTACGACACCAACCAGGTCTGGCCTGAGTTTTCAAAGAAGCTGATGTTTACTGAGCGCGCACAGTCCATGCGCGTGCATCGCCTGTTTACCTATGTAGCGAAACAAAAGTCCAACGTCGCTCAGCGACTTCTCTCTTATGGAAGCTTCAGCCTGCTTTCGTTTCTTCGCAGCATTACGCTAAAGCGCCACGATGTGATCCTGGTGCCCTCCCCGCCTCTTAGCAATGGCGTGGTCGCCGACTTCATCGGCCGAATCAGAGGGATTCCCTACGTCTATAATGTCCAGGACATCTGGCCCGACGTTGCCGTTAGAGCCGGAATACTCAAATCCCCCAAGACCATCGCGCGTCTCGCTCGCATGGAGAGTTATGTCTATGCTCATGCCGCAGGTATCTCCGTCATATCTGAAGGTTTTCGATCGAACCTGCTGGCCAAGGGAGTGCCCGATGAAAAGATCTCGGTAATTCCTAACTTCATTGATACGGACTTTATCGTTCCTCGGGCAAAACCCAATGCCTTCAGCACGGCCAATGATCTCGAAAACAAGTTCGTAGTTCTGTTTGCCGGAAACATGGGCTTCTCACAAGGACTCGAAACGGTTATGGATGCGGCTAAAGTACTTGAGCCGATATCGCAGATTCAGTTCCTATTAGTGGGAAACGGAGCCGGCCGGGAAGATGCGTTGGCTCATTTCGCCAAAGTTCGTCCAGCCAACGTCAGGTTCCTGCCTTTCCAGCCCGCAGAATCCCTTCCCAATATGTACGGCTCTGCGGATGTGTGTCTCATACCGCTCCGGCGGGGATTCACATCGGAATCGGTGCCGTGCAAAATGTATACGATCATGGCCGCGGGTAAGCCGTCGATCGCTTCGGTTGACCCGGGCAGTGATACCTCAATTCTGTTGACCCGAACCGGGGCAGGCGTTTGCGTCACGCCCGAAGATCCCCAGGCTATGGCCAATGCTGTGCTTCACTATTACCGCGATTCACAATCCAGAGAAGAGGCCGGTCGTAGAGCGAGGCAGTGTGCCGAAACGGAATTCCTGCCCGCATCCATCGCCGAACGTTACATTGAGGCTCTGCAGCGGGCAATCAGGCACGGTTCGCAAGTCAAGTGATCTGGATTGATCGAGCCTCGCACCGATGTGGGCCAGGAGGCAGGCGTGCAGATTGGCACTGAGCCGCATTCACTTCCCTGCCCCTGCGCCTCAGCTCTTGAGACGGGTGATAACCTTTCTATAGCCATGTCCCAAACCAATCCCGGCCAGCAAAGCTCCGATGTACAGGATGAAACCAAGCCGGGATTTCATGGTGTCGGAAGCCCCGAAGGTGCTCGCCCCCAGTTATCCGTCAGTGTATGTATGGCTACCTGGAATGGAAGCCGCTTTCTCCATGAGCAGCTCGCCGGAATCCTGTCGCAGCTCAACTCCAGCGATGAACTTGTAGTAGTCGATGACGGCTCGTCTGACACCACCATGCAGATCCTTGAGGATGCGGCCGCGGATGCTTCTCACACCCGGGTCCGGATCTATCGAAACGTCAAGAATCTTGGTGCAATCCGCACCTTTGAACGAGCGCTGGGACTGGCAGAAAAAGATATCGTCTTTCTTTCGGATCAAGATGACAGGTGGCTTCCCGGCAAAGTCTCCAGGATCACACGAACCTTCGCTGCTCATCCCGAAGTTACACTGGTGCTGACCGACGCGCAGATCATAGACGGAAGCGGCGCCGTTACCTCAGGCTCCTGGGTAGCCCGCAGGCAGTTCCAGGCAGGAACCATCGCGAATGTGGTCAGGAACACCTTTCTCGGCTGCACCATGGCGTTCCGGCGATCCTCGCTCGAGTACTGCTTGCCGTTTCCTGTTGACACTCCGATGCATGACCAATGGATCGGAACGCTGCATAGCATCTTCGGGTCGATGATCTTCTTGCCTGAACCGCTGATGCAGTACAGACGCCATGACGCTAACGTGACCAAGCTTCACCGCGCCTCCGTTGCCCAGATGCTGCGGTGGAGGTTCAGCCTCATCCGCAATCTGGTAGCGCGTTACTGGCGCTATTCGCGCAATGCACGTCGGCGCAACTGAAGGAATCAGGCGAGCGATGTGCCGAGCACTCCGGAGCTCACGCGCGGCGCTCTCCAACCGCGAAGGATATCTTATGACCGCTAACGCGAACCCTGAGACATAGGACATACTGGCGCACCGGGGTTGGATTCACCGCACTTGAAACAGCGCATTTTTTTCCAGCGGATTATTTGCCTCTTTTCACGGTTCAGGCGCGATCCTTCCAGGCGTGGCCCGATTTGTGCGGCACGTGTGCGTTCAAGTATGATGAGTAGTAATCCGCATTCACGTCCAGGTGTGGGATCTCGGCGCACACTCCGCAGGTTCGAGTAGGTACCCAGTTAACCGTCATGAAGATCACGCTTGCTTGTTCCGGCCATAAAGCAGTCATTCAGGACGTGAGCTGCATCTTCATGGGGCGAAGCCAGAGCCGCAGCGCGTCGCGCCTGAGCGTGTGGTGCCAGATGGTACAACCATCTGCGGTGAGATTCCGGCCGCACCCGGAGACCATGCAGTGAAGCCCGGCGAAATCCTCCACATTTTCAACTGGGATAAGAAATTCCTTTGCCCCTTTAGAGATTTGATCCGCCAGCACTTCGCAGACGGCCGGCACAGGTTCGTCGTCTATGGAAGCACCGGAGCCGATGCAGACGCGACGATCGCTTCGGACGATACGACTGTCTACCCGGGTCGTTTGATGAAGCATGCTTTTGAATTAGCGGCCGCAATCGCCCGCGCGGAAAAGGTTATGCTGCATGGGCTTTTCCATAGCCACCTGTACTACATTCTTTCGCTGCAGCCATGGCTTCTCACAAAGTGCTACTGGTACATATGGGGAGGAGACCTCTATGTGCATGAAAACGGGAAGCCGGGAATCCGTTTTCAAAAGGATGAATGGTTCAGGCGTTTTGTCATTAGCCGCCTTGGGCACCTCGTAACGTACGTGCAGGGCGATTATGAATTGGCGAAAGAGTGGTATGGCGCAACAGGTGCCTATCGCGAATGCATCCTGTACCCGAGCAATGTTTACAGGCCTTCGGCATCTCCCATCCGCGCGGCCGGCCCGATGAACATCCAAGTCGGCAATTCGGCTGATCCGGCGAACTGCCATCTCGAGATATTCGAGCGGCTGAGCCAATTTCAGAACGAGGATTTCAGGATCTATGTGCCCCTTTCCTATGGAGATCAGGCGCATGCTGCGAAGGTTGTGGAAGCGGGCAAACGAATGTTCGGTCACCGGTTTATTCCCATGACCGATTTCATGCCCTATTCTCAGTACTGCGAATATCTCCAGAGTCTGGACATTGCGATCTTCGCTCATAAGCGCCAGCAGGGTATGGGAAACATGATCGCGTTGCTTGGGATGGGGAAGAAGGTTTACATGCGAAGCGATGTCACGTCATGGCGGCTCTTCAGCAAGCTCGATGTTGCCGTGTTCGATTTCGAGAACCTGGAGTTGACAGCATTGGACAAGCCCTCGCAACGCACCAACGCGCGGAAGATTGCAACCTACTTCTCAGAAGAACGTTTGCGAAATCAGCTCTCTTCACTTTTTGCGAGTTAAGTTATGGCATATCTCGATCAAGATCGGCTCAGGGCGATGGGTTTTAAATCGCTGGGAGAGAACGTCGCAATCAGCGAGAAGGCCAGCATCTACAATGCGGGTTCGATTGATATTGGAGATAACTCCAGGATTGATGATTTTTGCGTCTTGTCTGGAAATATCTCCATCGGTAGCTATTGCCATATAACTCCAATGTGCCTCATCGCGGGAGGGATACCTGGAGTGACGCTGGCGGATTTTTGCACCCTGGCTTACGGGGTCAAAATCTTTGCGCAGTCGGACGATTATTCCGGAAGCACAATGACCAACTCCCTTATTCCGCGGCGCTTCAAACGAGAGACTTTCAAACCTGTGCGGATCGGGCGCCATGTCATCATCGGATCTGGCGCTGTGGTGTTTCCCGGCGCTGATATCGGTGAAGGTTGTGCTATCGGGGCCATGGCTCTTCTGAATCGGCCTGCTGAGCCCTGGGGTATTTATGCTGGCATTCCCGCGCGACGCCTGAAGGAAAGGAAGCGGGATCTGCTGGAACTGGAGAAGCTTTTCTGTGGAGAAATTGGTAAGGATTCCATTTAATCGTCCGCCCCATACGGGCAACGAAGATCAATACGTCCTCGCCGCGATGCAAAGCGACAAGATATCGGGGGATGGGAGATTTGCCCGTCAATGCGAGCAGTGGTTTCGAGAGCGATTAGGCTGCAAGCGAGCGCTTCTCACCCCATCGTGTACTCAGGCTTTGGAAATGGCCGCCCTCCTGATCGACATCCATCCGGGGGACGAAGTCATCATGCCGAGTTTCACGTTTGTCAGTACTGCCAATGCCTTCGTTCTACGTGGCGCCAGGATCGTATTCGTGGATATCAGGCCCGATACCATGAATCTGGACGAGAGGCTTGTTGAAAGTGCAATCACCTCGCGAACCAAGGCGATCGTGCCAGTGCACTACGCAGGTGTCGCGTGCGAGATGGATGCCATCATGGAGATTGCGGACCGCCACGGCCTGTTCGTCGTCGAAGATGCCGCACAAGCCATGATGAGCACCTATAAGAAGCGCATTCCAGGCACAATCGGACACCTGGCGGCCTATAGCTTCCACGAGACAAAGAACGTTACGAGCGCTGGGGAAGGAGGGCTCCTCATCATTAACCAGGAGCGCTTCGTGGAACGGGCGGAGATCATCAGGGAGAAGGGAACGAATCGCAGCCAATTCTTCCGCGGGATGGTCGACAAGTACTCCTGGGTGGATGTCGGCAGTAGCTATCTCCCAAGCGAAATCCAGGCGGCATACTTATGGGGACAACTTGAAATGGCCGAGGAGATCACCCGCAACAGGATTGAAACCTGGAATGAGTATTACGCCGCGTTATCGGAACTAAGTGTTGCAGGCAGGATCGAGTTGCCCGTTGTGCCTCCAAACTGCAGCCATAACGGTCACATGTTCTATTTCAAGACCAGGGACCTTGACGAGCGCAGCGCACTGCTGGCGCACTTGGATTCGCAGGGCGTCTACGCGGTCTTTCACTATGTTCCACTCCACAGCGCACATGCGGGAAAGCTCTTTTCGCGGTTCCACGGAGAGGACAAATTCACGACCAGGGAGAGCGAGCGATTGATTCGTCTTCCGCTCTACCATGGCATCAGCAAACAGGATCGGCAGCGAGTTCTCGCGGGTGCCAAGTCGTTCTACGGATTCTAAAACTGGTATTAAGCCTGGCGCTCTGAGCTGGCGGAGTCAACACTTGAGCCTCAAAGCAGAAACTTTCAGTGCGATCCGCTGGACCACAGTGGCCATGATAGGGCGCTCCGCATTGCAGTTTGGTCAGATGATGATTCTGGCGCGATTGCTCGCCCCGGCCGACTTTGGCATCATGGCAGTCGTCGTCTCCGTCACAGCGTTCATGCTCGTATTCACTGACTTGGGCGTTAGTACCGCCATCATCCACTATCAGGAGATCACGCACGAGGAACTCTCTAGCCTCTACTGGCTGAATGTTCTGGTTGGCGCGATCCTTATGATCGCCTTGATTGTCACCAGCCCGTTGATCAGCCGGCTTTATCATGAGCCGGCACTCATGCCATTCCTGGTACTCATTAGTGCCAATTTTCTTTTTCTTGCTGTCGGACAGCAGTTGCGCGTCGTCGCGGAAAAGACTTTGCGTTTTTCCATGCTGGCGCGGGTAGAAATTCTGGCGGCAATAGGCGGCAGCGGAACCGCGGTGATCTGGGCATGGTACAGGCCCAGTGTTTACGCGCTTGTATCGGGAGTGCTGGTCAACGGATTTCTCCAGGCGGCTCTGTTGTGGCTTCTCGGGTCTGACGGGTGGAGACCTGCGCCTCGGCTGGATCTGCACGGCGTCCGCCGCTTTCTCAAGTTCGGCGCCTACATTGTGGGCGGGGATTTCGTGAACAGCCTGAACCGGCAGGCCGACATTCTCGTCGGTGGAAGTTTGTTTCCTGCATCGGTGCTGGGAACTTATAGTCTTCCGCGAAATCTTTGTTTGACCCTTTCTCTGGTCACGAATCCGATCATTACTCGAGTCGGGCTGCCGGTAATGGCTAAAACGCAGCAAGACAAAGCCTTCTTAAGGTCGGTCTACCTGAAGACCATGAGAATGACGGCCTCGGTGAACATTCCTGTCTATCTCGCCATTGCGGTCTTTTCCCGTGACGTCGTGAGGATAGTTTTCGGGGACAAATGGCTCAGTTCCGCGCCCTTGCTTGTGTTCCTGGCGATATGGGGATTGTTTCGTTCCGTAGCGAACCCCGTGGGCAGTCTGTTATTTGCGGTGGGGAAAGCAGATCGCTCCTTTTGGTCGAACATAGTCCAACTCTGCCTCGTTTTCCCTGGGTTATGGGCAATCGCACATTTGGGTATTCAAGGGCTTGCGATTGGACAGCTCGCTATAATGGCAGGAGCCCTCGTTCCCGGTTGGTATTTTCTCGTCCGCCCCTGCTGCGGTGCTCGCCTCGGCGAATATCTCATGACGCTGCTGGGTCCGCTGAGCGCTGGCCTGGTCGCTGTGCTGATCGCGTACGTTGCGGTCGCTCATTGGACTGCACCTCTGTGGCGCCTGGTGGCCGTGGCATTGATAGGTTTGCCTGTCTATCTCGCCACGAGCGCAATCGTGAACCGATCGTGGCTCATTGCGATGCGACAGCTAATCCTCAGGCGCACTTAGCACAATCACCGAATGACTACCAGGAACATGGTCGATACCCACTTATCGGATGGCAGCACGCACCACGCAAAGAAGGCGGTGGTGTTCGCGCCTTTCTGGCGACAGGAAAACCATGTGGGCAACTACCGTGTCGATCGCTTTCTCCGCTGGCTCACCCAGGCTGGATATTACGTCATCCTGATTCGCGCGGGCAGTCAGGACGCTGAACGAACAGAGACATGGGGCAAGGAAGTCACTGTTAGGGACCCGCTCGGTCTCTATCGCGATCCTGCACCCGGAAGCACGCGACTCTCGCCGCGGAAGCCGAACCCGCTGCGCCGTTCGCTGGCGTTACGACTGTTTGTCCCGGATCCCGGCATTCGCTGGGCTCGCGCCGCGGCGAAAGACAACACCGTCATCAACGCTGTGCGCGGCGCATCCTTCATCCTTTCCTCCAGCCCGCCCGAATCGGTCCATGTGGGCGCCTGGCTTCTTTCGCGACGAACCGGCGTGCCGCACATCGTGGACATGCGAGACGGATGGCTCGACGAACCAAACAATCTGTTACTGGTCAGTTCTGCCTTCCGCCGATGGCGTGAAAGGCGCATGGAAGCACGGATCCTGCGTGACGCGAGAAAGATTCAAGTGACCTCCAACGTCTGGAAGCAATTGTTATGTGCTCGCTACCATGATTTGGGGGAAAGAGTCCGCGTTCTGACAAACGCCTATCCTGTGATTGCACAACCGGTAGCGACATCTGACATCAGGAATGCGGAAGAGCGGCTGCTTATTCACGCCGGTAATTTCCTGGCCTCCAGATCAACTCAATCGCCAGATCTCTTGCTTGAGCCGTTGCTCGAACATCTTTCCCTTCAGCCATCGCGCGGCAAGATTCAGTTGATTGGATCTCTTTCAAACGAGGATAAAGAAGTTGTCCAGTCCTTTGAACCTCGCTTTGAGCGCATCGGCTGGCGAATCCAGTGCGCGGGCGCGATGCCGAGATCCAAGGTCCTGGCGCTTTTGGCCGCCGCAGATGGACTTCTGCTGCTTGCAGCGACTCAAGCGGCGTTGCCCAGCAAGGTATTCGAATACATTCCAACAGGAAAACCCCTGTTCGTGGTGACATACAGGGGCAGTGCGACCTGGCAGGCGTGCGAGCCTTTGCCGCAAGCTACTCTGTTCGAAATCGGCGCGCAGAAAACGGGACACTCTGCGGGTGGCCGGACACCGTTCTATGACAAGAGGTCTCATGTGGTGCCGCCGGAATATTCCGAAGAATCACTTGCCCGGCTATTCGCTGAAACAATCACGCTCTGAAGAGGCACCCTGAGTTATGGAGGTCCGCATGCCTATCTCCGTTGCCAGCACAACGGTCACTTACAACGGAAAGAACTTGTTAGCACGCCATATCAACTCACTCTTGACCCAGCGGAGGCCAATAGATGAGATCGTGGTTATCGACAACGGTTCTTCTGATGGCACCAGCGAATTCCTGGCAGAGCATTTTCCCCAGGTAACAGCCATACGACTCGATGTGAATGTCGGGATGGCGGGCGGATGGGCTGCAGGAATGCAATACGCGGCAATGGAGCGGAAGCACGACTGGATATGGACCTTCGATGACGACAGTGTGCCCGCCGCTGACGCGCTTGGAAAGATGCTGGCGGGTGCGGAGCGACTTTCAGAAGATGAGCACGTCGGGATCCTGGCTCCGATCCCCGTGCACCCGGAAACGGGTCGTCACTATTACCCGCTCCTTTTGCACAAAGGCCGTGCTGCAAATCCCCCTTCGGATGTCGTTCATCAACCGATTTGGTTTGCAGATATGGTCATCGCCTCAGGATGCATGGTGCGACGCAGGGTAGTGGAAGAAATCGGTGTGCCACTTGCCGGCTTCTATATGGACTTCTTCGATTTCGAGTACTCTTTGCGCGCCAGAGAGGCCGGATATCGCATCGCCGTGCTCTCCGATTGTGAAATGAAGCACGAGATCGGAAACATGAAGACGATTTCGATCTTTGGCTGGAAGCACGCTTCAAGTATTCAGCCGCCATGGCGTCATTACTACATCATCCGCAACCTCTTCTATACAGCGTGGCATCTTCCCAGCAGAAGGGTCACTCGGCTCGGTTCGGCGAGGACGTTGTTACGCGGTGCCGTAGCTGCCATGTTGCTGAGTGATCACAAGATGGATGTCTTTCTCAAACAGCTCCAGGGCGCATGGGACGGCTTGCGAGGTCGACTTGGTATCAGATTCCTGCCGCGAAGTTACTCACGTAAGACCGTCGTAAAGTGAGCGCATCAGCGGATGGAGGAAATCAGCCGCGCCCGAGCTCTAAGGGGCTCATTCGAACAAGATGCTTATGCCCTGATTCTCATATCCCGTCTTCAAGACGTGGAGGCATTCCAGATCGTCGCCCCTCAGCATGAGAGAGAACACCCAGCCCGACATAGGCAATGAGGATCGGATAAATCCCAATGGGGTTATTCACGAATGAGTTCGTTAAAGATTCCAGAATGATAAACGCTACGGTCAGCATCAACGGATATGCCAGGTCCCCATTCCCGCACCTGACAGCGCGCGCAAAGCGAACACCGACGCATGCGAACAGCGCCGCCCACCAGAACAAGCCGATCACACCCTGCTTGTGGAATATCTCAAGGTAGGCGATCTCCATGTGCCCCCGCCTCTCCGGAACTCCCTCCCCGAAACCGTGCCCTAAGACGATGCTTCCGATGGTAGCCCTGTCCTCGACCTGCGATATAGTATTAGTTCGAATTTGGTCTGATGCGTGCTTGACCAGGAGCGGGGCCAGAACAGGGACAAGAGCAACTCCCAGGAGTATCGTCAGGCTGCAAATCACAAGCTTCGTGGTAACACGCAACGGGCCGATGATTACATAGATCATCGCTGTGGCTGCAAAGGCTAGAAAGAATCCACGGCTACCCACCATGACTAGTGAAAGAGAAAGGAAAAGTGCAATCACTTTGCTCAGGAGTCGTTTTTGGAATAGCAGAAAATACACCGCAATGACTATATAGATTGCACCCTTATAGAAGATGCTTCCATTGGTTCCTTCAAACATGAAATCTTCTGACCCCACCGCATTGACCCACTCATAAAGACTTGCGAATGAGACCAACCTGAAGGCGAGTGATACAAAGACGGCTGCATAGCCAACGAGAAGCAGCATTGCGCCAACGATCATGATCCTGACCACATTCTTGAGCACGCGCCTGCTCCGGATAGTGAGCTCAAAGAAAGGGAGCACAAGAAACGAGACTAATGGACTCACGTCGCCGCCGAGAAAGGATGAGTTCGCGTCGTGAACGAACCCGTTTACCGTCGCAATCCCGAGGAGTGCCAGGAAGCTCACGCTCAAGAGCACAGTGGTGCTGCGGATGCGATCAAGCGCCAGCAGCGACCATGCTGTAAAGATAATGCTCAGCCCGAATAACAACATCTTTACGGTGACGGGGCCGATCTCCAGCAATCGACCGCTGCCGAAGATGGCCCCTTCGAGCACGACGAGGTAAAGAAGGCCGGCACCTAGCGAATGACGAATGCTCCCTCGGAATACGCCTGCTCCAGCCCCGGCTTCCTTTGAGTGAGGCCATGATCGCGTTTCTGCGAAATGCTCAGCTTCCATGATTGCGCTCGACCTCTAAGCCTTTTCCGAGTTCCTTCAATGCCGCCGGAAAGCCGCCCCGCTATGCGAACGGCGATATGTTCCGTACTTCCGGCACAGGCGCCCAACGCCCAGATCTGAATGGTTTACGACCATTCTGTTTGCCGGTAATAACGAAACCTCCTGGAAGAATTGCATTCATGGGCAGAAAACACTGAACGCGCCTCCTGCACGACTCGAATGATAGACCTCCACCACTCCTGCGGATGCCACCGGAGGGACATACACGCCTGACAGGGTCGCAGCGGTGGCGTCCTGCGGGGTAACGGCGCACTTTGCTCCAGCGATAACTCCGGGCGTACGCAGCGAGTCCTTGCTTGTCGCGCTCGTTATCAGGGTGCCCACGAAACGCATCGTCTGCACGGCCGAAAGATCTTCTCCAGGGCTGCTCTCATCGTTTGGCCCGGATGCCGCGCCCGGTCCGCCGCCATGATTGTCGGCGGCATTGAACCCTCTGCAATTCGCCAGGAGCATTGGAATTGCGTCGGCATCGTTGTTCCCGCTTATGATCGTTCCGTGGCCGCAAGTCCCGGAACCTCCTATGCGAATAAATCCCTTGGCAGTTCCGTTGGACGTGCCGAAGTTATTCTGAATCGTGCTGAACGCCGGCACTGTCTCGAGTTCGATTGGAACAGCCAGGCCATGCAGCCTGTTTGAATCAATATGCAATCCGCGACGATTTCCGCGGGGCGCCAGAAAGATGCCGGTCTGACCGGCCAGCCCAACCCCCATGATCGTGTTATTCGAGATGGAACTTCCGTCAATGTTAGTACCGGCAGCCACATAGATTGCGACGGTGGATGCGTGGTTAATCCCAACATAGTTGTGGTCGAACTTGATTTCATTTGGATTATTCAGGACAACAGCATTCCCGCCAGCCAGGTCGAAGATGTTGTGATCAACGTTCATCTGGAACACCTGTCCAACGATCAGGTCGCTGTCGGCAGAAAGAAATATGGAATGATCCAGATTGATCCCCTCAGGGCGAAAGACGCCGGCCGCGTATCTCTTCGCGTCAATTTCGAATCCAATCAGCGGATCCTTTGAAGATGAAGAGTTCCGGGATGGAGCAAAGTCAACCAGGTCGTGAAAACTGTCGTTGACGTTTCGCCCAAGGAGGCGAAAACCCTGGCGCACATAGTAGGCATGAAGAAAGGAAAAATGAGAATTGATGGTGTCAGAAATGCTGAAGGCTGTATCGAACTGCTTCACGACCACATTGTGCAGATTCAGCCCAACGACATATGTGGCTTTAGGATTTCCATCAAGCGGATCGTCGATCAGGAATCCTGTCGACACAATCCCTGAATTGTGGATTCCCTCAATCGCGAAGTCCGCGAAGGTTTCGCCAGGAAGAATGTGCTGAATCGTAGTCGACAGCTTCAGCGCCGTATAGTCCGTACCGTTCCACGCCGAGTAGTCGGCCACGAACCCGGATCCGGGACCATGGCCGAAAATGCTTACGAAGCCTGAGTTCAGCAATAACGGTGCTGTGATTCGACACAGGGATCCGGCAGGAAGGAAGAGAGCGCCCGATCTGTTGAGTCTTTCGAGCGAATTGATAGCCTGTTGTATGGCAAGCGTATCGTCGGTTCCCGTGGTTCCATTCCAGTCGCATTTCGCCCCATAACTCGTCACGTCGCCGTGACTCGCCGAAGCAGCGGGAGATGAGGAATCGACTGACAAAGCGGGATCCGCGGAAGGAGAATGATCGGGAATTGCCGAGAGACTCGCGGCAACCGGCATCCCGTTCGCCGCGAGGACGGCTGGCGGAATGATCCGGGCGGCGACAATGCTGCTCGAAGCGACAAGCAGAACCGGCGCCAGAAGCATTGATTTCAGGCTCTTCACAGGATGAGTACCGCACACGTGGTCAACTAGGCTCGCCGGGATATCGATCGGCGCAGCTGAGTAAACTTGAAGCTGATTTCGGGGTCTTGCCGCATCTTCTCCATCCGAGCCCTGGCCAGGGCAATGAGACTTCCAATCAGGAAGAACGCGAAAGTTGAAATAATGACGATCAAACTCCTATGCGGAAAAGAGCGCCGGTCCGGCGGAACTGCCGGATCGACCACTTGCACAACCGCACCTTCCTTCGCCTCATCCAGTTTGGCGGCCTCAAATTGTTGCGCCAAAAACTGAAACATGGTTTCGTAATATTTCACGTCTCTCAATTTACGGACGTATTCCAAACCAGCTTCAGACACTTGGCCTCGAGGAAGCACGAGATCGGCATCATTCCCCGTTCCTGTTGAGCCCAGCTTTGCAAGCTGAGCACGCAAACCGGCCAGTTCCTGCTGTGCCTGAACCAGTTGTGCGTTCTGCGAAGTGGCAAATGTCTCGAGCGAACGAATTTCCACTTCCTTCGAAGCAATTTGCGCCTGGAGCGCCGCCGCCGCAAGGATAAGGGCACGCGACTGGCTGTTGATCTCGATCATGCCCGTTTTTTGTTGAGTGCGCGCCAGCGCTTCCTCGGCATTGCTCAGATTCTGTTTCGCGTCCTTCAATTCTTTCTCAAAAAAGAGGCGCCGTTGTCCGGCTTCCGTGATGGCCAGGTGTTCACTCAATCCCTGGAACTCCTCAACATATCCGTTGGCTAGTTCCGCTGCTCGCTTCGGATCGCGATCGGTTACCTTGATGTGAATCAGTCCGTCCTTGCCACTTCCGTCAACGATGGAGCGTCCCTCGAGCTTCTTGCGGGCATCGGACGGGTATTCGACGTGATATTCCTTGGCGAGGCCAAAACGCTGAATCATGCTATCTTCCACCACTCGGCTCTGGAACATAGCGACATACATGTCGTTCTTGTCCTTCAAGCCCAAAGCCCCGCCCGCTAAGGACGCGATGCCGCCCATACCGGTTAATTGCGACATCATCATCGACGCCATGGATGTGCCCTGCGCGGGCGGCATCACCACAGTCTCCGCCTGGTAGCTATTGGGCAAAAGTAGAGCCACTACCACAGAAAGTACGGCGCCCAGAATGGTGAATGTAAGCACTGTGCGCTTTCCACGGCCGAGCGTGATGAGCAAGTCCAGAATCGATATGTCGTCTTTTGCTGACTCTGGCACTGGGCCCGAATGACTGGCCTCAGTTGCTTGCCGCTCGGGGCCTGGAGGAGAAACGTCTGTCAACATTTTGAATCCTGATCATGAAAAGCGAACGTAACTCTATTCTACAGCGCACATGGTCTTGACAATGGAATGGCATATTCGGGCCGCTATTCCGGGAGATTCCGCGCCCCCGGGACAGGCCGGGGCCCGCGCGTTCGCCGAGACTACTGCCGCAGCTCCACAATCGTCGCCCCCTGACCGCCTTCGTTCTGGGGAGCCTCCTCGACCGTGGCCACGTGCGGATGCCCCTTCAGAAAGTCCCGTACGGCCCGGCGAAGAATCCCCGCACCATGCCCGTGAATCACCCGCACCCGCGGCAATCCGGCCAGAAACGCGCGATCGAGATATTTCTCCAGTTCTTCCGTTGCCTCGTCGACGGTTCGGCCGATCAGGTTGATCTCCATGCGCATTTCATCCGTGCTGGCACTCGAGATCGAAACGTGCACGCCCTTTTGCCTGCGAGCCGCCGCCAGTGGATCGGCCCGTTCCGCACCCTGCGGACGCGCACCCTTGACCACCTCGGTGATATCGTCCCGCCTGACGCGCATCTTCATGGGGCCAAGCGCCACCTCGAATACGTCCTTTTCCACTTCGCGCTGCACCACTGCAATCTTCGCCATCGATTTCAGGCGAACCTGGTCGCCTTCACCGACATTTCGAATCACGTCCGGCTGCGCGTTCGCATCATCGCGATCCGCTCCCGTCTGGTGCGCCACCACGGCCTGGTTAAAACTATCCTGGAACTCGCGGCGAAGCCGGCTGATGCGGCGCTCGGCCTCCTTTGACAGCTTCTGTTGCGCTGCGCGATCCTCGATCACGCGAACGTTCTCCCGCACCTGGAACTCGAACTCCTTCATCAGAGACCCAAGCTTGCGTTCCAGTTCGCGCACTCGGTTGCGCGCCTCCGTGTCGCCCTCGCGCTGCAGCCGCGCGCGCTCCTGGTTCAGCGCGTACTGCTGCTCGCGGGCCAGCTTGCGCTCGCTCTCCAGCGCTGTCAGCTCCGCGTGCATCCGGTCGAGGAACTCCGCAATATCCACATGCTGCGATCCCATCTTCTGCCGCGCCCGCGCAATGATGCCGGCGTTCAGCCCCAGCCGTTCTGCCGTGGCAATGCCCGCCGAAGCGCCGGGCACGCCGATCAGCAGGCGGTAATTGGGAATCAGCGTGCTCTCGTCCACGCCCGCCGCGGCATTCAGCACGCCCGGCGTGTTCACCGCATAAATCTTGAGCGAAGTGTGATGCGTCGAGATCAGCGACCACGCACCGACCTCCCGAAAGAAGTCCGCGACAGCCACCGCGAGTGCAGAGCCTTCTTCGGGATCCGTCATCGACCCCAACTCGTCCAGAACCACCAGCGAGCGCGCATCCGCCAGGCGCGACAGCCGATCGAGATTCGTGATGTGGGCAGAGAAGCTCGACAACCCCGTCTCGATTGACTGCGCATCCCCGATGTCGGCCAGGAACGCGTCGAACACCGGAAACGCCGCGGCGCTTGCCGGCACAGGAATTCCTCCCTGCGCCATCATCGCCAGCAAAGCCGTCGTCTTCAGCGCCACCGTCTTGCCGCCGGTGTTCGGCCCGCTGACGACGAGCTGGCGTCGTTCATGCGTCAGCTCCAGGGTGAGCGGAACCACTGCGGTGTTCGCCCTCGCCCCTGCCGCGCGCAGCCGGCGCTCCAGCAGCGGATGCCTGGCCGCTTCAACATAGAGCCGTTCAGGGCCGAGCACCGGCGCAACGCAATCGTAGTCGCGCCCAAAGCGCGCGCGCGCCAGCAGGCTGTCAACCAGCGCCAGCACCCGGGCGCCTTCAACCAGCGCACTGGCAAGAGCCCCCACCTGCCGTGTCAGCGCGACAAAAATGCGGTGAATCTCCGCCTGCTCCTCCTCGAGCATCCTCACGAGTTCGTTATTCTGTTCGATCGTCTCGAGCGGCTCCACATACACCGTCTGCCCTGAAGAGCTCGCCCCGTGAACCACGCCGGAAAT
>Ga0157372_10002615_pt1 | contig 19486 bp, 15 predicted proteins | sample C55metaG_FD_115307 | JGI IMG/M metagenome (GOLD analysis project Ga0157372, IMG submission 115307) | Corn rhizosphere microbial communities from Kellogg Biological Station, Michigan, USA - C5-5 metaG | ecosystem: Host-associated > Plants > Roots > Rhizosphere > Soil | place: USA: Michigan... | reverse complement strand
GAGACATATCCGGTAGCTGCCACAAAGAGCGTGGCCAGCAGAACGAGGACGCGGTAGCGGAGGGCGAGTTCGACCAGGCGCTGCATCTAGTCCTCTCCCAGCTCGCCACCGGCGAGGATCGATTTCAGATGAAAGGCTCCCTGCGTGACCACGGGCTCCCCTTGCTTCAGCCCGCGCAGGATCTCCGTCTGTTGCCTGACCGTGACACCCTTCTCCACCTCGCGTTTCTCAAACTGAGTTTGAGAATGACGGATGAACACGACATTCTTGCCTTCAACCACCTGAAGAGCGGCCGAAGGAACGGCGATTGCCTGCTTGCTGAATTTAGTGGGAAGCTCAATGTTGGCGAACATATCCGTCTTGAGGCGTAAGTCATGATTGGAAACTTCGCAGCGGACGCGGGTAGTTCTCGTCTGGGGGTCAAGCGCGTCTCCGATGTATGAGACTTTGCCTTCAAATGGTTGGTCAGGGTATGTGTCTACCGTGATAAAGGCGCTCTGCCCCACGCGAATACGGCCCAAGTCCTTCTCATATACCTCCGCCTGGACCCAGACTTGCGTGAGATCTGCGACGGTGAAAACGTCCCGACCCGCATCCACTGTATCCCCAGGGGACGCCTGCGCTTTTGTTATCACTCCAGAGAAAGGCGCCTTCAACGGCGTGAGAAATGTTCCGCGAAGATTGCCATCCGAGACTCCAAATCTGTGGAGCCGCTGACGTAGGCCTTCGATCAGGGACTCCTGCGAACGAATGTTCGCTTCGATCCCTTCCTTCTCCGCCTTGCTCGATTCAAAGTCTTTCTCCGCGCCTGCGCCGATATCCGCAAGTCTGCGGCTGCGTTCGACCTGCCTGGCTGCAGGAATCAGCTGCGCCTTGAGACGTTCGAGATCGGCGCGTGCAGACTGATCTTGCGAGAGAAGCTCTCCAGCTTCAATATTGTCGAAAATTGCGAGCGTCTGCCCAGTTCCGACCCGATCGCCAACCTTCGCCTGGACTTCCATGATCCGCCCGCGGGCAAGCGGCCCAACCACTCCAATCCTGCTGTCGATGGGCTGAACCGTTCCTGTGGCACGAAGGTATTCGTTCAGCTGAGTGAGTGCAGCCGGGGCCACCTGCATTCCTATGTGCTGCTGTGCTGAAACGCTCATCTCGACGAGATTGCTCTTTTCAGCCGACTCTGTGGTCGAATCGCTTTCCCTGTTCTGCGCTTTCTTCCCGTTGCATCCGGCAAGCAAGAGTGCAACGAAGATGTATAAAACGACGAAGTGTTTCATGGATGTATTCCTCCCGCGGCGCGTTCCACTTCCGCCCAAGTGCGCGCCAGGTCAGCCTGTGCATCGATGTAAGCCATCTGCGTATCCACAAGACGGCGCTGTTCGTTCAGCACATCGAGGAGCCGCAATTGACCTAGCTTGTATGCCTCTCGGATCACGGCGAGATTGTTCGTCGAAGGATCAAGCACTCCACTCTGAAGCATCTGCAAGGACTCGGCAGCAGTTCGCCAGCGCTGATAGGCGTCCTCCACCTCGCTCGGAATGTTTTTCTCGAGGTACTCGCGTCGCTGTCGCGCGCCCGAGGCTCGAGCCGTCGCAGCCTGCACATTACCCGCGCCGCTGCGGCTGGTTCGCAGGGGTATGCTGACACCGAAATTGAGCATGTTGTCCTGGCTTCGAATCGGGCTGAGAGAACCAGCCATATTCAAGCCAAAAAGCCCATCAAACTGGTTATCCTGCCGGGTGTACCCGGCGGAGACTGTCACATCGGGCTTGGCTTCGGCTCTGGCGAGGTCGATTCCGGATGCTTGCTGTTCCTCTTCAAGCCGCGCGGTTTTGAGATCTGAGCGGTTCTCGAGAGCCTCCCGCTTCAGGGTATCGAGATCGATCGGCGTCAGAGCGGGAGTGTCCGCGTCTGGAATCGGTGTATCCCGGTCAAGTCCGGCCAGGCGACGCAATTCGAGTTCGGCTGAAGTGAGGCGACCTTGCGCACTCCTCCGCGAAACATCGGCCCGGCTGATTTCAACCTTGAGAAGACTGGCCTCGAGTTGAGCAACATCGCCCTCTTTTACGCGGGCTTCGGTCAACCGCAGCGTGTCCTGATTCAGACCAATCAGATCACCCAGAATTCTGAGCTTGTGCCTCTCAGCCAGCACCTCTGCATAAGCCGTTCGAATTTCAAACGCGAGCTGCAAGGCACGATGCTGCAGATCAGTTTCCGCAATGCCGATCGAAAAATCGGCGACTTGGATCCGCTTACCACGCTTCCCGAATGTCTCGATGGATTGCGAGTATTCGGCCCCATACTCTTCCTGACCAATGCTGCCGAGCGGTTTTCCGGTGGCCCCACTCAGGCTCAAGCTGGGTGCGGGTCTCACTCCCGCTTGGCGCTTGAGGCCTTTTGTTTCCGCTATCCGCTCGCGTACAACGGCCAGATCTTTATTGCTCGCAATTCCCACGCGCACCAGGTCGTCCACGGTTGAAGGATCAGACGACACCTGCTGTGCCCCAAGCAACAATGCCGGGTACAGTAGTGCGGGCAGGAAGAAGATACTTCTCCCTCGCATACACATCTCCTGAAAATGATCTTGAACCTGAATGTGTCGTTAAGAGAGCCGGGGAGGGTGGTCAATATAAGAGGGAAAAACCAATGGCTGTTGGATGATTTCTTCGGGAGGCGCCGGAAGCATGGCATCTTGAGGTTCGAAGATCAAAGGCTGTGTCACTGCCACATGCTGGCAGCAGCACACGCAATTGTCACCCGAAGCATCACCGGAATTCCTGTGAGGGCTGGGAGATTGCGAAGAGATATAGCAGTTGTCGGAATGTAAGATGTCGCAGGCAACCACTTCCGCTGCCATAAAAAGCAGCAGGAACATCGCTGTGAGGTAAACCGCCTTGGACGAGATTCCCACTCCCTTAATGATGCCACAGGCGCTCAGAACGCTTGCGGAGGTACATCGTTGACAATTTCCAGTTCGAGTCTTGCTGGTCTCTCGATAGCAAATTCATTTCATTCGACTTCCGCGTCGGCGGTGAGTCCAACATTTACACAATCGATCACCGCGGCGGCGTCCCTCGCAAATTGAGAATCGATGTGGGGGGCAACAGCCTGGCAAGCTGGTCGCAGGATGGGCAGTGGATCCATTTTGTGAATGGCGAAGACGCCGGAACCCCCTCGGTCTGGAAGGTTCCGTCAAGCGGAGGTCATGCCGTGCAGCTTGCTGGTCGTGGTGCATTCTTCCTCTCGAGTCTCCGGATGGACAGCACGTGTTCTTTGTCCGCAATAGAAAGCTCTGGTGGGTAAAACCGACGGATCTGCGGAGCAGCAGATAATCGGCATGCCAGATCTAAACTCCATGGGAGATGAATGGTATCCGCACAGATTAGGCTCTACTATCTGGGGCACAAGGAGGAAAGAGAAACAATCAATCGATTCGACCTCAGCACCAAGTTTACGCAGACGATCTTCAAACTACGCAATCCCACCCCAACATGGATTGGCGGGATCCCTGTTTCGCCTGATGGAAGCTACCTTCTCTACCCGCAGGTCGACGCGCGTTCCAGCGAACTTATGCTGATCAAGAACTGGCGATAGCTGCTGCAGGGAAAATACCTCCCGAATCGCCGTCTAACCGGAAGTAATCCAAAACCGGGTTATGTCCGAGTAGCCCACAACCCGCTCACGGAAGCAAAAATGCACAGAGTTTCCCAACACCTGCGACGATTGGTTCGCACGGGCAGAGGGACCCGTAATGCGCGTAGCTCGTCTATGCTGCTTTATTGCGCCTTCAGTGCGTCAACTGCATTGAGGGCAGCAGCACGCGCAGCTGGTAAATAACTTGCCACAACTGCAGCCGTAACCAAGACAACGGGAACCCCAATGAATGCGACGGGATCGATGGGATGAATCCCGAACAGCAGCGTCTTCATGAACTGCACGAGCACCCCTGCAGTCACGATGCCGATACCAATACCGATACCGGTGAAGGCCAATGCAGTCCGCACAAACATCCATTTAACCTCGCCTTTCTGCGCACCGAGGGCCATGCGAATGCCGATTTCGCGCGTGCGCTGAGAGACTGAATAGGAGATCACGCCGTAAATACCGACGATGCCGAGGGCCAGCGCCATTGAGGCAGCGATGGCAAGCATTACCAGCGTGAACGACTGCCGTTGCAGCGACTGCGCGTACACCTCCTGCATGGTACGCGCACCAGCGACGGGCAGATTCGGATTGACTGAATTGACTGCCTGCCGCACCTGGCTAAGAAAGCTCTCGGTTCCCGCGCGTCTGCTGTGAATGGCAAACGTGACATTTCGCTCGGCGCCGATCGTTGTCTGAGGGATATAGGGGATGATTATCAGGACCGGCCAATAAATTATGGTCGGCGCCTTTTCGTCGACACCGTGCTGATGCACATCGGCAACAACGCCGATTACCTCGTCCCAGGGATTCCGGTTGGATTGGCGTGCATGCTTACCAATGGCGTTGGCGGCTGAGCCCCACTCTGCCCGGGCGAAACTCTCCGACACGATCACCTTGTGCCGCAGGTCATAGTTATCAGTCCAGCCGAAGTCGCGACCGGCGACCAGGTGAATGCCCATGGCGTCGAAGTATCCAGGCGAAACGTAGTCATAAAGCCACATCTGCGGTTTGTTAATGTTGTAGTCTTTCCCTTCCACCTGAAGCTGGTTCCAGTCGGCGTCGACTCCGTCGAGCGGCACCGAGGCTGCGAAGCCGACCGCCGTGACATCGGGGATCGCCGAGAGCCGGTCAAGAATATCGTTCTCGACTCGGGTTGCCATCCGTTCATCCGGAACCATTGAGGATGGAATCGAGGTCCGCATCGTCTGCACATGCGTTGGATCGCTAAAGCCCGGGTTCACATTCCGCAGTGCGATGAAAGTCCGAATCATCAGCGCTGAGCTGACCAGCAGCACCAGGGCCATGGCCACCTGTGCGATGACAAGCACATTCCGAGAGCGATTCTGGGTGCGGCTGCTGCTCGACGTGCGATTCGATCCGGAAAGGGCATCGGACGCCTTTGTGTAGGCATATTTGATAGCTGGAATCGAACCGAAAAACAAAGCTGAAAATATGGAGAGAAAGAGCGTGAACAGGGTCGAACGACCATCCAACGACACCTCGCTGAGACGCGGAAGCTGGGCCGGTCCCAACGCCTTCAGCAGTGTTAATCCGCCAGAGGCAACTCCAGTCGACAGCCCGCCGCCGAGCAGGCCAAGAACCAAACTCTCGGTCAGCAACTCGCGGGCTATGCGCGCGCGTCCGGCCCCTAGCGCCGCGCGGATGGAAAGTTCCTGCTGCCGCGAATCGGCCCGCACCAGAAGTAGGTTGGCGACGTTCACCGAGGCAAGCAGCATCACCAGACCGACAGTAGCCATCACCACCCACAGGATGCTGCCCACCTGGCCGACTACCTGCTTCTTGAGCGGTCGGAAATCCGGCGTGATGCGCCAGATCGCGAAGTAGTGTCCGAACCGCCAGGAATTCATCCAGATCGGCAACAGGGTCGTAACATCGGCATCAGCCTGATCGATCGTGATTCCAGGCTTGAGCCGGGCGACGCCGAAATAGCCAAACGGAGGACCGTCCTGGATCGTGCGCTCCGGGGCAAGCGGTACGAAAATGTCGAAATCCCGATCCACCACACGGAATCCTCGCGGCATCACGCCTACAATCTCACGCGCCTGCGAATCCACCTGGATGCTTCGGCCAATCACCTCTGGGTCACCACCGAAGCGCCTTTGCCAATAGCCGTAACTGAGGATGATTGTCTTGGCTCCGTGAGGTTCCTGGTCTGCTTGGGAAAACCATCTCCCGATCGCCGGCGGAACACCAAGCGTCTGCAGCACTCCGTCGCTCACAACGATGGTGTGAACCTCCTCCGGCTGTGCCAGCCCGGTGACATTTGCCGTCCGCGGCGACCAGATGCCCATCGACTCAAAGCTTCGGTTGTGTTCTGAAAATATGAGATACATCGACGGTGACATCATCAGCCGGTCTGAAAAATCCGCGATGCCGGCCCCGGGAGCTCGCAACCACAATGAGACCAGCCGGTCTGAATTGGGATACGGAAGAGGCCTCAACAACACGCTGTCGACAACACTGAATACCGCTGTGTTGGCCCCGATACCGATGGCAAGTGTCAACAGAATCGTGAAGGCAAAGCCGGGAGATTTGCGTAAGCGGCGCAAAGCCAGGCGGACGTCCGCGAGCACTGAATCGAGTGTTCGCCACTGCCACACTTCACGGCTGCGCTGCCTAACAAGAGAAGGATTTCCGAAAGCGATGAGAGCTGCCTTGCGTGCGTCGGCCCGAGAAAGATGCTCAAGGCGCATCAACTGCTCGGTCTTCTCTTCAATGTGTTCGTGTAACTCTTCGGAAAGATCGTTATCAAGATGTCGTCTACAGGCGAACTGGTCCCACCAACTCATCGTATGGACCTCCTATGAGTTTTCGATACCCCGTTCAGGACCGAGCACCATCTGGATTCCATCGAGCATTCGGTCGAAGGCAGAGATTTCGCGCTCCAGGTGGCGTAAGCCGGCCTTGGTGATCTGGTATATGCGCACTCGACGATTTGTTGTGGATGATACAGCCCAATCTGCTCTGACGAGTTTGCTTTTCAACAACCGTTGCAGGGCGGGATACAGTGAACCCTCTTCCACCTGCAGCAGGTTATTGGATCGTTGTTGAATGTGCTGAACGAGAGCGTAGCCATGTGCCGGTTGGCGGCGAAGAGATTCGAGAATCATCAACTCAAGGGCGCCGGGGAACAAGTCACGTGATGAAGCCTTTTCCTTTTCCATGAGGCCTCGCGCAAACAAGCATAGAGTAAACAGGTAAGAATAAAGAGTCAAGACCCGTTGACGTTATTGTGACCAATGATCCAGGAGTTTTATCTTCACCGAGGTCGAATGTTTTAAGCACGGAGGAATGCCTCTGCGGAAGCGGCAGAGGAGATCAGCAATTGCGGCAGGAAAGCTTTGCCCTCCATTCGCCCGTATCGCTACCGCCGACTGCGGGACCTAGCAGGCAAGCGCGTTCGAGGTTGGGAAGGGCGGCAAATCTTTGACCTCAGTGTCCATATAGCCGACAACACACTCGCGAACGCAAAAATAGCGTGGTTTGGTATTGCGGAGAGTCAATGAGCGGATTGGCTGCGAGCTGCAGTTTTCATCACCTTCGTGCACTCACCTCAAATTGCCCCGTGCCGCAGACCAGCTGTAGTCCACGCGTAACTCAAACGGGAGATGCGGTGGTCCTCTGCATTACGTAGCGGACGTTCTTGTCCGGCCGTTTGGTACGTCATCGTGCTTTTCCGGAGAAGTGCCACTGGCTTCAGGAAGGAGGGACTCGCGCTGTCTAGCCGATCAGTTAATGTGCTATCCAGGAGCTAACGGGCACGAGATCCAATCCTCTTTTTTGCGAGGTTGCGGTGGACGAGTTCGCATAACTTCAACACCTCGGGGTTAACGAGGGAATAGATAATGCTGCTTCCGTCGCGCCTGCGGCTCACAATCCCGGCCTGATGAAGGTTTTGCAGATGCCTGGAGATATTTGGCTGGTTTCCATCCAGAATCTCTACAATCTGCCCCACAGTCATCGCTCCTGGCCTCAACACCTGAAGTATCCGGAGACGATAGGGCTCCCCAAGCGTGCGAAATCGTGAGGCAACGAGATCCAGCATTTCGGCACTCAGTTTCAGGTTGCATGATCCATCAGCTTCGACGATGCTACCCTCCCGAGGCTGAATTCCATCCATATCTTTCAGACGTTAGCGCCAGCAGCACACGGAATCTCGAGTGAGATTTCGATCTGCGGCGGGTTGAGCAACGTGTTCTTAACCAGGCAATGTTCGACAGAGCGCATTAGCCCTTCACTCTGCTCGGACGTAAGGCAGACAGGGCTATCGACTCGAATGCGAAACTTGCCAACTCGGACGGGTCCTTTGAGTTTTTCGGCGTCGACGTGAACCGAGACGTCGCCGGTTGCAAGATTGCGGCTGCGCAGATATTCGGCGGCGTAATAAGCTGCGCAGGCACCAAGCGAGGCCAAGAGAAACTCCGGCGGCGTCATACCCTCATCTGTGCCTCCATTTTCTTGGGGCTGATCGCAGATGATCGTGTGAGTCCGTGCCTGAACTGAGAATTTGACGCCTTGTATTTGAGCAATATGAACTTCCATCTGGAGTCTTCCTCATAATCGGCCCCCATATCTAGGTAACAATGATGTGACCACCTACAGCTGTTTTCCTAAACTGACCGCTTCTACCAGATAAAAGCCCAGCCCGGACCAAAACGTTACATCACACTCGAAATATTTCCGGCTTCTAAACTTTTCCTCTCAAAGGTACTGAGGCAGCGCTACATTACGCAGGCTCAGCACAGCGGGCATTAGATTTCTGAAATGCTCAGCTGAAGGTCTTGTCAGTGAGGCAGATTTCATGATCTCTTCGCGCCGACCTCACCTTCGCGAAGAGTATAGCCACTCTATGTAAGGAGAAAGTGATGCATATCACGAATCGATTCGTTAACGGTTCGACGATGAAGCGAGTCGTGCTTTCTTGGGCGTCTCCATAAGGCGCAGATATTCCTGGGTCATCAGTGCACGCATACGTTGAGCAGCATCCAGGTCGCATGCGACTTCAAAGGAACGGCAGCGATCGATCGCGGCGCGCAGATCCTTCAGAAATGCAACGCACGCCGGGCAATTCTCAATATGCACTCTCATCTGCTCGCATGTTCGCGGTTCAACACGCGCATCCAGATATTCTGACAAATTCGCAAAGAGTTCACGACACTCCGCAGACCTCTCCGTAATCGCTCGTTTGTCTGCGGCCTTCTTCTCCGGTTGTCTTTTCAGAAGCCTCGACATCTCTTTCCTTACCGCCAGCCTCGCCCGATGTAGGCGGACCCGTACAGTACCGATTTGAAGGTCTAGAACTGCGGCGATTTGCTCAGTGGTTAGCTCCTCCATGTCGTGGAGAACCAGGACCATTCGCAGTGGGGTTGGTATTTGCAAGACTGACTGATGCAGGAAACGATGCTCTTCGCCGTGAATGGCGGCATCCTCTGGCCCGCCTTCGGTCTTGAGCAGAAGACCCTTGAGTTCCGCGTCGTCCGGAATCAGCTCATTAAGAGAAAGCTTCTTACCTGTTCCCTCGAACTTGCCTCGCCTCATGCGGTGGCAGCGATTTCGCGCAACCGTGTAAAGCCATGCGGCTAATGCATTGGGACCTTCGAGCTTGCCGAGATGTTTGAGCGATCGGAAGAGGACTTCCTGCGCCGTGTCCTCTGCATCCTGCCGGTGCCCGCACATTTTCATGCTGAACGAGAACACAGTGTTCTGCAGCAGCCCGATTGCTTCCTCAATCGCTTCTGGAGTCTTCTTCTGCAGGAGTTCGGACGCCTGGATCAACTCAGTTCGCATCTGTGTAAAGCGCTGTCTCTATCAGTATAGACAGCAGTCGAGGATTAAGCCTTTCCTATGCGCAATCCGAACTATCGCACTCTCGCCGCTCTGCGAGCGCTACCTCGATCATTCGAAGCCCGACAGGGCATATCGTTTTCAGCCAATCTTCAAACTCACTCTGTTCTGCCAAGGACCCGGACTGGACGACGGCCCTTAGCAGGGCAAGGGCAAGTCCCATTTCGGCGCCCGGACGACTCACCTCGATCAGCAACATTTCACGGTAGACCTCATCCTTCAGGCGATTCGCCTTCCGAATCTCAGACACTCTTCTGGCTGGTGCCGACGTCTTACCGTCAGGCATCACTTCCGAAGTATCCTTGCTTTCGTGAGCCGTCGATCCCTTCCGGTCTTCTTTTCGCATCTGCGACCTCAGTTCCGGAAGTGCTACCCACGGCCCACAGCGCAGCCGGCATCCTTCAATCCAATCGCGCGAAGAATCGACATCGCCGGACACCAATTCGTCAGTGCCGATTGCAGCAGATTGAGCCCGATGAACACCGTAAACCACATCCAATAATGAGAGACATAAAGGGTGAGAGCAACAGACAGGAGCACCATTACTCCCGCCATCAGACGTACTCCGCGTTCAACTGTCATTGAGCAACTCCTTCACGTTCCTGTATTTCGGGTGCAGAGGTCACAGGGGTTTCAGATTTCCTATGCACCAGGTAGTAGAGGATTGGAATCGTCGGCCAGGATAGAAAGGTCGAGGCCACAGCTCCAGCGATCAGGGATACGGCGAGGCCCTGGAAAATGGGATCTGTCAGAATCACACTTGCACCCACGACTACCGCGGCCGCGGTCAGCAGCATGGGCCGGAAGCGAATTGCGCCCGCATCAATGACTGCTTCGCTCAATGGTGCTCCCTGCCGCTGGCGCAGTTCGATAAAGTCGACCAGAATTATCGAATTGCGCACGATGATGCCGGCCCCGGCAATAAAGCCGATCATCGATGTTGCGGTAAAGAAGGCGCCCATCAGAGCATGAGCCGGAAGGATGCCCACCAAAGTCAGTGGGATCGGCGCCATAATAATCAGCGGCACCACGAACGAGCGGAACCATCCCACCACGAGCACGTAGATCAGAATGAGCACCGCTGCAAACGCCAGTCCAAGATCGCGGAACACTTCAATGGTGATGTGCCATTCCCCATCCCACTTCATCGAGAAGTGGTCGGTCGATTCGGGCATAGCCGCGTTATAGCGTGCGAGTGTGTAGCCCGCCGGCAGCCTGAGCTTATCAAGTTCCTTGTTCATCTTGAGGATCGCGTAGACGGGACTTTCCTCGGCTCCCGCCACATCCCCTGTCACGTACACCACTCGGCGCAGGTTCTTGTGATAGATGCTCTGCTCGATCAAGCCATGGCCGGAGGTGACCAACTCCCTCAGCGGAACCATTCCGCCGCCTGCGCCCGCCAAATGAATGTTCTCCAGAGCTTGCTCGGAGGAACGGCCTTCGCGCGTGAATTGCACCATAATTGGAATCGGCTCGCGCGCTCGGTCATCGTGCAACAATCCCGCTTCCATTCCAGAAGTTGCCAATCCAAGGGCATTCGCCACATCAGTGACCGCAATCCCGTTCTGCGCCGCCTTGACTGAGTCCACACGAATCGCAAGCCGGGGCTGGGGATCCTCCACATACCAATCCGAATCGACCACTCCAGGCGTGTGCTGAAAGATCGACTTGATCTGCTGCGCCACTTTTGTCTGCCCGTCAAGGTCGGGACCGTACACTTCGGCAACCAGGGTCTGAATCACCGGTGGCCCCGGAGGCACCTCACTGACCTGAATACGGGCTCCGTACTTGTTGCCAACCTTCTCGAGGATCGGCCTCAGCCGCTTGGCAATTGCATGACTCTGGACTTTACGCTCCTTCGCCGGAAGTAGATTGACCTGAATATCAGCCTGACTAGGCATGCGCCGCATGTAGTAGTGGCGTACAAGCCCGTTGAAGTTGTACGGACCGGAGGTGCCGGCGTACAACTGGTAATTGAGCACATCCGGCTGGCGCGCAAGTTCGTTTCCAAGCAACTGGGTTACGGCCAGGGTCTGTTCCAGCGGCGTGCCGTCAGGCATGTTGATAATCACCTGCAGTTCGCTTTTGTTGTCGAAGGGAAGCATCTTCACGCGAACCAATCCCAGGGGAACAAGCACGACCGAGATCAACAGAAGCACGAGGACCGCGGCGAAGAATAGAATCCGGTTTCTTCCGGAAGCGATCAGGGGCGACATTACTTTTCGGTAGAGCCGGGTTCGCCAGTTCTCATGCTCCGGTTCCAGGAGATGCGCGCCACGCAGATTCTTCCCAAGCAGTCGCATCGCCGCCCAAGGCGACACCACAAACGCCACCAGCAGAGAAAACAGCATTGCCGCCGACGCTCCCACCGGAATGGGCCGCATATACGGACCCATCAACCCGCGCACAAAGGCCATCGGCAAAACCGCTGCGATCACGCCAAACGTCGCCAGAATCGTCGGATTGCCCACCTCGGCAACCGCTTCAACCGTCACGGTGCTGGAAGGTCGATTCCGATTCTCCGGCAAGCGGAGATGGCGCACGATGTTCTCGACTACGACGATGGCATCATCCACCAGGATGCCGATGCTGAAAATCAAGGCAAACAGCGTGACGCGATTAATTGTGTAGCCGAGAAAATAAAAGATTGACATGGTGAGCGCGAGCGTCACCGGAATTGCCAGTAACACCACGCCCGATTCGCGCCAACCTAGAAAGAGAGCAACAAGAAACGTGACCGAAATCGTGGCGAGCAGCAGATGCTCCAGAAGCTCATCCGATTTCGCCTTCGCGGTATCGCCATAATTTCGCGTTGTAGTCACATGCACATCATTCGGAATCTGCACGCCCTTCATCTCGTCAATGCGCTTCAGAACGGCATTGGCAATATCGGTCGCGTTGGTTCCTTTCCGCTTCGCGACCGTTACCGTGACTCCTGGAAATTGCTGCGGCGAGCGGCCTTTGTCAGCGCTTGCGGCCGTCGTCCCGAACAAAACATAATTTGCCGGCTCTGACGGTCCATCGAGAATCTCATTGGCTACATCGCGCAGATACACGGGACGTCCGTGATCGACAGCCACGACCACCGATTCCAGATCCTTGCGGCTGGTAAAGAGATTGCCTGCGTCAACGCGCACCTCGCGATTGTTCTCGGCGAAGCTGCCCGCTTGCAGACTGGCATTGGCTGCTTGTAAGCGCCCAACGATAACGGCGGGGGACAGACTATACCCGTTTAGTCTCGAAGAGCTGAGGATTACCCGCATCGATCGCGGAAGGCCACCGATGACCGAACTTTCTGAGACGTCCGAAATCTGTTCAATATTGTGGCGAACCTCATCAGCGATGAAGCGTAACTGGTACGCCTCGTGGTGCTCTCCCCAGAGTGTTAGAGAGAGAATCGGCACATCATCGATCGATCGCGCCTTGATGATGGGCTGCGTAACCCCGGGCGGAATCTGATCGAAGTTCGAGTACAGCTTACTGTAGACCTTGATCAGCGCTTCTTCCTGCGGCGTGCCAACCAGAAACCTGACGATGACGAGGCTCTGTCCCGGACCTGACGTGGAGTAGACATACTCCACGCCGGAAATCTGGTGTACAAGTTTTTCAATAGGGAGGGTAACGCGCTCCTCGACCTCGGCGGGGGACGCGCCCGGCATTGCCGTCGCAATGTCGAGCATCGGAACCACGATCTGGGGATCTTCTTCACGCGGGATGATTGCTACGGCGAAGACTCCCAACGCCAGAGATGCCAGGATAAAGAGCGGCGTCAGCTTCGAATTAAGGAAAAACTGCGCGAGCCGTCCAGCCAGGCCGAGTCTCTGCGCACTGAGATCCTCAGGGACCGATCCTGGCCCTTCGGGTGAAAGATCGGAGTTCGTCATGGCTGGACCTCGATCCGCTTACCGCCCAAATCTCGATCAGCCGGATCCTCGACGAGCTTCTCATTTGCTGCAATTCCAGACAGGACCTCAACCGCATTTCCGTGCATTGATCCGAGCGTCACATATCGAAGCTGGGCAATGTTGTTGCTGTTCAGCACGTAGGCGTACGCAAGTGATCCCCGGACAACGATTGCCGATCGACATACCAGAATCGCCTGCTTTGTTCCGATTGGAATCGCAGCAGTCGCATACATGCCTGCGCGCAGATCCTTCGACTGTGGAAGATCGATCTTGATCAGGAAACTATGACTCGACGCGTCGGCAGCAGGAACGATATCCGATACCGTTCCGCTTGGGTCCAAATCTTGGCCGCTGCTTATAGAGATGTCCACCCTCATCCCTTTGTGCACAGATCCAATCACCGACTCAGCAACTGTTGCCTGCAGTTGTAGGGGTCCTGCACTGTCGATCTGAACCAGCGGAACACCCGGCGACGCGAGCGCACCAGGGTCGACCATGCGGGCGGTAATAACTCCGGCGAATGGTGCGACAACTCTTGCGTAGCCCAGCAGCGCCCGGGAACCGGCGTGCTGCGCCTTCATCGCATTTACCTGCGCCCGCAGAGCTTCCACCTGGGCGTTTGCGGCCTCTGCCCGACGCGCCACTTCATCCATCTCTTGTGGACTTACACTCTTCTGAGACTGCAACTGTTTGTAGCGGGCAAGAGTGCTGGCTGCCAGGTCAGCGTTCGTCTGTGCAGATATCTGCTGGTTTTCTGCCGCCTTCACCCCTGCCTCAGCCTGATCGGCGGCCGATTTCAGCGTTGCGTCGTCGAGGATCACGATCGCTTGACCCGCTCCAACAGAATCGCCTTCGCGGGCCAATACCCGTTCCACACGGCCAAGCACCTGCGCAGAAAGAATCGCGGTTTGTCGAGCGTGCAGCGTGCCGGTTGCTGCCACAGTGGTCGGAGCCTGCCCCTCCCTGCTCTCCACAACTCGCGCGTGTACCGTCTCGACCGTGGAAGGGGATACTGGCTCAGGTGATTTGCAGCCAGGAAGAGTGCCCGTGATCACAGCAAGCAGACTAAGGTATCTAAAAAGTTTCATTGCAGGTCCTCCGCAGCATCGGGCGTAAGCGTCCCGGTCGCAAATAATTGTTGAACGTATGCCATTGTGTTGCCATAAACGGCATGCCAGTAACTTGTCTGTGCTTCACGCTCGGCGTCCTCCGCGCGAAGCAGGTCTGTGATTGTGGCGAGACCCGCTTCATAGCGGTTCCTCAAAATCCTCAGACTCTCTGCTGCCTGATCGATGGCGGCCCGCGCGGTATCCAAAGACTGCTGCGCCGTCTGGCGCTGAATGTGAGCCTGGTTCACCTGTAGCCTGACTTGCTGCTGATAAGCAGTGAGTTGAGCATCTACCCGCGCCTTCATCGCCCTTTCCTTGGCCAGCTGAGCGCGTTTGACGAAGGGGACAATATCGATGCCGATCTGCACTCCGGCCACCCAGTTGTTTCCACCTTGTCCACCCGCCGATTGCCGGTCGTCCTCCCAGCTACCGTAGGCGTTTATTCGCGGCCCAAAGCTCAGGCGCGCAGCACGCTCCGCGGCAGCCTGCGCCGACTGCCGTTCGGTCAATGCCGCAAGATCATGGCGGCTCTTGGTCGCGGTTCCGAGTTCCTGTTCAAGGTCGGCGTTGGGAAAGTCCTTCTGCTCAATCGGTCGGAGAGCCGGGGCCTTCAAGTCCTGTGTACCCATCGCAACTCGTAAATCTGCCCATGCCAGATCAAGGTCGCCTTGAGCGGCAATCATTCCCTGCTTGCGGGAGGCCAGGCTCACCTGGGCCGACATGCGATCTGACTCCACCGCAAGCCCGGCCTTCACGTGATCATCGACTGAACTCAAGATTGCTTCTGCAGTTTCAAGTTCGTGCCGCGCAATTTCCAGTCGCCGTTCCGCGTAGAGAACTTTCTGATACGCCTGGACGACATCGAACACGACCTTTTGATCGACAGCTTTCGCTGAAGATGCGGCGCTCTTCCGCATCAGGTCCGCACCCTGCACCGATCTCTGCGTGCGAAACGAATCGAACAAGAGCCATCCACCGGAGAGCCTCGTCGCGAAATTCCCAATGGGCTCGGGTTTGTTCAATGCGTCAAGTGCAAAGTCCGACTGAGTGAAACGCTGCTGTCGCAGGCGCGTTCCGAATACGAAGACCGGATCGTTACCACGACTTATGTCCTCTGTGAAGCTAACTTGGGGCAGATACTGAGTTCGTGCCATCGAAGCGCTCGCCTTAGCCTCTTCGACTTCCGCCTTGGCAACATCGACGTCCGGGCTTTGCTTCAGAGAGATTTGGATCGCCTGCCTGAGCGTCAGAGGCTCTTGCGCTCGAATCCCGGCAGGAATCATGCAACTGACCAGGACGAGCCAAGGGCCTGCCCCAAGAATTCGTTTCATCGGTCGAACTTTCCTTTTCCGTGGCGTTCACTAGAGGAAAGTCATCGACCGGTCATTTCGTTACAAGCGTTTTCATTCTTTTCGGGGATTCGCGCGCGAGGAATTCCTATCCTCAATCAGAGAAGGTGTCGCGTCATGGTTTTCGCTGAGACGTAACCATCGCGGAGAAATAACCTGGTGCTCTTGCATCGGGACTGCACGCTAGCCACAATGGAAGAGTGGCAGCAATCGAAACCTGCCGCCAAGACCCGCGCTGCTCCGGGTAAGAGGCGCTCGACGGCGAGCGCGCGAAGGATGCCCCGGATTTGGACGAAGCGGTGTTGGAAGATGCCGAGCGGCGGAGTCATCTGTCGATTACCAAAATAGGGGACGGTAGGATATTCTGAAATAGATGGAGTCCTCGGGACGGCAAACGCGACCCGGCAAAGCCGCGCTGGTGTTCTTTGGAACGATGCTCTGCGTGCTATTGGCCATCTTCGCTGTGGAGCGGAGAGTCGCTGCATACCCGGACCATAACATCGCAGCTGCGACTACCGCTGCAACCGGTCTCCAGAAGCCTGATCAAATGGTGTTTCCGGATCCTCAGATTTTGGACGGTCCCGCCATCCTTCTCTGTCTACTTGCTATGTGCGTCGCCGATACGACACCGCGTGCGGGGTACCGAATCGACGCGAATCCACACACTTCTTTTATGAGTTGGGCCCCGACACCGCTTGCCGTCCGACCCCCGCCCGCAGTCTAGCCTTTCCCCATTTGCAGTAAGGTGCGGATCTTGGATCCGTGCGTTCCCGTGCTCCCAGCACACACTACTCATGGTGAAAACGAGATTCGAATATGACTGCTACATCTTTAGATTTGGCAAAGAAGGCGCTCGCCCCATTTTCCCTCTCTGTGCTGATATTGTCCGCAGCAGGATGCCGGCATAACGCCAGCGCAAAGCAAAGGCAGGAGCCGCCCGTCGCCCCTCTGACCATCGTCCAGCGCGATCACTTGGAGAATACGTTCCAGGTGGCGGGTGAGTTCATTCCGTTCCAGCAAGTCGAACTCCACGGAAAGGTCGCCGGCTACATCCGCCACATCAATGTTGATATTGGCGATCGAGTGAGGGCCGGGCAGGTGCTTGCCACACTCGATGTGCCAGAGCTGATGGCGCAAGTGCAGGGAGCCGATGCCGGCGTTCGCCAGTCGCAGGAGCAGATCAGTCGCGCCAAAAGCGACGTCCTCCGCGCCCAAGCCAACTACGAGGCCGCACACTCCCAGGCCGAGCGCCTGCAGCAGGCTGCCAAGGCGCGGCCAGGTCTCATCGCGCAGCAGGAAATCGACGATGCACTCGCGAAAGACCGCGCTGCTGCGGCCCAGGTAGAGGCCGATAAGTCCGCGCTGTCAGCGACTCAGCAGCAGCTCGGCGTCGCGCAGGCGCAACACCAGCAGTACTCCTCCCTCGCTGCTTACTCCCGCATCGTTGCCCCGTTCAGCGGAGTTATCACGTGGCGCTACGCCGATACCGGCACCCTCATCCAGGCCGGCACCTCGAACGCAGGCTCAGCGCCCGTCATCAAGCTGGCACAGGTCGACATCCTACGCCTGCGACTTCCGGTGGCAGAATCCGTCGCTCCCTTCGTCCGCGTTGACGATCCCGCAACCGTGCGCGTCGATGCCATAGGCAAAACGTTCAGTGGCAAGGTCACGCGGAGCGCGGGCGCGCTCGATACCGCCACCCGCACCATGCAGGTGGAGATCGACGTACCCAACAAGGACCGCCATCTCACGCCCGGCATGTACGCCGAGGTCACACTGAACATCGCGCATACCGGCGAGTCACTGACCGTGCCGGTGCAGGCGGTCGATCAGACCGCCACTCCATTCGTATTGCTGGTTGGCTCTGATAACAGAGTTCTCAAGAAAAGCGTCCGCATCGGCGTCTCAACTCCGATGCGCGTGGAGATCGTCAGCGGTCTTAATCAGGGCGACCGCATCATCGCTCTAAATCTCTCCAGTTATCAGTCCGGCGAGTTAGTCACGCCGAAGCGGGCGACGCCTGTTTCGCAGGAGGCAGAGTAATGTCCGGCTTTGCCCTTCGATATCCATTCTTCATCATCATGCTGTGTCTGGTGATTGCCGTCGTCGGGGTAACCACAGTTGCTCGTATGCCTGTCGACCTGTTTCCCGACATCAATATCCCGGTCGTCGTGGTCGCCACTTTCTACAACGGCATGCCCCCGGAGCAGATTGAAGCCCACATCACTAATCCGTTCGAGCGGTTCTTCACACTGGGCAGCGGAATCGATCACATCGAATCGCGTTCATTGCCCGGCGTCAGTCTGATCCGCCTGTACTTCCAGCCCGGCACCAGCTCGGACGCGGCAGTCAACACCGTCTCCAATCTCGCGATGGCGCAGCTCAGACGACTTCCACCTGGTACGCTCCCACCGGTTGTGCTGAAGTTCGACGCTTCGTCGCTTCCCGTCTGCCTGATCACGCTCAAAGGCCACGGGCTAAATGAAACGCAGTTGCACGACATCGGCCAGTACGACGTGCGCAACCAGATCGCCTCTGTGCCGGGCGCCTCAATCCCACCTCCGTTCGGCGGGAAATACCGGCAGATCCAGATCTATGTCGACCCGACCAAGCTCGAGGCAAGCCAGCTCAGCCCCATGGACGTCGTGCGCCAAGTGAACAATGCAAACGCAATTCTGCCGTCCGGCGACGTAAAGCTTGGGCCGACCGACTTCAACATCTACACCAACTCGCAATTCCCAGATACCCAGGAGATCGATCGGCTGCCACTCAAGACCAGGGGCAACGGACAATTGCTCGTAGCCGACATCGGCAAAGTTCGCGATGCCTCCGCCATCCAGACAAATGTTGTGCGTGTGGACGGCCAGCACTCGGTGTACCTGCCGATTCTGAAGCAGGGCGGCGGCAGCAACACCATCTCAATTGTCAACGGCATTCGCGATCGCCTGCAGCATCTAGTGGACGTGCCGAAGACGCTGAAGACCACCGTCGTTTTCGATCAGTCGGAGTTCGTCAAGACGGCGATCAAGAACCTGGGCAGCGAAGGCGGGATTGGGCTCTTACTGACGGGCCTGATGATCCTGATCTTCCTCGGGAGCATGCGCGCGACCGTCGGAGTTATGCTGTCGATTCCGCTTTCCGCTTTAGCCGCATTTCTCGCCCTCAGCCTGATGGGGGGAACGATCAACTCTATGGTGCTCGGAGGACTTGCACTGGTGTTCTCGCGGCTGATCGACAACTCGGTGGTCGTCCTTGAAAACATCTTCCGTCACCTCGAGATGGGGAAGTCTCCCACCGAGGCGGCCGAGGTTGGAGGCCGTGAGGTGGCCCTGCCTGTCCTCGCGGCGACCTTCACGACGGCCATTGTGTTCTTCCCGGTGGTCTTTCTCTACGGAGTGAGTCGGTACCTCTTCACTGCGCTCGCGCTGGCGGTCGTTCTCGCCCTGTTCGCCTCGTTCCTCGTGGCGCTGACCGTAGTCCCGCTTTTTTGCGCGCGCTTCATCAAGAACGCGCACAACGACACCGCGCATCACGCTGGCCGCAGTCCGTTCCAGCGTTTCGTTCGCTCGTTCAACCGAGTCTACGACCAAACTCTCATGCACTATGACAAAGCCAT
>Ga0157372_10002612_pt1 | contig 19492 bp, 16 predicted proteins | sample C55metaG_FD_115307 | JGI IMG/M metagenome (GOLD analysis project Ga0157372, IMG submission 115307) | Corn rhizosphere microbial communities from Kellogg Biological Station, Michigan, USA - C5-5 metaG | ecosystem: Host-associated > Plants > Roots > Rhizosphere > Soil | place: USA: Michigan... | reverse complement strand
TAACATTGTACACAACGGATTTACCGTCCTTGGTGATGCCCATTCCGCTTACTTTACCAAGCTGGAAAAGCATTTCAGGGGTCATGGTTTGCTGCGCGGTAGCACAGAATGCAGCCGCAACCATTGAGAGTAGAGTGATTGTTTTTTTCATGCGTTTTTAATGTGGGATTTTTTGTGGGCACGAAGTTAACAATATCGGCCGAAAATAAGCGATGCGCAGATAAACTTTATGTGAGCATAATATTCCCCCGACAGCACGGTCGGAATCCTATATGTTATTATATTTACGGAAATTTAACAGATCATTGCTTGTACAAGGAAGGCCTACATCTCATATCCGAATTTTCCGTTAAGGATCCTGAGATCTTAAAGGACTGCAATAAAGTGCAGCTGTTTTTGAACGGGATCGTTTCTTCTTCAGGCTTATCGAAGGTTGGCGAGGTTTTTCACCAGTTCCCGGAATCCGGTTATACCGGGATGATCTGCCTTACCGAATCGCATATTTCCATACATACCTGGCCGGAATACAACCGCGTGACCTTCGACGTTTTTTTAAGCAATTTCATGAAATACAACGATGACATTGCGGAAACGATCCACCAAAAGCTCCTTGAATTGCTTGAGGCAACGGAAGTGAACACCTGCCGCTTAAAACGATAACGTATGACAAGTGTGATGGTAAATAAATTCATTTGTCCGCAATGCTCTTCGCAAACCGCGTTAAGCATCGCGCCTCCTTTGATGATCTGCTGCAGCTCCTGCGGAAAAATATTCAGGGTGGATGCTCAGAAGAATGCCACGGAAACTGCATTGCAAAAAAGCGTGCAGCCTGTTAAAACCATTACGCTTGGAGCTACGGGCGTTTACAACAAAGAGAAATTTGAGATCGTCGGCCTCCTCAGAAGGGTCAGCAACAATGCGATCAGTAACGAATGGTTGATGAAGTTCACTTCGGGCAGGGAAGCGTGGCTTGCGGAAAGCGGATTTCACTATTTCGTTTTTGAATCTTCGCCGCTGTCGTTTTCGCCCGCCCTCATCAAGGGTAAAAAAGTGGGCGACCCGATCACTCTCGGGCCGGATGAATACACCATTGTTGATCTTGCGCGTCAGGTTGATCTCCGGATCGACGGGCAGATCCCGGAAGATAGTTACAATGATCAGCCGTTTTACATTTATGAAACAGTGAGGATAAAACAGGATGGATTTGCTTCCATCTGTATTTATGATAAAGACAATGCGGAAGCTTTTAAAGGGGTGGCAGTGCGTTTAGCAGACCTCGAAATGTCAACCCTTTCAGCCTTTTCCAATTGGATGTGAATTTGAAGCCGGTACCCAACATAGAGCCCACTACGCGCACTTGCTTCAAATGCAAGTCCTCGTTCACCTCGTACCTGAATTCGAATGCGTATTCCATCGTTTGTCCGAAATGCGGAACGGTTTACAGCATTTATAACAATGTCATCGACAAATCAACCGACCTTGTTAAAACCCCGAGGGAAGGCGTTGACCTTCCGATGGGCACTTCGGGGACGATAAAGGGAATCCGCTACCTGGTGACCGGTTATATGCGTAAAAATGAGAACGGCACCAACTATCACTGGGATGAATACACCTTGTTCAACCCGGTTCATGGCGTTGCGTATCTTTCGCAGTACGACGGGCACTGGATGTTTCTGAAAGAGCTGACGGGCTTACCGTCAACGGAGGAGAAGGTTGCACGATTCGAGGGGATCCAATATGATCTCTATTCCAGGTACAGGTCGAAGCTGAAAACGGCAAGCGGTGAATTCATTTATCAGCTCTCTTCCACTGAAACCGCATACGTTGAAGAGTACATCAATCCGCCGGAAATGCTCTCCAAAGAGCGCACTGCGGATAACATCACCTGGTATAAAGGAGAATACATTCAGCCCGAGGACATAAAAAGCGGCTTTGAAGTGTTAACGGTTCCTGCCAGGAAAGGTGTCGGCATGATCCAGCCGTTCATGGCGAAGTTTAATTCGGACGTGTTCAGGCAGCTTGTTATTCTCCTCATTGTATTCTGGGGATTGTCACAATTGTATTTTCTCCAGTCGGCCAGCGAGGAAATAGTGTTTCAGCAGGATTTTAACATTTCGGATTCTACCAATAAAAAAGAAATCTTTTCGAAGTCATTCGATCTTAAGCACGGCCTGAGCAACGCAGAGGTCAAGCTCAACACCAACGTATCCAATAACTGGATGTATTGCGCAGTGACCCTTGTAAATGAAAAAACCGGCGACCTGTACAATGTGGACCTTGAAGCGGAATATTATTTCGGGTACGAAGGCGGTGAGAGCTGGACCGAAGGCAGCAACTGGGTTTCCAAGGTAGTGTCCTCGGTCCCTGAAGGACGCTATTACCTGATCATTTATTCGGAAAAGCCCACGAGCATGAAAAATGCATACATCACGGTGAGCGTTACCCGCGATGTGTATATTTTTTCGAACGGGCTCATCGTATTGATCCTGCTGCTCGCTTATCCTGTGTTTTATTTTTACAGGAAGAACGCATTTGAAAAGAAACGCTGGTATAACAGTAATTATTCTCCTTATGATGATGAAGATTGATAAGCAATCCCTGAAAGGCTTAAAGTATTACCTTTCATTTGCCGGCATTGTGATGTGCATTTACATGTATTCCATGTTCACGGGCTGGAGATTTTTAAGCTTTAATGAATCGAGCCATACAAAGGAGAGATCAACATCACGAACTTACTTTCACCATAAATAAAAATAAAAACACATGGAAGCATTACACTTACAATACCTCTGGTCGGCAATTGTGTACTCACTTGTCGGGATCTTTATTCTTTTAGTATGCTTTTGGATCATTGAGAAGATCACACCCGAGAATCTCTGGAAAGAGATCATCGACAAGCAGAACACGGCGCTTGCCATACTGGCGGCTGCATTCATGATCGCGATAGGCCTGATCATTTCATCCGCAATACACGGATAGTCAAATGGCCGATACCAATCAAAAAGGCAATCAGTTATTATTGCTGACCTCTGTATTCGTAATTGCCACCTGCGGATTAATATACGAGCTGATAGCGGGAACGCTGGCCAGCTACCTGCTGGGCGATTCGATCACGCAGTTCTCCACCATCATCGGGATCTACCTGTTTTCGATGGGGATCGGCTCGTTCCTTTCCAAATACATTAAAACAAATTTACTGGCCTGGTTCATCCAGATCGAAATTATTGTAGGCGTGGTAGGCGGTGTAAGCTCTACGATCCTTTTTATGTCGTTCGAGCATACAAGCGGCTTTCATATTATTTTATACAGCCTCATCATCCTTACCGGCACGCTCGTGGGGCTCGAAATTCCTTTGCTGATGCGGATATTAAAGGATGAGTTCGACTTCAGCGAGCTTGTATCCAAGGTGTTTACATTCGATTACATCGGTGCATTGTTTGCGTCGATCCTCTTTCCTCTTTTCATGGTGCCGTATCTTGGCCTGCTGAAAACTTCCTACATGTTCGGGCTTATGAACGTGCTTGTTGCGCTCATACTTTGTTTCAGGTTCGAGGTCCTTGTGCGGTACATCTCTTTCCTGCGGGTACAGGCCATCATAGCAGCGCTCGCCTTATTGGTCGGTTTTGTTTTTGCCGAACAGATCCAGTCCTTTTCGGAAACAATTACGCTGAATGAAAATATTATCTACAGTAAATCGTCGCCCTATCAGCGGATCATTCTCACAAGCGATAAAGGTGTCACCAAGCTTTATCTCAATAACAACCTCCAGTTCAATTCTTCGGATGAATACCGCTACCACGAAGCGCTCGTGCATCCCGGGCTCTCGAGAATCAAAGACCCGAAAAATATACTGATCCTCGGCGGGGGCGACGGGCTCGCGGTTCGCGAAGTGCTGAAATATCCCAGTGTTCAGCACATTGTGCTGGTGGATCTTGATTCGTCGGTGACGCAGCTTTTTAAAAATTCGGAGACACTGACCCTGCTTAATAATAATTCATTGCGAAGCAGCAAGCTGAACGTGGTGAACGCGGATGCATTTAACTGGCTGAAGAATAATCAGCAGCAATTTGATTTTATAATCATCGACTTCCCCGACCCTTCTAATTTTTCAGTGGGTAAGCTTTACACCACATCCTTTTACAAGGAAGTGAAGAAAGCGTTATCGCCTGCAGGCGCGTTCGTAGTTCAGAGCACTTCTCCTTACGTAGCGCGGAAATCGTTCTGGTGCGTGGATAATACCATGGCAGCCGTTGGATTTAAAACATTGCCGTATCACATTTATGTGCCTTCGTTCGGCGAGTGGGGCTATGTGATGGGATTTAATTCGCTTCCGGAAAAGCCTTATTTTGTGCCGGAAGGATTGAGGTTTTATGATGAATCGCGCTACGCGGAAATGGCGAGCTTTCCGAAAGACATGGCCTATGTACCGACAGAGATCAACAAGCTGAATAACCAGATCCTAATCCATTATTTTGAAGATGAGTGGGGAAAAGTCCAATAATCATATTGACCGGAGGGCTTTTCTCAAACTCAGCGGATTGCTGGCAGCGCTTCCTTATCTCGGCTCCTGCAACGGGCCGGCTGCCGCTACAGGTTTTAAAACCAGGATCGTGGGCGCCAATTCCAAAACAGGGCATCTCCTGCGCACGAATGTTTTTCCGGAGCCCACGCGTACTGAGCATTTAGATATCGCCATTATCGGCGCCGGCATCTCGGGCCTGAGCGCCGCGCGCTGGCTGCAAAAGAACGGCTGCACGGATTTCAGGATCTTTGAGCTTGATACAGCGGCCGGCGGAAATGCAAAGGGCGGTGAGAATGCCATCAGCAAATATCCTTTTGCAGCACATTATCTTCCCGTGGCCAACGAAAGCTTCACGGAGCTTACGGAATTTCTAAGGGAGCACGATATCATAACCGGGTTCGATGCAGCGGGAATCCCTTCCTACAACGAGTATTATCTTTGTTTTGAACCGCAGGAGCGCTTGTTCTACCGCGGGTTGTGGCAGGAAGGCCTGCCGCCGAAATCGGGGCTTACCGAGGAAGAAACAAAAGAGCTGCTCCGCTTTATAAAGCTCACCGAGGACCTGAAGGCGAAGAAAGGAAAGGATGGCCTCCCGGCATTTACCATTCCGCTGGAGCTGAGCAGCGCCGATGAAGAGTTGATGGCATTGGACAAGCTAACCATGTCGGAATACCTCGAGCGGGAACATTATCATACGCCATTTTTAAAGTGGTTCATCAATTATTGCTGCAAGGATGATTTTGGAACCTCCGTTGAAAATACATCCGCCTGGGCTGCGCTTCACTATTTTTGTTCGCGCACAGGAAAGGCCTCGAATGCTTCCCCGTACGACCTTCTCACCTGGCCGGAAGGAAATAATTTTCTTGCAAAAAAGCTCGAAACGGGATTAAAGAGACACATCCATACGCAAATGCTTACCTACAAAGTGGAGCAGGAGAACGATCGCTGGTGCTGCTATATCTACGATGTTAAAAAAGGAGAAAGCATAAAGTACGTATGCGGCAATGTGATCATGGCAACGCCGCAGTTCGTCAACAAGAGAATTCTTAAGGCAGCTACCGCGATCAATTGGGAGGGCTTCAGCTATTATCCCTGGATCGTGGCGAACATCAGCATTAAAAATAAAGCGGAGCTGAACGGCATGCAGGACCTTTGCTGGGACAATGTATTTTATAATTCCGAATCGCTCGGATACGTAAATGCCTGTCACCAGGCCTTCGACCGGGATAAGAATACGGCCGTGCTTACGTATTATTATAACTTTTCGGCAGCAGCTGCAAAGGAAGAGCGGCTAAGGATCTATAAAAACGACGAGGCCTACTGGCAGAAGTTTATTGTGGATGATCTGAAAACCGCGCATCCCAACATCGAAGAGCTCATTACGGATATAGAGGTGAACGTGCTGGGTCACGGAATGATAAGCCCGGTGAAGGGCTTCCGTACAAGCGAATCGCGGGTGCTGCTCGATAAAGGATTGCCCGGGCTTTATTTTGCCCATTCCGATATCAGCGGCATTTCTTTATTTGAGCAGGCTTTTTACAGGGGCATTCTTGCTGCGAAACAGCTACTAACCAACCAGGAGCAAAATGCTTAGTAATTCCTGGATAAGATCGAAGTGGTACGACACAGTTTTTATACTGTTCCCTCCATTCTTGTGCCTGCTGCTTATTTTTATGTTCCCGGCGCTGTTCGATAATGAAAAGGAAGAGAACGTCTGGATCTGGCTTGTCCTTGTGGTCTGTATCGATGTCGGGCATGTGTACAGCACCATCTACCGCACGTATATGGACAAGGCAGCGCTTCAGAAAAACAGGATGCTGTTTTACGGAAGTCCTGTGCTGATCTACATTGCCGGCGTGATGCTGCATTCCATCGATCCTCTGTTTTTCTGGCGTGCAATGACCTACCTCGCTGTGTTTCACTTCATCAGGCAGCAGTACGGATTCATGCGTCTCTATTCCCGCAAGGAAGAAGCTCCGTATTTTTCAAGGACTATTGATACCATTACCATTTATGCGGCCACGCTGTATCCATTGCTTTACTGGCATTTGCAGGGAAAGCAATTGTTCAACTGGTTTACCGACGATGATTTTCTTTATATCAACAGTCCCGGCATTATTCCTTTCTTTAGGATAATGTACATCAGCATTTTACTTGTGTATGTTTCCAAAGAAATGTACCTCACATATAAGAGCAGAACGTTCAATCTTCCGAAAAACCTGCTGATAGCGGGAACGGTGATCAGCTGGTACATGGGGATCATTTATTTCAAGGGCGATCTTACATTCACGCTGTTAAATGTGGTGAGTCACGGAATTCCGTACTATGCGCTGGTTTGGGCGCATGGCAATAAGCGGGAAAAAGTAGCGGAAGAGAAGCCGCGATGGATGGAGATCGTTTTCAAGCCCTCCAACATCCTTTTGTTTCTCGGGTTCCTGTTCCTGTTAGCCTATGTGGAAGAGCTGCTCTGGGATGGCCTGATCTGGAAAGAGCATGGGGCAGCCTTCCCTGTTTTTCATTTACCCAACATCAGCGAAAATAAAAGTATGCTGAATCTCCTGGTCCCGATGCTTGCGCTGCCGCAGCTGCTTCATTACTTTATCGACGGATTTATCTGGAAAGTAAAGAAGGACAAGTTTGGCTGGAGTAAGCTGTTATAATTACCTCAGCAAGGTTAAAAATCCCTGTTGCTTACCGCTGTTGCCCCTTTTGTCGGTGTAATTCACGATCCAGAAATAAACACCGTCGGAAGCCACTTTACCTTTGATGGTGCCATCCCAGCCGATCTGCAGATCGTTCGTTTCCACTATTTTATTTCCCCACCTGTCGAAGATCATCGTGTTCATGGAGGTGATCCCTCTGCTGATCACGGGAGTGAACAGGTCGTTCGTATTGTCATGATCGGGAGTGAAAATGTTCGGCAGCACCAGCGCAATTGTGTCGGTTGAAGGCGGGTCGCAGGAAGCGGATACATTTATCGTATCACGGAAAACACCGCCGCAGGTAGTTGCCTGCACCCAATATTGACCTGCGCCCGTTGCAGTATAAGTGGAAAGCGTGGATCCGTCCTGCCAGAGGTAAGTGGCCGCTGCGCCTGTTGATAGCTGCGGATTCAGCACGGGACCGGGGCTATCGAAGCAAACCGTTGTATCCGGGCCGAGGCTGAGCGGATGATAGATCACACCCGCGGGAATACTGAAAAAAACCTCCAGCTTCGGGCGCTTCAGCGGATCGGTATGGTCGCTGCTGCAGAAGTTCAACCGCCGGTAATACGCTTCCGTTTGCAGGCGTAATTCAAATCCGAAGCTTGTTGTGGGATCATTCACCATATCCTGTACAAGCGGCTTTACCGCGACCCGGTAATCTTCCGCAGGGCCTGTGGATGCAGGCACAGCTACCTGGTTCGTGGTGGTAACAGAGGGCTGCGTATTCCAGGTGACCGTATTTTCATCCCAGGGCGTGATCACACGCTGCAGCCAGGCTTCATTGCTGCCGCTGAGTGTGGAGTGCGGTCCCGAGCCGGTTGGAAGTCCCCATGCGTAAAGCGACAGGTACGCGCTGTCGATCACCGCACCCGGCGGAATAGCGCTGAGGTCGAATTCAACAACGCTTCTCACCGTTCCGGGAGTTCCCCCGAAGGTCCATGTGCTTGCAAGAAATTGCGCGTTTGCGCCGTAGTTTACATCCTGTTCGGTAATAAGGCCGTGCAGGAGCGCATCCTTTCCGCAAACCGGATCCGGCTGTAATACAAGCGTCTGGTCCGATCCAGGATTGACAACAGTAGAGCAGGTGTCGGTGATGTTAATGGTATCGCGGTACACTCCATCGCAGGTAGTGGCCTGCACCCAATATTGTCCGGGCGTGGTGGCAATATATGTTTGAAGGGTAGACCCATTCTGCCAGAGGTAAGTGGCAGGCACATGCGATGCTAAGCCCGCATCCAGCAGGAAATTCTGAGCGCTGAAGCAATTACTTGTATCGGCGCCAAGGTTTAAAGGGCTGACGGTGGCAGTGGGCGAGGAGGAAGTATAATACACTTCCAGCTTTGGGCGCAGGAGTGGGTTGGTGTTGTCGCTGCTGCAGAAGTTCAATCTGCGGTAATACGCTTCGGTTTGTAACAGGAATTCGAATCCGAAGCTCCCGGCAGGGTCGTTCACCATGTCCTGCACCAGCACGCCAACGGCGATCCTGTAATCTTCCGCCGGCCCTGTGGATGCAGGAACAGGTACCTGGTTCATTGTGGTGACAGAGGGTTGCGTATTCCAGGTGACGGTGTTCTCGTCCCAGGCTGTGATTACGCGCTGCAGCCAGGCTTCGTTGCTTCCGCTGAGCGTTGAATGCGGGCCCGAGCCGGTTGAAAGTCCCCATGCATAAAGGTTTAGGTATGCGCTGTCGATCACTGCGCCCGGCGGAATGGAGCTGAGGTCGAATTCAACCACGCTTCGTACCCGTCCCGGAGTGCCGCCGTAGGTCCATGCATTTGCCATGAACTGTGCATTGGCGCCGTAATTCACGCCGCGCTCAGTGATCAGTCCGTGCAGGAGCGCATCCTTTCCGCAAACAGGATCGGGCTGTAAGATGAGTGTGTGGTGCTGTGCGAGGACTGTCTGCGCAAAGCTGAGTATGCTGAAAAGCAGGCAGGCTTTTAAATAGAAGCTTCTCAAGCAGGGAGTTTTCATTAAACGGAGTTTATAGGTCCGGGATTATTTGTAAAAAAACGTACCGCGTAAAATTTCAATGCGGCAGAACTACTGTATTCAGGCTTTTGAGAATATAAATGGTTTCGTCGGTATTTTATTTATCTTTATAAAAATAGAACTTAAAAATAAAAAATGAAAAGAAAATTACTCCTTTTAGTATCCTGCTCGCTTTTGCTGTCAGCAGATGTTGTAAACGCGCAGATCATCAACCCGGGCTTCGAGACCTGGTCGGCCGACATGCTTGTTCCGTCTGCGATGAACCCGAATACGGGCAACGGATCAACCGGCTGGTGGGATTTTAACCTGTACAACAGCTCTTTCTTAGGAAGCAGCCCTATCTCAGTTACACGGGTTTCCGATACGGTGCATTCTGGAACATACGCTGCACGGGTCGAGTCGAAAGTGTACACGCCCACCTCCTGGAACATTTACAATTCGTATGGGATCCCGTTCATCGGGCATCCGTATAACGATACCCTCGGGATCCTGTTTAACGGTAATGTGAATGTTTCCACATCGTCATATAAACCGGGAATTCCCTGCACATCGAAGCTCACACAATACAAATTCTGGTACCAGTATAATCCGAACGGGATCGATACTGCCGAGTGCCGTGTTGCGCTGATCAGCGGCGGGACGCTTGTTGCAGGCGGTGTTTACAAAATAAACACGGCAACCACCGCATGGCAGCAGGCCACGATCAATTTCACGTATGTGAGCACACTTACACCGGATACGCTGTATGTGCTGTACAGCGCCACTTCACTCGACTTTCGCCCGAAAGCCCACAGCATATTATGGGTGGACGATGTTACGGTAACCCTGCCAACAGGTATTGAAGAAGGAGTGGCTGAGGAGAATGGCATGGAGATCTTCCCGAATCCGTCGAATGGAAATTTTTCGGTTGTTCACCAGGCGGATGCCAATCAATTGCAAACCGTGGAAGTGTATAATGTAGTGGGAGAGCTGATCTGGTCGGAGACGAATAAAAATAAATCGACGTTTAGCATTAACATCTCGCAGTATCCGAAGGGAATTTATTTTGTGAGGGTGAAGGATGGCAACAGGTTGACGACGGAGAAGATCGTTTTGCAGTAGGATTACTTAATAAAAAAAGCCCGCTGATGTGGGTTTTTTTTATGGAGAATGTTCTTGTGAATCCTTTAAAATCCTTAGTGCGTATACCGTAAACATTCGTGTAATTATGAGAATACTGGTAACAACATTGTTTTTTATCCAGGCAATGTTTTCCTGCGGACAGGAAATTAAGGGCAGGCTTTATTTAAAAACCGGGCTCGCAATTTGCAATTTCACACACAATAATAAAGGTGCGAGTGGTCGCTTTGCGAATGGTTATAATATAGGTGTTGCGGCGGATCTCAAATTTAAAGAGGGCAGGAATATTACCAGGACAGGGGAGCTCCTGCTTATAAATAAAGGAGGCTATAATAATGTTTCCATCCCGACCTATGATCAGTTTGGACAATTAGCAGGAACCGGATCCGCTTCCTTTCCTGTGAAATTAACTTATATCTCAGCTTCCTCAGGAATCAGGTTTAAAATAAAAGATCATATTTATTTATCCCTGAGCCCCCGCGTCGATTATCTTATTAGCTTTAAAAGTAAAGCACATGGTTATTCCGATCCAAGAACCAAAAAAGACTTTCAACCTTTTACGGGAGGCATCTCGTATTCAATAGGATTCTTGCAATTTAATAAAGCACAGGGGTTCTTTTTCGAATTGCAGGGACAGAATGATTTCTTTAAATCAGGAGATCGTAAATCGATCGGGTTATTTTATAATAACTATTACGGATTAACTATTGGTTTTCACTTCCTTCAATATAAGGATGGAGATAAATAATACGAAGGTGTGGAAAGCTCGTCACCTCATTTGGAAATCCTTTTTTCCAATGTATTGAGCGTAGTTTTAATTGCAAACGCAACCTCTTTGATTTCCTCTTTGGAAAAAACTTCTTCATCTACATGATGCAGTATATAGATTGCTTTGTTCAGGTCTTTATACAGGTCTTTTAAATCAATGTCTTCGAAAGTTGGGTACTCTGCCATAGTTCAATATTTGAAACACAAACATCCGTCAATTAATTTACATAATGAGTTGCTTATATGCAACGGCAGCTTTATTTTGAGAAGCGTGGTTTTAAATTGAAATGAAGATGGAGTAGTATAATCAGATGCTTTTTACCGAAGCCGCGCGTAAGGCCTGAAAGCCTGCGATGCCGTGTAGCTTGTGTGTAAGCGATCAGGCTTTCTTGATTTTTTGTTTCTTTTTCATCAAGGAAAAAGAAAATAAAATGAAAATAGAAAGCCCGATCATTCGATCGGGCTTTTGTGGAGAATACCGGATTCGAACCGGTCGCCTCTTCACTGCCAGCGAAGCGCTCTAGCCAAATGAGCTAATTCCCCAATTAGGAGTGCAAATGTAATTAAAATTGATGGGTTATGGAAAAAAGTTGATGTTGAACTTATTTATCCTCCTTGTATTTTCCAAAGCGGATCACAAAATCAATATACGGAATCCCCACATAATAGCCTTTTTCGATAAGCCACGGCGTGTTTACAAATCCGATGTCGACGCTGCTGCGCTCGCTCATGATGCGGCAGGCATAGGAGAAGAATGCTTCGTAATGTGATTCTTCAAGGAAACCGCGGCGGAACGGATCGCCCTGCACAGGAACAAACCAGTTCTCGGTAACAAGCGCAATTTTCCTGCTGAGGCGCGTCATGCCGTTCGCTACGATCATCGGCTGCTTCTGCCACTTGGTCTCGCCCCCGCTGCCTACAAAGCCGTATCCTGCGCCGGCTGTGATGTTATGGTCATAGGTGCCCACGGTAAAAATACAATAGCCTTCACCCAATGAAAAGTTGTTTCCGTGGATGGGGAAAAAACCGTTGCCGATGAGCAGTCCGCCCGCCACATGCACATATTTGTTCACCTCCGTGGAAACCTTCGGCGTGATGAAGATCCCGAGCGGACCGAGCACTCCTCCGCCGATGGAGAAATAATCCGTAAGCCCGAAATTGAATGCATTGCCCGCGCCGTAAAAATTCTGGTAATAGCCTTCGCCTTTGCGAAGCCCGAAGGCGGATGGCGCAAACAGGTAGCGTGTAGCGTTCGGGTTCTTGAACCAGAAGTTACCTTCTTTTGAAATGGTGCCGTTATCGAATTCCACCATCGTGCTCACCTTCGAAGTCGGGATGCTGATGTTACCGAGGTTTTGCGTTTCTATCGCGGTTTCCGTTTCCGTTTTCCGGATGATCTTCCCGGTGATCACCGAGCCGTCGGTAAGCGTGAACACCCAGGTTTCATCGCCGTATTCGCGTTTCAGCGAGGCCACTTTTTTGCGGCTGATGGTTTTTTCACCGAGGTTATCATCGAGAAAAACCACCTCTCCCTTGCTTTCTTTTATTACAGTGCCTTTCAGCTGCGTGGCATCATTCAGCACCAGTACATAGCGCGGCGTCATGTCGGTAGGAACCGTTGCTACCGGCGCAGGTGCAGGCTTTTTCGCCATGAAGTCGTCCACGCTGCCATTCGAGTAATGAATGGAGGTGATCCCCGACCTGCTCTCGGTATAGGTGGGACCATCGGGAAGGTCGGAGCGTTTGTATTTCACTTCCGTCGGGGAGATCTCGATGATCTTTGCAATGATCTTTTCCTTGTTCCGCTTCAGAATGGTATCCTGCGCTTTCAGGCACTGGAAGCAGCAAAGAAGGCAGGCCGCTAAAACGATCAGTTTGTTTTTCATGGTTTCAGAATAAAGGAAATGCTGTGTGGTTTAAGCAAATATAGTGAAAAGCAATATGGAAACTGTACTCCCGGTTTTCAGGCCCTGATGCCGATAATGCACACATCGTCGATCTGCTCCAGGCGGCCTTTCCAGTCGCTGAATACCTTTGCCAGGGTCTGTTTTTGCGTTGCTGCGGGCTCGTCCTTTATTTTCAGCAGCAACTCGAGCAGCTGGCGGTATTTGAATTTTTTGCCTTTGTCGCCGCCAAACTGGTCGGCAAATCCATCGGTGAACAGGTAGAGGAATTCCCCTTTTTCGATCTTCAGCGGATGGCTCAGAAAAGGCTTCGGATCTTCGTTCATACCAATGGATTGTTTGTTCGGCTTGATCTCCGTGAAGCCTTTTGAATGGATGATCCACAGCGGATTGTTTGCTCCCGCCCAGGAATATGTGTCTGTTTGAAGGTCTTTCACGAGCAGTGAGATGTCCATGCCGTCCTTCACATCCTGCCCGCTTTTCCTGAAGGTGTCGAGCACCAGCTCACGTGCTTTGTCGAGGATCTCTCCGGGGCGTGTGAGTCCGAACTCCTTTACGCAGCGCGACAAAGCGTTGGAGCAAACCACGCTCACGAGCGCGCCCGGAACACCGTGTCCCGTGCAGTCGGCAGCTGCATAAAATACATGTGTCGCCGTGCTTTCGAAGAAGTAAAAATCGCCGGCCACAATGTCTTTCGGCAGGTAAAGTAAAAAGCTTTCCGGAAAATGTTTAAGGATGTCTTCCTCTTTTGCAAGGATGGCATTCTGGATGTGCTTGGCGTAGGTGATAGAATCGATGATCTCCTTTTGCTTTTCCTCAACGAGCTCGCGCTGATGGTCGGCAATCGCTTTCTGCGCAAGCACTTCACGGGTGCGCTCCTGCACCAGTTCTTCGAGGCGCCTGTTCTCTTTTTCGATCTTGCGCCCGTTCAGCCAGAGCAGCAGTGAAAGGATGGAGAAGACGAGCACGATGGTTGCCAGGAAGACCGGCATTTTCCAGTAGAACCAGGGGTTGAGACTGTACGAAAGCGTTAAATGACGGTTGGTGTCGGTGATGAATTCCCAGTTTTTGATGCCTTTCACACGCCCGCTTTTCAGGGCGGAGAAATCGTCCATTTCAACAGCAACCTTATTGAGGAATCCTTCCTGGTAGATCTCCAGTCCTTTCGGCCCGCTCAGCAGGATCTCGCTTTGTCCGTCGCTGTCGAGGTCGATGAATTCAAGCCGCGATTTATCTGATACATTGGTAGATGCGATCACGGGTAACAGCTGCAGCTGCTCGTTCAGCTCATACACGGTATCGTTGTTCCCGGCAAAATAAACGTGGTCGTTCCCGCGGCCTTCCTTCACATAAAAGAGCTCGGTTTTGTATTTATGGAAAGCTTCTTTCTTTACAGGAAGTGAAATGTTTTTCGAGCGGATCACGTTGAGCCCGCTGTCGAGCAGGCTGATCTGCGGAAGTGTATCGGGCTGGTTGAGGAAGGTGGAAGCGCAAATGTACAGGCTCCTGTTGTTCCATGTTACGGGGATCAGTCGGTACATCGATGTGAATCCTTTCCGCTGCATTTTTATTTCCTTTACCCGGAGCGAGCTGTCGGCAATGCCCAGGTAGGAATTGTGGTCGGAATAATACCTGCTGTACAATGAGGTGTCGAGGTGGTACAGATCCACCATCCTGCGAACGTTCTTCGCATAAACGTTTCCGTTCGCATAGCTTGTAAACAGGAGCTGTCCCGGCTTTCCGCCGAAAGGCATAAAATCGGTGACCATCATGAAATCGGTGTTCGACTTCACGATCCTTCCGCTTTTCGGATAATAGGCCACCATGTTGCGCAGATCAAGCGCCACAGCCATTGAAAATACATATTCCTTCCGGCCGTCGCCATCGAGGTCGATCATTTTTTTCTGGAGGAATTCGGTATCGTCCTGCTCGCTGTTCTCTACGAGCGGGGTTTGCAGGCAGGAGCTCACCAGCTTTTTATTCCTGATCTCCAGCCGGAGCTCATTCACGTATAATTGCTTTCCGACGGACGAGATGAAAAAAAGCGTCGCCGTTTTTCCCTGTTGGTCCATGATCACGGAGTGGCGGGTGACCTGGCCGTCAGCGGTCCATACGCCAAGCAGAAATCCCTGCGACCACATCTCCAGATAGATCTGCTTTTCGGAAATATTATAAAAATGGAACAGCTCGGGATGCCCGTCGGCATCAATGTCGGCAAGGTTTCCATCCTTCTGCGTGAGGAGCTCGGCCTTGTACGAGGTCACAAAGCGCGGAACATTCTGCTGCAGTATAAAATATACGGGCAGGGAAAACAGTACGGCAAAGAAAACCCTGAAAAGTGCTGTTTTAAATGAGTTCAAGATCGGAGTAGGTTCTGTTCTTGCAAACATACAATTTATTTTCGTTTTTGGCAGGCGGCGGCTCAGCTGCGGTTGGGAAGGCGGATCATAAAAAGCGGTTCAGATTCTTATTCTCCGGCATGCCTTTTAACAGCCCCGTCATTTATTATCTTTCCGAAAAGATTACCTTTGCTTCGTAAAAAATATAAAACCATTTCACTTTAAAAGCAGAATACCGGGTATGGCAGACGACAGGATCAATTCAAGCAAGGCGCCTGAGCCTGTGGGTGCTTACCCGCATGCGCGCAAGGTGGGCAATTTATTATTCCTTTCGGGTGTAGGCCCGAGGGAGCGCGGGACCAAGAAGATTCCCGGCGTGGAGCTGGATGAAAAAGGCAACATTGTTTCCTATGATATTGAAACGCAGTGCAGGAGTGTGTTCCAGAACATCAAATACATCCTTGAGGAAGCCGGCAGCAGCTGGAATAACATTGTGGATGTGCAGGTGTTCCTCACCAATATGAAGGATGATTTCGCCATTTACAACCGCGTGTATGCCGAGTGGTTCAAAGATAACCAGCCCTGCCGCACCACCATCGAGATCAATTGCCTGCCTACGCCGATCGCCATCGAGCTGAAGGTGATCGCCACCATATAACACAGAATCAATTTAAGTTAACCTAAAAACAAATCGCATGAAAAAACAGCTACTTTATTTTACTGCCGCAACATTTTTAATGGGTACTGCCGCCGCAATAGCGCAGCCTACCTTAACAGCCGCGGGGACAAACCCCGTGATCGGTAATTCATTCGCCTATACAGGCACCAGCGCTTTCGGCCCGGGCCCGAGCGGTGCCGGCCAAACCTGGAATTTTTCCACGATCAGCGGAACGCTCGGAGGCCCTTCCAACTGCGTTACCGTAGCTTCAACCCCGAACGGCGCAAGCTTCCCTTCTGCCAACATTGCATTTAACAATACATCATCAAGCAATTATTCTTATTTCAAAACCTCATCCACGGCTTATCAGAACTATGGAAATGTTACTTCGTCAGGTGTGGTGATGTCGTATTCAAACCCGGAAGATTTTCTGCGTTTCCCTTTTGCCTATACCAATTCCTACACCGATCCATGGTCGGTAACATTTGTAAACAGCGGCTTTACTTTCTACAGGACAGGTACAACAACCGTTACTGCTGATGGCTATGGAACCCTCATTATTCCTTCCGGAACGTATTCAAATGTAATGCGCGTGCATTTTGTTCAAACGTACCAGGATTCGGCAGACTTCGGCGGAACTCCATACATCATCAGCTATTCGAATGACGAGTACCTGTGGTATTCCAATTCCACCCATGCTGCATTGGCTGCTACTTTCAATTTCACAAGCACCCCGGGAAGTTCCGGAAGCGCGGGCTTTTACCTTGGCTCGCCGGTTGGAATTGATGAGATCAGCGGCCTGCTGAGCGATTTTAACGTGTATCCGAACCCGGCAGTGAACGAGCTGACAATTGATTTCAACCTGCTGGAAAGCGCAGCGTATACTGTGAATGTGTACAACTCACTCGGACAATCGGTGATCGCGCCGGCAATTGCAGAAGAAACGGCAGTTGGAACAAAAACAATTCGCATGGATGTTTCCGGATTGCCGGAAGGCATTTATTTCTCCGAGGTAGTGCTGGATAATGGCAGCAGGATCTCGAGGCAATTTGTTGTTTCGAAATAAAAGCGCATAAAGAATTCCAGAACCCCGTCCAGGTAAAACCGGGCGGGGTTCTGCTTTTAAACGGCTTGTTATAAGCCTTTAAACAATAGGTTTTTAACAGATAAAATGCTACCTTTGCCCTCCTTTTTAAGCACACATTTATGAGTAAGAAATATACCGAGTACAAAGGCCTGAACCTCTCGCAAACAGCGAAGGACATCCAGAAAGTATGGGACGAGAACAATGCGTTTGAAAAGTCCGTTACCTCCCGTGAAGGAAAAGCACCTTTTGTTTTTTATGAAGGTCCGCCAAGCGCAAACGGCTTGCCCGGAATTCACCACGTGATGGCACGTTCCATCAAGGATATTTTCTGCCGTTACAAAACGCAGAAGGGCTTCCAGGTGAAGCGCAAGGCCGGCTGGGATACGCACGGACTGCCGATCGAATTGAGCGTGGAGAAAGCATTGGGCATTACGAAGGAAGACATCGGGAAGAAGATCACCGTGGAGCAGTACAATGTGGAATGCCGCAAGGATGTGATGAAGTATACCGACGTATGGGCGGATGTGACAGCGAAGATGGGTTACTGGGTGGATATGGAAAATCCTTACATCACCTACGAGAACAAATACATTGAAAGCGTATGGTGGCTGCTGAACAACCTGTATTCAAAACAGGCATTGTACAAAGGCTTTACCATTCAGCCATATTCACCGGCGGCCGGGACGGGGCTTTCCACGCACGAATTGAACCAGCCGGGATGCTATCGCGATGTGAAGGACAGGACTGCTGTGGCGATGTTTAGAGTTAATGATCCTGTTAAATTTAAGGATGGGGTTGTTTACTTTTTAGCCTGGACGACCACACCATGGACGCTTCCATCCAACACCGCATTGGCAGTCGGAAAGAATATCGATTACGTGATGGTGAAAACTTTCAGTCCGTACCCTGCTGCAGGAAAGGAAATGGAAGTGATCCATGTGATCCTTGCAAAAGAATTGCTCGGTAAATATTTTCCTGAGAAGAATGCGGAATTAAAATTCGAAGATTACAAGGCGGGTGATAAGGCGGTGCCTTTCAGCATTGCTGCGGAATTCAAAGGTGCTGATCTCGAAGGAATAAAATACGAGCAGCTGCTCGATTTTGTAAAACCCTATCAGAACCCTGAGAACGCATTCCGCGTGATCCTTGGCGATTTTGTAACAACGTCGGACGGTACCGGCATCGTGCACATTGCGCCGACATTTGGTGCGGACGATTTTAACGCCGCGAAAGCTGCAAAGCCGGAAGTGCCGCCGATGATGGTGCTGGATGAAAATAAGAAAGCGATCCCGCTGGTCGACCTGCGCGGACGTTTCCTCGATTCGATCAAGGACGGCGTGTTCCTCTACGGCGGAGAATTCGTGAAGGAAGATTATTTAACCGCTGAGGAAAAAGAAGCAGAGCTGGCGATCCAGAAAGAGAAGCTGAAAAAATCGAACGGTGGCCCGATCGAAGATACAAGCAAATTAAAATATTTAAGCGTTGATGAGCGCATTGTGCTGAAGCTGGAAAGAGACGGAAAGCTCTTCAAGAAAGAGCAGTACATCCACAGCTACCCGCATTGCTGGCGCACCGATAAGCCGGTGTTGTATTACCCGCTCGATTCATGGTTCATCAAAACAACGGCCTATAAAGATCGTTTGATCGACCTGAACAAAACGATCAACTGGAAGCCGGAATCCACCGGTACAGGCCGCTTCGGCAACTGGCTGGAAAACCTGAACGACTGGAATTTATCACGCTCGCGCTTTTGGGGCATCCCGATCCCGATCTGGACCAGCGAAGACCTTACCGAGCAGATCTGCATCGGCTCGGTGGAGCAGCTGAAAACGGAAATTGAAAATGCCGTTTCGAAAGGCGCGATGCAGAGCAATCCGCTGGATGCATTCAAGCCCGGCGATAACAGCAAGGAGAACTACGATACATTCGACCTGCACAAGCCGTATGCGGATAACATTGTGCTCGAGCGCAACGGAAAGAAATTGTTCCGTGAGCCCGACCTGATCGACGTTTGGTTCGATTCGGGAGCTATGCCGTATGCACAGCTGCATTACCCCTTCGAGAACAAGGAGCTGATCGACCAGAAAAAATATTATCCCGCCGATTTCATCGCGGAAGGCGTGGATCAAACCCGCGGCTGGTTCTTTACGCTTCACGCAATAGCAACCATGTGCTTCGATTCGGTGGCATTTAAGAATGTAGTGAGCAACGGGCTTGTGCTTGATAAGAACGGGCAGAAGATGAGCAAGCGCCTCGGCAATGCCGTTGATCCGTTCGCAACCATCGAGCAATACGGCCCGGATGCCACCCGCTGGTACATGATCACCAACGCGGCGCCCTGGGACAACCTCAAATTTGATATCGAAGGCATCGGTGAGGTGCAGCGCAAGTTCTTCGG
>Ga0157372_10002608_pt1 | contig 19498 bp, 19 predicted proteins | sample C55metaG_FD_115307 | JGI IMG/M metagenome (GOLD analysis project Ga0157372, IMG submission 115307) | Corn rhizosphere microbial communities from Kellogg Biological Station, Michigan, USA - C5-5 metaG | ecosystem: Host-associated > Plants > Roots > Rhizosphere > Soil | place: USA: Michigan... | reverse complement strand
GATTTTAACTTTAATTGCTATTAAGGCGTTGACACCTAATGCAATGGCCGAAAAATTTGATATGACCCGGCAGGCAGTATCTAAACATATTAAAGTACTGTATGAATGCGAACTGATTAAACCAGAGCATTCGGGCAGGGAAATTTATTATCACTTTAATGCAAAGAAAATGCAGGAGTTTGATAATTGGTTGGCCCAATTCAGGCAAAGCTGGGAAACACAGTTTAATCAGCTCGACAAAGTATTATCAACAATTAAAAACCAGACAATATGAACAACGATTTGCTATTTGATTTTACCGTTGATAAAGCAGCACAAAAGGTATTTATAACCCGCGAGTTTGATGCGGGGCTTGACCTGGTATGGGATGCTTTTACCAAACAGGAAATACTTGACCAATGGGCCGCACCCGCACCAATGCGCTCCAAAACCAAATACATGAATTTTGAAGTTGGGGGACGAAGATTTTACGCCATGATAAGCCCCGACGGGCAAGAACGCTGGCTGCTGCAGAAATATACGTCTATTACCCCCAAAACCAATTTTCAATTATATAATTCTTTTGCCGACAAAGATGAAAATCCCGAATTACCGGGCTCGGAATGGGATTACAATTTCAGCGAACAAGATGGTATAACAACAGTGAATATTTCCATTTATAATGAATCGCTCGAACGCATGGAGCGCTTAACCGATGGTTTCACTAAAGGAATGATGCTGATGTTGAAAAACCTGGACGACTTGTTTGCAGCCTTATCGAAAAAATCATAAAGAGAACAAACGATTATTAATAACCGAAGAGATAAACAAAAAACATAACAATTTAAAAACTAAAAATTATGAGAGCAATTAATCCCTGGATCAACTTCAATGGCAACGCCCAGGAGGCATTCAATTTTTACAAGTCAATTTTTGGCGGTGAGTTCACCAGGATCATTCGCTTCAAAGACTTAGCTGGCCCTGAATTCCAGGTGGCGGAAAGTGAAGAAAACAAAATAATGTACATTGGACTACCCCTCGGTAAAAACAATGTGTTGATAGCCAATGATGTTCCGGAATTTATGGGACGGGTAAGCGAAAACGAAAACAGGTCTAAAATATACGCGGGCGCTGAAAGCCGCGAAGAAGCCGACAAGATATTTAACGGATTATCGGCCGGAGGAGAAGTTGAAGGGCCGATTGGTGATAGCCCCTGGGGTACTTATGCCGGTATGTTCAGGGATAAATATGGTATTGAGTGGATTGTGGAGTTTGATCCTCAAGCATAACGGGTAGTTAAACGGAGGGAAAATGTACTCCCGGGCACCGCATATTCTGTTATGGCATTGCAAGTTCAAGCGTCTTTCGCTTGAATTATAGTTCAGGTAAGCGTCCTCGCTTACCTTTTTTATTAGCAAACATAGGGGGCTAATATCAAAACCTGAAGTTGTTGGTGTTAACTTTTTGTGTCAGAAATTAAGGGCATAAAGATGGAGACGAATGTAATTGTTTGTTTCCTTAAGTAGCCTTGAGTAGAAGGCCCTGAACCAAATATTCAAATAATTGAAAGGACTTGCAGGTTATAGATCGTCCATTAAACGTGAATGAAAATAGATCAGCCTGCAATTTCAGGTAGAGCCTAAAAAATTTTCTGTTCTATCCAGGAACTAAGTTTGACATAATCGATTAGACTCATTTGGTGTTCGATTTGTGACTGGAAATCTTTGGCATCGGGTGAGAAATAGGAACTAGTCACAACAATTCCCGCAGTGGCTCGGTCAAAATTAATGCGCCCTAAAAGCTGGGTGATGATATCCACACCCACTGGGCGATCAGGTCGGTAGTGCTTGCATTCGGCGTAAACCATGAAATTGCCAATGTCACTGCGGTTCATGATGATCAGATCTTTACCGCCGTCCCGTGTTTGTTGGGTCAACTCGACGTCGTAACCTTTTTCTATAAACAGTTCCGCTACAAGTTCCTCAAACTGGCGCGGCGTTAAGTCGCGCATGGCTTCCGGTCGGCGCCCGATGCGGTCCAATATCCGTTGATTAACCATGCGCAAATCAGTGATCAGCGACGGAGTCTGTTCTATAATTAGTTTCGGCTGTTCGAGTTCTTCAATGATGAACGGGTTGCGGTACAAAAAATCGTCTGGGGTCACCAGCATCGTTAAATGCGACAGGATTACTGCGGGGTTCCCCTTATATTCGCTCAGCATATCCCGCACCGTCATGATCAGGTCCGGGTGCTTATCCGACCTTTCAGTAAAAAAATCAGCCAGGCGCCGAACATCATTTTCGTTTAACCCTCGCAAACGCATCACATGCGCATTGTTCTCAAACACTTTTTCATTGATCTGCTTCCGTGCTGATAGGATAACTCGGAAGCCCCATTTACGACCATCCTTCAGTATGCTTGCCACTTTCTCTCGGATAGACTTCGACAAGACTTGGTCAAAATCATCAATAATAAGTAATTCCGGGAACGCTTTCATACTCGGTCGACGTAAGCGCGACAATAACCAGGGTGCCAGCAAAGAGTCATCATTTTCAATCTCGTACCCCCGCAACAACGTGATACTTAAATAAGCCGCTGGGTTTATTTCCTTGAAAGTCTCCAGCAAAGCAGTCTTCCCAATACCCTGTTCACCATACATGACTACGTGCCCGTAAAAATGCTGCTGCGACAACTCATGCAACTCCCGCGACCGCGACCGCCGGATTAGCTCCTTAAATTCTTCGCTATTGATAAGGTCAGTATTCATAACCTATAAAGTTACGAGATATCTTAGATTTCAGGTAAGCCTTCGTACTGGTAATAGCTATTGAGGCAACACTTTTTACAGGTAAGGTAACTGCTTCTTTCGGCAGCAAGCTCCGAATAATAATCAAATAAGCGATCCGCTTCAGTCCAGGCCATTTCTTCCCGCGAAATTACATTATCTCCTGGCTGACGTTTTTCAGAAAGAAAATGTCCAAACTCATGGAGCAATATCCAAATTACATCAAGCGGAACGGTTACGTTTTTCAAACTGATGCGAATCCGTTTATTTTCGGCCTGATCATCATAATCTTCAAAATTTGAAAATTCCACGTCATAGCGAGCCGATATGGTAACTCCTTTGGCTTCCATGTCCGACAGGATACGTGTTAGCAATTTTCGGTATTGCTCCAGATGCCCATTGGCACAAAACTCATCTACCTTTTGTTCGAAGCGTGACTTCATAGTTATTTATCGTCCTCATATTCAAAATAATCTTCCAACTCACCATATTCCGTCCGCTCTTCCTCTTCCGTCATCACTTCGATATATTTTGACTTATAATCGATGTCTGCTTCAAGGTTGATCATTAAAGAACCTTCCTGTTGATAATATCTCGAAAGTAACTTATAATGTAGTTTGAGGGCAGTGCAATCACTATTTGGCTTGATATAAAAGACCTCTGGCACAAACCGGTCGTTTGGGACCAATGCATGGTCCCTGGGCGTTAGGGTAAGCTGGTCGTTTTCACTGATACGGGTAGTCGGGACGTAGTTTTTAGGAATAATTAACCGCATTAAACCACCAGTTTTATTGTCTTTAGTCGTATCTAAAATATCACCTTCAACGGTAATATACACCTTGTAGTTTTCCAGCGTTTCAGTGCCCGTATTTTTTAAAGCTAAACGAATGGGTACGTAATTCAAATTCACTTTGACACGATAATAATCGTTGGTCACTACGCTGCCCATAGCTAATGAAGAATGAAACGGCTCCACGCTACGATACAGTCGATTAAAGTCGGTAAATCCCAAGCCCAAATCTATTTTTGGCGGTGGCATGCGATAAACTGTTCGTGTCTGTTTAAATTTCGGTTTCAGCAGTATTTCGGTGTCGCCGTATAGGAAAGTCAATTCCGCTTGGTGATTGGACTTGTAGTTTTGGTTTTTAATATACCAATCAGCCGTGGCTTTATTCTCATCTATGAGGTCAACAATGTCTTCCCAGCAAAATAAATGAACTTCAAATAAGCCCTTAGCTTCTTGTTCCAGATTAACCTTGCGCACAAATGCTTCTATTTTTGTGTCTTTCACCGCGGTGCTCGCAAAGTATAATTTTTTAAGCGGAGGCTCAAAAAGTTTCGCTTTTTCAACCTCCTTAATGATTTCTTCCTGACTAAATTGCTTGTCAGTGTATTCATCTTTGCCTTTACACTGAATACCAAAGTAACTATGTTCACCCGTTGGTTTTCCGTACACATCAACGCCATGCTGCGCCTGTCCTGTACGGCCGTTTTTTTTGATCTCAGGACACTGCCATATCTCACCCCATAATTTTTTACAAAGGGTTTCAAAATCCTGCCAGTTTGAAGGACGTCTTAAAGATTGCGGTGATAACATATACAAAGATATTCATTTCATAAAAGAGTAATATCCTTATTTTTATAGCTAATAATATTTCCCATATTCCCGTCGCTGGCGCACGCCTGCCGAGTGCGCTTAAACAAAAAAGCCGCTCTACTTTCGTAAAGCGGCTTCGTAGCCCGTAGGGGAATCGAACCCCTGTTTGAAGAATGAAAATCTCCTGTCCTAACCCCTAGACGAACGGGCCTTTTTTATTTTGTTTCCTGTAACTTGCATTACACAATCCCGGAAAACACTGGATTGATAATGTATTAAAAAACCCCAGATCTTTCGATTTGAGGTTTCGTGTCTTGTGGTAGCCCGTAGGGGAATCGAACCCCTGTTTGAAGAATGAAAATCTCCTGTCCTAACCCCTAGACGAACGGGCCTTTTTTATTGTTTCCCTTGATTTGGGATTGCAAAGATAGAGTTTAAATAATAAAATTAAAATAAACAATAAAAAAAATCCAAATCGTTGATGAAAGTTATTGTATATCAATTAAATAAAATAAAAAATTAAGATGGGACTTGCAAACTTTGCCGGGTTAAAGCTATCTTTATTCCATAAATCAATCATCTTTTTATGAAAGCTATCTGGAATAACCAGGTCATTGCCGAAAGCAATGACACTATTGTTGTTGAAAATAATCATTATTTCCCTAAAGAAAGTGTTAAGGCCGAGTACCTTAAACCGTCCGACGTGCATACAACCTGCCCGTGGAAGGGACTGGCATCATATTATTCCCTCGAAGTAGACGGCAAAGAAAATCAGGATGCTGCCTGGTATTATCCTGAACCAAAGGATGCCGCAAAAAACATTACCAACTATGTGGCGTTTTGGAAGGGCGTGAAAATTACCGAATAAAGCTATGAAAACATACGATGCCATTGTTATAGGCGCCGGTCAGGCCGGCGCCCCATTAGCCAAAAAATTGGCTAATGCCGGAAAAAAGACTGTTATAATTGAGAAACGATTTTATGGCGGTACTTGCGTTAACGATGGCTGTACGCCTACTAAAACCATGGTTGCTTCGGCAAAGGCGGCTTACATGGCCGGTAAAAGTTATGAATTGGGCGTGCCGGTAAAAAAGTTTTCGGTGGATCTTGCCGCCATAAAAAAGCGTAAGGATGCTATCGTATTACGCTCGCGTAATGGCGGACTAAAATCTGCTGAAAAAACACAAAACCTTGATGTGGTGTTGGGCGAGGCGACTTTTACCGGCGAAAAAACGGTTGAGGTTAAGCTTAATAGCGGCAAAAAGCAAACGATTACTGCCGATCTTATCTTTTTAAACCCCGGCGCGCTGCCTTTGATTCCCGAAATTGAGGGATTGAATGAGATAAAATATCTCAACTCAACCACCATACTTGATTTGGAAGAAGTACCAGAGCATCTGCTTGTGCTTGGCGGAAATTACATTGGACTGGAGTTTGGGCAAATGTTTCGGCGGTTTGGCAGCAAGGTTACCATTTTAGAAAAATCGGAGCGGATAGTTTCGCATGAGGATGAGGATATTTCGGCAGAGATGCAAAAGATCCTCGAACTGGAGAAAATCGAGGTACTTAATAATGCTCAGGCTGTTAAGTTTAAACAAAAGGCCGGCGGCAAAATAACAGCGACGATAGCTCGAAAAGGGGAGGAGCGCAAAATTAAATGCACCCATGTATTGGTGGCCATCGGCCGTAAGCCTCAAACGGAGGCTTTGAATTTGCCCATCGCCGGGATTGAAACAGATGGGCATGGCAATATCAAAGTAAATGACAAGCTGGAAACTACTGCCACCGGTGTTTATGCACTTGGTGACGCAAAGGGAGGCCCGGCGTTTACACACATTTCCTACAACGATTATACCATTGTTTACCGTAACCTTTTTGAAAAAACGGATTATAACATCCAGGATCGTCCGGTGCCTTATTGCATGTTTACCGATCCGCAACTGGGCAGGATCGGTTTGGATGAAACGGGGGCAAAAAAGCTGGGTATTAAATATAAAGTAGCAAAACTGCCCATGGCCCATGTGGCGCGTGCTATTGAAACCGGCGATACACGTGGTTTTATGAAAGCCATTGTTGAACCGGATACAAAAAAGATCTTAGGTGCTACCGTACTTGGCCCCGAGGGCGGAGAAATCATGACTGTGCTGCAACTGGCTATGGAAGGTGGGATCACTTATGACAGGATCCGCTATTGTGTTTTTGCCCACCCGTTGTATTCCGAATCACTGAATAACCTTTTCATGACCCTTGGGGATTAAACCAGCGCGCATGATCAAGTTTGATAAGGTAAGCAAACATTTTGGCGGAGTTAAAGCGGTTGATGGGGTATCTTTCGAGGTAGAGGAGCAGGAGAACCTCATTTTGTTAGGTACCAGCGGCTGCGGTAAAACCACCACGCTAAAAATGATCAACCGGCTTACTGAGCCAACCAAAGGCAGTATTTACATTGATGGTAAAAACATCATGGAGCAGCAGCCAGAAACCTTGCGCCGCGGAATTGGCTATGTATTGCAAAATAACGGCTTGTTTCCGCATTATACGGTTGCTGAAAATATAGCGGTTGTTCCTAACCTGTTAAAATGGGATAAGCAGAAAACTGAAAAGCGCACGGCCGAGCTAATGGAAAAACTCCACCTCGACGCTTCGTATCTGAATATTTACCCTAACGAACTGAGCGGTGGCCAGCAGCAGCGCATCGGCCTGGCAAGGGCATTGGTGTCGGACCCGCCGGTGTTGCTGATGGACGAGCCTTTTGGCGCGCTGGATAATGTTACCCGCTCAAAGATTCATGCCGAATTTAAAGCCCTTGATGAGCTTAAGCGTAAAACCATTATCATGGTAACGCATGATGTGCAGGAAGCTTTTGAACTGGGTGACAGGATCTGCCTGATGGATAAAGGGAAAATTGTACAGTCGGGCACACCGGCCCAGTTACTTTTTAACCCCGTTAACGATTTTGTAAAGGATTTTCTGAAACATCAGCGCCTGCAACTGGAATTTAAGGCCATTAAGCTGATCGATCTTTGGGAGTTATTACCTGAATTGAACAAAGAAGCAAAAGCCTCGTCATTTAATGCCGGTACTAACCTGTGGGAGGCCCTGGAGAGTTTTAAATTTAATAACGGCGAAACCATTAATATCAGCAAAGATCAAAACCAGGTTAAAACGGTAAGCTTTGAACAGCTGATGACGGCCTTTTATCAATATAAAAACCATCAGGCCCATGAATGAGCAGCAGCAAACCTTATGGCAGTTTATGCAGCAGCAGTCGGGCAAGCTGCAGGAGCAAACCCTGCAGCATATCGGGCTTACTTTTATTTCGTTGTGCATAGCTGTATTGGTTGGCTTGCCGCTGGGCATTCTTATTGTTCGTAAAAAACAATTATCAGGCATAGTTTTAGGGATTGCAGGAGTACTGCAAACAATTCCCAGTATAGCGTTGCTTGGTTTCATGATACCGCTTTTAGGGATTGGTCCTAAGCCAGCCATTGTTGCATTATTGCTATACGCACTTCTACCCATTATCCGCAACACCTACACGGGCATTTTAGGGGTTGATGCGTCGGTTAAAGAAGCTGCTGTTGCTATGGGGATGAGTAAATGGCAAATCTTGTTTAAGGTAGAGTTGCCCCTGGCTATGCCGGTAATATTTGCCGGCATCCGCACGGCTACGGTGATCAACGTTGGCGTGGCAACACTGGCCTCGCTCATTGCAGCCGGTGGTTTGGGCGAGTTTATTTTCGGTGGGATCTCACTTAATAATACCAACATGATCCTGGCGGGAGCAATTCCTTCGGCGCTGCTGGCAGTTGTTTTTGATTTGCTGTTATCGATGATACAAAAGATCAGCTTTAAAAAGCTCAAGCGGTTTTTATATGTATTCCCGGTATTGCTGGTAACCTTATGTATGTTCTATATTATCCCGGCCAAATCAAAAGGGAAGCTTACCGCGGGCTTTACGCCCGAATTTATGGGCCGGCAGGATGGCGATCTCGGCCTCAGGAATAAATACGGCCTAAAGATCCATACTATCGTAATCAGCGATGCTGTAATGTATAAGGCTGCGTTTGAGAAGCATCTCGACGTGATCAGCGGATACTCAACTGATGGCAGGTTAAAAGCTTACGATTTGGTTGTACTGGATGATGATAAGCACATTTTTCCGCCATACTATGCGGCGCCAATTGTTCGCGATGATGTCCTGAAAAAATTTCCTGACCTTGAACAGACATTAAACCTGCTCGCGGGCAAAATAAATGATTCAGTCATGACGGTTTTAAATTACCGTACCGACTATCTTCACCAAAGCCCCGAACGTGTTGCAAAGGATTTTTTGGTTGCCAATAAATTATGGCGGCCGGAACGGGGCGGGAGCGATGGCATAGTGCGGATAGGTTCAAAGATATTTGGTGAACAATACATCCTGGCTAATATGTACAGCATGCTGATAGAGGGATATACCGATCATGATGTATCGACAAAAACTGGCCTTGGAGGCACCAAGATTTGTTTTGACGCCCTAACCAATAACCAGATAGATTTTTACCCCGAATACACAGGTACGGGTTTGCTGGCAATTTTACAGGCATCGCCAAAAACGGTTAACGAGGTAACAATAAACAGGGATAGTACATACAATTACGTACAGCGACAGTTTGAAAGTAAATACCAGATAAAATGGCTTAAACCCATTGGTTTTAACAATGCGTACGCTTTAATGATGAGGCAGCAGCAGGCAAAGCAATTGGGTATTAAAACAATTTCAAACCTAAAGCAGTTTTTGGATAAGAAATAAGTTAGATGGATTTAATAGCCCGGTACAAAGAGGTACGTCAGCGTACAGAGAAAATTTGTTCGTATTTGCAAACGGAGGACTATGTGGTGCAGCCCGTAGTGGATGTTAGTCCGCCTAAATGGCACATCGGTCATGTTACCTGGTTTTTCGAAACCTTTATTCTTAAGCCATATTTTATGGGCTATCAGGAGTACAATCCCGATTACAATTACGTTTTTAACAGCTATTATGAAACTGTTGGCACACGCGTTATCCGTACGGATCGTGGTAACCTAAGCCGCCCAACGGTTATTGAAATCTATGGATATCGCAAATACGTTGACGAGGCCATGGAGGGCTTTTTATGCGGCGAAGTAAATGACGATGTTAAAGAACTCCTTATTCTCGGTTTTAACCACGAAGAGCAGCACCAGGAGCTTTTAATGACGGATATTAAATACATCCTGGGCCATAATCCGCTGTTTCCTGCCTATAATAAAAATTATACTGCCCCTCGTATTGATGAAGGGGAGGGTGATGCTTTTATCAGCATGGATGAGGGTATTTATGAAATAGGCTTTAACGGCGATGGATTTTGTTTCGATAATGAGCTTAACCGCCATAAAGTATATCTCAATGCATATCAAATAAGCCCTAAACTGGTAACCAATGCCGAATATCTGGAGTTTATTAACAGCGGCGGCTATCATGATTTTCGTCACTGGCACGCCGAAGGCTGGGATTGGGTAAAAACCAATAAGGTTGAAGCTCCGTTGTATTGGCACCTCATAGATAATGAATGGCATAACTATACCTATCACGGCTTAGAGCCGCTGCATTTAAAAGATCCCGTTACACATATCAGCTATTTTGAAGCTTATGCTTATGCATCATGGAAAGGCTTGCGGTTACCCACCGAATTTGAGTGGGAAGCTGCCTCTTCAAAATTTAACTGGGGGCGTCGCTGGGAGTGGACGGAGAGTTCCTACCTTCCTTACCCGGGTTTTGCCAAGGCGCCGGGTGCCATAGGCGAATACAATGGCAAGTTTATGGTTAATCAGAAAGTGCTGCGCGGCGCGTCAGAAGTTACGCCCCCGGGTCATAGTCGTGCAACTTATCGCAATTTTTTTCAGACAAATTTACGATGGCAATTTACTGGCATAAGACTTGCGAGGTAAATTGACACAAAACACCACCACATCTATGAACCAAGCCTTTACACCCACAGCCGTAAATTGTGACATAAGTGCCGAAAACAGGCAGTTTTATGCCGACGTTGTAGCAGGGCTGCAGGCGGAGCCAAAGCACCTCAATTCAAAGTATTTTTATGATGCAAATGGCGATAAGCTGTTCCAGGAGCTCATGAACTGCCCTGAATACTATCCGACTAACTGCGAACTGGAGATATTTTCAGAAAAAACCGCTGAAATCTGCGATGCGCTGATTGCCGATGGAGATGCTTTTGACCTGATAGAACTTGGTGCTGGTGATGCCACAAAATCCTCTTACCTGCTTAAATATCTGCTGGATAAAAAAGCTGATTTTACTTATTTGCCTATTGATATCTCAGATAATGTAATATCATATCTCAATATAACCCTGCCCGTAACTTTGCCCGGCTTAAAGATCACCGGACTAAATGGCGAATATTTTGAGATGCTGAAAAAGGCCGCCGCTATTTCGCCAAGGCGTAAAGTGGTGCTGTTTTTAGGTTCAAACATTGGCAATATGCCACTTGATGGGGCCATAGAGTTTTGCCGTGAGCTAAGGAATAACCTATCAGAAGGGGATATGGTGTTAATTGGCATGGACCTGAAGAAGGACCCGCGAGTTATCCTTGCTGCTTATAATGACAAAGATGGTATTACCCGCGAGTTTAATCTCAACCTGTTACGCCGCATTAACCGCGAGCTGCATGCTAATTTTGATATAAGCAAGTTTGAACATTATCCAACCTACGATCCTGAAACCGGGGCGTGCAAAAGCTACCTCATCAGTTTGCAAGATCAGCAGGTAAGCGTCGGCAACGAAAAAATAGATTTCAAGAAGGATGAATACATCTACATGGAGATCTCCCAAAAGTTCACCCTTATGCAAACCGATCAGATAGCCATAAACACAGGCTTTCAACCGGTAGGCCAGTTTTTTGATACCAAAAAATGGTTTATCGATGCGGTTTGGGTCGCGGCGTGACCTCACCCAACCCTCTCCAAAGGAGAGGGCTTTTACAGCTATTTTAAAGTCTCCCCCTTTGGGGGAGATTTAGAGGGGGTCAGAGCACCTTCGGGTTCAACTCCGAATCAATCAGCCCGCCGATAGGCTTACCCATCAGCCATTTTTGATGATCATTTTTTTGCCATTCGTTTTTGTAAGGGGTGACGCGGGCGCCATCGGCTACATAAATGATAGTCATGATCTCACGCATTTTATCTGAGTTGTTGCCGGGAGCATTGTGAATGGTGAAGCCCCGGTGCCAGGTTGCGTCGCCCGCCTTCATGGTTTGGGCACGGGTTATTTCAAATCCTTTCTCTTTCACATACTCTTCAAATGCTGATTCCGATTCGTCAGAAATTTCATGGTTAAATACAGCGCCATTAACGTATGAGCCCGAGGCAAAGGTCAGCATACCCATGTTTACATCAATATCAACCAGGGGCATCCAAAGGGTTACCGTGTTGTTGGTATCGATAGGCCAGTAGTACTGGTCCTGGTGCCATGGGGTAGGGCCGCCGCCGGGCTCTTTAAATAGCGCCTGGTCATGATAAATGCGTACATTTTCAACTCCCATCAGGTCGGCGGCAATTTTGGCCAGGCGTTTGGCCATTACAAACGTTTTAACATCTTCATCAACCTGCCAAAGGTTCATGATCTGCAAAAAGGCTTTACCATAAGTGTCGCGCTCTTCCAGTTTGCGCTTTTCGGTGTTGTACCTGTCGGCCGCGCCAACAATTACGGGGCGATAGGCAGCAATTTCATCTTTTGTAAGCACTTCGTGTACAAGGGTATGGCCTTTTTCTCGAAATTCATTAATATTGTGGTTGGATAGTTTTATAAAATTATCAAGTGACGGTAAATGAGCGATCTGTGTATCCATAGTTTTTAGGTTTATATTTCAAAGTAAGGTTAACTTTAGTTGAAAAAAAATGAAATGAATGGTACATTTATGGATGATTTTATCCGTAATTTGAATTAGAATTTTATTTACGTTAAAATATGCAATGATAAAAGCGTCGTACGAAGTTCTTCAGCCTACAAATACACAGTCATTTCTTGTGCGGAAATTTGATAAGCTGGCATTTGATGCCCCCTACCATTTTCACGAAGAATATGAATTGACATGTATTATCAGCGGCACCGGCAAACGCTATGTTGGCAGCCACATGGAAGATTTTGCGTCCGGCGATCTGGTGTTGCTTGGTTCCAATCTGCCGCATTGCTGGAAACTTGAACCCAATGAAACAGTGCTTCGCGAGGCAAGCGCGGTGGTGATCCAATTTAATGATGCTTTTTTGGGCGAAGAGTTTTTTAACAAATTTGAGCTTCAGCTCATCAAAAAACTTTTTCAGCAAAGCGGTTGCGGGGTGTCATTTTATGGCGAAACGCGTGCCGAGGTTAACAAACTGCTGCTTAGCCTGGTTGAAGAGAAAAGCAATTTCAGGATGCTGATAGGTTTGCTCGAGATCCTGCACCGTATGGCTTCGTCAGAAGAGTACGTTCTGCTCGATCAGAACCGCATTATTGGCGAGCGCTCAAATACCGAGCGTGAGCGTATTAACCCGGTATTTGCTTACCTGGTTGAAAATTTCAGAAACCACGTATCATTAGATAAAGCGGCCGGTATTGCCAATATGACCCCGAATGCTTTTTGCAAATACTTTAAAAAAGTTACCCGCAAAACATTCATGGAAACTATAATTGAGTATCGCCTTAATTATGCCATACAGCAACTGGTGCAAACAGATAAGCCTATTTCAGAGATTTCCTATGAGAGCGGCTTTGGCGATGTATCGCACTTTTATAAAATGTTTAAAGCTAAAATGAACCTGAGCCCGCTTAACTACCGCAAAAGATTTATGCGCAACCTGGCCGGCGATAAAAAGTTATCAGCGTAATTAAGTATTAAGCCGGAAGTCTTTAGTCAGAAGTCGGTCAGGCCTTGTACTTCTTACTTATAATTAATGACTTAAAACTTACAACTTAGGGCTTACGACTAATTTACACTAATAATGCCGCGTTTAATGGCATAAATAACCAACCCTACTAAATTCTTCGACCCGGTTTTTTCAAACAGCCTTGCGCGGTAACCTTCAACAGTGCGTACACTCAGAAAAATTTTATCTGCTATCTCCTGGTTAGAGTATTCCTGGCAAACCAGTTTAAGCACTTCAATTTCGCGCTCGTTAAGGTCGGTTTTGTTATTGGGGATATTATCGGCGTGGTCGTTACCTACCAGCTGTTTGATGAGCGTTATAGAGAGATGTTCGTTAAAATAAAAACCTTTGTTATAAACGGTTGATACAGCCTCGATGATCTCTTCCGGTTCGGCATTTTTAAGCAGGTAGCCCGATGCGCCGGCCTTCATCATATCCACAATGTATTTGTCTTCATTAAACATGGATAACGCCAGGATCTTAATGTCCTTAAAATGCTGATGGACATAGGTGGCAGTTTGGATGCCGTCCATTTCGGGCATTTTAATATCCATCAATATAACATCGGGGGTTTTGTCGGTCAATAAGCCTATCAGCTCTTTGCCGTTCGAAGCTTCGAGTACCAGCTCAAAACCTCCGCAATCTTCAAGGGTAGCTTTTAAACCATTTCTGAAAATTTTATGGTCGTCTACTATACCTAATTTAATTGGGCCCATAGGTTGTTAACAAGATTCAAATTATCAATAAATATAAACTATTGATTTTAACTATGCTACTTTTAATTTAATGATACTGATTGCCCCGCTAAGCGGTTTGCTGTACGTATTTATTTCGCCATTAATGAGTTGTACGCGGCTTTGTAAATTTTTAAGACCGAAACCCTGCTTAACATCGCCCATATTAAAGCCTTTACCGTTATCCTTAAACTCCATAATGAGGTAACCGGCTTGTAAGGCCATATTAAGGTTTATGACCGTAGCTTCCGAGTGTTTGATGGCATTACCAAACAACTCCTGGGCTATGCGGTACAATGCAAGTTCAATTTCATTAGGGAAGCGTTTATCGGCAAAATTTTTAGTGAAATTAACTTTGATATGGGTGTTGTTTTCCACCTTGGTGCACAGTGCCTCGACAGCAATCAGCAATCCATAGTCGGTAAGTATAGGGGGCAGCACATTTTGTATAATGTTCCTGATTTCCTGGATGCACTCATCCGCCAGTTTGCGGGTGTCTATCAGCAGGGGCTGGCTTACCTCACTCACGCAATTTTTGTCCAGCCGGTGCAGGTTAAGTTTTATAGCCGAAAGCACCTGCCCAACGCTGTCGTGCAGGTCTTCGGCCAGGCGTCTGCGCTCACTTTCCTGTGTTTCAAAAACGGCGTTCATTAAATCTGTTTGCCTTGCATCATGCATGGCGCGTAGCTCCGCCTGGTTTTTTAGCATCCTCCGCTGATATACGATCACGAAGAAGAATAAAAAAATAATCAATACAACTACAACAAGTGTCCCGATAATCAGAACAGGGATAAGGCCGTTTTCGGAAACTTGTAAGATTGGGCTGTTGTACATGGTTATTATATATACAAACCTAAATTTATGACGTTTTTTGTGGTTTGCATAGTAAACCTATCGAATATAATATATTAGCTATAATATTCGTAACACTATGGATCATGTAGTAATTATGTTGTTCAGCTTTCGGTATCCGGTCTAATAGCATGAATAAGAAAATATTAACTGCCGAATAAAATAAAACTCCCGCATTAATCCAGAAAGGCCCCTGCTTTTCAATATGTACAAATTCCTGTGGATTCAAGAGCTGGTAAAAGTATATTAATGATAAAATGATTAAAAATATACCTAAAGCGGTGTTTGATACGGATGGGTACTCAAATATATTGGAATTATATATCAACAAAATTAAAAGTGTAACGGTTCCTAATGCTAAGGTTATTTTTTTTAGTAAACTATTAACAAATAGTTGATAGTATATTGCTGAAAAAAATAGAATACTCATCAGGTTGTACAAATGAAAGAATGGCATATTATTTTTTAAGCCAGCTTTAGCGGCAAGCCAGGTGGCCGGGTCGAAAAAGCATGAGATTAAAAAAAAAACAGCAGCTGTCTTTAATACTTTATCCAACAACCTACGATTATACAAAGCGGCTAATACAGGTAAGAAGCCGGATAAAATTGAAACAAGATCAAAGGTATAATCTAAAGGCATGTTAATGTTTTGCTATTCTGTTTTCCCGGTGAGCCTATTTTGTGGGCAACCTGTTGAGCCGGGGCAAGGGTAAGATTGCTCTCCAAGTATATTGGACGTTGTGGCAGACATCAGAGAAAACGTTTGAACGCCTTCAGCTGTTTTAGCTTTTGGAGCACTTTCATCCGGAAGTTGATCTTCACCGTCTGCTGTTACACCGGTTATAATAAAATGTTTTTGACCACCAACGTTTGCGATAACTGACAGTAGGAAATTGCTTATTGCTATCCAAAATTTTTGCCAGCTATTAAGTCGTTGATCATTGGCATAATAAATACGGATGCCCAAACATCCGGGTTGATTAAGTATTCTATTTAAAATTTCTTGTCCAAAAAATTGAGAAATGGTGTCATTTGGATGGCGGTGCCTGTGATTTTCAGTCCATTGTGCAGCTAAATCAAGTTCAATTGGTGCACCTTCCTGACCTGTGATAGGTGATGATGGTCTTTTTTCTTGTGTTTCCATAAAAAATAATAGCGTGTAGGGATTTTTTTGTATAAAACTAATACTAATAAGTATCTCTCTCAATGAGATGCCCCGGCCAAATAGGTTATGATAGGTTTTTGATTTGGTTTTATGTTGTTGGTTATTAGTGAATTACAAATTAGATGCATTTTATTACCCGCGTATAATACGTATTTTTACGTATCAGAAACTGTAATCTTACGTAGCATGAAATGGTTGGTTATATAGATCTTTTGCGCTTAAATAATCCTGTTTTCAGGATGCAAAAAAGTTTTTAATATAATATCTAAATATGGATATTGTTTATTAAATTGCTTTTGATAATAATATCACAAAAACCTAAAACCCGATTTTATGAAACAAGAAATGCTAATTACACAGATCAGCCCTGATCAGGTAGGCGAGTTCATCAGCGAAAGCTTTTATCAAGAGTTAACCGAAAATTTTCAGCAAAAATTCCCCACAGAAGTTAAGTCGGTAATGCTTAGCCGCACAGCTGTTGAAACTGTTTTGAATAGTGAAAACATATCCGGTATCAAGTTTATGAACGGCCTTGAAGATGCCAATGATCCTTCGTCAAGAATGCTGGTGCTGATCCCCTGTAATTACACGGTAACTGCCAGTTTACCTAACTCTATTATCAACCAGCATGGTTTTATAACTAACACCGGCGAAGTTATTTCATTGGAGAGAACATGGCAGGTACTGTTTAATCACGTATTGAATTTTAAGAAGCTTGATCCGGCTATGGGTTATACCCAAATTAACCGTGGATCATTTATGGGTAGGGTACGGTTGTCCGAATTTTTAAAGAATACTGCTTGTGATGATTTTATTTATCATTTTGGGCACCTGATGGAAGAAAATCTACCTTATAAGCTTATTATTCAGCCATCAGATGGTATGAGAATGTATGTGGAGCAAGCTGTGCCTTGCCCGGGCACTGCTGGTTGTCCCGCTGTTACGACTTCAAATGACCCATGCGCCCTTACCCGTATTACAACTACCATGTTAGGCACAGAAGCCGAAGGCCAGTTAAATACACTTCGCGCTTTTCGCGATAAAATATTGACCGAAAAGTTTAGCGGTGTGGAAGTTGAAAAGTACTACACTATTTCGGCATCACTGCTGGAAGCTATCGATAAAACACCAAACCAAGAGGCGATATTTAAAGGCCTGTACGATAAATATATTGCTACATCGCTTAACGCGATAAACCAAAATGATGAGGAAACTGCTTTCTTGCTGTTTCAGGAAGCTATGCAACACCTCACCGAAACATATCTGTATCAATAACAACCTAAAATGTGATTGCAAAGCGTCTTTCCTGCCCGGAAAGGCGCTTTCTTTTTTATACCGAAATTTCCCTTAAAACGTAATTCTACGTTTAGCTCATGTTGATGATACGCTTTTATATCACGTACAAGCACAGGCTATAATAGCGTACTGGCAACGTTGATTGCGCAGCCGTTTTACCCAACCTTTGACTCAGCAAATGAGCTGGACATCAGCCTGCTTGCGGTGGAGTATGCTGAAAATCCAGTTTAAAGAGTAAGCCGGTACAAATACTAATCAAAAACTTATGAACTACATTATTAAAGGGAACCTGCGCGGTTTATTATGTTCAGACTGCGAACTGCCCGTTGCGGGTACATCGGTAAAAGTTTATCGCCCTTCCGATCAGCAAAATGAAACCCGGCTTGCTGTAGCCGATCCCAAACAAACATTTCACCAGGTAAATGATGATGAACTGAAAGCCAAGGAACGGATGTTCATCACCCATGCCGATGTGCAGGAAAACGGCGATTTTACTATAGAAATTGACGGCGGCAAATCAGGCTATGAAGGCGGCAGCATTGATGTGGACTGGTACTGCGGCAATGTTCCTTTCAAAATTCCGCTGCCTAAAAATGAACCGCTATTACAGTTCCACATTACTACACTGCAACCCATTTATAAAAGCAGCCAGGAAAATGTCCAATACGCAAGATTTGATTATGAAATAGATGCCAAATGGTTTTGCCGCATCCTTACCTTATTGGACATTTGGGTAGTTTGCGGTTATGTAAACGATTGTGAAACCCAAAAGCCAATTCCCGGTGTTAAAGTTTTTGCCTATGATGTAGACCTGCTGCAAGACGATTATTTGGGTAACGCCTATACCGATAACAACGGCAAGTTCACTATCGTATATCCCGGTGACAATTTTAGGAAAACCTTATTGCCATGGCTCAATGTAGAATGGCCTGCCGGTCCGGACTATTATTTCAGGGTTGAAAGTTCATCTGGCACTGTACTGCTGGCCGAAGACCGTACCCGGGGCCGCCAGAACGACAGGCATAATGCCAACAACTGTTTCTGCGTAAAACTGTGCATTAAAGGCGGCGGCATCATTACCAGCGATATACCATGGTTTACCGCGGTTGGGAATTTCAGCATTACATCTGATATTGATGGCAGCGGTAAAACCCTTATGAGCAAATTTGGAGCGGGCGGCACAGGATACGGTTTCTTTGGTTCGGTTAAGCTGGGGGGCTACGCCACCAAGAAAGTGCCCACCGCGCCGGCCAGCCCACTTTATTACCGCTTTTTGTTTTCTACCGATAACTTGAACTTCAGCCCGGTAACTACCGCCCAGATGGAAGCTACAGCCTTAAAAGTTGCCACCCGGCAAATCACCTGGAATGGTACAACTGCCTTTCAGGATGTAGTGATCGATATCAATAAACCTGCTTCTGTGCCCGATAGCGTTCCTGCAGATAATTATCCTAATCCGATCCCGGATCATGTGCTGCACCCTGACGCCAATGGCTGGGTACGTGTTGATCAGCCTGCATTGGATAATGGTTTTTATGGATCGCTGTTTTATTTAAACACTACTACCATTATTGGAGGCGGCGATGCCAGCGCCGGGTTAACGCCTGGTTTAGCTGTGCCTGTGGCAGATCAGAAAAACGGCAGAATGTTATACATCCAATTTCAAACTACTGACGATCCGGCTAATGCCACTTCGCCAAACCTGAATACGCAATCGCTTATCGGCAAGATCTATGTTAACAACTGGAACGAAGTAAACCTGCTGAAGCTGGAAGAACTTTTTGCCAGCGGGGGCAGTGGCTGCACTCCGGTAAGCGGAACCGCCCATGCCGATTACACAGTTGATCATGAACTGATTGCCAGCTGGTCGCTGGGTGTATGGTCAAACGCTACGGGTACGGTCAGCGGTTTGCCCAGTGGCACAACTCCGCGCGGAGACGCTAAGAAATTTGACATGGCCTCGCCGTCACCATTTGTTTTAACTCCTCCTTTTAGCGCATGGCCCTCATGCGCCTATAGCCTAACCCTGACAACCTATCGCAAATTAACCACCGGCGAAAGTAACGACTGGGGAAAAACGAACCAGGTTATCTTTTGCAAGTAACCTGCATGTGAACGGGGGAAGAGGGTGCCGTTGCATGTCGGCGCCCTCTCATTTTAACCGT
>Ga0157372_10002605_pt1 | contig 19511 bp, 22 predicted proteins | sample C55metaG_FD_115307 | JGI IMG/M metagenome (GOLD analysis project Ga0157372, IMG submission 115307) | Corn rhizosphere microbial communities from Kellogg Biological Station, Michigan, USA - C5-5 metaG | ecosystem: Host-associated > Plants > Roots > Rhizosphere > Soil | place: USA: Michigan... | reverse complement strand
GGCGCCCTGATGCTCGCGGGAGGCCTCGCCTCCTGCGGGCACGGCGGCTCCTCGTCCGCAACGGCGGCGTCGAAGGTGGACTTCTGCCGGACCTTCGACGAGCTGGGTCTCGACTCCTCCCCGCAGACGGCGGCCGACGAGCTGAGCCGGGTCGGGACGCCGAGCGACATCGACGCCGGTGCCCGGCGCGGGTTCGAGGTGCTGGTCGACCACCTGCGTGACCTGCCTGCAGGCACCAAGCCGGGTGAGATCACCCAGATGGTCAAGGACCTGCACGCCCAGGACGCCGCCGACGTCCGCGCCTTCGTCACCTACTACGCCCAGGAGTGCCAGCACCTCCCGACCGGGGCGCCCTCCTAGGCTCAGAGCACCGTGGCCGGATGGTCCTCGTCGGTGACCAGCGGCCGCCCCGCGGCGTACCACTCGACGAGACCACCCTCGAGGTTGACCGCCTCGATGCCCTGCTGGATCAAGAACCCCGCGGCGTACGCCGAGCGGCTGCCGACGCGGCACACGACCAGGGTCTGGTCGGCCTCGGGGAGCTGGGTGTACGTGGCCCCCAGCTTCATCAACGGCACGTGCAGCGACCCCTCGACGTGGCCCGCTCGCCACTCGTCGTCCTCACGGACGTCCAGCACCAGCAGGCCCTCGGGCAGCGGGTCGGGAACGCCCGAGACGGGGGTGGTGGGGATCTCCATGGGTCCATTCCACCAGTGCGCCGGTCATTCGCCCAGACGCCGGACGCCCGTGACGCGGTAGCACTCCTCGTCGTCGATCGCGGCAGGGTCGTGGTCGATGCTCAGATAGCTGGGGATCCCCGAGTCGTCGACATGGAGGTCGACCACCGCGTCCGGCTCGGCGTGGTCGGCCTTCGCCAGCAGGTCGGCGAGCGTGGGGAAGTCACTGAGCCGCAGATGGGTGAACCGGACCAGTCGGGTGGGTCCGGCGTCGACCACTCGACCGTCGCGAACGACGAGGTGGTACTCGCCGGCCAGCCGGCGTTCGCCGCAGGACGCGTGGAGCACGAAGCGGTACGACGTCGGCAGCGCACCGGCGGCGACCTGGGAACGTGTCGCGGTCGGCGGGCTCGTCCCCGGGTCGTCCCCCGCGCCACAGGCGCTCAGCCACGGCGCTGCCACCGCGAGCAGGACCAGTGAGAGGGCTGGGATCCGCACGGGAGAGGGACGTGCCATGTCGCCGGTCGGTTCCCTACTTGAGGAGGCGCGACAGCCGGCGGTCGGCCAGCGGCTTGCCGCCGGTCTGGCAGGTGGCGCAGTACTGCAGGGCGGAGTCGGCGAAGCTGACCTCGCGCACGACGTCGCCGCACACCGGGCACTTCTCGCCGGCGCGGCCGTGGACCGCCAGGTTGGTCTTCTTCTCGCCCTTGAGCTCGCTGGCAGCCAGACCCCGTGACCGCTCGACGGCGTCGCCGAGCTCGTCCTTGATCGCGGCGAACAGCTGGTCGAGCTCGTCGGCGGTCAGGCTGTTGGCCGGCTTGAACGGCGACATCCTCGCGGCGTGCAGGATCTCGTCGCTGTAGGCGTTGCCGATGCCGGCGATGGTGCCCTGGTGACGGAGCACGCCCTTGATCTGGGAGCGACCGGCGTCCTCGAGGATGTTCGCCAGGGTGTCGCGGGTGAACGCGTCGTCGAGCGGATCGGGGCCGAGGCTGGCGATGCCGGGCACGTCCTGCGGCGAGCGCACGACGTACGCCGCGAGGCTCTTCTTGGTGCCGGCCTCGGTGACGTCGAGCCCGCTCTGGTCGTCGAGGACGACGCGCACCGCCAGACCGGACTTGCTGTTGGGTCGCGGTGGCGCGGTCGGCAGTTCGTCCTTCCAGCGGATCCAACCGGCCCGCGCGAGGTGGAGGACGAGGTGGAGGCCACTGGCCTCGATGTCGAGGAACTTCCCGTGCCGGGTCACGTCGTCGACCAGCGTGCCCTCGAGCGCCTGGACGGGCGGGTCGAACGTCTTCAGTGCGCTGAAGGCGGCCAGATGGATCTTGGCGATGGCATGACCGTCGAGCCGGCCCTTGAGGTCGAGGGCCAGCGCCTCCACCTCGGGCAGCTCCGGCATGCCCCCAGGCTAGCCGCAGGCTCGGACCGCCATCCGGTGACAGATCACCGCCCGGGAGGGAGAATCGACCATGGCCACCGCGCGACCGCTGCCCGCGAGCGGGGAGATCTTCCTCGACGCGCGTGGCGCCGACCGCGCGCTGCGGGTCTCGTGGCACTACGACACCGACATGGTCGTGCTGTCGCTGTGGCGCGACAACGTCTGCACCGGGTCGTTCCGGCTGACCGTCGATGAGGTCCCGGAGCTGATCACCCTGCTCCGCACCGGGCTCGACACGGCGTACGCCGTCGCTCGGTCGCGCCGGCATGAGGTCTGCTGAGCCGAGCCGTGCGGACGACCCGGAAGAGGTCAGCCGTCCAGGTGCCGGTCCGCGAGCTTGCGCAGCACGGGTACGGCGGCGGCCAGGGTCGCGCGCTCGTCCGGGGTCAGGTCCGCGAGCTCCTCGCTGAGCTGGGACGCGGACTCGTCGCGCAGGGTGTCCAGGGTCTTCTGTCCGACCGGCGAGAGCACGATCAGCAGGCACCGCTGGTCCTCCGGGTCGCGGCGTCGCTCCACCCATCCCGCCTCGTCGAGGATCTCGACGAGGCGGGTCATGCTCGGGGCCGAGATGTTCATCAGCTCGGCCAGGTCGCCCTGTCGGACGCCGTCGGGGTAGCGGGTCAGCGCCGACAGGGCGGTCAACCGGGTCGGGGTGATGCCGGACCTGGTGGCCGGCGTCCGCAGGTGATAGGCGAGCCGACTGACCTCGGTGCGCACCTCGCCGGCCAGCCGGGTCAGCTCCCGCGACGTACGACGGGTCATGACCGGGCCACCTCGGGCTCGGCCGGCTCGGGCTCCGGTGCCGGTGCCTCGGGCTGGGCGAAGTCGATCGGCGTCTCGTGCTGGTCGTCGGCATGGACGAACCTCTCGCCCATGAACCACGACGCGGCGGCCGCGACCAGGCACGCCGCGATGGCGAACGCGAAGGCGACGATCAGGCCGTCGTGGAACGGCCCGGAGATCAGCGACGGGAAGAACGTGTGGCCGGTCAGGTAGTGCGCATCCCCGACGTGCAGCTGCGCCAGGGTGTGGTCGCCCAGGAGTGACTGCACCGGGTTGTAGCCGAGCAGCGACGCGAACAGCACCGCGACCGGCGGCAGACCGGCGACCGCGTGTGCCTGCCCGGCCGGTACGCCGTGCACGGTCAGGCCCGCCTGCATGGTCTCGGGCAGCGACCCGGCCAGACCGACGATCATCAGCGAGAAGAAGATCCCGATCGAGAGCACCATCGAGGCGTTCTGGAACGTCGTGCTCATGCCGCCGCCCACGCCGCGCCGGTTGGCCGGCAGCGCGTTCATCACCGCCGCCCGGTTGGGGGAGGCGAACAGTCCCATCCCGAAGCCGTTGCAGAACAGCGCGGCCGCGAACATCCAGTAGGTGAAGTCGACCGGGAGCGCGGCGAACCAGAAGAAGCTGAACGCCGCGATCAGCATGCCGCCGGTGGCGAACGGGCGCGCGCCGTAGCGGTCGGAGAGCCAACCGGACAGCGGCCCGGCGACCAGGAAGCCGACCGTCATCGGCAGCATGAAGATCCCCGCCCACAACGGGGTGGACTCGAACGAGTACCCGTGTCGCGGCAGCCAGATCCCCTGCAGCCAGATGATCAGGATGAACATCAGTCCACCGCGACCCAGGCCGGCCAGCAGGCTGGCCAGGTTGCCGAACGTGAATGCGCGGATCCGGAACAGGTCGAGATGGAACATGGGGTGGTCGATGCGCGTCTCGATGACGCAGAAGACCCCGAGCAGGATCAGGCCGCCGATCATCGAGGCGAGGACCCACGGGTCGGTCCAGCCCATGATGCTGTCGCCGTACGGCTGGATCCCATAGGTGATGGCGACCAGGACGCCGACCAGGCCGAGCGCGAAGGTGACGTTGCCCCACCAGTCCATGACGTGGTGACGGCGTGGGCTGAGGTCGCGCAGCCTGAGATAGCCCCACACCGTGCCGAACAGGCTGAACGGCACCGAGACCAGGAACACGAAGCGCCAGTGGACGGGTGCCAGGACCCCGCCGATCACCAGGCCGAGGAACGACCCGGCGATGCCGGCCACCATGTTCAGGCCCAGGGCCAGACCGCGCTGGTCGGCCGGGAAGGCGTCGGTGATGATCGCCGACGAGTTGGCCATCAGCAGGGCGCCGCCGACGCCTTGCAGGATCCGCATCACGATCAGCCAGACGACACCTTGCGTACCGGAGAGCCAGGTCACGCTGAGTGCCACCGAGAAGACGGTGAAGATCGCGAAGCCGGCGTTGAACATCCTCACCCGGCCGTACATGTCGCCGAGCCGGCCGAACGTGACGACCAGGACCGCGGTGACGACCAGGTAGCCCATGATCAGCCAGAGCAGGTAGCTGGAGTTCCCGGGCGCGAGCGGATCGATCCTCAGGCCGCGGAAGATGTCGGGCAGGGCGATCAGCAGGATCGACGAGTTGATCGTCGCGATCAGGACGCCGAGCGTGGTCGTGGACAGGGCGATCCACTTGTAGCGCGGGCCCAGGGTGGCGGGAGAGGCGGTCGAGTTCATTAGTTCAACTGTACTAACTATCGGGACGGCGGTCTCCACCGGGACCAGAGCTCGTCCGGAGTTCACCCGTTCGTCGGCTCGTCGAAGGCCTGTGCTCACCGGCGCCTGCGACAAAGGGACCAGCGGCGCCCGCCGTCCCCCACCGGACCATCCGGCCGCACCACCCGGGCTCCCCGACACGCGCTGTTCGGGGCGAGTGAGGCGTTCCGCCCCGGCCATGCCGGGGTGGAACGTCCGGAGCGAGCGGCGACGCGATCCGGCTCGCGACCGGCATCGGGAACCTGGCGACGAGCCCGGACCCGATATCTACGGAATCGGCTAGAGGCACCGATACGGTCCGAGGATGGACCCGATCCGCAACCCGTACGCGCCGGGCGCCGGCCAACGGCCACCCGAGCTGGCCGGCCGGAGCGCGCAGCTGGCGGCCTTCGACGTCGTGCTCGAGCGCGTCGCCCACGGTCGACCGGAGCGGAGCATCGTGCTCACCGGCCTGCGCGGGGTCGGGAAGACCGTGCTGCTGAACGCCCTCCGGTCCGCCGCCGTACGACGTGCCTGGGGCACCGGCAAGCTCGAGGCCCGACCCGACCAGGGCCTGCGCCGCGCGCTCTCCTCGGCGCTCCACCAGGCGGTCCGCGAGCTCGGCCACCCCGACCCGGGCTCGGTCACCCACGTCCTCGGCGTGGTCCGGTCGTTCGCCGAGCGCGATGCCGGGACGAACGCCAGGCTCCGGGACCGTTGGCATCCGGGCATCGACGCGCCGTCGGTCCGAGGCCGGGCGGACTCCGGCGACATCGAGATCGACCTCGTCGAGCTGTTCACCGATGTCGGGGGACTCGCGGCGGACCGTGGCCACGGGATCGCGGTGTTCGTCGACGAGATGCAGGACCTCGCCCCCGACGACGTCTCCGCGCTCTGCGCCGCCTGCCACGAGATGAGCCAGTCAGGACTGCCAGTGATCGTGGTCGGCGCGGGGCTGCCGCACCTACCGGCCGTGCTCTCCGCCGCGAAGTCCTACTCCGAGCGCCTGTTCGGCTACCAGCGCATCGACCGGCTCGACCGCGAGAGCGCCGATCTCGCGCTCCGCGTCCCGGCCGAGGCCGAGGACGCGGGGTACGACGAGGAGGCCCTGGCCGCGCTGTACGCAGCCACCGGGGGCTACCCGTACTTCATCCAGGCCTACGGCAAGACCGTGTGGGACCTCGCACCCCGGTCACCGATCGGCGCCGATGACGTCGCCGTCGCGGCGCCCGAGGCCGAGCGGGAGCTGGCCCTCGGCTTCTTCGGCTCGCGCTACGAGCGCGCGACCCCGGGGGAGCGGGAGTACCTGCGCGCCATGGCGGACGCCGCCTCGGCCCTGGCCGAGAGCGGAGAGGCCCTCGACGACATCGAGTCCGTGCCGACGGCCGAGGTCGCGGTGGTGCTGGGCAAGCGGCCCCAGTCGCTCTCACCCGCCCGTGACGCGCTGTTGAAGAAGGGTCTGATCTACTCGGGCGAGCGTGGACGGATCGCCTTCACGGTCCCGCACTTCGGAGCGTTCCTGCGGTCGCGATGACCTCGGGCCGGTCAGGCCCGCGGCGTCGCCAGCAGGTGCACGACCCCGTTCGCGTACTGCTCGACCGACGCGAGCTCGAACGTCCCCGTGACCCCGTCGGGGAAGACGCGCGGACCGCCGCCGCGGGTCACCGGATACATGAACAGGTGCAGCTCGTCGGCGAGCCCGTCGGCGACCAGGCCACGCACCAGCGTGCCACTGCCACTGACGTAGAGGTCACCGACCTCGTCCTTCAAGGCTCGGATCCGGTCGGGGTCGTAGGGGCCGATGATCTCGCTGTTGCGCCAGGTGGCCTCGGTGAGGGTGCCGGACACGACGTACTTCATGGTGTCGTTGAAGAACGGCGCGCCCGGGTCGTCGTCGACGGTCCGCGTGGACCACGCCGGCTCGAACATCTGGTACGTCGTGCGCCCCAGCAGGATGCCCTGGCAGCTGCCGGTGACGCTCGCCAGGGTCTCGCCCATCCTCGGGTCGAAGCCGAAGTCGAAGGTCCACAGTGGCGCGTCGATCACACCGTCGAGGCTCATGAACTCGTGCACGAGGATCCTGCCCATGTCGGCCTCCCGATCAGTCAGTGGTCACTCCACCCTGACAGAGGACGGGTCAGACCTGTACCGGCAGCCGTGGCGAGACGATGAAGAGGAGCTGGACGGCACCGAGGAGGCGGATCGCCGGTCCGCGGCGAGGTTCTACGGGCGGGCGCCCGCGTGGACCACCACCGACGCTAGGTGCCCGCCGCGTCCTCGCGGTGGGCGTCGGCCGCGGCCTGGACCCTCGCGACGTACGACTCCCACCACTGCTCGTCGCCGATGCCCGACGAGTCTCGCCCCGCGCGACCGTCGATCAGCTCACGCACGATGTCGCAGTGACCGGCGTGCTGGGCGGTCTCGGCCAGCACCCGCGCGACCAGGTGCCCGAACGTGGTCGCGCGCTGTCCCTCGGACCACCACGCGACCGACGCCGGGGCGTCGAGCGGGATCGAGTCGAGTGACTCGTCGCTGTGCCGCCAGGCACGCCGGTAGAGGCCGAGGAGGTACTCCCGCGACTGGTCGGCGGTCGCCCACATGTCGGCCGACTCCCACACCGAGCCGTCGTCCTCCCAGGGCAGGGTCACCGGCGAAGGCCGGCCGACGCACGCGCCGAGGTAGCCGAGCTCGATGCCCGTGAGGTGCTTGACCAGTCCCAGCAGGTTGGTGCCCGACGGCACCAGCGGCCGGCGGACGTCGTACTCGGACAGGCCGTCCAGGGAGCCCACGACCGCCTCGCGGGACTCTTGGAGGTAGCCGCGCAGGTCGTCGCTGAGCGTGCTGCTCATCGCCGGGTCAGGTCCTGGTACGCGGGATGGCGACGCAGCCACGCGTTCACGAACGGGCACAGGACCGTGACCGACAGATCGCCGTCCGCGCGGATCAGGTCGAGCATCTGCCGCGCCAGCTCGGAGCCCACCCCCTGTCCTTCGAACGCGTCGTCGACCTCCGTGTGCATGATCGTGATCGAGTCGTCGGTCAGGTCGTACGCCGAGAAGCCGGCGAGCCTCCCGTCGACGTACGCCTCGAACCGCCGCTGCTCGGGGTTGTCCCGTACCTCCACGTCCGCGCTCATGAGGTCGACGCTAGTCGGGCCCGCCCACGTCGATCACCCGTGCCCGGCCACGGGTGGTCGCCGAGGCCGTGGCCCGGCGGCAACCGCACGCCGAAGAGTGGGTGAACACCACGGCGCCCGCGCGGCGAGCGCCCGGGTTCGTCCGCGCGGATGAGCCAGAATGCAGGCATGAGGCCTCAGGTCGTCGCACACCGCGGCGCGAGCTTCGAGAACGCCGAGCACACCCGGAGGGCCTATCTCGAGGCGATCCGTGAGGGGGCCGAGGCCTTGGAGTGCGACGTCCGACTCACCGCCGACGGCCACCTGGTCTGCGTCCACGACCGCGATCTCCGGCGCACGGCGAGCTCGCGCGGGCTGGTCTCGACGATGGAGCTGGCCGACCTCGACCAGCTCGAGTTCGCGTCGTGGAAGAACCCCTGGGCGATGCTCGACGACGAGATGGAGGATCTCGACCCCGACCTCGACAAGGTGCTCACGCTGCGTCGGCTGCTGGAGACCGTCGCCGAGGCCGACCGGCCGATCGAGCTGGCCATCGAGACCAAGCACCCCACGCGCTATGGCGGGCTGGTCGAGCGGCGGCTCGTCGAGGCACTCGGCGACTTCGGCTGGACGGGGGAGGGCAGCCCGGTACGCGTGATGAGCTTCTCCTACGTCGCGCTGCAGCGGATGCAGAAGCTGGCGCCCGGCCTGCGGCTGGTGATGCTGATCGAGAAGGCGCGGCACTGGCCGATGCTCAAGCCGATGGTCGAGGATGGCTGGATCCTCGGGCCGGGCATCGACCAGCTCACCAAGCACCCGAAGTTCGCGGCCAAGATGAGGCGGACCGGCCGCGACCTGCACGTCTGGACGGTGAACACCGAGGAGCAGCTCGAGCTCTGCCGCGCGCTCGACGTACGCGCCGTGATCACCGACCGGCCGCGGGCCGTGCTGGGGTGGCTGGACGGCGTACCCACCGCCTGACATCCGGTGCCGCCGACGGGTCTAGCCTCGCGACCATGGCCAAGAAGTCCCGCACCAAGGCGCGCGACCGCGTCACCGAGGGCGGCGTCGGCCCGCGCGAGCCGTGCCCGTGCGGCTCGGGCAAGCGCTACAAGGCGTGCCACGGATCCACGGGGGGCGTCTTCGTGGCTCGACCGTTCCAGGGCCTGGCCGGCGAGCGGGACCTGGTGGCCCTCCGCGAGTTCGTGCCGTCGGCGACGGCTCCACTGACCGTGGGCGACCGCACGGTCCTGCTCGGCAGCCTGCTGCCGATGGCGGCGCCCGCGATGGTGCGCGACTCCGGCGAGGTGTGGATCGGCCTGCAGGTGCGGCACTCCTTCGGTGACCCGTCCCGCGACCTGGCAGCCGTCCTGGAACGGGCCCTTGCCGCCGACGAGCCGGGTGTCGTGGGCCTGGTCGACCCGCCCGGGCCGGGTGCCCGGCTGCAGGACCTCGTCGCCGACCAGCCGCTCGACGTGACCGTCCACGAGGGCTTCGAGTGGTGGCTGGGCGATGTCGCGGAGCGCGACCAGGCGATGGCCGACGCCCTGGAGCAGGCGAACGGCGCGGTCGCGCCGACGGTGCGACTGGGCACCGTCGACGCGGCGTACTGGGTCGACGCCGGGAGCAAGGAGCACCTGCGCTGGGTGCTGCCCCAGGACGAGGCCGCCCTGCTCGACGCGCTCGCGCGGCTGCACGCCGCCGGCGAGGACTCGGTCGCCGACGGCTCGAAGCTGGTCGGGATGTTCCGCGCGCACGGGCTCCTCACGCCCGTCTGGGACCTCCCCTCCGGCACGGGTGCGGCCGACCTCGAGGAGCCCGCGGTGGCGTTCAGGACCCGTCTCGAGGAAGCGCTGGCAGATCGTTCAGACCTCAGCTCGGGCGAGCGCGAGGCGCGTTCGCGGCTGGCCACCCAGCAGGTGACCCTGCGCTGACCTGCGACGATCCGCCCTCGAACAAAAACCACACCCGCGGAGGTTGATCCGGCAACCAGACGTTCGCTAGCGTCGCGGACGGCCCGGTCGTTGTTGCCTCCCCCGTCGACATCGACCGGGTCTTCTCATGCCCTCGGATGTTCGGCCGACCGCGTCCTAGACCAGCGGGTCGCGCTCGATCGGGCAGCTCATGCACCGGGGACCGCCACGGCCCGAGCCCAGCTCCGAGCCGGCGATCCGCACGACCTCGATGCCGGCCTCCTCGAGCCGGGAGTTCGTCTCGTCGTTGCGCTCGTACGCCACCGCGACCCGGGGCGCGAGCGCGAGCGTGTTGTTGCCGTCGTCCCACTGCTCCCGCTCGGCCGTCACCGGGTCCAGGCCGGTGTCGATCTGGTGCAGGGTGTCGATCTCCATCGCCTTGGCGGCGGCCACCAGGAAGTGCTCGGCGTCGGCCACGTGGAGCTCGAGGCCTGGATCATCGGGGCCGGCGGTCCCGTCGACCATCGTCACGGCGTACGCCGTGAGGGTGTCGGCGACGTTGGGGTACATCACGACCTTGTCGACGTCGACCATGGTGCACACGGTGTCGAGGTGCATGGTCGCCCGCTCCTGGGCGATCGGCACCGCGAGCACGGTGTGGGCCAGCCCCGCGGTGAACACCTCGCGGGCCAGCTGCTCGGCACCCGCCGGCGTCGTCCGCTCGCCCACGCCGATCGCCAGCACACCGGGTGCCAGGAGGAGGACGTCACCACCCTCGACGTGCTCGTTGCGCCACCCGTGCAGGCGCGGGGCGTCGGCGAAGCGCGGGTGGGCGCTGTAGATCAGCTCGGTCAGCTGCGTCTCGCGGGCCCGGGCCGGCATCGCCAGCGAGGTGATCGTGACCTGGTCGCGGACCCAGACCGACGAGTCGCGGGTGAACAGCAGGTTGGGCAGGGGATCGATCAGGAAGTCGTCGTGGGGAAGCAGGGAGGTGACCAGCCCGAACCCCCCGCGCACCTCGTCGTTGCGCACGCCGGCGGTCAGGTGCGAGGTCAGCTCCTCGGGGGAGGACTCGTGCAGCATCGGGCCGAGCCAGCGCCGCATGGTCTCGCCGAGGTGCAGGCTGCCGAGGGCCGTCTCGATGGCTCGATCGCGGGCGCTCGCGTCGGCGAGCGTCTCGGTGAGGAGGTCGGTCAGGTAGACGACGTCGACGCCACGCTCGCGCAGTGCCGCCGCGAAGGCGTCGTGCTCGTCCTGGGCTCGTGCCACCCAGGGGATGCCGTCGAAGAGGAGCCGGTCGTTGTTGCGAGGGGTGAGCCTCGTCAGCTCGGGGCCGGGCCGGTGGAGCATGACCGTCCGCAGCCGGCCGACCTCGGAGTCGGCGCCGGTCGGGCGACGGACGCCGGGGGTGGGAGTGCTCGACATGGGGCGCACTCTAGTGCGGGGTCGGGACGTGGGGTCACCCCGCGACCACCTGGTACGCCGTGACCGCGGCGAGCAGGAAGCAGACCGCCGATCCCACGTAGTGGATCGTCGACAACCGCAGGTACCGCAGCAGGAAGCGCCCGGCCACGACCGCCAGCCCCGACACGACCAGCAGGGCCCCCCAGGCGCCGATGAAGACCGACACCGCGTCGTGGTAGCGGCCCACCAGGCTGATGGTGAGCAGCTGTGAGAGGTCGCCCCACTCGGCCGCGAACAGCACCACGAAGCTGGCACCAACCGCGGCCAGCCCGGCCTTCGGCGAGGTCGCCTTCGCGGCGTACTCCTCCTCGGTCGCGGCCTCGTCGGCGTCGGCCTTGGGCGCCTCGCGGAGCAGCACGATCGCGCCGACGAGGAAGATCACGCCCGCCACGATCTCGACGATCCGGTGGGGCAGGAGCGTGACGAGTCCGCCGACCGTGCACGCGATCAGGGTCTGGACCAGGAAGGCGAGGCCGACCCCGACCCACACCGCGAGCGGGCGGTAGCGGGTGGACAGCACCAGCGCGGCGATGAACGTCTTGTCAGGGAGCTCGACCAGGAAGATCGCCCCGAACGCGATCCCGATGACGGCCAGGTCCACTCGTCGAACCTAGCGGGTGGCATTTCTGCAACGTTCACCCCGGCATCGGTTGCCTGGGTGGGTCGGCGGGTGTTGAGTCGTCCTCGGGGTCGACCCACCCATCCACAGGGGAGCTGCACGATGACGAGGTTCGAGCACTACGAGCAAGGCACACCGAGCTGGATCGAGCTGATGACGCCCGACCAGGGCGCGGCCCAGACGTTCTACGGCGGGCTGTTCGGCTGGTCGTTCGACGACCACGACATGGGCGAGATGGGGCACTACTTCATCCCCAAGGTCCAGGGCGACGAGATCGGCGGGATCAGCGGCCCGATGCCGGGCATGGAGGGCCATCCGGCGTTCTGGGGTGTGTACCTCGCGGTCGACGACGTGGACGCCGCCACCGCGAAGGTGGAGCCCGCGGGCGGCAAGGTCGAGGCCGGCCCCTTCGACGTCAACACCAACGGCCGGATGTCGGCGATCCAGGACCCCACCGGGGTGCGCGTCGGGCTGTGGCAGGCCCGCGACACGATCGGCACCCAGCGGGCCAACGAGCCCGGCACCCCGACCTGGAACGAGTGCGTGACCCCCGACGTACCGACGGCCGTGAAGTTCTACGCCGAGGTGCTCGGCATGGGCAGCGAGGACGTGGACTTCGGCGAGATGGGCACCTACACCGTCCTCACCAACACCGAGGGCCGCCAGATCGGGGGCGCGATGAACCCGCCGGCGGAGGGCGTCCCGCCGCACTGGAACGTGTACTTCAACGTCGAGGACGTCGACGCCAGCGTGGCCAAGGTCGTCGACCTGGGCGGCGCGTCGGTCGCGCCCGCCTTCGACGCGCCCGGTGTCGGACGGATGGCGATGGTCGCCGACCCCCAGGGTGCGAGCTTCTGGGTGATGTCCCCGCCCGCGGAGCAGTCCCAGTAGCCGGCGCCGACCGTAGGCCTCAGCCGGCGCGGAAGGGGTCGGCGGGGTAGACCCCGAGCACCTTCACCTCGGTGGTGAAGAACGCCAGCTCGTCGAGCGCGCGACGTACCGGCGGGTCGTCGGGGTGCCCGTCGACCTCGGCCAGGAACTGGGTGGCCGTGAACTCCCCGCCGACCATGTAGCTCTCGAGCTTGGTCATGTTCACGCCGTTGGTGGCGAAGCCGCCGAGCGCCTTGTAGAGGGCGGCCGGCAGGTTCCGCACGTTGAAGACGAACGTGGTCACCACCGGCCCGGCACCCCGCGGTGCCTGCTCGAAGTCGCGGGAGAGGACCACGAACCGGGTGGTGTTGTGGTCCTCGTCCTCGACGTCGTCGAGCAGCACCGCGAGGCCGTAGATCTCGGCGGCCAGCGGCGGCGAGATCGCGGCCTGCGTCGGGTCGTCGGCCTCCCTCACCTCACGTGCGGCGCCGGCGGTGTCGCCGGAGATGACCGGGGTGAAGCCGTGCTCGCGGATCACCCGCCGGCACTGACCGAGCGCGTGCGCGTGGCTGTGCACGGTCTTGACGCCGTCCAGGGTCGCGCCGGGGATGCCGAGCAGCGCGAAGCGGACCCTCAGGAAGTGCTCTCCCACGATGTGCAGGGGTGAGGTCGGCAGGAAGTGATGGATGTCGGCGACCCGGCCGGCCACGGAGTTGTCGATCGGGATCATGGCGAGGTCGGCCTCGCCGTTCTCGACCGCGGCGAAGCAGTCCTCGAAGCTCGCCGTCGCGACCGGCTCCAGGTCCGGGAAGCGCTGCTGGCAGGCGAGATGCGAGTTGGAGCCCGGCTCGCCCTGGTAGACGATCCGGCGTCGCGCATCCGCGGCGATGGGGATACTCACGCGCGTCAGTGTCACATGGCGGCGATGGTCGCGATTACGCTCGCTCAGCGTGTGGATCCTCGACGTCGCCGCGCTCGTGGTGGCTCTCGCGGCCGCCGGGCTCGCCGTCGTCGCGCTCCGCCGCCAGGCGGCGCGCCGGCAGACGCCGGATGCGGACGCGCTCCCCGAGGACGTGCAGGGCCTCCGGCAGGAGGTCGCGGCTCTGCGGGTCGAGGGCGGCGACGCGCTCCGCCACCTTGCCGTCGTCCGGTACGACGCGTTCGGCGACATGGGCGGACACCTGTCATGGTCGCTGGCGCTGCTCGACGACGCCGGCAACGGCGTCGTCCTGACCTCGATCCACGGCCGCTCCGACGCCCGCACCTACGCCAAGAGCATCTCCTCCTGGACCTGCGAGCAGCAGCTGTCACCCGAAGAGGATGAGGCGGTCGCCCACGCTCGTCCGTAGCGTCGGGGACCAGAAGGCACGTCGAAGGTCACGACTCGGCCACGGTCGTGACGGGAGGCAACTCCGCCCGCAGTCGAGACGTCCTTCCTGATGACGGGTGACTCGGGGAATCAGGGGGCGCGATGGCCACCACACACGTACCCGGTACGGGCATCGGACCAGGGGACGCGGACAAGCATGGCCGACGATCGGCGGTGATCGCCGGGGTCGCGCTGGCCTGTGCCGCCATCGTCGTCCCGTTCGCCCTGCACGGGGCTCGGCACAGTGGGGCCACGGCGTCACCTGCGGCACCGGTCACCCAGGCGCCGCCCACTTCGGCGGTGCATCACGAGAGCCGCGACCGTGCGCTCGGCGCGCAGGACGACCTGCCGCCGCTGCTCTCGTCGGGTCGACCGGCCCTGCGGGACGGCGCGCGGGTGCGGGTCGGCGACATCACCGACGGGACGCTGCGACGTACGCCGCGAGGCTGGCAGGTGCTCGTCCGGTGGGACGGCCGGCTCCAGCCGCTGACCACCCGGGGGCCGGTCTCCCTCGGCGCCGCCTCGTGGGTCTCGGCCTCGGGGCTCCTCTACACGCGGGTCCCCACCGACACTCCGGGCCGGTTCCGCGTCTACAGCTGGGACCCGGAGGGCGGTACGGCGTACACCCCGCCCTCGCTGGTCGCCAGCGAGCTCGGACCGGTCTGCTTCGACAAGGCGTTCACCGCGTTCGGCGACTGCCACGCCCACTAGCGCTATCGCGGGACCCGCACCAGCACCCGGCCGTGGAGACAGGTCATCCGGAGCTCGCGGCCGGCGCCGAGGGGATCGCCGTCGAGCTGTCGTGGAGTGGGCTGTGCGGCCCGGATGGTGATCGTGCGCCCGCGCATCCGGGCGATCGTCTCGTCCGTCCGCGGCCGCTTGGCCAGCACCCGGAACGCCAACGGCAGCCACGACACGAACCGCTTGGGGTAGAGCAGCACCACGTCGAGCAGGCCGTCGTCGATCGCGGCATCCGGGAGCAGCGGCATCCCGGCCTGGAGGAAGCCGACGTTGCCGACCACCACCGTGCGTGCCCGATGCGAGGTGAAGTCCTCGTCGTCGATGGAGATCTCCATCCGCACCACCGGGCTCATCAGTGACTTGATCGCGGACAGCACGTAGGCCACCCAGCCGACCTTCGCCTTGATCTGCTCGTTGACCCCTTCCATGATCGCGGCGTCGAGCCCCATGCCGGCCATCACCATGAAGTGGGTGTCCTCCATGTCGTCGCCGGACACCTCGACCAGGTCGATCGCCTGGTCCTGGCCGGTGAGCGCGACGTCGATCGCGGCCCGGAGGTAGAGCGGGATCGCGAGGTTGCGGGCCAGCAGGTTGCCCGTCCCCGCCGGGATGATCCCGACCGGGATGCCGGTCCCGGCCAGCTCCGCGCACACCTCGCGGACGGTGCCGTCGCCGCCGCACACGAGCACCAGATCGGCCCCGCCGACGGACGCCGCCTCGGCCATGCCGGTGCCCGGGTCCTCGACGGTGGTGTAGTGCCACGTCGGCCGCGACCAGCCCGCCTCCGCCGCCATCGCGGCCACGATGGAGCGGAACTGTCCGACGTCCTCGAGCTTCGACGGGTTGACCACGACCGCGAGCCTGCGATCGGACGGCACCGACTCGGTCAGCGGTACGGCGGACTCCGCGTGGCTGCGCGGTAGCGGGCTGTAGACCGCCAGCCAGAACAGCACCACGCAGGCACCCAGCAACCAGCCGGCGAGGACGTCGGTGGGGTAGTGCCGGCCGAGCAGCACCCGATCGGCGCCCACGAGGAGCGGCAGCAGCACCGCGGCCGCGCAGACGGCCCGCCGCAGGTTGCCACGCCGGATCAGCATCGTCGCGAGCACGATGACGACGCCCGCGAACGCCGCCGTGCTGGCCGAGTGCCCGGACGGGAAGGAGCGTGAGGTCAGCAGCCCGATCGGGTCCTGCCACACCGGGCGACTGCGTCCGTAGAGCCCCTTGAGCACGTGGTAGAGGACGCTGGTGGTGGCCATCACCAGGACCGTGTAGACGGCGGCTCGTCGGTGGTTCCGGAACCACAGCGGTACCGCGACGAGCAGGGTGAGGATCGCCATGCCCAGGCCGGCGAACGCCGCCTCGATCCCACGCAGCACGTTGACGAACGCGTGCGACTGCCGGGCCCAGCTCTCCGCCGTACGCCCGAAGTCGTCGAGCCCGCTCAACGGCGCCCGGTGGAGGTGCACCAGGAACGCCAGCACCGCGAACAGTGCCGCGCACACCCCGGCCCAGACCAGGATCAGGGGGCGGGGGCGCTCGAGCACGCGCGCCAGTATGCCGGGACCCTGGTGCCCGACCGCACCTGCGGAGCGTGTGGAACTCGTGTGCCCGCTCTCCGGGGCCGCGGATAGCCTGGTGTCGTGATCGACCCGAAGGTGCTGCGAGAGGATCCCGACCGCGTGCGAGCCGCCCAGGCCAAGCGCGGGCTGTCCGACGACGTCGTGGACCGTGCCCTGGCCGCCGACGCCGCACGCCGCAGCGCCATCGCCACGTTCGAGGCGAGGCGAGCCGAGCAGAAGCAGCTCGGCAAGCAGATCCCGCAGGCGCAGGGAGACGAGAAGGCCGCCCTGCTGGCGCGCACCAAGGACCTCTCGGCCGAGGTGAAGGCGGCGGAGGCGGCGCAGACCGAGGCGGAGGAGGCCTGGCGTCAGGCGATCATGGACATCCCCAACCTCGCCGCGGACGAGGCCCCGGCCGGTGGCGAGGAGAACTTCGTCGTGCTCGAGACCGTCGGCACACCGCCCGAGTTCGCCTTCGAGCCGCGCGACCACGTGGAGCTCGGTCGGATGCTCGGCGCGATCGACATGGAGCGCGGGGCCAAGGTGTCCGGCTCCCGCTTCTACTTCCTCACCGGCGTCGGCGCGCAGCTGGAGTTCGCGCTGGTCAACATGGCGCTGGACATGGCGCGCGCGAACGGGTTCACCCAGGTCATCCCGCCGTCACTGGTCAAGCCGCGGGCCATGGAGGGCACCGGGTTCCTCGGCCAGGCCGCCGACGACGTGTATCGGATCGAGGGCCAGGACCTCTACCTGGTCGGTACGTCGGAGGTCCCGCTCGCGGCGTACCACTCCGACGAGATCCTCGACGCCACGACGCTTCCGCTGCGCTACGCCGCGTTCAGCCCGTGCTTCCGCAAGGAGGCCGGGTCGCACGGCAAGGACACCCGCGGCATCTTCCGGGTGCACTGGTTCGACAAGGTCGAGATGTTCGTCTACACGACGCTCGAGGAGTCCTTCGCCGAGCACCGGCGGCTGCTCGAGTGGGAGAAGGAGTTCCTCGACCGGCTCCAGCTCTGCTACCGCGTCATCGACGTCGCGGCCGGCGACCTCGGCCTCTCGGCCCAGCGGAAGTTCGACTGCGAGGCCTGGATCGCCAGCCAGGGGCGCTACCGCGAGCTCACGTCGACCTCCAACTGCACCGACTTCCAGACGCGCCGGCTCGACACCCGCGGCCGCTTCCCGGTGGCCGGCAAGGAGGGCGAGATCAGGCCGATCGCCACCCTCAACGGCACCCTCTGCTCGACCAACCGCCCGATCATCGCGCTTCTCGAGACCCACCAGCAGGAGGACGGATCGGTGCGCGTGCCCGAGGCGCTGCGGCCCTACCTCGGCGGGCTCGAGGTGCTCAAGCCGGTCACGCAGTGACGCACGACGACGGGTGGCGGCCGAAACTGGTCGCCCTCGACATCGACGGGACGCTCCTGAAGTGGGTCGAGGGCGTCGGCACGACGTACGAGCAGATCAGCCCGCCGGTGTACGACGCGGTGCACCGGGCTCTCGATGCCGGGGTCCACGTCGTCCTGGCCAGCGGCCGCTCTCCGCACGGCATGACCAACGTGGCCGACCTCCTCGATCTGCACGGCGACGAGGGCGAGCAGCTCTGGGTGGTGGCCAGCAACGGCGCGGTCGTGTTCCGCTACCCGCCGATCGACGTCGTCCACGAGGTGACGTTCGATGCGGCGCCGGCGGTGCGGGCCGTGCTCCAGGAGCACCCGTCGGCACTGGTCGCGGTCGAGGAGCGCGGCGTGGGCTACCGCGTCAACCGGCCGTTCCCCCCGGGTGAGCTCTCCGGGGAGTTCACCATCGCCGACGTCGCCGACCTCGTCGCCGTACCCGTCAGCCGCGTGATCATCCGAGACCCCGACGCGACGGCCGACGACTTCGTCGCGCTCGGCGCGCGACTCGGGCTCCAGGGCACCGACTACGTAGTCGGCTGGACGGCGTGGCTCGACCTGGCGCCGGTCGGTGTCAGCAAGGCCTCGGGGCTCGAGTACGTCGCGCGCGAGCTCGGCGTCGACGCCCCGGACGTGCTCGCGATCGGCGACGGTCGCAACGACATCGAGATGCTCCAGTGGGCCGGGCGCGGGGTCGCCATGGGCCAGTCCATCGACGAGGTCCAGGAGTCCGCCGACGCGGTCACCGGCTCGGTGCACGACGAGGGAGCGGCCCAGGAGCTGGACCGCTACTGGCCCCCCGCATGAGCCCTCCGCGTCTGGTCGCCACCGATCTCGACGGCACCCTGCTCGACGACGAGGGTCTCCTCAGCCTGCGCACCCAGGACGTGCTGCGCCGGGTGCAGGAGCTCGGTGTCCGCGTCGTCATCGTCACGGCTCGTCCTCTGCGCTGGATGGACGAGCTCTGGGCGCACGTCGGCGGCGGCCGCGGTGTCGGCATCGTCTCCAACGGAGCGATCACCTACGACATCGGCAGCGGCGAGGTGCTCGACCACCGCGGCATCGCGCCCGAGGTGGGCCTCCCGATGGTCGAGGCGATCCGCGAGGCGGCGCCGGGCACCGCGGTGGCGCTCGAGTGCCTGGGCGGCTTCCGCCACGAGGCGGCGTACGTCGACCTGCACCCGGCGCCCCCCGACATGCGTGTGGGCGACCTGGCCGAGATCTGGGACGAGCCGGCCGCGAAGGTCCTGGCCCAGCACCTCACGCTGGACCCCGCGGAGTTCCGGATCCGGGTGATCGACGCCGTCGGCGAGGTCGCCACGCCGACCTGGACCACCGACCGCCTGATGGAGATCAGCGCGGTCGGCGTGACCAAGGGCGGCGCCCTCGCGGCGCTGTGCGAGCGCCTCGGTGTGGGTCCCGGCGAGGTGGTGGCGTTCGGAGACATGCCCAACGACCTGCCGATGCTCGCCTGGGCCGGCACGTCGTACGCCGTCGCCAACGGGCATGAGTCGGTGCTGGCCGCCGCCGACCATGTAGCCCCGCCCAACACCGAGGACGGCGTCGCGGTCACGCTCGCCGGCCTTTTCGGGCTGTGATGTGATGGGCCGGTGATCCTCCCGGTACGACGCGCCCTCGGGGCCGCGGTCTGCGCGGCGCTGGTCGGCGGCGCCCTGCTGGCCGGGTCGTCCTCTGCCCAGGCTCGATCCGTGGCGCCCTGTCCGCAGCAGAGCCTCGACAAGCAGATCAAGAAGGCCGACGTCGTGTTCCGCGGGGTGGTCGACAAGGTCAGGCCTGCGCACG
>Ga0157372_10002604_pt1 | contig 19514 bp, 16 predicted proteins | sample C55metaG_FD_115307 | JGI IMG/M metagenome (GOLD analysis project Ga0157372, IMG submission 115307) | Corn rhizosphere microbial communities from Kellogg Biological Station, Michigan, USA - C5-5 metaG | ecosystem: Host-associated > Plants > Roots > Rhizosphere > Soil | place: USA: Michigan... | reverse complement strand
CCGGTGCGAGGTGTTCGTGCGCACCTCGACCCGGCCCGAGATCGACCTCGACCTGCACGAGGGGCGCTGGGTGACGATGCCGTCGGTGCCGCCGGTCACCCACGCGGCTCTCGACCTCGCGGCGCCGGTGACGCTGACCGTGGCACCGGATGTCGGGACCGCGGCGTGGATCGACTGCGCCGGCCACCTGCCGTGGGGCCTGTCCGGCGACCAGCGACTGGACGACGAGCGCTCCCTGACCTGGGAGGTCGAGTCGCCGCCGTCTCCGGTCGTCGGCCATCCGGTGTTCCGCGCCCGGCTCTGGGCGACCGAACCGGCCGCGTCGATCTCGGTGAAGCTCTGCGACGTGTTCCCCGACGGGACCTCAGCCCTGGTCACCCGCGGGTCGCTGGACCTCGCGTACCGCGCGAGCGTCCACGGCCCTCCGTCACCGCTGGTGCCCGGGCACGAGGTCGAGGTGGAGGTGGTGCTCGACGCGTGCGCCTACGAGTGGACGCCCGGCAACACCCTGCGCGTCTCCGTCGCCGGCGCCGACTGGCCGAACACGGTCGCGCCTCCGGCCCCGGTGTCGATCACGGTGCGGACCGCGTCGTTGACCCTGCCGTTCCTGGACGGGGAGTTCCCCGAGCCGGTCTTCGACCCCGGCGCGGAGCACTCGTCGGAGACGACCGAGGGGATCGGCTGGTCGATCCACCACGACGTCCTGGACCGCATCACGTCGGCCACGACTCGGTCCGAGTCCCGCTACCCCACGCCGTACGACGGGACCGCGCACGAGCTGTACCTCGGCGAGGTCTCCGTGGACACCCGCACCTTCGCCCAACGGGCCAGCGCCAACACCGTCTACGACCTGAGCTGGCCCGGGATCGAGGTCACCGTCCGCTCGACGATGACGCTCGACGTCACCCCCGCGTCGTACGACGTGTCGATCTGGACGCAGGCCGTCCTCGACAGCGAGTCGGTCAGCGAGCGCACCTGGCGGGAGTCCATCCCTCGCTAGGCAGGACGGCGCACCCGGATCCTCAAGCGCCCCGGAGCACCGCCGTCATCCGGATCGACACGAGCACGTCCGGCAGCACCACCCCGAGCTTGGCGACGTAACGCGTCGGCGGGTCGACGGGGAAGACCTCGGCGAACACCTCGTTCAGGCCCGCGAAGTCCTCCGGACTGGTCAGCAGCACGCCGACCTCGACCACGTCGTCGATGGAGCCTCCCCCGGCGGCGACGACGTTCGCACAGTTCGCGAGCGCCTGCCTGGCCTGCTCCTGGATCGTCGGCCCGGCCAGCCGGCCGGTCTCGGGATCGATCCCGGGCATCCCGGAGACGTGGATCGTCTCCCCGGCCCTGACGCCCTGGGAGTACAGGGGCGAGCTCGGCGCCCCGTCGGTACGAATGATCCCCCGGGCCATGCCGCCTCCCCTCGCACGCAGGCCGCACCGGGCACGAAGAAGGCGAGGGCCCAACCCCTCGCCACTATCAACGTATAGCGCACCGGGGGGCTTGCGGCAAGACCCCCGCCGTGTCGGAGAATCGCCGACCCTGAGCCACACACTGCGAACTGGAGCTGATCAGGTGACCTCGCTGACGGGCAGCGCGTTCTGTCTTCCCGACCACCTCACCCCCAAGGCCGATCCGGCCCTGGTCGACGGCGACGAGCAGCACTTCGCGGCCATCGCGGAGAGCCTCTCGGAGTCGATCGCCGACCTGTCCGACCGTCTCGACGCGGAGCGCAGGGCTCCCGGCGGCACCGGGCAGGAGGCCATGGACCGGGACCTGGAGGTCCATCGGCTGACCTCTCGACTCCGCACCCTGCGTCGCTACAGCCTGGACCTGTGCCTCGGTCGCGTCGTCGGCGACGACGGCAGCGACCCGCTCTACATCGGCCGGCTCGGCCTCAACGACAGGTCCGGTCGCCGACTGCTCGTCGACTGGAGGTCCCCGGCAGCGGAGCCGTTCTTCGGGGCGACCCACGCGAACCCGATGGGGCTGGCGAGCCGCCGCAGGTACCGCTGGACGCGCGGCCGGATCACCGACTACTGGGACGAGGTCTTCACGGCGGAGGGGCTCGTCGGGCACGCCGCGCTCGACGACCAGTCCGCCTTCATCGCCAGCCTGGGCGGCAGCAGGTCGGGTCGGATGCGCGACGTGCTCGGCACCATCCAGGCCGACCAGGACGCCATCATCCGCGCGGGATCGCGCGGCACCCTGGTCGTCGACGGCGGTCCGGGGACCGGCAAGACCGTCGTCGCCCTGCACCGCGCGGCGTACCTCCTGTACGCCGACCCGCGCCTCGGCGAGGGTCGCGGAGGAGTGCTCTTCGTGGGACCGCACCAGCCCTACCTGGCCTACGTCGCCGACGTGCTGCCCAGCCTCGGCGAGGAGGGCGTGCAGACCTGCACCCTGCGCGACCTCCTGCCCGAGGGCGCCACCGCGCCGGACGAGCCCGACCCGGAGGTGGCCCGGCTCAAGTCGACCGCCGCCATGGTGACGGCGGTCGAGCCGGCCGTCCGGCTCTACGAGGAACCGCCGACCGAGGGGATGGAGGTCAGGACCCCGTGGGGAGACGTGTGGCTGAGTCCGCACGACTGGATCGAGGCGTTCGAGTCGCTCGAGCCGGGGGTCCCGCACAACGAGGGCCGCGACCAGGTCTGGGAGGAGCTGCTCACGATCCTCGTGGACAAGCACGAGACCGATCCCGATGACTCCGACGTCTCGGAGGACCTGGTCCGCCGGGCACTCGCGCACGACGACGAGCTGGTCGACGCCTTCGGCCGTGCCTGGCCCCTGATCGACCCGACCGACCTCGTCGGCGACCTGTGGTCGGTCCCGGCGTACCTGCGCCGATGCGCTCCGTGGCTCGACCCCGACGAGGTGAGGCTGCTGCAGCGCCGGGAGCCGCAGGCCTGGACGAGCGCCGACCTGCCACTCCTGGACGCGGCCCGGCAGCGGCTCGGCGACCCGGAGGCGTCACGGCGCCGACGCCGGCAGCGCGCGGCCGCCGCAGCCGAGCGCGAGGAGATGTCCCGCGTCGTCGATGGCCTGGTCGCGAGCGACGACTCCGACATGCAGGTGATGTCGATGCTGCGCGTGCACGACCTGCAGAACGCGCTGGTCGACGACGGCTCGCTCCGCCACCACGACCCCGACCTGCTCGCGGGACCGTTCGCACACATCGTGGTCGACGAGGCACAGGAGCTCACCGACGCCGAGTGGCAGATGCTGCTGCTCCGCTGCCCGTCCCGCAGCTTCACCGTCGTCGGGGACCGGGCGCAGGCCCGGCACGGGTTCACGGAGTCGTGGCAGGAACGCCTCGAGCGCATCGGGCTGGACCGCGTCCACCTGGCCACCCTGACCATCAACTACCGCACGCCGGAGGAGGTGATGGCGCAGGCCGAGCCGGTGATCCGGGCGGTGCTCCCGGACGCCAACGTGCCGACGTCCGTCCGCAGCAGCGGCATCCCCGTCGTCCGCGGGTCGAGGTCGGACCTGGACCGGATCCTGGACACGTGGCTCGCCGAGCACCACGAGGGGACCGCCTGCGTCATCGGCGACCCGACCTTCCGGGCGACCTCACGGGTGTGGTCGCTGAGGCCGGAGCTGTCGAAGGGCCTCGAGTTCGATCTGGTCGTGCTGATCGACCCGGAGACCTTCGGCCGGGGCATCGAGGGAGCGGTCGACCACTACGTCGCGATGACCCGGGCGACCCAGCAGCTGGTCATCCTCACCGGCGCCTGATCACCGCTTGGGCGCTCGGCGGCGCCGCAGGCCCCGGACCCCGCGCACCGTGTGTGGTCCGACCAGGCGCGGGCCGGCGATCTTGCTCTCCAGGCGGCGTGCCTCGCGGCGGATCGGCTGCGCGACGTACTCGCCGAGGATGGCGCCGGAGCTCAGCGCGATGGCGATCGCCGCGGCCGTGACCATGGCGAGCAGGGCGGCGCTGGCATCGGTCGCCAACAGGCTGAGACCGCGGTAGATCGAGAGCCCGGGCAGGAACGGCGTGATGCCGGCGGCCACCACGACGAGCGTCGGGATCCGCCAGCGGGCGGCGACCGGGTAGCTGACCAGGCCGAGCAGCAGGGCCGCCAGTGCGGACGACCAGGCGATCCCGAAGTTGCGCTCGAGGGCCGCGACGTACACGGCGACGGCGACCGCGGCCACGGCCGCGATCGGCACCAGGCAGCGCGTGGGTGCGTACGCCGAGAACGAGTACGCCGCGGCCGCGACCGCACCGCCGAGCAGCATCACCGGCAGGTGCGCGGTCGAGTACGCGCCGGGGTGGAGGGGACCCAGGTCGACCCCCAGCAGCTCGGCCGCCTTGAGCCCACCGCTGACCCCGGCCGCGATGCCGGCGGTGGCCAGGAACGCCTCGAGGATCCGGGCGCCCGCCGTCACCGGGAAGCCGGTCAGCGCGTCCTGCACGGCGCCGAGGAAGTTCACACCCGCGAGCAGCATCACGATGCTCGTCGAGACCACGAGGCTGGGCGACACGTCGGCAGGCGTGGCCGCCACTCCGACCGCGATCATCGTCGCCAGCAGGCCGCCGGCGACCTGCTGGTAGAAGGTCGGCAGCCGGCGGCGACCCATCTGCCGCTGCAGACCGTCGACGAGCATCGCCGCGGCCGCCGCGACGGCGACCACCAGCCAGTTGCCGCCGAGGACCATGCCGACGCCTCCGCCCATGACGCCGAGGGCCACGGTGACCGACCACCGGGGACGAGCGTGCCCGGTGGAGCTGATCCGGTTCAGCAGGTGGGTGGCCCCGACCCGGTCGACCCTGCCCGCGAGCAGGTCACGGATCAGGTGGTCGACGTCGGTCAGGTCGCCGTAGTCGACCTCGCGGTAGCGCACCTGCCGGAACTGCACGAGGGCCGGCTCCTCGGGTGACGACTGCTGGCTCATGGTGAGCTGGGTGAACATCACGTCGGCGGTGAACCCGCGCAGGCCGCACGCCCACGCGACGTTCCGCATGGCGGCGCTCACGTCGCTGGCTCCCGCGCCGGAGGAGAGCAACAGCTCGCCGATCCGGAGCGCCAGGCTCATGGTCGCGGTGATCTCGCGGATGTCGCGGTCACCGGGCGCGGGGACGCCGACGGGGTCGGGTGCGGGAGACATGGCGGCGACCAGTCTGCCGGTCGGGCCGACACCGTCGCCGACAGGCGACCGCGTGTCACACCATCCAGTTCGCCTGGTACGCCGGGTCGGTGAGGCCGGGCCGGTCGAACCCGAAGGCGGAGACGTCGGAGGTGGTCTCCCCGGACGTCACCAGGTCGGCCAGGATCCGGCCGAACGTCGGCGCGAACTTGAACCCGTGCGCCGAGCCGAGCCCCACGACGACCGAGGGATGGCCCGGCACCGGCGCCATCACGAAGTCGCGGTCCGGGGTCAGCGTGTACTGGCAGCGCAGCGACCGCACGGCCGGTCCGGTCCCGGGGAGCAGCGACGCCAGGAACACCCGGAGCCGGTCGAGCATCTCCGGGTCGGGCTCCGACGTGCGGTGATCGGGGTCGACCGTCGGGCCACCACAGTCCTGTGCCACCTTCACCGTGGGCTCGCCGTAACAGGGGAATCCGTAGTACGACGGCTCGTCCATCCAGATCCACAGCGGCAGGTCCTGGTACGGCGCGGGGTCCGGCGGGGCGAAGTAGGTCGGCTGCTCGAGGGTCACCGTCAACGGGACCTCGACGCCGAGCCCGCCCAGCACGTGGTTCGTCCACGCGTCGGCCGCCACCACCACCCCGCGGCAGGTGTACGACGCGCCCGCGGCCGCCACGACCAGGTGCGAGCCGTGGTCGCTGACCCGGGTGGCCGGCGTCGATCCGAGCAGGGTCGCGCCGGCCTCCGTCGCGAGCCGCTGCATCGCCGCGGTTCCCCGCGCGGCGGGGACGATCGCACCGCGCGCCTGGTAGAGCCCCAGCGTCCCGGGTGGTGGACGGAACACCGACCACCGGCGCCGGATCTCGTCGACATCGAGCTCCTCGAACGCGATCCCCACCTCCCGGAGGGAGTCGACGTAGTCGACCGGGCTGATCGCGCAGCCGGGCGGGAACAGGTCGAGACCCCCGACGACGGTGACCAGCTCCTCGCCGGACTCCGCCTCGAGCCGCGCCCAGTCGTCGTACGCCTCCTGGGTGAGCCGGACGTAGGTGGGCGTGTGATAGCTGTGCCGCAGGATCCGCGACGTGTCGTGGGAGGCGCCGCGGGCGTGCCCGAGCTCGAACTGCTCGAGCCCGACCACCGAGTGCCCTCGGCTCGCCAGCTGCCAGGCCGCACCGGAGCCCAGTGCGCCCAGTCCGATGACGACGTAGTCGACGTCAGTCATCCGTGCTCGCGGCGGGTTCGACCGGCGAACCGGCTGTCTCCAGCCGCGGCAGCAGCCAGCGGCGGATGTCGGCCGAGTCGTCCTCCATCGGCGCGAACCAGCCGTGCGTGTACGCCCGGGAGGACATCCCCCGTTGCACGGACTCGCAGATCGCCCAGTCCTGGCGGTTCACCATGTCCCAGAAGTCGCCCGCGTCCGAGGGGTCGAACGACGGCTTCGCCAGCTCCGACGGGTGGAACAGCAGCCGGCAGTCGATCGCCGTCCGGTCGACCGCCGACGGTCGCAGGGTGAACGCCGCGACATGGTCTGCGGAGCAGGAGAGCATCAGGTTGGGATAGACCAGCTCGCCCTTGTGCCGCGACCTCTCGTGCTCGTCGAGGCCGGGCAGGGGCGCACGATCGGTGGTGCCGGTCATCGTGAACGTCCAGGCGCCCTCGCGGTGCGGGATCCCGGCGTCCCAGTCGAGGCCGCGCCCGCCGCCCGCGAACGACGGAACCAGCCGCGACAGCTCGGGGTGCACCGGCCCGCAGTGGTAGCACTCGTTGTAGTTCTCGGCGATCACCTTCCAGTTGGCACGGACCTCGTAGGTCAGGGCCAGCCCGGTGACCAGCGAGTCGAGGTCGTAGTTCGCAAGCGTCCGCGTCGCTCTCCCGACGCTGTCGACCAGCGGCGTGGCGTCGTGCGCGGTCGGGTGCACGAACACGAACCCACCCCAGGCCTCGGCCCCGACGGTGTGCAGCCCGAACTCCGGTGGGTCGACGTCGCCGTCCTCGGTGTGCGGCGCGCGCAGCAGCGAGCCGTCGAGGGCGTAGGTCCACGAATGGTAGGGGCAGCGGATCGACTTGGCCGCGCACAGCTGCGGGGCCGAGCCCGGCTCGGTCGGGAACAGCTGCGATCCGCGGTGCCGGCAGACGTTGTACGCCGCGTGCAGGGCGCCGTCGGCGTCCGACGTCACCACCAGCGACTCGCCCAGCGCCTCGACGACGGCGACCCGCTCGGGCTCGTGCAGCCCGAGGTCGGCCACTCGGCCGACGCAGGTCCACTCGCGCAGCAGCACCTGGTCGCGCTCGCGCTCCCAGGCCGCGGCGTCGACGTAGAGCTCGCGGGGCAGGGCGGCCTGAAGAGTCACGCGCTCACCTCGTCCGCCGCGTCGGCCCGAGCCCGCGACGCAACCAGGTGGCAGGCACAGCGATGGCCGTCGGGGTCGCTGGGGAGGATCGGCAGCGACGTGCGTCGGCAGGCGTCCGCGACCTCGTCGGCCTCGCCCGACGCCAGGGCCGGACAGCGCGGGTGGAAACGGCATCCTCGCGGGATGCGCGTCGGGTCCGGGATCTCGCCCCGGAGCACGATCGGCTCGAGACGCTCCATCTCTGGCACGACCGAGAGCAGAGCCTGGGTGTAGGGGTGCTGCGGCGACGTGAGCACCTCCTCGGTCGGCCCGGACTCGACGACCCGGCCGAGGTACATCACCGCGATCCGGTCGGCGATGTTCCACGCGAGCCCCAGGTCGTGGGTCACCACGAGGACACCCAGGCCGAGCTCCTCCCGGAGCCGGAGCAGCAGGGCCAGGATCTCACCGCGGATGGACGCATCGAGGCTGGACACCGGTTCGTCCGCGATCAGCAGCTGGGGCTGGACGGCGAGCGCGCCGGCGATCAGGACGCGCTGCCGCTGCCCACCGGAGAGCTCGTGGGGATAGCGGAGGAACAGCCCCTCGGGCGGCCGCAGGCCCGCTGAGGAGAGGGCCGCCGCCACCAGCTCGTCCTCGGTCTTCCCGGAGCGTGCGACGAGCTTGTGGACCCGGAGCCCCTCGGCCACGGACTCGTAGACCGTCTGCCGTGGGTTCAACGCCCCGCTCGGGTCCTGCAGGACCAGCTGCACCTGGCGTCGGAGCGACTTCAGGCCCCGGGCCGACCGGTTCATCGGCTTGCCGTCCCAGGTCACCTCGCCTGCCGCCGGCTTGGTGAGCCCCACCAGGCTCCGGGCGAGCGTCGTCTTGCCGGACCCCGACTCCCCCACCAGCGCGACGACCTCCCCGGCCCGCACCACCAGGTCGGCCCCGTCCAGGGCCTTCGCGACCCGTCCGGCCCGGGTGGTGAACTCGACCCGGAGGCCGCTCGCCACCAGCTCGGCACTCCGCTGCGGTGGGGTCACCCGGCCACCTCCGTGGGCTCGCGGAGCGGATCGGGCTGGCCGATCCGGACGCACGCCGCCATCCGGTCGTCCAGGTGAGTCGTCAGCACCGGCTCGGCCCGGAGACAGATCTCGGCGGCACGCGGGCACCGTGGTGCGAACGAGCATCCTGCGGAGAGGTTGCGCGGATCGGGCGGATCACCCGGAAGACCCGCCGGTGAGAACCGGGCAGCCGGGTCGCCGACCCGGGGGAACGCGGCCGACAGGGCGCCGGAGTACGGATGGATGGGAGCGGAGAACACCTTCCCCGCCGGTCCCTCCTCGACCACGCGGCCGGCGTACATCACCGTGATCCGGTCACACAGCTCGGCGAGCACGGAGAGGTCGTGGCTGATCATCATCATCCCCACGCCGCGTTCGCGGACCAGCCCGGACAGCACGCCCAGCACCTGGGCCTGCACCATCACGTCGAGCGCCGTCGTCGGCTCGTCCGCCACGACCAGCTCGGGGTCGCAGGCCAGCGCCATCGCGATCATCACTCGCTGCTTCTGCCCGCCCGAGAGCTGGTGCGGGTAGCTCCGCGCGCGCGCCGGGTCGAGCCCGACCTGATCCAGCAGCGCCTCGATCCGCTCGTCGATGCTCCGCCGGCCCAGGGACGGGTCGTGGACGAGCAGCGGCTCCGCGATCTGCGCGCCGATCCGGTGCACCGGGTTGAGCGAGTGCAGCGCACCTTGGAAGACGATCGAGGCACCCGCCCAGCGCACGGCCCGGAGCTCTCCCCAGCGCATCGTCATCACGTCGTGCCCGTCGAACAGGACCTCCCCCGAGACGGTGGCGCTGGGCGGCTGCAGGCGCAGCACGGTGCTGGCCAGCGTGGACTTCCCGCAGCCGGACTCGCCCGCCACGCCGACGATCTGGCCGCGTTCGACGGTGAGGTCGACCCCACGGACCGCCGGCAGGGGGCCTTCACCGGTGGCGTAGCTGACATGCAGGTCACGGATGGCCAGCAGCGTCGCAGTACTCATCAGCGACCCCTCAGCCGCGGGTTCAGCACCTCTTCCAGGGCGTTGCCGATCAACGTGAACGCCAGCACGACCAGGACGACGCAGACACCGGGCGGCACGATGTACCACCAGCACCCCGTCGTGATCGCGCCGACCTCGAACGCACTGTCCAGCATCGTGCCCCACGAGGTGCGGGTCGGGTCGCCGAGGCCGAGGAAGCTCAAGGTGGTCTCGGCCAGGATGGCACCCGCCACCGTGAGCGTGGTGTTCGCGAAGATCATCGGCATCACGTTCGGCAGCACGTGCCTGCCCATCTGATGCCAGCGCCCGGCTCCGATCGCCTCGGCCCGCTCGACGTACGCCCGCTCCCGGATCGAGAGGGTCTGGCTGCGGATCAGCAGCGCCGTCCCCGGCCACGAGGTCACGCCGATCACGATGATGATGTTGACCAGCGACCGGCCCAGGACGGTGGCCAGGGCGATCGCCAGGGGCAGGTACGGGATCACCAGGAACCACTCGGTCAACCGGAAGAAGATCCGGCCCACCCAGCCCGGGAAGAAGCCGGACACCAGCCCGATCAGGGTGCCGATCACCATCGAGATCAACGTCGCCATCAGCCCGACGAGCAGGGAGATGCGCGAACCCCAGATGAGCAGGGTCAGCACCGAGCGCCCGTTCTCGTCGGTGCCGAGCGGATAGCCCGCCGTTGGCGCGTGCAGGATGGGGCCGTCGGCCTGGGTCACGTCGAGCCCGCTGGAGTCGGCGAGCAGCGGTGCCGCCAGGGCGATGGCGATGAAGACGACGAGGACCGCAAGCCCGACCATGCCGCTGCGGTGGGCGTGGAACCGCGTCCAGCCACGCTTCCACGACGCGACGCGGCGGCGCCGTGCGAGCTGGCGCGGGGAGAGCCGCGGGGCGGTGACCTCGGCGGTCATGTCCGCACCCTCGGGTCGAGCCAGCCGTAGATCAGGTTGGCGACCAGGTTGGCCAGGATCACACCCGCGCTGGCGACCAGGAACGTGCCCTGCAGCACCCAGAAGTCCGGGACGTCGATCGCGTCGGTGGAGAGCAGGCCCAGGCCGGGGATCGAGAAGACGGTCTCGACGGTGATCGCGCCGGAGACCACGAACCCGATGTTGAGGGCGATCAGGGTGGTGGTCGGGAGCAGCGCGTTGCGGACGGCGTGGTGGTTGCGCACCCGTACGTCGCGCAGGCCCTTCGCTCGGGCGGTCTGGAGGTAGTCCTCCCCGAGCTCGTCGAGCAGCGAGCTGCGCATGATCAGCGAGTACTCCGCGAGGTAGGCCAAGGTCAGCGTGGTCACCGGGAGCACCAGGTGCCACATCGTGTCGAGCACGCCGTGCAGCGAGTTCGGGTCGACGTCGGGCGAGTTCAGCCCCCCGGTCGGGAAGATGCCGGGCACGAACCAGAAGCCGACGCCCAGCCCCGCGATCAGCAACAGTCCGAGCCACCACTCCGGCATGGAGTAGAGGGTCAGCGACGTGCCCGTCGAGATCTTGTCGAACATCCCGCCGCGGTTCCAGGCTCCCTTGATGCCGAGGTAGACGCCGATCACCGTGGCCAGGATCGTCGAGGTCCCGACCAGGAGGATGGTCGGCCAGAGCCGGTCCATGATCAGCTGCGAGACCGGGGTCCGGTACTGCAGGGAGATGCCGAGGTCTCCGTGCACGATGTTCTTCAGGAAGGTCACGAACTGCTGGGGCATCGACTGGTTCAGCCCGTAGGTCTTGTTGAACGCGTCGATCTGTTCCTGGCTCACCAGCCGACCGCGGCCGAGGGTCTTGGCCGGGTCACCGGGGAGCACCCGGAACAGGAAGAAGTTCACGATCAGCATGAAGAACAGGCTGCCGAGCGCCCCGAGCACCTTGAGCCCGACGTACGAGGCGTAGCCGCGGCGCCGGGGCTGGGCGTCGGCCTGCTCTCTGTCGGCGACCAGCCCCGGTTCGGCGACCAGGCTCATTCCGCGTTCACTCCCGGTCTCCCACGGTGGACCGCCGCCGCATCATCACGACCCCGCCCGCGACGAGCGCCAGGACGGCCGCCACACCCACGGCGATCAGGAACGGCCCGGTCGAGGATGACGACTCGCTGCTCGACGAGACCTTGACGGCGCCGGTGAGACCCGGTGCCGCGTCACAGGTGCTCGCGTCGGCGGCCGGCTTCAGGTGGATGTAGTTGTAGACGCCGTACTGCTCCAGCCAGATGCCGCCGGGGTTGGGCTGGGTGACCAGGCAGGCGAAGCGGTCGCTGCGCACCGCCTCACCGATGGAGGAGTACGCCGTCACCAGGTACGGCGCGTCGCGGTAGATGATCTCCTGCATCTTCTTGATCTGCCCTGCCCGCGCCGCATGGTCGGTCGAGACGTGCTGCTCCTCGTAGAGCTTGTCGTAGGCCTTGTTGCAGTAGAAGGAGTCCGACGAGTGCTGCCGCTGCGCGCACGTCATGTAGCTGAGCATCGAGTCCGGGTCGGGCTCGACGTACCAGCCCCACTGGAAGGCGTCGAAGTTGCCCTTGTAGATCTCGTCGGTGAGCTGGCTCGAGCTGTACGTCGACACCTCCGACTTGATGCCGAGGTCCTTCAGCCACTGCTGGAAGTAGTCCATCGTGTGCAGCGAGGTCGGGGAGTCGGACCGGGCCGCCAGGCGAAGGCTGATCGGGGTCTTCCCGTCCTTCTCGGTCCGCTGTCCGCTGGAGTTCAGCTGATAGCCGGCGGCGTCGAGCAGCTGCCCGGCCTTGTCGAGGTCGAAGGTGTACTTCTGGTCCGTCGGCGGCTGCCAGTGGTACTCGGTGTAGTTCGGCGGCACGATCGTCGTCCCGGGCAGTCCGGCACCCTGGTACACCTTCTGGATCAGCTGCGGCAGGTTGAGCGCGTAGCCCAGTGCGTGCCGGAAGCTCGGGTCCAGCACGGCGGGGTCGGGGTCGCCGATCGGGTTGCCCTTGAGGTCCACCGACCCGGAGTTGAAGGCGATCTCGTCGAAGCCCGGTGAGTTGCCGTTGTGCGCCTGGATCCCGGGCTTGCCCTGGAGGCTCTTCACCTCGAGCGCGGTGATGCCCTCGACGAAGTCGGCTTCGCCCTTGAGCAGGGCCTGCACGGCCGAGTCGTCGTTCTTGTAGAACTGGAAGATCACCTCGTCGATGTGCGGCGCGCCGCCCCAGTAGTCGGGGTTGGCCTCGAACTTGAAGATCTGGCCGTCCGCGGTTCCTTGCACCAGTCGGAACGGGCCGGAGCCGACGACGGGCTTGCCGCCCTGGGGCTCGGCGCCGTAGCTCTTGATCTCCTTCTCGCTGACGTCCTTCCAGACGTGCTCGGGCACGATCGGGATCGGGAGCAGCGGCAGGGTGGCGCTCGGCTTCTTCAGCTTCATCACCAGGGTGGTGGCGTTCGGCGCGGTGACCGCGGTGACGCCCTTGAGGTAGGAGATCCAGTTCGTGCTCTCGGCCGTGCCGTGGAGGACCCGGTTGAACGTGTAGGCGACGTCGGCCGCGGTCAGCGGGACTCCGTCGGAGAACTTCACGCCGCTGCGCACCGTGAACGTCCACGTCCTTCCGTCGGGCGACGTCGTCCACTTGGTGGCCAGCCCCGGCTCGGGCGACATGTCCTTCATCGAGTAGCCGGTGAGGTAGTCATAGGTCAGGCCCCACATCTCGTACGACGGGGCCTGGAACCCCAGGAACGGGTTCAGGGAGTCGACCCCCTCGCCCAGCATCGCGACGTGGAAGACCACCTTGTCCTTGCCCTGGGCCGGTCCGCCGATCGCGAGCCCGGGCAGCAGTGTGGCCAGCAGGAGTCCGAGCGCGGCCAGGAAGGCACCGGCGGTACGGTGACCGCCGTGCCGACTCCGACCCCGCCGACCGCGGCGCGCCGTCCCTTCACCCACACCGAGCACGGGGTCGAGCGCCCCGACCCCTACCACTGGCTGGGCGGGAACGAGCCCGCCGTGCTGGATCATCTCGTTGCCGAGCGGGCTTTCTACGACGCGTCCGTTGCTCATCTGCAATCCCTCGGATCCACCTTGAAGGCGGAGATGTTGTCCCGGTTACCGACCGACGACGAGTCCGCCCGCTGGTCCCGCAGGAGATTCTCCTACTGGACCCGCCACCCCGTGAACAGCGACTACGTCGAACTGCGGCGACTGAATCACGCTTCAGGAGCCGGGTCAACGACCGAATCCGAATCGTCATCCCTGTTTTTCGACGTGAACGCCCAGGATCGCGGCACCGGATACCTCGACGTGGGCATGACGAAGGTCAGTCCGGACGAGGATCTGCTCGCCTACAGCATCGACACGGCGGGCGACGAGGTCTTCGAGCTGCGGTTCCGCGACCTGCGCAGCGGTGAGGACCTCCCCGACCGCATCCCGCGCTGCTACTACACCGGCGCGTGGAGCGCGGACTCGCAGTGGTTCTTCTACACCGTGCACGACGAGGCGTACCGGGCCGACGAGGTCTGGCGCCACCGGATCGGCACCGACGCCGCGGACGACGTACTCGTGCTGACGGAGCCGGACGAGCACTTCGAGCTCGAGGTGCGCGGCACACGCAGCGAGGACCTCGTCGTGATCACCAGCGAGAGCCGGTCGACCAGCGAGGTGCGCGTCGTCGACGCGCACGCACCGGAGTCGGCGGCACGGTCCGTCGGGGGGCGCCGGCACGGCGTTCTCTACGACGTGGAGCACGCCGGAGACGCGCTGCTGCTGGTGACCAACGACGGCGCGGTCGAGTTCCGGCTGATGCGGGCACCCATCCCCGTCGACACCGACCAGGACCACAGCGTGTGGACGGAGGCGCGGCCGGAGAACCCCGACGAGCGCCTGCTGCAGGCCGACGGCTTCGCCGACGCCGTGGTGCTCTCCTACCGCACCGACGGGCAGCACCGACTGCGGATCGTCCGGCCGGACGACCTCAGCGGCGACGGGATCGTCGTCCGGAGCCGCGACGAGGTGGGATGTCTCGGCCTCAGCCGCAACAAGCTGTACGACGCCCCGGCGATCACCGTGTGCGACGAGACCTACCTCAGGCCCCCGATCTGGTCGTCGGTCGACCTGCGGACCGGCGCGGCGACCGAGGTCCATCGGGGTGAGGCGCCGGGCTTCGACCCGGACGCCTACGTCGTCGAACGACGCGCCTTCCCGGCACCCGACGGCACCCGGGTTCCATCGGTCCTGCTGCGCCATCGCGACACCCCCCTGGACGGCTCCGCTCCTGCCCTCGTCTACGCCTACGGCGCGTACGAGGCGGTCGACGAGCCGGAGTGGGACCCGGGCCTCCCCAGCCTGCTCGACCACGGCGTCGTGTGGGTGCACGCCCTGATCCGCGGCGGTGGCGAGGGCGGGCGCCGGTGGTGGCTCGACGGGAGCATGCAGACCAAGCAGCACAGCTTCGACGACCTGGCCGCGGTGGCGGACGGCCTCGCCGACGAAGGGCTCGTCGACGGCGACCGGATCGCCACGCGCGGACTGAGCGCCGGTGGACTGCTCCAGGGCGCGGTGTTCAGCCAGCGACCCGAGCGCTGGCGCGCGGTCGTCGCCGAGGTGCCGTTCGTCGACGTGGTGACGACCATGTTCGACTCGACGATTCCGCTCACGATCACCGAGTGGGAGGAGTGGGGCGACCCGCGCATCCGCGAGCAGTTCGACTGGCTGCTCGCCTACTCGCCGTACGACAACCTGCCCCCGGCCGGCGGCCGTCCGGACCTGCTCGTCACCGGAGCCGTCCACGACCCCCGGGTGATGGTGCGCGAGCCGGCCAAGTGGGTGGCCGCGCTCCGCGCGTCCGACCCGGAGTGGTCTCCGCGGCTGCTGTTCCGCTGCGAGACGGCGGCCGGAGCGCATGTCGGCCCGTCCGGACGGATCGGGCACCTGGCCTACGAGGCCGAGATCTACGCCTGGATCATCGACCGGCTGGGGGTCAGCGCATGACCGACACCACGCGGCTGCACGACGAGGTCATCGAGGTCGCCCGCGACCTGATCCGCCTCGACACCACGAACGCACGCGAGCCCGGGCTCGGCAACGAGACCCGGTGCGCCGAGTACCTGCAGGACTACCTCGGGCGTCACGGGATCAAGGCCGAGCTGGTCGCCAGGGAGGCCCACCGGGCCAACGTCGTGGCGCGGATCCCGGGCGCGGACGCTGGTGCGGAGAGCCTGGCCCTGGTCGGGCACACCGACGTGGTGCCGTGCGACCCGCGCGACTGGACCCATCCGCCCTTCGCGGGCGTGGTCGACGACGACGGATGGCTCTGGGGCCGCGGCGCCGTCGACATGAAGAACGAGGTGGCCGCCAGGGCGGTCGCGATGGCCGAGCTCGCGCGCAGCGGCTTCCGGCCGCGTGGCGACCTGTGGTTCATCGCGGTGGCCGACGAGGAGGACGGGTTCGCCGACGTCGGGATGCGCTGGCTGCTCGAGGAGCGGCCGGACATCCGGCCGACGCACAGCGTGAACGAGGGCGGCGGCGAGCGGCTGCCGCTCTCCGACGGTCGCGAGATGATCGGCTACTCGGTCGGCGAGAAGGGCACCCTCCCGGTACAGGTCACGGCCGTGGGCGAGGCCGGTCACGCGTCGGTGCCCACGCTGGGACGGAACGCCGTACCCCTGCTCGCCCGCCTGCTGCCGCGCCTCGGCGACGGACTGCCGGACCCGGCGCCGGCGCCCGAGGCCGTCGCGATGCTGCGCGCACTGCTCGGGCGCGACGAGCCGGACCTGTCGAAGGCGCTTGCGGAGGCCGACCGGCTGTACGACGGGCTCGGCGACACGATCCAGGCACTGATGGGCTCGACGATGGCGCCGACGATGCTGTGGGCCTCGAACAAGCGCAACGTGATGCCCGCGAGGGCCACTGCCGAGGTGGACGTCCGGATCCTCCCCGGCACGTCGCACGCGGACGTCGAGAGCCGGGTGAGGTCCGCGCTCGGCGACGACATCGCCTACGAGCTCGCCTGGCCCGAGGCGATGGTCCCGGCCTCGAGCTCCCCCGTGGACGGAGTCGTGCCCGCCGCGATCGCCGCGTTCCTCGCCTCGGAGGCAGACCCCGGCACCCTGATGCCGACCCTGTGCACGGGGTTCACCGACAGCAACTTCCTACGGGCGGCAGGGGGCACCCAGGCCTACGGCTTCAGCCCGTTCCGCGCCACGCCGTACGACGTGCTCGAGGCGGGGTTCCACAACGCGAACGAGCGTGTCCACGTCGACGACCTGCTGCTCTCGACCCGCTTCCACATCGATCTCGCCCGACGCGTGCTGGGGTGATGCCGACGTCCACGCCGACCCACTTCCCCGAGCCCGGCTCGACCCCGGACCTGCGTGGTCTGCTCATCGACTACCTCGACTTCTTCCGGGGCATGGTCACGGCCAAGCTGGACGGGCTGTCCGACGACGAGCTCACCCGGTCCGTGGTGCCGTCCGGGTGGACGCCGTCCGGGCTGGTCCACCACCTGGTGAACGTCGAGCGGCGGTGGCTCGTGTGGGGCTTCCTCGGGGAGCAGGTCGACGACCCGTGGCGGGACGCCGCGAACGGTGGCTGGATCACCCTGGCGCTCCCCGTCGCGGGGCTGCGCACCATGCTCGACGACGCGGCGATCCGGACGCGCGAGATCGTCGAGGCGCACGAGCTGACCGAGCGGGCCGTGGTCGGCGGCCGCTTCGCCGACGAGGAGTCGGCCCCCCAGCTGCAGTGGATCCTCCTGCACCTGATCCAGGAGTACGCGCGTCACACCGGCCACCTCGACATCGCCCGCGAGCTGATCGACGGGCGGACCGGGGAGGACGAGTGAGGGTGATGCCCGGTGTTACGGCACCACGCGACCCACGCGACCCACGCGAGCTCACCCGAGGTGGAGGACCCTCATCGTCCGTTTGGCCATGTGCTGCTCGCCCAGCGCGTTCGGGTGGACGACCACCGGGTTGGTCCCCTGGAGCACCGGCTCGATCCACCGCGTGCCCTCGGCCTGGCACGCGTCGTGGCCCTCGGAGACCCGGCCGAGGTCGACGTACGTCGATCCGGTCGCGGCGGCCGCCCGGCGTACGGCGTTGTTCAGCGTCGCCTGGACGCGGCGGAGGTACGGCACGTCGCCCTTCGCCACCGGCATCTTGTCGAAGCAACCCTGCGTCCTCGGCAGGATCCACGGGTAGCCGAGGATCGCGACCCGTGCGTGCGGTGCGTGGCGGTGCACGGCCTTCAGCGCCTTGACCAGGGCCGGGTACGTCGTGTGCCGGATGTCGTGGCGGAACCGGTTGCCGTACCGGTCCCGGCACGGGCTCCCCTGGCCCAGCGTCGAGAGCCCGGCGGCGCCACACTCGACGATCGCGCCGACGAACGTGTTGTTGTCGTTCCCGCCGATCGTCATCGTCACCAGCCGCGTTCCCCGGCGCAGGGCGCCGAGCTGGGGCGCGACGCCGGGGTACTGGCTGTGGGCGAAGTCCTTGGTCTCCGCGGCACCGCACGTGACGTCGGTGAGGCGGGCACCGGTCGCCGCGGCGATCAGGTGCGGGTAGTTCGCCGTCGACCGCGCACAGAACGGGCTGGTCGGGTCGGGCGGCAGCACCCCGGACGCCGCACTGTAGGAGTCGCCGAGCGCGACGTACCGCAGCGGTGCCTTCGCGGCCTCGGTCGGCGCATTCACGGTGACGACCGCGGTCAGCGCGGCAGCGGCGACGGTGAGCAGGGTGAAGCGACGACGGTGCATGACAACCCTTCCGGTCGGGATGACCGGACAACGACCGAGCGCGACCGGGGGTCACGAACCGTGACCGGCGCGGCCCGCCGGCCCGTTCAGAGCCGGGCGACGTAGCGGCGGCCCCGGAGCGCCTCCTCCACCAACCCTGCCTCGCGGCGTACGGCGAGCAGCCGCGCCTCCTCGGCCTGCCAGGTCGTGATCGCGGCCTCGACGACGGCGAGCTCGGCGACCTCGCGCAGCTCCGACCGCGCCTCGCTCAGACCCCGTCGGCAGGCCGCCTGGTCGGCCTCGATGTGGAGCACCGCGAAGCGCGCCAGCACGACGGGATGACGACGCAGTGCGGGATAGGCGCGGTAGTCGGGCGGGCACTGGTCGAGCAGCCAGTTGCACGCGGTGCGCTCCCAGTCGGGGGCGTCGGGCGGGCGGACCCCGCGGGGCCAGCCGGGCGGTGAGACCAGCATGGAGCCATCATCGGTCGAACATGTGTTCGAGTCAATCGGGGTCCGGGTCGCGCAGGCCGGCCGCGTCGTGCTCCCACCAGGTGTCGGGGTAGATCAGCTGCCCGGTCATCCAGTCCTCGCGGCCCTCGAAGACCACGCACTGGAACGCCGCCGGTGGGGTCCGTTCGAGGGCGGCGGGCAGGAAGCCGTACCGGTCGGCCCGCTCGAAGCCGCGCGCGCCGGAGTAGGACGGGCTCCCCTCCAGGAACAGCACGGGCACGCCGCTCTCCCGAGCCGTCTCGACCGCGGCCGCCACCAGCGCGGTCCCGATCCCCTGTCGCTGCCGCTCCGGCTCGACCGCGAGCGGGCTCAACACCCACACCTCGACCAGGGCCCGGTGGGCATCCACCCAGGCCCGGCTGAGCCCGACGTGGCCGAGGACGTGGCCTCCCTGCTCCACGACCAGGCCCGCCCGCCGGTGATGACCGAGCCGGGCCCAGATGTCGGCGACCCGCAGCCCGTGGTCCTCCCTCTCCTCGCCGAACGCCGCCGCGATCACCCGGAGCACGTCGTCCCGGTCGACCGGCTGCTCGGGGCGGACCTCGTAGCTCGTCGCGGAATTCATGCGACCCAACCTCGCACGCGCTCGTACGGTGCGACACATGGATATCGCGTCCCTCGCCTTCCGCACCGATCTCGCGATGCTGGAGCACTCCGGCAGCGTGGTCGAGGACCACGGCAGCCACCTCGTGGTCCGCACGCCGGACAACCCGACGTACTGGTGGGGAAACTTCCTGCTCCTGCCTGCGCCTCCGGTTGACCGCGAGGACGAGCGGCGGTGGCTCGACGCGTTCGAGCGGGAGTTCCCCGCGGTGGAGCACCGGACGTTCGGCGTCGACGGCCGGGCCGGCAGCGCCGACGACCTGG
>Ga0157372_10002603_pt1 | contig 19533 bp, 16 predicted proteins | sample C55metaG_FD_115307 | JGI IMG/M metagenome (GOLD analysis project Ga0157372, IMG submission 115307) | Corn rhizosphere microbial communities from Kellogg Biological Station, Michigan, USA - C5-5 metaG | ecosystem: Host-associated > Plants > Roots > Rhizosphere > Soil | place: USA: Michigan... | reverse complement strand
GGCCCCCCGCTGCCGTCTGCAGGAAGGCGAGCAGCGCATCCGCGCTCCCGAACGCGACGGAGTCGCCGGTTCGGACGTGCTCGACCACACCGCGAAGGCCCACGTCCGTTCCCCACGTCGGCTCCGGGGCCTCCCACAGGCGGACGACGAACGTCTGCGTCAGCGAGCCGCCGGCGGCGGAATCGTCGACGCTCGACGCCGTATCCTCGTCGCGGTGCATCGCGCCATAGTGCATGCCCGGCCTTCAGGTTCGCTTAGTGCCGGTTTCAGAGTTCGGGATGGCTCTGCGGTGCCGGGAACGGCGCCGACTCGACGCCGATCTCGTCCATGCGCGCGCAGTACGCGTGGAAACGACGTCGCGCCTCGCCGTGCCGGCCCGCCCGCTCGAGCGCAGCCACCAGCCCGAGATGCGCGGGCTCGTCATACGGGTCGCGCTCGAGCACGCGCAGCGAGTAGCGCGTCGTCGCGTCCACGTCGCCCCGCGCCGCGGCCGTGTCGGCAAGCGCCCGGGCGACCGCGATGTACGTCGCGCGGGCCTCCTCGCGCATCGCGAGTGCCCAGTCCTCGTACGCGTCCTCCTCGAGGAAGTCGCCGGCATACACCGACTCGGCTGCCGCGAGCCGGCCGACGGCGTGGCTTCCACCGTCACGATGCAGCCTGAGCGCCTCGTCGGCCGTGCGGAGGAATTCCTCGACGTCGACCGAGAGGTTCGCCTCATCGAGCCAGACGGCGTTCTTGTCGGCGCCGACGAAGTGGTCCTGGTCGCGCCGCTTCCCGGGGTCGAGGACGCCGCGGACCGTGCTGAGGAGGACCGAGAGGCGATTCCCGAGCGGGCCTGGGCTCTGCCCGGGCCAGAGCGCCTCCATCAGGGCCTCGCGCGGGGTCGGTCGGCCGCGCCGCGCGACGAGGATCTTGAGCAGGTCGCGCGCCTTGCGGGACTGCCACGCACCGAGCGGCACGGGCTCGCCGGAGAGGAGCACGCGAAATCGCCCGAGCGACTGGACGACGACCGGTGGGGTGCCGGTCAACGGGTGCACGAGCGCGATTGCCGCTCGGTAGCCCGTGGCGCCCACCTCCGCGAGCGCCGCCTCTGCGCTGCGGGCAGCCTGCTCGTCGCCGGTGAGCAACGCACCGACCATCGCCGCGCGCGCCTGACCGGTGGGGTTGCCGAGCTCACGCCAGATCGTCTCGGCCTCCGCAGCCCACCCGACACCTCCCGCACGCGGATCGGCCAGCGCGCGAAGCTCGAGCGACTCGGCGAGCGCGGCCCGGTCGCGTCGCCGGCCGGCCTCCGACGCAGCCGCCACCGCATAGGCGGTAGCGCGGGCTGCGTCGCGGCGCACGAGCGCGACCCAGCCGGCGGTGAGCACTGCCTGCGCCCGGTTCATGCCCGGCCCCAGCGCGAGCGCCCGCTGCGCGAGCCGCTCCGCCTCGTCGGGGTCGTCTGCCGCGACGGTCCGTGCCAGGCCGGTCAGCGACGGCCCGAGGCCCTGCACGTCGCCCGCCTCCTCGGCATGTCTCAGCGCCTCCTCGTACGTCACGCGCGCCAGCGCCGCGTCGCCGCGGATCCGGTAGACCTCCCCGAGCTTCTCGAGCGGGTACGCGACCATGCGCGAGCCGAGCCGCTGGTAGAGCGCGCGCGACACCTCGAGGTCAGCGATCGCCTCGTCGAACCGGCCCAGCCGCGAGAGAGCCTCGCCGCGGTTCGACAGCGCAAGCGCGCGGAAGACCGCGAAGCCGGTCAGATCGGCGAGCCGCAGCGCGTGGTCGAGCTCCGAGAGCGCCTCTTCGTACGAGCACTCCTCGACGTGACGCGAGCCGCGGTTCGTGCGCACGCGGACGAGCTGGAGCACGTCGCCGGCCTGCTGGGCGTAGTCGAGCGCGCGGAGGTAGTGGGCCTCGTTGCCGCTCCGATCTCCCTCGAGCGCGGCGAGCATGGCCAGCACGGTGTGGGCGGCGGCCAGAGCCTGGGGATCGCCGGCCCGCGTGGCGATGTCGAAAGCGCGCGCCGAATCCACGCGGCAGGCGTCGGCGTCGCCACGCAGCCAGTGCGCCGACGCGCGCCAGGCGAGAAGCAGCGCGACGTCGCGGGGCTCGCCCGTCTCGTCGGCACGGTCGTAGACCGTCACTGCCTCGTCGAGGCGGCCTCCGAGATGGAGGAGAAGACCCATGCGCCAGGCGAGGGCCGGCGGGAGCGGGTCTGCGCGCTCCGCCGCCCGTTCGAAGCAGCGGAGGGCCTCGTCCCAGTCGCCGCGGACCTGGTGCGCCTCGCCGACGAGCTGCTCGACGGCGGAGGTGCGAAGCTCGTGCGGAAGACGGCCCGCCGCGTCGAGCACGGCGTCGACGGCCCCCTGGAAGAGAAGCGTACCGCCGTAGGCCTCGAGCAGGCGCGCCGTCTCGGGGGCCTCGACAGACGAGAGCGACCGCAACGCCTCCTCCGGCTCGTGACGGCTCTCGAACCACCGCGCGGCGGCGATCCGCACCTCGCGCATGTCGGCAGCACTCGGGGCGAGCCGGGCAAGGGCGAACTCGCGCACGGGCGCGCCGAGCGTGTACCACCCGGGCTCGCGGCCCTGGAGCTCGACGAAGAGCCCGCGACGCGCGAGCGATCGCAGCGTCTCGTCCGCTCCTTCGATCCCGAGTGCGTCGCAGAGCTCCGCGGTGAAGCGGTCGAGCGGCGCGACGCGCGCGACGAGCTCAGCAACGCGTGGGTCCTCGCTCGCGAACACCTCGGCGGCCAGGTACGCGAGGAGCGGCCCGCCCGTCCGACGCATGCGCTCGAGCGCGGCGGGCATGTCGCCGGGGTCGACTCCCCGCAGGGACTCCGCGGCGAGGCGGACAGCCGCGGGCCAGCCGCCGGTGAGCCGGTGGAGCTCGGCGGCGACGGCCGGGTCCGCGGCTCCCGTGAGCTGCATCAGCAGCGTCGCCGTCTCGTCGACGTCGAATGCGAGCTGCGACCCGGTGATCTCCAGGACCTGCCCCTGCCCTCTGAGCCGCTCGACCGGAAATGGAAGCTCGTCACGGGACGCGACGACGAGGTGCAGGCGCTCAGGTGCCTGGCGGCAGAGCGCCTCGATCGCCTGGATGGCGCCTGCCGACGCGGCGATCTCGTGGACGTCGTCGAGCACGAGAACCAGGTCGCGGCGAAGCTCGCTCTGGAGGATCTCGCAGATCAGCGCGGCGAAGCCGCGGCCCCGGCCGGCGTCGTCCTCGCCGCTGCCCGGGCCGGCTCCCGCCTTGACGGCGTTCGCCGCGTCCACCGGGAGCGCTGGCACGCGCAGCCGAAGGGCGTCGGCAATCCCGAGTGCGAAGGTGGCGAGCGAGACGTCCTCGGACGAGACCGTGTACCAGGCGCAGTTCCGGTCGGTGGCCCACGCCGCGAGGAGCGTCGACTTGCCGAAACCAGCTCCCGCGACGACGCTCGTCAGGCGGCGGCGGTGGACGTCGTCGAGGATCGCCCGGAGGCGCGGTCGCGGGAGGAGCGGCGCCGGAGCACCCGGCGGGCGCAGCTTGATGGTCGCGGTCGTGCCTGCCGGTGGGGCCGGCGCAGCCGTGCCTCCTCCACTTGTGGCGTCCATGGCGGCCGCCCAACGATAGTCCTCGCCGCGGCGCAGCCTCGAGCCGGTCCGGCGCGTGTTCAGCGGGGGACGATCGTGACGGTCGCCGCGACGACGCGCGTGTTCGGCAGGATGCGCGCGACGTTCTCGTTGTTCCGCGTCTCCTGGAAGTCGGAGAGCGCGACGCGGAGGCGATGACGACCCGGCGCAAGCATCGTGGTCGCAACGCGGATCTCGCGACCGACGAGCGGAGCGCGCGCCTCTCGGCCGTCGAGCGTCGCCTCGATCGAGCTCACGTCGATCCCGGAGCCTCCGTCGGTGACGGTGACCCTGATCGGATCCCCGCGCCGGACCTTGCGTCTCACGATCGCGGCGGCCGGAGGCTTGACGTCGTCGATCCAGAAGCGGAAGCGATAGGTACCGGCCCCCGCGGCGTTCGGGCTGTCGAAGACGACGTAGTACGTCCCGGCCGAGGGGCGGATAGCGCCCGCAGCGGGCACCGGGCTCCCGAAGTCCGTGACGTAGGGGTTCTGGTCGAAGGGGAGGGCGGCATAGCCGGTGAGCCGGTTCTCGTCGCCGCCGCGGACGACCCGCGGCTCGACGCGCGATCCAGGCCCGCGAGAGACGATCGCGACACCGAAGTTCGCGACGGGCTTGGTGAGACGCACCCTGAACACCTGCTCGGGACCGGCGAGGCGCGAGGAGACGGGTGCGTCGGCCGGGACCTCCGGATAGCGATAGGTGTCGACGAGCGCCGCTCTGCCTCGCGTGTTGCCGCTGTAGATGCCCGGCTTTCGAAGTGTGGTCGCTTTGGCGACCGAGAGCTTCGGGATCTCGACGCGCCCCCAGACCGGGATCCGCCGCGTCAGCGGGCCCCGACGCAGGATCACCGCACCGGACACCTCGCCGTCGGCCGTCCCGGAGACGAGGTCGAGCGAGAGCGGACCGGGCACGGTGATCGTCGGAGGGATGTCGATGCCCGTCCCCTCCGGCGTCCCGCTCAATGCGACCGAGACGGTCCATTCCCCCGCACCGCCGCCGGCGTCCCCGACGGAGACGCTCCGGCTCGTGATCGTCTCGGAAGGGACGAGGCCGAACGAGACGGACGTGGGTGTCGGCCGGATCTCCGGTGTGTCGGCTGCTGCGACGTCGACGAGGCCCGCGCCGGCGCGCGTCGGGCCGTCCTGCCCGTCACCCCCGGCGAGGGGCTTCGCCGTCGCGGTCAGCGCAGCCTTGACCTCCGCGGGGCTCCAGCTCGGATGGCGCTGGAGGAGGAGCGCGACCGCGCCGGAGACGTGCGGCGCGGCCATGCTCGTGCCCGAGGACAGGCCCCAGCCGGCGGGCTGCGAGGACAGGATCGAGGTGCCCGGAGCGACCACGTCCGGCTTCAGTCGCAGTGAGATCGGCGTCGGTCCTGCAGACGAGAAGCTCGCAATGGAGGGCGACGCCGTGGAGGTGGTCGCACCGACCGTGATCGCCGCCGCCGCGCTTCCCGGCGAGCCGACCGAGCCGCGCCCGAAGTCGTCGAAGTCGTTCCCCGCCGCGACGACGGGCACGACCCCCGCGGCGGCCGCCGCGTCGAGCGCCAGCGCGACGATGTCGCGCGACGGCTCGATCTCCGGCTCGCCGAGCGACAGGTTGATCACGTCCATGCCGTCTGCGACCGCGGCCTCGATCGCCGCCACGATCTCCGGCGCGTTCCCGTTGAGGCCGAGCCCCGACCGGGTGGGGACGGTGAGCGCCTTGTAGTTGCCGATGTAGGCCTTCGGTGCGATCCCGCTGATCCGCATCCCGTTGGCGTTCGTGTTGGCGTTTCCGGCAGCGATCCCCGCGACGTGGGTCGCGTGGCCGGAGTCCTCCGGATCGAACGGCAGGCCCGCGTACTTCCAGCTGGCGCCGGCCGGAGGGAAGGCCCGCGCGACGATCACCTTGGCCGTCGTGTACGCCGCCTGCCCTTTGGGGAAGCCCTCCGGCATCGTGTATCCGGACGGGTCGAAGAAGGCGTGCTTCTGATCGACCCCGTCGTCGATGATCCCGATCTTGATCCCGGCGCCGGCGTTCCCGAGTGCCGAGCCGGGCAGGTCGCGCGCGCGGATCGTGGCGGCGTCGGGGCCTGCGAGCGTGTGGTAGGAGACGTCGGCGAAGACCTGCTTCACGCCGGGCAGGCGCGACAGGCCGGGAAGGTCGGGGCGCGGGACGACGACCGCCAGTCCGTTGGCTACCAGCCGGTAGCGCCAGCGGACGGTCGCCTCCGGGATCGACGCGCGGAGCGCCGCCGTGAAGCGTCGCTGCTGGCCGTCGATTTGACGTGCGGCGCTCGCGACCCCGCGGGCGCGCGCGAGCGGCGGCGCGGCGAGCTGGACGACCACCTCGGTGCGCGTCCCGGGCTGCGGTCGCGCCTGTGGCGCGTCGGTGCCCGCGCCCGCGAACGCCGCCAGCAGCGCTGCGGCCACGAGGGCGGCGAGGGAGGGGAGCGCGCGGGTCACGTCGATTGAGACGCCGACCGGCGCCTCCAGTCGGCGCCCGGCCCGCGCTATGCGGATGAGAGGACTTGAACCTCCACGCCCTTACGGGCACACGGACCTGAACCGTGCGCGTCTACCAATTCCGCCACATCCGCGCGGACGGTCAGTGTAGCCGCGTCTACGAGCCGGCTCGTAGCGCGTCGAGCACCTGGTCGGCGTGCTCGTCGGGCTTCACCTTGCGGAAGACCTTCGCCACGTTCCCATCCGCGTCGATGACGAAGGTCGAGCGGTCGACGCCCATGTACGTCTTCCCCGCGTAGGACTTCTCACCCCAGACGCCGTACTCCTCGGCGACCTCGTGCTCCGTGTCCGCGAGCAGCGTGAACGGCAGGTCGTACTTCTCCTTGAACTTCGCATGCGACCCCTCGCCGTCGGGGCTCACGCCGAGCACGACCGCGCCGGCCTTCTCGAACTCGCCCCATGCGTCCCGAATCCCGCACGCCTGCGCCGTACATCCCGGTGTGTCGTCCTTGGGATAGAAGTAGAGGACCACCGGCGATCCCTGGAGCGACGACAACGTGACCGACTCGCCCGTGTCGGAGTCGAGCGTGAAGTCCGGTGCAGGATGTCCCTCGTCGACTGCCACTGCCGCCTCCGTTCGTCGGGTCGTTTGCACAGCGCGAACATGAGCGTATCTCCACCGCGGCAGGGCGCCGCGCTCACACTCGTGCGCCCGACACCCGTGAGAGGGTCCGGTTAGCCGCCCGTTAGCGCCGCCGTCGACTCTGTCGGCCCATGCCACGTTCGAGGAGGTGCTCCATGCGTTCGAGATTCAGCCGGAGCCTCGTATCCGGGGGCCTCGCCGGTGCCGTGCTCGTCGGCTCGTTGACGGTCGTTCCTGCGGCCCTGAACGGCAACCCGAGAAACGGTGGGCGTCCCGTGATCGCAAAGCCGGTCGCGGCTCCTGCACAGCCCGCTGCGGGGAAGCCGCTCACCGTCTCCTTCAAGGTGACCCGGAGTGACAACGGGAGGCCATTCCTGCGCGGAAAGATGACCGGCGATCCGTCCATCGCGGGGCGGATCGTGCAGCACACCGAGTCGTTCAGGGCCGGCACGGCTCGTGTCTCGCTCGCCGTCCCGGTGAACGCCACCGGCAAGACACTGAGGGTGTCGGTGGCGATCAGGGACGGAGCGACGAAGGTGACCCGCGTCGCCACGTACCGGATCCAGGGGCGGCCGTCGGTGTCGGTCGGCGACGCCTCGGTGACGGAAGGCAACGCCGGCACGACGCCGCTCTCCTTCCCCGTGACGCTATCGGCGGCAAGCACGCAGCCCGTCTCGGTGACCTACGCGACCGCCGACGGGACCGCGACGGCGCCGTCCGACTACGCAGCGGCGAACGGCACGCTCACCTTCAACCCGGGCGAGACGTCGAAGTCGATCTCCGTCAATGTCGTCGCCGACCTCGCGATCGAGCAGGACGAAGCTCTCACCGTCACCATCTCCGGCGCCGTGGGCGCGACGATCGCCGGCGCCGGCGCTACCGGCAGGATCACGAACGACGACACGCAGGTCCCGGTCACAGCCGGCGCCTACAAGGGAGTCATCGAGGGGAACGCGCTGTTCCTCGACGTCGTCGACCGGTACGTCACGCACTTCCGGTCGAACTACCTCCGCATGGACTGCGGCTCGACCGGCGTCTTCGTCTACGGCACCCTCGACTGGGGCAACTCGCGCTTCCCGATCGGAGCGGACGGCACGTTCACGGCATCGTCCGACTCGACCGGGACCGTCGACAGCGATCCGGCCAAGTACCACCACGAGCTCACCGGTCGCTTCGAGGGGAAGAACGCGTCCGGCACGGCTCTCGTCTCCGTCGAGTTCGACAGCGACGGGACGCACTACAGCTGCACGAGCGGCCCGAGGCCGTGGACGGCGTCGCTCCAGGGCTGACGCCACGCGGCTGACACGTGGGGCGGAGGAAAGGCCCTGGCGACGGGGCCTTTTCCCCCTCACGCGTGATCGAGCGCTAACGCCGCAGGGCAAGTCGCTACGCTCGCCGCGTGGCGGAGATCCACCCGTGGCTCGGCGCGGCGGTGATCGCGGTCTGCGCGGTCGCCGCGTTCACGGGCGGCTACCTCTACTGGCGCGGCCGCGGCGCAGGACGCGTCACGACGCACCTGCTCTCGCTCGCGCAGACGCTGCTCGTCGCGCAGGTCGGCGTCGGGCTCCTGCTGCTCGCCGACGACCGCCGCGCGGCCGAGCAGCTGCACTACGCTTACGGGACGATGGCGCTCGGAGCGGCGCTCGTGCCGTGGTTCTACGCGCCGGCCGAGGGGCCGCGCCGGCTGCTCTGGTTCGCTGCGACCACCGCCGTCGCCGCCGCTCTCGCGATCCGCGCCTACATGACGGGATCGGCATGAGGCGGTTGTGGGAGAGCAGGTTCGTCCGCGGCCTCGTGCTGATCGCGATCGTCTCCGCCGCGATCGTCGCGCTCTCGCTCGAGAACGCGCTGCTCACGGCGGGCGCGTTGATGAGCGTCGCATTCTTCCTCGCGATCGCGTTCTTCCTCTTCTTGCTCTGGCGCGAGCGGCGCGGCGACCTCGAGGCGTGGAGCGACCTCTCACGGCGGACGTTCTACGGCGCGATCGTGCTCGCGGTCGTCGCGATCGCTGCGCTCATCGCGCTCGGGCCGACGGGTGCCGATGCGATCGCCTTCTTCGCGGTCATCGCCTGCTGTGCCTGGGCGATCTGGCGCGTCTGGCGCCGCGAGCACCGCTACGGCTGATGCAGATGCGCGAGATCCTCGACTCGGGAGACGCCGTCCGCCTCGCGGAGCTGCTCGCCGGGGAGCCCGGTCTCGCGACGGCCAGGATGGAGCGCTCGTGCGACCACCCGGGAGGCACGTCGCCGCTCGGCTATGTCGCGATGCTGCGCTACGACACGTCGCGCGGTGAGTGGCGCGATGTGACCGGCACCGACGAGTTGGCGCGCGCGCTGCTCGCCGCCGGCGCGCCAGTCGACGGCGACCCCGGCGAGCCGGAGACGCCGCTGATCACCGCGGCGAGCTACGGCGACGCCGCCGTCGCGCGCGTCCTGATCGAGGCGGGCGCCGACCTCGAGGCACGGGCGGCGAACGACTCGGGCGGCGTGCCCGGCGGCACCGCTCTGCTCCATGCCGCCGTGTTCGGCATGACGGACGTCGTCGACGTGCTCGTCGCAGCCGGGGCGCAGGTCGACGGCATCGAGGAGGCTGCGGCGGCCGGCGACGTCGGACGTTGGCTCGGTGATGGCTCCGCGGACGCGCGTGTTCGCGCGCTCGTGATGGCGGCGGATCACCAGCGACTCGACGTCATCGACGCCCTCGTCTCCGCCGGGACACCCGTCGACGACGTGGATCCGGACTTCGGCGGGCAGCCGCTTCGTACTGCGGCGTCGAACGGGCGCCCGGCGAGCGTCCGCCGGCTTCTCGCGCACGGCGCCGACCCGAACCTCCGTGACGAGCAGGGCCGCGCGCCGCTCGAGCTCTGTCGCGCCGGGACGACGCCGGGTCACCGCGAGACCGAAGCGATCCTCGCCCCGCTCGCGGACACGGCCCGCGGCGCCTGACGACGCTCGTGGGGAACCACCACGCGCGGCCGTCTCGTCGCGTGCCTACCGGGTGGGCGACGGGTACCGTGTCCCGTCGGGTGCGGTGTAGAGCGACTCGGCGCTCGGGAGCTCGGTGACGGCGCCGTCGAGGGCGTCGAGCGCCGTCCGGACGTCGACGAGCTTGCCGACGAAGATCGGCGTGTCGCGCTCCGTCCAGCGCGAGGCCTCCGTCTCGCGCAGCGTCATCATCAGATGCATGAAGTCAGCGGGTTCCTCGGTCTCGAACGCCGGCATGAACTCCTGGTCGTCGATGCCGAACGAGTAGGTCGTGTGGTTCGTGACGGTCACGAACGTGCCGCCGACCTCGGCGTGCTCGCGCATCGCCTTCGCGCGCTCCTCGAAAGAGAGGAAGTACCACGGGCGGCGCTTCACGAACGGGTAGACCACGAGATACGGCGCGTTCCGGGGCGCGACGCGGCCCTGGCGGACGCGCTTCTTGTCCGTGTAGACCGACGGCTTCGTCGTGCCGAGGTACGAGTAGGGCGTCTCGAGCCACGCTGCGAGCGGCGTGCCGTTGAGCGCGGCGCCGAGCTCGAGCAGGTCGTCGTAGCGCTCGGTGATCGACCAGAGGAAGAAGTCGGCGTCGGGCCGCACGCCCGTCGTGGCGTAGGCACGCAGGCCTTCCATGCGACCTGCGAACTCGTCGACGACCTCTGCGAACGCGTCCTTGCCGGCGGCCCGCTCGTCGATCGGAAGCCGTCGCCAGGCCGGGTCGAGGCGGAAGAACCGGTACCCGATGTACTGGCCTGCACCGGAACCCTCGTTCCGCTCGTACCGACGCTCGCCCATTGCGCCCCGAATGGTACGCACGGGCGTCCACAGGCGATGCGGCAGGATGCGCGGATGACGAAGACGCAGTACTTCACCGCGACCAGCGTCGACGGGTACATCGCCGACGCGGACAACTCGCTCGACTGGCTGTTCGAGGTCCCCCGGAACGGTGGCAGCGGGGTGGAGGGCTTCAGTGCGTTCTTCGCGGGCGTCGGCGCGATGGCGATGGGCGCGACGACCTACGAGTGGGTGTTCGCGCACGAGCGGCTCGACGAGCGTCCCGAGAAGTGGCGCGAGTGGTACGGCGCCACGCCGACGTGGGTCTTCACACACCGGCGGTTACCGTCGGTCGCCGACGCCGATATCCGGTTCGTCGAGGGCGACGTCAAACCCATGCACGACGAGATGGTCTCGGCGGCGGACGGCCGCAACGTGTGGCTCGTCGGCGGCGGAGAGCTCGTCGGCGCTTTCGCGGATCGAGGGCTCCTCGACGAGATCCTGCTCGGCGTCCAGCCGGTGTTCCTCGGCTCGGGGGCGCCGCTGCTCCCGCGGCGCCTGACGTCGACGCGCGTCCGGCTCGACTCGGCGATACAGGACGGGCAGCAGGTGCTGCTCGTCTACTCGGTGGACGCTCCCTGAGTCACTGTGGGCGCAGCTCGCCGCTCTGGCGGCTGGCGGGCGCGCCCGGGTTCACCGCCTGCGTGACCGTCAGCTGGAGCCGCAGGGGCGCCGTCCCGAGCTTGCGGCCCGTCAGTGAAGCGATGGTCGTCCGTCCGTACCGCGCGTAGCCGCGAACGGTCGCCGCGACCGTGCCGTTGGTGGTGCGTGTCGCCCGGAGCTCCCACCTGCAGTCGAGCGTGCAGCGGAAGTGCGTGTCGCGCTTGCCGGTCGTGAACTGCTTCGGCCCGGGGAAGCGGACATTGGTGAGCCCGACGTCGAGCGCGAGGCCGTCGCAGCGGGCGATCGAGCCGCCGCGGGTCCGGTCGAGCGAGTCCCGTACCGCCGGCAGGCTCGACTTCGGCGTGCCGTCCGCGTAGTAGACCCCCGACTGCCAGCTGAGCAGGGCCGACTCGTCCTGCGAATGGAAGAGCAGCACGCCGGCAACGGTGGGCTGGCAGAAGGCGAGACGAAGGCCGAGGTCGTAGGCCGCTGCCTGCTGGTACTCGTCGACGGGCTTGGTGGTCGTCGGCTCCGTGCCGGTGTAGAGGCTCGCCTTCCCCGCCGGGATCGTCGCCTCGATGCCGAACTCGTCGTAGAGGATCGGCAGCGACGAGCCCTGCTGCGCCGTGCCGTCGAAGGCGGTGCCGAGGAGTGAGACGAGCTTGCCGTAGTCGGCGAGCCCGATCGAGGTCGAGCGGGGATGCGGGAGATCAGGGCTCACCGACGAGTTGTCCGGATAGGGGTGGAACGCAAAGCCGTCCATCACCGGCAGCGTTCGGCCGCTCGCCCGGTACGCGGCGCCGAGCGACTGGATGAACGCTGTCGGTGACGTGGTCGGGCGGATTCCCTCGGGCCGGTCGGAGCCACGCGGCGAGACTGCTCCGCCCCAGACGCGCAGGCCCGGGTCGACCGCCTTGAGCGCGTCGTAGGTCTTCGCGAGGAGGGAGAGGTAGGCCGGCGCCGACGCGATCGACCCGTCGGGCGCGAACTGCGGCAGCCAGAACCGGTTCAGGTTCGGCTCGTTGCCGACGATGATGTCGTCGAAGCTCGGGAGCGCGACGGCGAGGGCGGCCGCGTACTGCGCGAACTGCGCCTGGGCGAGCGGATCGAGCGGCGTCGTCGCCGAGCCGGGCGAGTAGACCGAGACGTAGACCCTGACGCCCGAAAGCCGTGCGGCCGCCTCGACGTTGCGGAGGATCTCGATCTCGCCGGTCGTGGGCGCGGTGAGGCCGGGGCGCCAGTTGGAGGTGACGCGGACCGCGGTCATCCCCGCGAGGCGCAACTCGGTCATCTTCACCTTCGCGGTGACGAGATCCGGCGCGCGGACCGCGTCCTCGGCGGCGCCGAGCGCCATTGTCGGCCCTCCAGCGAACGCGGGCGTCGTCAACGCGAGAAACGCGGCGGCCGAGCCGAGAAGCATGGTCAGGATCGGCCGCAAGGTGGGGGTACGCTAGCTCGCGTGCGTGAAGATTCCGTTCGGGAGCAGCTGAAACGGCTGCCGACGGGACCGGGCGTGTACCTGTTTCGCGACGAGCGCGACGAGATCCTGTACGTCGGCAAGGCGAAATCGCTGCGCGCTCGGGTCCGGAGCTACTGGAACCGCGGCGGTGACACGCGCGCGGGTATCGGACAGCTCGTCGAGCGGATCCGACGCATCGAGGTGATCGTGACGCAGAGCGAGGCGGAGGCGCTCCACCTCGAGCAGAACCTCGTCAAGCGGCACCGGCCGCCGTTCAACGTGCGCCTCCGCGACGACAAGTCGTTCCCGTACATCGCGGTGACCGTCTCCGACGCCTACCCGCGCGTGATGTTCACGCGCGAGCGGCACCGGCGCGACACCGTGTACTTCGGGCCGTACGCGAACGCGAAGAAGGTGCGCGAGACCCTCGACGTGCTCAACCGTGTGTTCCAGTTCCGCCCGTGCGAGGGGCCGAAGCCGGGCCGGCACTCCGGGATCCCGTGCCTCGACTTCCACATCGAGCGCTGTACGGCGCCGTGCATCGGCGCGATCTCGGAGGAGGACTACGGGGCGATCATCGAGGGCGTGATCGAGTTCCTCTCGGGCGAGACACGTCCGATCCGGCGCGCGCTCGAGCGGCGGATGCGCGCTGCCGCCGCGGAGGAGCGGTTCGAGGAGGCCGCTCGCTACCGCAACCGGCTGCGGGCGATCGAGAGCCTCGCGCAGCGGCAGGCCGCGGACAAGCAGGCGGTGGGGACGATCGACGTGATCGGTCTTGCGGTCGACGGCGACCGCGCCGCGGTGCAGCTCTTCCCGCTCCGCGACGGGAAGCTCGTCGACCGGTTCGCCTTCCACCTGGAGAACGTCGCGGGGCAGGACCGCGCCACGATCCTCGAGTCGTTCTGCGTCGAGCACTACGGCAGTGCGCCCGCGGTGCCGCCGCAGGTGATCGTCCCGCCCGACGTCGACGACACAGATGCGCTCGCCGCCTTCCTCGGCGATTTGCGAGGGGCACGGGTCGAAGTGCGTGCGCCACAGCGCGGCGAGAAGCGGCGTCTCGCCGAGCTCGCGGAGGAGAACGCGCGGCTCGCGCTGGAGCACGACCTCTCCGCGCGCGAGCAGCGCCGGCAGCGGCGCGTCGAGGCGCTCGAGCAGCTGCGCGAGTCGCTCAACCTCGAGAGCCTCCCGGCGCGGATCGAGTGCTTCGACGTCTCGAACATCCAGGGCCGCGAGATCGTCGCCTCGATGTCCGTCTTCGTCGACGCGGAGTCGAAGCGCGCCCACTACCGCACGTTCGCGATCCGCGGCCTCGAGGGGCAGGACGACTTCGCTGCGATGGGCCAGGTCGTGGCGCGGAGATTCGCGCGGCTGCGCGACTCAGCGTCGCCCGACCGCTACGACGAGAGCTTCGCGTCGATCCCGAACCTCGTCGTGATCGACGGGGGCAAGGGGCAGCTCGCGGCCGCGCTCGAGGCGATCCATGCGACGTACGACCTCCCGCGGGTGGCGGTGGTGGCGCTCGCCAAGCGCGAGGAGGAGGTGTTCGTCCCGGGACGCTCGGAGCCGGTGCGCCTCGACCGGCACGACCCGGGCTTGCAACTTCTCCAGCGTGCTCGTGACGAGGCTCACCGCTTCGCGCTCGGCTTCCACCGCAGGCGCCGAGACACCCGCGCCTTCGAGTCGATCTTCGACGACCTCGAGGGGATCGGGCCCGCGCGACGGCGCGCGATCCTGCGGCACTTCGGCTCGGCCGAGTCGTTCCTGGCCGCATCGCAGGAGGAGCTCGAGGGCGTGCCGGGCCTGCCCGCACGGACGGCGCGCGCGGTCTACGCGCAGCTGCACAAGGCCGGGCGCGGCTGACGCCGCCCCCCGGTCTATGGTTGACGCATGACCCTGACGGTCGGCGGTGGTCCCTTCGGCCAGCAGCCGACGGGCCGATTCGACTTCGACCCGCCGGCGCAGGTGACGTTCGTCGAGGTGCACCCGCGACGGGTGCGCGGGATGAGCGGCGCTGAGACCGTCGTCGACAGCGAGCGCGTAAGGCTCGTCTACCGCACCGGAAGCCTGCCGCATTTCGCCTTTCCGGCCGAGGACGTGCACGTTTCGGCCGAGCCCGAGACGGCCGTCGACGGCTACGTCACCGTGCCTTGGGGAGCGGTCGAGACCTGGCTCGAGGAGGACGACGAGATCATCGTCCACCCGCGCGATCCATACCACCGGATCGACGTGCTGAACACCTCCCGGCGCATCGTCGTGCGCGTCGCGGGCGAGGAGGTCGCGCGCACGGAGGGAGCCAGGATCCTCTTCGAGACCGCCCTGCCCCCGCGGTACTACCTCCCGCGCGACGACGTCCGGATGGAGGCCCTGTCGCGCTCGCTCGTCCGGACCGGCTGTGCGTACAAGGGCTACGCGGAGCACTTCGACATCGGCTCCGTCCCCTCCGTCGCGTGGTCGTACCGCGAGCCGAGGCACGAGGCGGAGCTCGTGCGCGACCGGGTGGCGTTCTACCAGGAGCGACCCGAGGTGGAGCTCGAGCTCGACGGCGAGATCGTCCCGCGGCCGCAGACACCGTGGTCGCGCGTGAACTGGATCTCGCGTTACCTGGGATCCTCGGCCGACCCCGGCGGGGCCGCCGAGACGACCGACCGGTAGCGAAAGGTGCCGAGCGTGAGGAAGATCGCGAGGAAGCCGACGACGACGTTCACGACGGTGATCGTCAGCTTCATTCCGACACTGAAGGCCAGCAGCGTCGAGCGCGCGACGCCGACCTCGCGAAACGCGTAGACGAGGAGCGCCTGCTCGGTGCCGATGCCGCCCGGCGTGGCAGGCACCAGCGTGGCGAGGCTCATCGACGCCTGGGCGAGTAGCACGTTCTCGACGCTCTGCGGGATCCCGAATGCTCCGAGGAAGAACCAGATCGTCGTGAGGCGCAACGCCCAGTCGGCGAGCTGCCAGACGACGACGGTGCGCACGTAGCGGGTCGGGGGGTCGAAGACCGCGAAACCCTGTGCGACCTTCGCGCGAAGCCGGTTCCAGAAGTGGTGCAGCAGCAACGTGCCGCCCGCCACGACGGCGAGGAAGAGGATCACGGCCGGTGGGCGAACGACGCCGTCCTGGACGGCCCAGCCGTAGTCGAACGCGGGCAGGGAGGAGAGGACGTCGAGGGACGGCAGGAGCCCCTGGGTCAGCGCATACACGAAGACGAGGAGAGCGAGCGCCATGTCGACGAACGTCAGGACGATGTTCGACGAGACCACCGTGGTATACGAGCTGCCCGGGATCGCGCGGTGCGCGAGCACGATGCGCACGGCGTCGCCCGCGCGTGCGGGGACGATGGCATTGACGCCGACGCCTGCGACGTAGGCCGCGAGGATCGGCGGCCAGCGCACAGGGCGGTCGGGGTAGGCGGCGGCGAGGACGTTGCGCCACGCGCGGCTCGTACAGCAGAGCTTGAGGAGCTGGCAGACGATCGCGACGAGCAGCGGCAGGATCGCGATGTCCGAGAGGAAATGCCAGAAGCTCTCGCTCGCGGTCCGGATCTCGTCGATCACGCGTTCACGGTAACCCCGTTCCTACCGCGCAAGCGAGGCGCGACGGGCGCCCGCCGGCTATGCGTCGGGCTCGAGGAACGGGTAGCGGTAGTCGGTCGGCGGGACGAGCGTCTCCTTCACCGTCCGCGGGCTGACCCACCGGATGAGGTTCCACATCGAGCCGGCCTTGTCGTTCGTGCCGGACGCGCGGGCGCCGCCGAACGGCTGCTGACCGACAACTGCCCCTGTCGGCTTGTCGTTCACGTAGAAGTTCCCCGCCGCGTAGGCGAGCGCATCGTGCGCCTGCCCGATGGCGGCGCGGTCGTTCGCGAACACCGCGCCGGTGAGGGCGTACGCGCCCGTTCGGTCGACGAGGTCGAGCGTGTCGTCCCACTTCTTCTCGTCGTAGACATAGGCGGTGACGACAGGCCCGAACAGCTCGTCCTGCATCAGGCGGAAGCCCGGATCCTCGGTCTTGATCACGGTGGGCTCGACGAACCAGCCCTCGGAGTCGTCGACGTTGCCGCCGGCGACGATCTCTGCGCCCGCGTCGCGCGCCTCGGCGATCGCCTGCGCCTGCGTCTCGAATGCGGAACCGTCGATCACCGCGCCCATGAAGTTCGTGAAGTCGCGTGGGTCGCCCATGGCGATCGTCGGCACCTCGCGCTCGAGCGTCTCTCGGATCTCGCTCCAGAGGTTCGACGGGAGGTAGAGGCGCGAGGACGCGGAGCACTTCTGCCCCTGATACTCGAACGAGCCGCGGACGATCGCAGTCGCCACGGCCTCGGGGTCGGCTGACGGATGGGCGAGGATGAAGTCCTTGCCGCCGGTCTCCCCGACGATGCGTGGGTAGTTGCGATACCGGTCGATGCCTCCGCCGATCGTGCGCCAGATCGAATGGAAGACCCCGGTCGACCCGGTGAAGTGGACGCCGGCGAGCTCCGGGCTCGTGAGCGCGACATCGGCGAGCTCCGCGCCCGGACCGAAGACGAGGTTGATCACGCCGGGCGGCAGGCCCGCCTCCTCGAGGATCCGGAGCGTGTACCAGGCCGAGAGCGCCTGCGTCGACGCCGGCTTCCACACGACCGTGTTGCCCATCAGCGCCGGTGAGGTCGTGAGGTTCGCGCCGATCGCCGTGAAGTTGAACGGGCTGATGGCGAGGACGAAACCCTCGAGCGGGCGGTATTCCAGGCGATTCCAGACCCCGGCGGACGAGATCGGCTGCTCCTCGTAGATTCGTACGAGGTACTCCGCGTTGAAGCGGAGGAAGTCGATCGTCTCGCACGCGGCGTCGATCTCCGCCTGGTGGGCCGTCTTCGACTGGTTCAGCATCGTTGCGGCGTTGAGCGTCGAGCGCCACGGGCCCGAGAGGAGCTCGGCGGCGCGGAGGAAGACGGCGACGCGCTCGTGCCACGGAGTGGAGGCCCAGCCCGGGTGCGCGCCCCGCGCGGCGGCGATCGCCCGTTCGACGTGCGTGGCGTCGCCCTTCGCGACGTCGGCGAGAACGTGGTCACGGTCGTGCGGCATCACCGCCTGGAACGTCGTGCCCGACTCGACCCGCTCGCCGCCGATCACGAGCGGGATCGCCAGCCGCTCCGCCGCCATCTCGTCGAGGCGCTGCTTGAGGTCGGCGCGCTCGGGCGAGCCGGGCAGGTACGACCGGATCGGCTCGTTCACGGCCGTGGGGGGCCGGAAGATCCCGGGGGCGCTCATCGGGGCGATTGTAGAGTCGAGGCGATGGGCATGACGCGGCACCACGCCGCCGCGGACGGCACGCGGTACCGCTACGCGGCCGACGGCTGGGGCATCGGCGAGATCCACGTGCGGGACGGCCGCCTCGTCGATCACGTTCTCCCGTCACGGCGCAGCGGACGCTCCCCCCGGGAGAGGGGCCCCAATGGGGGAGCGAGCGCCCCTGATTTCACGGTAACCGCGAACCCGTCACGGAAGAGTGACGACTTCGTGCCGGGTTTGTGCCGGCGGTTCGCGGCACACCTCGAGGGGACCCCGGTGGCGTACGACGACGTCGTCCTCGACGACGGGGACCTGACGCCGTTCCAGCGGGAGCTCCTCGCCGCCGCGCGCTCGGTTGGCTGGGGGGAGGTCGTCACCTACGGCGGGCTTGCCGCGCTGGCCGGCCGGCCCCGCGCGGCTCGGGCAGCGGGAACCTTCTGCGCGCGGAGCCGCTGGTCGCTCGTCGTCCCCTGCCATCGGGTCGTCGCGGCCGGCAAGGACGAGCCGTTCGAGCTCGGCGGGTACGGCTCCGGCGGGAATGCCCTCAAGCGCCATCTGCTGGCGCTCGAACAGACGCTCCTGTGAGCCCCGGGGCGCTGATCGCGGACGCCCGCGCCGAGCTCGCGGCGGTCGCTCCGGAGCGGCGCTGCGACCGGCTCGCCGAGATCTCGGCGCTCTTCCACACTGCGGGCACGGTGCACCTCCTGGGGCGCGGCGAGCTTCGGTTTCAGCTCGACCTCGCGGAATCGGCGGTGGCGCGCCGGGCGTTCGCGATCCTGAGAGCGCTGCGCGTCGAGTCCGCGATTCGCACCTACCAGCAGCGATCGTTCGACCGGGGCGCACGCACGCAGCTGCTCGTGGAGGGCACGGCCCACGCGATCGACATCCTCACCGAGGCAGGTGTCCTCTCCCGTGAAAGGCTCCCGCTCGATCGGCCGCCGGGGCGTGTCGTCGCGCGCGCGTGTTGCCGCTCGGCGTACCTCCGTGGGGCGTTCCTCGGCGCCGGATCGCTGAGTGGGCCACGCTCGCCCCATCTCGAGGTGCGCACCCCCCTTCACGCCGGGGCGGCGTTCGTCCGGAGCGTCGCGTCAGCCGCCGGGCTGCGCATGCACGTGATCGACCGCGCGTCCCATTCCGCCGCCTATGCGAAGAGCTGGGACGCGATCGAGGGGTACCTCTCGGTGTCAGGCGCGACTGCGACGGTCCTCGCGCTCGAGGAGCGCGCGCTCGTCGCCGGCCTGCGGGCGGATGCCAACAGGCTCGCCAACGCCGACCATGCGAACCTCGTCCGTCAGAGCCGCTCCGCGCAAGCGCAGCTCGATGCCGCTCGGGCGCTCCGTGCGGACGGCGCGCTGGAGCGACTCCCGCCGTCGCTCGCGGCTGCCGCGGAGCTGCGCCTGCGCCATCCCTCGCTGTCACTTCGGGAGCTCGCCGGGCGCGCCGATCCGCCTGTGACGAAGGCGGCCATGGCCGGCCGGCTCGCGAGGCTCGTCGAGCACGCCGAAGCGAGGCGAGACGCGTCGAGCACACCGGGTTGAGAACGGCGCCCTAGACCCCCATACTCCACCCCGGTGGGCTCGCGCTCCCGGGCGGGGATTCAGACCCCATCCGCGCCTGGTGCCGGAGCGCGCACGTGGGGGAGGGGACTTCCTCGGAGCTCCTCCCTCAGCCCACCGCCTGTTCCTTGTTCGCAAGACGGATTCCGC